>Ga0315268_10004190_pt1 | contig 15697 bp, 20 predicted proteins | sample C1_top_MG_FD_204535 | JGI IMG/M metagenome (GOLD analysis project Ga0315268, IMG submission 204535) | Sediment microbial communities from Yellowstone Lake, YNP, Wyoming, USA - C1_top | ecosystem: Environmental > Aquatic > Freshwater > Lake > Sediment | place: USA: Wyoming | collected 2017-08-01
TAGGCACTGTGAAAAGGGCTGTTCTGGGCTTCTACAGACTGGGAAAGTATAAACAAATTGAAGTCGCTGGACCCCTGGAAATAGTGTCCTGTGTGGGCAATTTGTCATTGAAAGAAGACGGCGAACTTGTCGTACATGCACACATAGGCGTCGCAGACGAGGAAGGAAAAATGTTCGGCGGACACCTGCTTCCAGGATGCCCAGTAGACGCCACTGGCGAGCTCGTTTTAGTGGAGACGCCTGAAGCCAAACTAGAAAGAGCGTTAGAGAAGAAACTTAACCTGTACTTATGGCATCTAGGCGAGTAAGGTTTTCTCCAGCCTCACCCCATGTCCACCGCGAGAGTAATAGTTTTCCAGTCGTTCAACTTCAACGTAACCAGCTTTGCGGTAAAGTCTCAAGGCAGCAAGGTTGCTCTCGCGCACTTCTAAGTAGCAAACCTTAATGTCCAAGCTTTTGAATTCCTCTTCAATCGTCTTGAGCAGCGCCATGCCTATGCCTTTTCGTCTATAGTTGGGCAAAACATCTATGGTTATTATGTGGCCTAGTTTCATTTCATCATACTGATTCACTAAGCCAATAACAAACCCGACAAGCCTGCTACCCACTTTTGCTGTCAGACTAACCGAATCCAAAGCCTCCAGAAACATGGCTATTTGCCTTTTCGACCATGCTTCCGTCGTAAAGCACTGCTGCTCAATCATATACAGAGTATCCAAATCGGTCGCTGAAGCCTTTTGAACGACTATACTCATGAAGAGCCACATCATTCATTCGAAAAGTCTGCAGAAATTGTCATAGTAAACCTTACGCTTCAGTCGTGGCGAAATCCTCGCGGCGTCTACTACGGCCATCTGCACTGGGTAACGATAGTACGGCGCGTCTGAACCGAACAAAACTCTGTCGGTGTCGATTTCCACGGCCATCTCAACAAACTCTGGAATCGTCCCAGACGTTTCTACGTACACGTTTCCCGAGCTTTTCATAACGCTTAGGCAGCCTTCTTTCAAATGCCCCAGAATAATTGGCAGTTTCGAATACTTCTTAGCAATAGCAGCGATTAACCCTGGAGAAGAAAAGCCATCGCCAGTGTGAAACAGTATGGGCAGGTTCAACTCTGCGGCTTTTTTGAAAAACTTTGCGAAAAACGGATGGTCTGGACGGAAACATTCCACCATCGGATGCAGCTTGAGTCCCGTTAGATTGAGCCTTTCTTTGATGCGTACGAGTTCTGTTATGGCATCTTCGCCTCTACGCGGGTCCGTACGTCCAAAGCCTACAAGCCGTTTCGGATGCTTCTTAACGCACTGGGCTATGTAGTCATTCATCGCTGGATACTTGTCGCCCACGTTCGGGTTTGGAAAAACTATAGCTCTCTCCACCGTATACTTGTCGAAAAGCCTAATTAGCTCTTTGATAAGGATGGTTGGTTTATCATACGGTTGCCATGGTCCAGACTCACCAAGGTGCACATGTGCGTCGCAGATTTTTTCTGGCATTTCTGTTTTCACCGTGCATCTTATTTCAGTGTATTGCCTAGAAAAACTTTTATTTTAAGCGTGTCTTGTATGGATAAACCTCAACTGAGAGTGACGAAAAATGACAGAAGAAGACCCCATAAAACTTCACAGAGACGGCACAGCACTCGCAGATAAGGGCATGTACAAAGAAGCCGCAGAAAAATTCATCAAAGCCTCAGAATTATACTACAAACTCGGCAACTTTTTCGACGCTTCTTACATGATGTTCAAAGCAGGCGAATGCAACTTCATGCTCAAAGAGTACAAACCCGCCGTAGAGCGTTTCTTGAAATCTGCCGATATGGCGTTTGAGAAGGGTTTCGACAGGTTTGGTGTGGGCGCGCTGGAATATGCACGGGATGGCTATAAAGCCTTGAAGAACACGAAGGAAGTCACCAAGCTGGACAAGAAGATTAAGGAATTGAAAGCAAAACTAGCCGAAGCATTCTAATCATCTATGAAAATGCTTATGTAACCTGTCATGTTGAGTTTTTCTGGTTAAGACAAGTTGCAGAAAAATACCGAATTTCGCGTGTTAGCCGAACTCTGTGAAAAGCTGGAAGCCACCACTAAACGGAACGCAATGGTCGAATTAGCCTCAGTCTTCCTGAAAGAACTAAACCCTGAAGAAGTGGAACCCGCGGTTTCCATGCTCATGGGTAGAGCTTTTCCAAAATGGGACCAGCGAGAGCTCGAAGTGAGCTGGGCAACATTAAGCAGTATCTTGAATCGTTCAACCAAGGCAGACTGGAACGTTTTCAGAGAAGCATTCAGCAAAACTGGCGACGTAGGAGCTGCTGCCAAGGCTTTGGTTGAGCATAGTAGAGTGCGGCGACAGGCGACACTTTTCTGCGACACACCGTTAACCATTCTTAAACTGCGACAGACATTTGAAGCGATAGCCGAAACCACAGGGCAGGGTTCACGAGAACGCAAAGAACGCTTACTGGCGACTTTACTTGGTGCTGCATCGCCTTTGGAAGTGAAGTATCTTGTAAAGATTCTGATCGGCGACATGCGCACTGGCTTTAGCGAGGGTTTGATGGAATTGACAGTTTCCAAAGCGTTTGATCTTCCGCTTAGGTTGGTTCAAGAAGCGACTATGCTCACGGGCGATGTTGGCGAAGTAGCGGCGTTGGTCAAGACGAAGGGTGAGAAAGGGTTGGAGACTGTTGGGTTTAGGCTTTTCAAGCCAGTTAAGCCCATGTTGGCGCAGATGGCTGCTGATGTGCGCGAGGCTTTGGAAGAGTTAGGCGGAGAGGCGGCTTTTGAGTTCAAGCTAGACGGTGCGCGGATTCAAATTCACAAGTCTGGAGAGGATGTTAGGGTTTTTAGTCGACGACTCACTGACGTAACAGATAGCCTGCCCGAAATAGTAGAACAAACGCGGAATGAAATCAAAGCAAGGGAGACTATTGTTGAAGGTGAAGTGATAGCCATAGGCGCTGATGGTAGTCCTATGCTTTTTCAGCACTTGATGCGGCGCTTTAGACGCGTGCACGAGATTGATGAAATGACGAAAGAGATTCCGGTAAAATTGTATCTTTTCGATGTGCTTTATGTTGCTGGGCAGAGTCTGATAGCCATGCCTTATGTAGAGCGAAGAAAGAAGCTGGGTGAGATCGCGCCTGACATTCCACTAACCGAGCAGATTGTGACGAAAAATCCTGAAGAGGCGGAGAGTTTTCTTAAAGATGCCATGAGTAGAGGACACGAAGGACTGGTTGCAAAGAAATTAGATAGCCCATACACGCCTGGCGTGCGTGGAAAGCGTTGGTTTAAGGTCAAGCCTGTTTTGGAGCCTTTAGACTTGGTTATCGTGGCGGCTGAGTATGGCTATGGACGAAGGCACGATTGGCTAAGCGATTATTATTTGGCGGCTCGGGACGCCAATACGGGGCGGTTCTTGCCAGTTGGGAAGACGTTTAAGGGTTTGACCGACGCGGAGATCGTTGAGATGACAGAACGTCTGAAGAAGTCAACGCTTAGCGATGAACATCGACGTGTCACCGTCGTGCCCCGAATTGTAGTTGAAGTCGCATATAACGAGATTCAGAAAAGCCCAAAATACGAATGCGGAATGGCTCTACGTTTCGCGCGTATTACACGCATAAGAGATGACAAGACACCCGAGGAAGCAGATACCATTCAGACAGTGCAGAAGATTTTTGAAAGGCAATTTGAAAAGAAAGCCGACTATTAAAAACGAAAAAACACGAAGCTTAAATATACATAAAAATTGCCGTCCAAAATATAGCGTGGCAAAAACAGTTTTTTCATAGCGGCATCAAACACTATGCAGAAAACCATACGGCAGCGCTGGCTGTTAGAAATCATAAGAAAATTGTTTTGATCAGGATAGCTTACCTTTGAATCGAATTCTATACGAATATATTTTTTTGCACTGAAAAATGTAAAAACATATCTTTTTGCCATTTGAAAATATAATTTTTCTAGTTAATTTTCCAAGTTGGCTTTCCAACGGAAACGTTGAAGAGAATGCGTACCATTGTTGTCAAGAACTCGGATACGACTGCTCATGAAGTAGCCGTCGTCCATACAAAGTTCTATTTTTCTAGAACTCTTTTATGCGAATATTCGAGTTTTATCGAAACGGTTGGCTTAAGAGAGCCTCTGGCGTTCTTGTTTTCAGGGAAAAACTATGAAATACGGGAGAAATCTGATTGCAACCGTTTTACTGGGCATTTTGCTCGTGACTTTGGCGCTTCCTTTGGCTGCAGTTTCTGCGTCTGCAGATCAGCAACAGACGCAATCGCTTGCTACGACAACTTGGCACATAGACAACAACTGGGCTTACATTCAAAACGACTTCATAACAATCATCTTCCCGGCTGGTGGCAAGAAACCCATGTTCCTATGGTGGTACACGAAAGACCCGAACAACATCTACGTGGTCAAGTACAAGGGCTTAATCGAATATATGACGTTTAATCAGCCCTATTTCATGATGCGCAGCGAAGCCACTGCGTTGAAAATGAGAGAAATGATGGAAGACCATTATTACATGCCTATGCAGGGCATGATGGGTGGACACATGCAAACGGACGTAGAGTACATACTTGGAGAAATCGGAAATCTTGGCTTGCACAGACCCTTCTTACCCTTCAGCGGCAGCAAATGGGTGCTTAGCGGACCTGAGAATGTCACGAAAGGCTACGTGAAATACTTGAGCTTCAACTTTACCCTTGTTGACGTCCCAGACTCTATGCCTAACTTGCAATTTGCTGAAGGCAATATCATCCTCAGAAATCGCTTCTACTACACAGCTGCAACTGAAACCACGGATGGAGGCTACAGCTACTCTGTGAATGCAGGTGAGCTCAAGACTGACTTGGTAATTAAACACTGGGAATGGAACATCGACAACCCCAACCTGAAGATTCTATTGCAGCGACTTCAAACTACACTGGGAACTACAATTCCTACAGAAAAGGCAGGCTTGGCGCTTTGGGTTAACATGGCTTCGATTAACATGACAAAACTCAACACCGTAGACGATGACGCTATAGACCTGAACGATGTGGGTATGGAAGACGCTGCTCAGTCAATGACCAACCACATGAATCAGTACATGTACGTCGACGGACAAGAATACTCCATCATGCAGAACAGGACAGGCTTAGAGGATGAACACCCAATGCCAAACGCAATACGAGACCGCTTCAAGCTACGCTTCGAACAAGGCAACGCCACATTCGCTGGATTCTTCAAATTCGTTCCACAGGCTCTGCTTAGGTACCCTGTTAATGGCACAGTGGTGCGCACCGTAGATGTAACCGCTTCCTACTTAGCCTCGGGTGGTCACTTGAGACTTTACATCAGCTATCCATACTTTGGCAACTATGAACTCGAACACGACCCATCGCTAGGCTTAGAAACAGTGCCAACCCTGTTCACTGTTCAACTACTGATAGCGCTCTTAAGCATCGCCACAATCATCGCTGTAGCGCTGATAGCCTTCAGATGGAAAAAAGGCCCAGTTAACGTGCTGAAACCAAACTACTAAAACAATCCCTAATCTTTTTTCTTTTTCTGCCTTTCACACAAAAAAAATAAAGAAAAATAGAATCTACGTAAGGCTTAGGATGTTTTCTTAACCCAGTAGATTGGTGGTCCACCTTTAATATCAGGTTTGCCATTGTTGTTGCCGTTTTTTAGCAATTCTATGATTTCCTTATAATTCTGCAGGTATTGAAGTCCTTTGGCTGTGGTTTTGTAGATGTTTTTTTCTTTTTCTGCGATTAGTCCGACCAGTTTCATGCTCACGAGCAGGTCCAAGTATTCGTTTAATTGTGTAAAACTAAGATTCGCCCTGTACATTATCTGTGTCTTAAGGGTTCCGTCCTTGGCGATGTCCAAAATCTCGGCAAGAATATACAAGCGATCTCGCCTTTTACGCGGGTTATCCCAGTTTATCAACCTATAAACCTCGTCTATAACATTCGTCTATAACAAAAACAGAGCATGGAAAGCCTAAAAAACAACGCTCCTAGTCGAAGCATATTCCGACTTGCATAATATTCTAGAAGAAAACGCCATAACCACTGTTATAGAAAATTGTTTCGAAAGAAAACTTCAGAAATCTTAAGAACTCCACGCTTAGATTGGAAGGTATTCGCGAGCGAGAGAGGGAATCTAGTTGCCAGGAAGAAGTCTAGAACGAATACTTAGACTGCTCAAAGATGGACAATGGCACGACATAAACGAGATAACCAACCGAACAAGACTTTCACCACTAAAAATGCGAATTATAACTGCCTTCTTGGCAAAATACAACTTTGTTCAATTAGACCGCAAAAGCGCAAGAATAAAAATCTCACGTCATATCGCTAAATTCTTCCACGCGATTTCTTCTGTTGACAGCGAAAAAACTGTCAAGCCGACAAAAGAGCGTTGAGAGTACGATAAACTTGGAGAAATGAATGTCCTTTGGTCGTGGTTTCGTAAAGTATTATGTCTCTGGTTCCGTTGTGGATGTGCTTTGTTAAGAGTTTTTTGGTTACGAGTAAGTTCACGTACAGTTCCAGCTGTTTAAAGCTCAGGTTGCACTTGTACATCAATTGTGTCTTCTTAGCACCATTATTAGCCATGTTCAAAATATTAGCCATAATATCGAGACGACCGCGATGATTGAGACTTACTCCTTTCTCTCGTTGAACCAAACAAACCCACCGAAAGCAGCAGCGCGTTCAAAATAAACTAGACCCGTCGCGTTTATTTAAACCTTCTTTACAGAGCTAAAAAGCCAAAAATCTCCATTGGGATGAGCACAGAGAAGGATTAAATGAGGGGGAGGGGAATAAGAACTTTAGAAGTTATCCCTTTCCTTCTCGGCGCTCATATTCCCGGAGACATTACTGAAAACGTGAAGAAAGGCAGAGTTACGTTATGCTATAGAGAGTCTTGCATAACTTGGTGTGATCTACAGATCGTTCCATGAAAACGCTGATGTCGTTCTCGCCGACCGTCAGAAATAGCAGTTTGACGTTTTTGCCGTCAATGAGCACGTTTTCGATTTCGCCGAGGTCGAACGTTTGTGACAGTTCCTGGCCTGCTTCCTTGGCTGAGGAGGAAAGGATAGCGTAGTCGATAAGTTTTGTCGGATCGTTTAGGTCTATAGAAGCCGCTCTTGTGTTTCGCAGGATGTATCCGACAATGCCATCGTTTGTTTTCATCTCGTCTAAGATTGCGCGTACCCTTTCGGGCGTGATTTCCCTGGGTTTGCTCTTCACGAACGTAACCTGTGGCTTGCTTTCTTTTGGTTTTAGGTCTTCTAGGCGAATTGAGATGTCTTCTGGAGTGATTTTTTCAAGCTTACCTTTCGACTGAGTTTTGGGCATTCTTTACTCTTCCTCCATTAGGGGTTTCACTTTAACCATTTCACCCTTTTTCACGTCAAGGTCTTGGCAGGCTCTTTCTGGGATTCTAATAATGCCTTTACCCTCGATTTTGGAGTCCTTGATCGGTTTCACCTTGCAGACGAGTGAATTTCCGTTGAAGGATTTAATCTCAACTTGGTTGATTTCGGCGCCGTCGTAATAGTCTGACCATTCGTTGAGGATTTCAGTGTCAATCTGCACTGTGTCTCCGCGTACGAGCAGTCCACTGAGAGTGTCCACGACGAGCTGATTAGAGGGTTCATGTAAGTCCTGAGGTGGCGCCCGCGTTGGAGACAACGTGAATCTTTTTGGTCTCTCAACTTCCTCTTCGATGGTTTCTTCCCTTACTTCCTTGTCCATTTCCTCATCGCTTGCCTCTTCAACTTCCTCTTCTTCCTCGATTTCTTCTTGCTCAGTTCTTTGTGGTAACTGTGCAAAAGATGGTCTTGATGATGGAAGCTTAATTGGGGCAGGGGCATTAGTGATGTTGTCTAAAAGTTTTATTACAGTAGGTATTAGCACGCGGGAGACGGTTTGGAGATAAGTCATGTCGGCGTTTTTGGCTGTCACCATGGCGAGGTACATATCGTTGACACAGGAGATGTGCACTTTGCCTTTTTGAGCGTTGATAACCAGTGAGTCTAGGCCGCCGATTGTTTCGGTTTTGTCCAAAAGTCCTTCCATGGCATTGACTGTTTTCTCGAAGGGAACCTCAGGCGATTCTGTGTCGCCTGCGATTATTGTTCCTTCTTTGTCAAAGAGGAAGGATGCTTGAACGTCTGGACAGATGTTTTTGATTTCTGTTAGCGCGTTCCTTAACGCTGTTGAGTATGCTTCATTTTGCATGGTTTTTTCTCCTTTTTTATGAGACTTTGAAGAGTATTCTTTCGGGAACTCCATCGTTTTCGAGAACGAGATACTTGAGTCCCTCTGTGTCGCCTATCTGGTCTACCCATTTCAGGGCTTCTCGGGCTTTTTGCAGAACGAGTAGTCTTTCTTGCTGGCTTCGGACGACTTCTTCGATGGCGGTTAATTCATGGAACGGATTAGCGTCCAAGACAACACTTAGCCCGCCAACCGAGATTTCACCGAGGGTTTCTTGATTGGCTTTTTTGCCTGCCAGTTTGAAGACTACATCTCGGATTTTCTTGGACCTTTCCGCCAAGGTGCGGATTTCGTCTAGGCGACGTAAGTACTCGCCTAACATGCTTTTTGCTGTGCTTACTTGGTCCTCTATGTTTTTTGCAATATCTGAGGCTGAATCATATTCTTTAAGTTCGATTACCATTTTCTTTTTTACCTCCAAAGGAGAGAGGAAAGAAGGGTTTGGGTTCTTAGTCCCTGCCCTCAATCTCAAACTAAATTGTGGAAATTGTTTGTTTACGTACCTGGTGCGTTAGAGACGTACGTTATCTTTGTGCCTTGTGTGGTTAGCAGTTCCATGCTGTACTGTTGTCCGTTATTCCAGCCAACACTTGGAATTCTCACAATTGAGCTAGAGCCTGCTGTAATGGTCACCTGTGCAGCTAATGGTTTGTTTACGCCGTTAACTTTGGCTGCGGTGTCAATTGTGAATGAGGCAGTGCCTGTGTTTTGGATTGTCATGTTAATATAGTTTGACGACTGACCTGCAGTTCCACCGAAATTCACTGCGGCGACGTTGAATTGTTCTGTCTTCATGAATGTGAAGGTTAAAGCTCCCATCCATGCAGCAACTGCGATTGATACGGCGACTGTGACGGCGATGAGTATAATGGCTGCGACTACTGGGCTGAGCGCTTTCTTACTCTTCAATAGTTTTCTCATTTTGGTTTTTATCCCTCCTTGTTGATTTCACAAGAATGTAAGTGGTAGCTTAACATTTAAATCTTACGAATTACGACACTATATTTGATAAAAATAAACCTATGAAGGGTAGGATAGAAAAAAGCTTACAGCTGCCCAAACATTCCCAAAAGCAAATCAGTGATTTTCTTACCTTTCTCTGTTATTGTGTAGTACTTCTTCAACGGATCGATGGGCGTGCTCTTAGCCAGCCCAAGCTCTTCGATTTCTATCATTCTGGCTCTAAACGTACCATCGCTCAATGTCAACCCGTTGTCTCGCATGAAACCTTTGGCGTCCTTCCATTTGCCTTTGCTCATGTAAAGCAAGAAAAGGCAATCGATGGCGTGGTCTTTCTCCAACATTCGCTTAATGGCGGAAAGCTGTGGGTCTTTAAGGATGTTCACGATTTTCTGTTCTGTTCCCGTCAATCAATGCACCTGCTTGTATTCTGATAGTCTCTCTCGCCTTTTAAGATTTAACCTCTATTACGATTCGTGAAATATATCTGGAGACGTCATCCGCAAGACTCGCGCAACCCATTGCCAGCACGTTTAGACGCGGACGGGTTGTATTACGGCGAACTGGTTCCCCTCGGGATCAACAGCGATGGCTACCCAGCCAACATTTGGGACTTCTTGCTTGGGCGAGACTATCTTTCCGCCTGAAGCCTTGATCTTCTGGATATAGTCATCTATGGATTCCACCGAGAAGTAGTTAACTGGCTTCAGCTCTGGCTTGTCCTTCTTGAACATGCCTCCGTTTACGCCTGGTCTCATGGGCATCATGTTCTTGTCCATGGGAACGGTCTCTATCAACCAGTACTCCATCGGTCCCTGGGCTTTCTCTATCTTCCATCCGAAAACCTTGGAGTAGAATTTCTTCAGTTTCTCAACATCGTTCGCGGGAATCTCGAAGTGAATAATTGTGTGGTCCATTTTATGCATCTCCATTTTTAGCCTTTTTAACACGCGTCTTGGTTATATAACTGATTGTGACTGTCAACTCACAGCAACGCTTTTTGTAAATGTTATAATGTTATAACATAGTTGTCACATGAAATTGCGAATAGAACCTGATAAGAGAGCGTGGCAAGTTGGTGAAAGAAAAGAAAGTAAACACTCAAACCGTGTTCGTCTGCGAACAATGCGGCTTGGGTTATTCCGATAGACAAACCGCTGAAAAATGCGAAGAATGGTGCAGAAAAACAGGAACATGCTCCTTAGAAATTACGAGAAAAGCGGTGTATTTTTCAGATCCCTTTAAGAAAAGGCAGTGAAATACTTAAACACTTTAAATGTAACACTTCGATTAACTGTCGCAAGGCTGCATAAATGGTCTCCATAATTGATCTGTCGGCTGTAACTTCTGCTGCGGCAGGCCTGTTACTGGCGGTTTTTGCCGTGACACAACTTCGACACATGGAGAAGCATAGAAACGTGGACATACCCATGAAGCTTTTTGAGTGGGCGGAGAACGAGAGGCTTCGTAAGGCGTTTAGGTGGATTGAAGATGAGTTTCAATTTGACAACTATGCGAAGTACAAGGCTTATGAAAAGACAAGCTTCGAGGTGAGCGATTATCCCTATGAAGTTACGGCGTTTTTCGAGCAGGTAGGCTTTCTGGTGGGAAAAAGATTTGTGGACTTGGACGTCATAGACGACAGACTCGGACCATACATTATTTCGAACTGGAAGAAACTGTCGCCTTGGATAGTGGCGTTAAGAAAGGAGAAAGGCGACGAAACATTCGGCGAACATTTTCAGGAGCTTTACGAGAAAACCATTAAATACATGATGGAACGCTGAAAAACGAAGGAAATGCTCATGGAATTCGAAACTCGCGTGGCTGAAATCATAAAGCGAACGCCCGACGTGAAAAGTTTCAGGTTTAAACGACCCGAAGGGTTCGATTACGAGCCTGGTCAGTATATGTATGTGACAATTATGGTTGGCGGCAAGAAACTGATTAAGCATTTCACAATTTCGAGCAGTCCAACCGAAACCGACTTTTTCGAGTTTACCAAACGTATCACAGACCATGAGTTTTCCAAGGCTTTAGACCAGCTTAAAGTCGGAGACTGGGCGTATATTGAGGCGCCCGAAGGCAGGTTCACTTTCAAAGGAGAATATCCCAAGGTGGCTATGATTACGGGCGGCATAGGGATAACGCCGTTTAGAAGCATGATCAAATACTGCGCAGATAATGGCACAAAATCGCAGATTATATTGTTGTACGGCAACCGAAACGAGGAAAACATCGCCTTTAAAGAAGAACTAGAAATGCTGACGAGGCAGAATCGTAACCTCAAAATAGTGCACACGTTGTCTCAGCCGAACGAAAACTGGAAAGGAAGACAAGGATACATTGACCTTCAAATGATTACAGAAGAAGTCCCAGATTATCTTGAGCGAGTCTTCTATGTATGTGGATCGCCAGAGTTAGTGACGAGCATATTGAACGTGCTAAAAACCTTGAAGATAACCGAAAACAACGTGAAAACAGAGAATTTTTCGGGCTATTAAAGAAAAAAGAATTCAAGAAAAAGAGTAAAAGCGAGCGTTGTCAGTGCATTAGACGTTGACCAGTAAGTCGTCTTTCTCCACTTTCACCTGGAACGCAGGCTCAGGAGTCATGGCTGGTCCCTTCACCACGTTGCCAGTCTTAACGTCAAAATTTGAACCATGACAAGGACATTCAACGATGCCGTTTTCCTTCAGCGTTCCACCCGAAAGCCTGCATCCTCTGTGCGTGCATTCGTCACTGATGGCGTAGTATTTGCCGCCTACATTAGCCATCAGGATTGGTTTTCCGCTTGCTTCAACGCCCATCATTGTACCTGCCGACAAAGCCTTTGCAGACGCTACTTTGACAAAACCCAAGTCTTTCACGCCTCTGAAACACACTAATTCTTCACTAGCGATTTAAATGACTTATCCTCCAAAATTTACTTTTGTATGATGTTTGATTCAAAAGAAAAAGAAAGGGTTAAGGCTGGTTTTTAGGTTATGGCGTGGCACCTATTGCTTGATCTGCTTGCACTAAGCCGCTGCCAGTAGCATCCGCGCCCCACGTTCTGGTGTAGAAGCCCTGCGTTGGCACCAAGTCCCAGATTACCATGGAACCCGGCGGAATAGCCAGAGCGGTGTTCTCCAGAATGGTCTCCACCGTAGATTGGACTAGGTTCGGGTTCTTCTCGAGCATCAATGCAATCACGCCGGTCACGTGTGGTGTAGCCATGCTGGTTCCACCGACATAGAAGAAGTCGCCCGCGTGCGGGGGCAACCCTTCGCTAAACCACGGCAGATGAGTATATCCTGGAACACCTGGAAAGGGACCTCTTACCCAACTTCCAGGCGCTACGACGTCCAAGTCTTGGCCTGGTTTTTCTCGGCTGCTAAAGTCTGTTATGTAAACCTCGCTGACAGGTGTAGGTTCGGGTATGTCGTTATAGGCATAGTATGGTGATTGCAGCCACCACAGTCTGTATCTCGGTGGTGGGGCTACGTGATTGTTCCAGTACCATTCGTACTTCCAGCCGCTGGCGCCGACTGAGATCACCTGTGGATAGGCGCCTGGCCAACCCATTCCAGCATCGCCTTCGTTGCCCGCCGCAGCCACTACGATTACACCATTTGACACAGCATAGTTGACGGCGTCTTCCATCACCGTGCTGGGTGTGGGTCCACCGAGGCTCATTGTTATTATCATCGGTGAGTAGCCCGCTAGTTTAAGGTCGGTGGCGTATATGATGCCTGCTGCAACCGCGCGGTCGGTTCCGAAGACCATGTGCATGTCAGGAAAGTCGTCGCTCAGGTGGGCTCGCCCAAAGTGATAGTCTGTTAAGACTCTCACTGGGATTATCGTCACATCTGGCGCTATGCCTTGAACGTATATTGGAGGCAGTGGAAATCCAGACAAGGCATCTTGTGGCGAGTAATAGTTGTAGCCTATTATGGTACTCGTAACGTGAGTTCCGTGAGTGGAGCCTGTATCGCCAACAAAAGTAGTTTCATGGACTATTCCAGATTCTATGAATCTTTGCCTTAATTGGTCCCAGAGGACGTCTTCTTTGAAACCTTTGCCCAAGTTTGTTGCGATACGTTCTTCTGGGAAGTATTCCTTCCAGTATGGGACTAAGCCCGTGTCCAAGACGGCGACGTACACGCCTTTTCCAGTGTATCCTAACTGATGCACGGCGTCGACGTTAATGATGTCGGCGTCCCATGTGCTGTATGGTCCTACGGTTTCCTTTGAACTCATGCTGGGTGCTATTGAAAGGACGATTATTGCAAGCGCTAACAAAGCAAGAGCTAAAGCAGTCTTTCGCATTTTCCTATCTCCTCAAAAGAAACTCAAGCTTAATCAAAAATAAGGCTTGTGGAATAATATTCTATACAACAATTAAGATAAATTAGAAAGCATCCTGTCGTTCACGCTCTGCAGAAAGATTTCCTCCAAGTTAATACCATAATGCTCTGCCAAAACAAAAACGCTAAAGAGCACGTCAGAAAGCTGTATAGCTAATGTTTGTTTCGCCTTTTCATCAGGTTGCTCCTTAACGGTAACAGCAACTTTTGATGCCTCTTCTAAAAGATCGGTAATTACAGAAAGGAGGGTTTGGTTTCCGCCGAGTTTTTTGAAAGTTTTCCAACAGACATGCTGCGCATCACGTAAGGTGTAAGACAATTATGTCACCCTTTAACTGTGCTAAAGTTAGGCGTAGAGTATTTTATTTTTTACGTTCCTAAGAATGTACGTCGCCATGAAAACCTCATTTCCGTTTGCGCAGCATTTTCCGTAACTTGTCAAATTTTCGCTTCTTTTCTTTCATTCGGCGAAAGTCGTCATAGATGGGTCGGGGAATGTTGGTTCTCGGAAGATAAGCGTCGCCCTTGCCTTCAGGCGGCACCAACGGATAGTGGGGTTTTCTATGGCGGTAGTATCGAAGATAGAACCAGTAAACATCAACGCCAACAACAGCTAAGACCATAAGAGCCATCCAAAAATTCTGCAGAAGTACGGCACTAGCCAACCCAAACATGCAAATCAGTAGAACCAAAGTGAACCAAACCAGTAAGATACGTTTCTCCTCTCTGCTCATCACTAGGCTTCTCCCAAAATACCGCTTGTCAACAGTAGTTATTACATTTTTTGCTACGAAATGCGGTTTTTTCAGGCAAGGTTATGTTTCTTCAGCAGTTCTTCCACAGGGCTTTGGTTCAAGTGTAAGCCGAGCCTGTTGCTTTCAATACCTAAAGCCACGCCCAAAAGCTGAGTATAATAGAAGACGGGAAGCTTCAACTTGCCACCTACTGTTCTTGCCGCCTCATCCTGCTTACAATCATACATCAGATGACACTCGGGACAAGAAACAACCAACCCATCCACACCATATCCTTGCAAGGCTTTTATTTTTGTGCCAGCCAAACTCAACGCCGCATCCTGATGCGCGGGCAGCAGTACAGAGCCGCAGCAATCCAGTTTTTCGGAATAGTCAATTGTTTCGGCACCCAAAGCCTGCACAAGCGCGTCCATTTTCTTCGGCGCTTCGGGATTGTCCACACGTTCTATTTCGCTTGGACGAAGGATTTGGCAGCCAGGATGAATTGCCAGTTTGAGTCCATTCAAGACTGTTTTTAACTTCTTTTTTATTGCCTCTGGCGTTATTGCATCGTGCAGTAAATCTATGGTGTGCCAGAGGCGTAATTCGTCAGAGTATTTCAGTCCTTCTTCGTTCAGCAGAAGCTGGATTTTATTCAGTGTTTCCTTGTCCTTTTTGAGTCTGTGCTTGGCTTCGGACAGCGTCAAGTGGCATCTGTTGCATGGAATAAGCAAGTCGCTCAAATCAGTTTTCTTCGCAATAGCAAGTATTCGTGCAGAGAGATACATCACAGCCACATCGCTAACGCTCTTAATCGGGTCTCCGCAGCACGCGGTACCCTTCAAATCCACCAATTCAACGCCAAGCTTTGGCAGGGTCTCCCGCACCGACATCTCGTACGCATAATGCTCTGTTAAAATGCAGCAACCCCAGTAAACGGCTACCTCCAGCTCAAGCGCCTCCTAAGGCTTTCATAAAAACTTCCTTGAACTTGTCGCCTGCATAAGTGATTTTGGGGAGTCCTAAATTGTCGCGGTCGAAGACTTCTAGCTTATGAGTAGTGACCTTCTGCACGTTTTGCACCAGTCCCGCCTCGAGGATTTGCCCGACAGCCTTCATGTAGTACTCTGGAACCTTTGCTTCGCGTTCCACGGCGACGTTCCTTACAGCCATGATCAAATCGTAGGGTGAAGCTCTCTGTGGGCATCTTTCCTTGCATTTCAGGCAGGTGGCGCAAGTCCAAATGATGTCTGAGGCTAAGAGTTCGTCCACAAAGCCGAACTTGACCAGGTTCACGATTTCGTGCGGTTTGAGTTCTAACAGTTTAAGCGACGTACATCCACTGGTAC
>Ga0315268_10004191_pt1 | contig 15697 bp, 16 predicted proteins | sample C1_top_MG_FD_204535 | JGI IMG/M metagenome (GOLD analysis project Ga0315268, IMG submission 204535) | Sediment microbial communities from Yellowstone Lake, YNP, Wyoming, USA - C1_top | ecosystem: Environmental > Aquatic > Freshwater > Lake > Sediment | place: USA: Wyoming | collected 2017-08-01
GTGACAGTGGAGAGTACCGCCACTCTATTCAGCCGAAACTGGCTGGATCACTGTCAAAGATATCGGACGGGGACAGCACACGACTTCCATGATATGTTTCTAATATTCCTAGTCTGGTAACTTCATGGATGTAGTGGTCAAGCGCACTAACAGCCATTACAAGTTCTGCCCTGAGTATATCGGAAAGATCAAGCACCTCAGTGGTTTGAGCTTTTAGGGCCCGATATATGGCCCCAAGGTGACGTACTCGATTGATGTTCGTTCGGAACTGGTCAATCGCCGCCTGCATATGCAGTTATCCCTATGATTTTGTCTGCAAGCCCTGAAAAAATCTGTCTAAATTCATTCCTCTTTGTGACAGCTCCATCTAAAACCACGCCGACTTCACCAATCTGTTCAGATGATAATGCAAAAACAGGGGTCCGCGCATTTTGTGATTTGGCAATTAGACTCTTGAAATCAGGAATAGATGCTAAACAGTAAGAACTAATTCCTTGGCTGGCGTATACCTGTTCAGGCAATATCATCTGAAGTTGCTGCAAAGTAGGGACCAATCTAGACGTAACCATATTTTGTATTTCATCTATCCACCTCTGAAAAGAAGAGGCTGGAGCGCCGCCATACGGCTGGTACTTTTGGACAATCGTGCCAATAAACTTTGGAGTTACAGAGGGAAAAGGATAAGTAGCGTTTCCAAGTATGTCCAAGGAATGGGCCTTCGTAGCCCACGTATACCACTGAGGCAATATTGTGGACAGGGAATTTAGCGCCATTACAGAGAAGTAATCTGGATTAGTTGGAACAATAAAGAAGCGACTTGTCATCAGTAAGTTTTGGTTTAATGCACTCAGGCTTGGGCTCATATCAGTTAAGATGTAATCGGCATCGAACTTAGCAGCAGTCTGTTCTAAAAGATATGTTATTGCTCCTGGCAGATTCTGCAGTGCTTGTATGGAACTGGACAACTCTTGAGCAATGCCAAGTGTAACTTCATACTCAGACAATCGGATATGACCTGGCAGTAAGAATAACCCGTCACAGCCCACAACAGCTACACAATCTACAGCCTTGATCAATTCTGGCCGCGACTCAAAAGCAGGAGCAAGCCCGTCCCTCAAATTGCGTCCCACTTCGTTCTCATAAAAGCGCTCAAATTCATTTGGCCCTTTATAGCCAAGAACGAGTCCCGTAAGGTTGCATTGTGGATCGGCATCCACCATAACAACCTTTTTTCCCTTCTCTGCTAATATCCAGCCCAAATTAAATGTTGTAGTAGTTTTGCTGACACCACCCTTGTGATTAAAAAGAGCTATCCTGTGAGTCATTGTATTCTCCTTAAATTAATAACTTGTCTGATGACAAACGCCGCCTGTCGCGGTAGAGAGGCCACGCGAAGCGGCCCGCCCTCCCCCTGCACGGATCCTTCGTTTTCCCCACTTGCAGCGGCGGGGGCGCCCGACCTCTGCCCGACACGACACGGTCAGACACGTCGAGCGGGACGAGCGGCAGGCCATGCCCCGCGCCGAGCCGGCCTTGAGCCTGGCGTCGCTGCCCTTGTTAACCGTGGTAGGGGCCGCCATCAGGACGGGAATCACCACAACCACCCTCCGGCTACCCCTGGGAAAGGCCAGGGGCTTACCTGGTGTTACTGCACGCCCACTGTCATGACGTTGCTCACTCAAAACGGTGTCAATGACAACACCTGCACTGCACCAAGTGCAGGTGCAAGTGTGACCTTTTGACTGAAGAGCCGTGTGAAGGGACGCTTCGCGCACGCACGGCCCGAAGGGGAGGAGTGGCGGGGCGGCGGGCGACTGTCGCCCCGACTACAACTTGGGCCGCTTTCCGCTTGGGAGCATTTGTTACAGGTCTATTAATGGTAAATAGGTGATTTGCGGGCCATGAGCTAGGCTAGTTGAATCTATAAAGTGCTTTACCCAGTTCTCCGCATACTGTTCAGCCTGCGTAGTCGTTGACTTGGAATCTAGACCCAAGAGCACCTGTAAATGCCCTAGTTCAGGTGTGACTTGTGCTTTTACCTGAGCATGGTGATCTAGATTCTCAGCGACTACCTTCGCAGAAAGACCGGTAACACGCTCAGTGGTCGTATACAGTATATCCTGACTTCTATCCGATACATCGTGAACAAACTTGCCAGGGTATATATAATTAAGAGCATCAATGGCTTTGCCAAATATTGGCTTATTCTCACCGCTGACCCCATCATGGATTAAGGTGGCAAAAATGGCTCTCTCAGAACCTTGAGGGTGAGCAAGGTCAAGTTGAATCGAAGTATCGCATGGAAATACTATGTCACCAGCGCGAACATCGGCACGAGCCACGAAATAAGGTTGGTCGGCATTGCCCTCGGCGGTTATGGCGTACTGATTTTCAACTTTCCCTACAATCCGCGCGAGTGCTTTGTGTAAGGATATCATCACGCCACCTCCTTGCCAGTGTTGGATGTGCCGGATGAAATGGGTCTTCTCACTTTAATAAGTCGAGTCGTGCGATAAGGTGGATTCTTTTTGAGTTCTTCAGTCTTTACCTCTATTTGTCGGACAGGCACTATTTCCGATCTAGCTCCTGCTTTCGGTAATCCCTGGGTTCTTGGTTTGTAAGGGCTGATCGCATGACCTCTCTTATTCGGGCGAAGTCCTGTTATGATCATTGCTGGCAAGGCTTTGACTTGCGCTACGAGTGCCACTAGCGAATCTTTGATCCCTTGTAAGAGTCTGTGCACTTCACTAAATAGTTTGTCTATCATCACTCACCTTCCATACAATGGATTATTCAACGTTTGGTGGGTTTAATGTAACGAGTTGGGGTGCCTTGGATGGGTTCGGATAACTTTCTGGACGTTTCAGTATGATCGGTCTCTACCAAAGATTTCTGATCGCTAAAACCCTGCTGTTTCAGCCAATATATTACGATTAGGATGACATTCGAGGCTACGACTAGCTCGAATTGACGCCATAAAGCTGCAATAATTGCGAACGCTGCAATGAGCGGGATAGCCGCTGACCGAAAGAGTCTCTTGAAAGCGGTTGCTGAGAATTGGCCCTTGAGTTCACGCAGTGTTGGGGCAAGAGCAATGAGTATAGCTGCGAATACACCGATACTTTGCCAGATTGGATCTCGAAGGATCCCTAGGAATCGCTTTCCTAGTTCGTCGAGGTTCATTCTCTTTGTCTCCCCTACGGTACAGGTTCAGCGAATGCTCACTGATGTTGGTCGCGTGGCCTAGTTAGTATACGGAATTTATTCATTCTACTCCGCCATCTCCCATTTCCGCAAGTGTTCCCTTAGAGAGGAATAGTCGGAATTCCATCCGCTTTTGTCCCCTATGGGCAGCATGGGCGGAAACGGGTTTTGGTGGTAAAACGCGGAACGCCGTGCGGCCTGCGCCGCACACACGCGGAAACGCTCGTGGCATAGCGGGGGATCCCTCATGTTCGCCTCCTCCAAAGCTGACACGTTGGGACAAGGAAAGTGGACCACTGGCATCTAGTATAGCCTCATTGTGTCCGCAAGTCAATACACGAACACGTGAGGGTGCGTTTCAGTTATTGGGTGAGTTATGACCAGTCAAGCACGCACAGGGCTAAGCCAACGCTTCTGTGGCAGCAAGGTCGTAGGCCTACTCAAGCGCCCCTAGAAACTGAAATGCACCCACACGTGAGGTGACCCATGGAGCTGCCTCCCCAAAAACTCTTTGACCCAGCGCAAGCCTCGCAGAAATCAAGCCTACTTTTCTGGCCTGGGCGTGAGGGTGAACGTCAACACGTCCACGCGGATCAGGAGGCTCGGCAGCTCGACGCGCCCGTCATGACGCCATGTCGGCTCAACGACGAGCGGGCGCAAAGGCTGAACACGCTCTGCTCATGTCTCTTGCGCGCCGGCAAGCCTCAAGCATAAGCCAGGCTCTGCTGCACGCTGACTCGCGTGGCGCTGCGTGCCGGCAGAATCGAGGCCAGGGTGGAGATGATCAAAACGATCACCAGCCAGATGCCCACCGCCGCCGGGTCGTATTGATAACTCAGGTCAGTTTGAAACATCACCTGGCCCATTGCGTTGGCCGCTGCCCGACTGAGGATGAGGGAACGGGGCGCGGCCAGCGCCCAGCTCATCAACCCTTGCAAGACGCCTTCCATCACAAACATGCCCAGGATAGTGCGGGATCGAGCGCCGATGGCCCGCAGGACGCCGATCTCTTTGGTGCGCTCGACGACGCCGATCGAGAGCGCGCCCATCAGCCCGATGCCGCCCACCACGGCTACGACGACGGCCAGCGCCATCAGCATCATCACAATCGTGCTGAACTGATCTTGCGCATTCCTCCGAGTCTCGTAAACGGTCTCGCTCGAGGCCACATCCATTTTTCGCCCATCGTACAGGTTCCTGATCCGGGCCGTCGCCTCGTCGGCGTAACCTTCGCTGTGGTAGCGCGTGCGCACATACAGTTGCGCGCCCTGGTTATACTTTTTGGCTGCCTCGAACGCGGCGCCCTGAGGGGCATAAATAGTGTCCTTTGTATTCAAGTCGCCGCCGTAAATGGCCTGGTAAAGGCCGATCACTTGCCAACGATCCTTGCCCAACGCGCCCAGGTCGAGCGTGAGCGCATCGCCTAACTCGATGTGATTATCATTCGCCGTCTTGACGTTCATGACGATGACGCGGCTCTTGTCGTCGTCGTCGCGCGGCTCTAGCCAGCGACCGGCGACGATCAACGGCTGGTACATGCCGCCACGGGCAGGCAGGCCGACCAGCTCCATTCCCGCGCCTGCTTCTTTGGCTGTCTGCCCCTCTTTCAAGACAGTGGCCGGCTGCAGAAACCACATGGCGGCTCCCTCGACGCCGTCCACCGAGCGAGCCATCTGCACGGCGCGATCAATCCGTTGATTGTCCTGAAAATCGAGCCGCACATCGTAGGCCCGCCGCGCCAGGTCGGCGTCCAAAGTCTGCGTGACTGAAGCAGATAGGCTCATGACGATCAGAAACATGGCGCCGGCGATGACCAGCACCAATTGGGTGAGAACCAGGCGAGCCTTGCGGCGGAACAGGTTGGTCAAGGCCATAGCGTAGCGCGATGGCAACAAGCGCCGCCCGACGCGCTCCGCCGCGCGGTCGAGCCAGTTGGAGCCGAAATCGCTCCCCAGGCCATAGGTCGCAATGGCCTCACGCACCGTCATGGCGGCTCCGCCCACCACCGGCCACACGGCTGCCACCAAGGGGACGATGACGGCCGCCAGCGCCTGCAAGAGGATGGCCTGATTTGAAACCTGGAACGTCTCGTAATCAATATTGAATATGTTCAAAAACCATCGGGACATACCAAAGGCGGCCAACATGCCCAACGGCAGCGAGATCAGCAAAGCCAACAAGCCGTAAATCAACACGCCGGTCAGGTATATTCGAATGATGGCGCTCGACCTGCCGCCAATCGCTTTGATGATGCCGATCTGGCTGGTTTGCTGGGCGATGAGCGCTGTCACGGTGTTGAGCACCAGAACCACACTCAAGAACAGCGACACCACGGCGAGCAACTGCATGACCATCAGAACACCTTCGACCATGGAATGGGCCCAGTGCTTGTCGGGGTCCTGATAGTGCGTCAGCGCGACGCTCACGCCTTGTTTGGCCAGGCGCTCCTTGATGGCCGAAGCCACTTCTTTGGCGTAATCGGCGCTGTAGGGCTTGACCCGGATCAGCAACGAGCTAAACTGCCCATCCGGGATGCCGAAACGCTCCAGGCCCTGGCCATCCACGAAGAAATAAGCGGGAGCGCCAAAATCAGGCGGGCCTAAGAAGGGATGGCGGATCTTGCCGCTGATGGGCAATGCTCGTTCCGTGTCACCGACTTTGAAGATGACACGGTCGCCGATGCCGACGCCAAGGTACGGGCTGGCAAAGCGCTCGATGCCGGCGTCGCCTTTCTTGGGCCATTCCCCGGCCTTGAGCTGAACCATGTCATATTTTTGGCGCGCATAATCGTCCCGCATGGTGAGGCCGCCCTGTCTCCACTCGTCCCCGGGATAGACTTTGTAGAGAACGCCGATCGCGTTGTAAGGCTCAACGCCCTCCACGCCCTGGATGTTTTTCAGGCTGAGAGCCGTGTTGCGGTCAATGCTTTGCATCAAAGCCATGTTGATGTGTGAGGGGTTGACGGCTCGATGAGCTTGATCCATGCCGGAGAGCAACTGATCGCTCATGCCGAAAGTCACCCCGACGGCAAAAATCCCCACGGCGATGCTCAGCACCACGAGCAAGGTGCGGACCCGGTTGTGCCACAAATCGAACCAGATTTTGTGCCATGCAATGCTCATGTCAGACCTCACACATCGTCTCAAATTTCGGATTTGAGATTTGATATTTGACACTCGAAATCTTTCCATCTCGAATCTCTACGATGCGAGGCGCGCGTGCAGCCAGTTCCTGATTGTGGGTCACCATGACGAGCGTCTTGCCCTGGCTGGCGACCTGGGCGAAAAGCTCGAATATGTCTTCCGAAGTGCGAGAGTCGAGATTGCCGGTTGGCTCGTCACCCACCAACAGGGGCGGGTCATTTGCCAGGGCGCGGGCAATCGCCGCTCGTTGTTGCTCCCCACCAGAGACCACGTTGGGCAGCTTGTTCATCTGGTCGGCCAGGCCGACTCTCTCGAGCAGGTGCACGGCTCGTTCACGTCGCTCTTGAATAGAGTATCTGCTTGCCAGCTCCATCGGAAACATGACGTTGTGCAGCAGGCTGAGCGCAGGGAGCAACTGGAAGAATTGAAAGATGATGCCTACGGATTCGCCTCGCCAGGCGGCCAGCTCGTCCTCGCTCATCTTGTGGATGGGGCGTCCGGCGACGAGAATCTCGCCACAAGACGGGCGGTCAATGCCCGTGATCATGTTGAGCAGCGTGGACTTGCCGTTTCCCGACGGCCCGACGATGGACACAAATTCTCCCTTCTGGATAGTCAACGAAACCCCGTTGAGAACTGTGATCTCGGCGTCTCCGACCGGGAAACGCTTATAGACATCCCGGATCTCGATGATGGGTTCTCGTGTATTTGGTTGGACCATTTGACCTCCTGTCCGGCCACGTTGCCCCCATGTCTATATTCAGTTTATCCGGCAATCGGGTGTACGTCATGCGCCAAAAGGCACATTGGGGGGTACAAAAATTTTGATCTGCCCCCTGCCTTTGTGAGACCTTCTCTAACTGGCCGTTGCCGACCCAACCGGGCGCAGAGTGCCCGAACCGGATACCGGCGAAGCGACCGTGCGCCTGGCGCTCTCACGAGCAAGGCGGGCAACGCGTTGCATGATGTGCGCCGAGACCGAGCGCACGTACTCGTGATCCTCGACATCCCCTTCAAAGCGCATAGGTTCGCCCACGGTTACGGCATACGGCCCGTGGAAATACCACCTCGCGACCTCTGTCTTGCCGTCAACAGTGGTTTCCCGGAAATGGATGTTCTCGCGCTGAAGGTGGATGCCAACCGGGATAACCGGTGCGCCGGTCATCAGCGCCAGGCGTGCGACACCAGTGTGTGGCGGGCAGACGCCCCCTTCCAGCGGGCTAAGCGCTCCCTCGGGAAAGATCGCCACGGTATGCCCGGCTCGGAGCAGCTCGACAGCTTTATCAAAGGCTGCCCGCCCCTTGCCGTCCATCACGGGCACGTGCCCCGCTTGCTGCAAGAAGCGACCCAGCACCGGCATCTTGAAACACATCTCGGTGACGAGAACGCTGATGGGCTCAGACGCCCATCCCATCATCAGAAACGGATCGGTCGTCGTGGGATGGTTGGCTGCGATGATCTTGGGGCCATCTGGAAGCGGCGCGCGCCGCTGAACATCCATCCTCAACAGTGCACTCGCATACAGTCTAGCCGCCATTCGTCCTGACCAATTCGCGATTCTCTTGAACACGTTGCACCTCCCTGGAAGCATCACCCAATGCTGCGGAGAGAATAGCCGATAAAGGGGTGTATTGTCGTCCACCGAAGGGCACATCCGGGGGGTGTATTGCGGCGCTTTGACATCTGTGTACAAGGTCATATAATCGCGCGTCAGGATATGGAGATACGCCGATGCGGATTGCGTTCGTTGGGGATAGCCTGACCGAGGGAATACCAGGGAGTTCTTACTTTGACATTCTACGAGAAAAGCTGCCGGGGCATACACTCGTCAACCTGGGCGAAGGGAACGATACCGTCGTCAGCCTGTATCGCAGGTTGGCTAAGCTGCACTCTGGTGAACCGTTCGACATTGCCTTTCTCTGGGTTGGCGTGAACGATGTTGCGGGCGAGGGTCCCTGGGCGTTCCAGGTCGTCAATGCTCTCCTGAACAAGCCACGTTCCAAGAACCTTGAAGAGTTTCGCACGTATTACCAGGCGACACTGGACCTCTTGTGCCGCCACGCCCATAGGGTGATAGCGGTCTCACCACTGCTCAAAGGGGAAAATACGGGCAACCCGTGGAACCGCGAGCTTGGAGTCCTGGCGCGTGTGATTGAGGAACTGACGTCGCACCGTGAGCGGGCCGAGTATATGGACTTGCGTGCGGTCTTTGTCCAGAAGCTGGCCGGTAAACCCGGCTCGGACTATCTACCCAAGAGCCTAGTCCGGGTTGCGCTTGATGCCCTGACGCTGAGGAGCAAAGAACAGATTGATAGAAAAGCGACCGAGCGGGGATTGCGTTTCACGCTGGACGGCATTCATCTGAACAGTGTGGGCGCGGGGATAGTCGCGGAGATGTTCCTGGAGGCTATCGCCGGTTGATCTGTAGAGACGTTGCATGCAACGTCTCTACTTCCCGGCTTTTGATTCGCAAATGCACACTTGCGCCGCACCGTTTCAGCAACGCCAGCCCTTCGCCCGGCAGCACCGTAGCAGATGGAATACTGACCTCCCAATCCTCGATGACCTGGCCGAATTCGACGGTCGCGGCCTGAACCGTGATCAGCGCCGCCGGCCTATTCTCCTCCAACAGCCGGATGATGTGGTCGTCGCGCTCGCTCTTGAGAAACCAGGATTTGGGCTAAAGCGGCGCTCGGGCAAGATCGCCGTACAGGATGCCGATGCGTCCATTCAAATCGGCAGCTTCCAGCTCGGCGACAGTCCCGACGGCCACCGTCGGCGCGGCAACGTCACACGCCGGGGAAAATGCGTTGGCGTTGGCCTTGATGGGCGCACCGCTCACTTCCAGGCGGGTCTCCTCGTGCTCCCAGGCCGGACATGCGTATCGCTGCTCTTCAACCTCCAGGCCTGCAGCATCAAAGATACTGCCAATATACTCTGCCGCCGAGTGATTGCCGGGCGAGCCGTTGGGCCGAGCGCCGATGTCCCCGCAGAGGCGCTGGAGATGACGCGCGAGCTCGGTTTCAATGTTCATGTTGCTCTCCCATTCTTACAGACCTGACAGGTCTGGGAGGCCCGTTAGGTGTGTAGAAACTATTTGACCACCTCGTACCGAAGCCAGACGACGTTATCCTGCAGCGTCTCGACGTGGATCAGCTTGAGCGGGATGACGCCGTCGGGCGAGGTCAGATCGGGCGCGGCAAAGATTGAGCGCGGCGACGTGCCGCCCACGAGGCAAGGGTTGATCAGCACACTCACCTCGTTCACCAGCCCGGCGCGGAAGAGAATGCCGTTGAGCCGGCCACCGCTGTCCACGCGAACAGTCTTGATTCCGTAACGGGCATTCAGTTCCTCCAACGCGGCCTTCAGGTCCACGTGGTCGTCGCCCGCCACGATACAGCCTACGTGACACTGCTGCAAGTAGTCCAGGTAGACTAGCGGAGTGGCCCGAGAGCACAGCACGACGACGTTGCGCCAATACGGCTCTCGTTTGATGCGCCTCCACTTGCGTATCTGTCCCCGGCTGTCCACGACGACCAGGAACGGCACGTGATTCGGGTGGAGCTCTTGCGGCTCTGCTTCTTTACCCTCCGGCAGCTCCTCGACGGATGCAAAGGCAGGGAGCACCGTACTGCTCCCCGAAAGCATCGCGTCCGGCTGCCAACGCGCAGCCAGACTATAGTACAGCCCCATATCGCTGGCGAGCCAGTCCATGCGCCCATCGAGACTCACTTCATTGAACTGAATGACGCGTGGCAACATGGCCAACGGCCTCCTTTGTTTAGAATTCGCTCCCCCATTGTACAACATTGGTGGGCAAATGGAGGGTTCAAGCAAATCAGACCTGGCGGATATTGAAAACCGGCCAAGTCTGACCCAAAACCCTGGTAAGCGAATGGAGGGTTGGCGCGCGCAGGAAACTCGACTATGGCCGCCGCTTGCGAATCATCTTTTCCAACTGGGCAATCATGCCCGCAGCGCGCTGCTCTTGCTCGGCCAGCGTCGAGAGCCACCGGTCGGTGGCGTAGAGGATGTCTTGGAGAGTGGGAGCGTCCAATACCTGGCGCAATCCGGTCCGCTGCCCCAGGTCGAACCGCCGCAACATGCGCAGGATGGCCATGCTGCTATAGCCCGCGCGGAGCAACGTTCGAATCACTCGCAGCCGGCCGATTTCGGCTGCGCCATACAGCCGGTAGCCGTTCTTGGCGCGCGGCGTCTTGATCAGGCCGTTGCGTTCCCAGTTGCGCAGTATGTCGGCTGTGACGCCCAACAGCTCGGCGGCCTGGTTGATGTACAGCGGCTCTGTAATGACATCTGTCGCAGCGCCCTGCGCCCACCGCTCGACGAGCTCGGCGGCGACCTCGGCTTGGGCGCGCTCGGCCTGTACCAATGCCAGGTGGCGATACGCCCGCTCTAATGCGCCGCCCAAATCGCCCAAAGCGGACTGGCGCACCAAGGCGAGCGCCGATTGGCGAATGTTCCGTCCGGGCCAACCACCGTGCAGCGCCAGTCGAGCCAGCCGCATCTGGTCGAGATGTCGCTCGGTGAATTGCCGATAGCCGCTGGGGCTGCGCGAGACGGGCGGCAAAAAGCCCCACTGCTCATAAAGCCGGACGGTGTTGGGATGCACGCCAACCGCTTTGCTGATGTCCGACGTGCTCAAATAGCGACGGGTCATGGCAGCAGATTCAACTCTCTGCCGCGCGCCACCGCTTGCGTGCGACTGGTTACGCCGAGCTTGCCATAGATGTTGTTGATGTGTCGCTTGACGGTGCCCTGAGCGATGACGAGCTTTTCGGCGATTTCGGCGTTGGAAAGCCCCTCTGCGATCAAGCGTAGCACTTCAAGCTCGCGCTCGCTCAACGGCTCGACCAACGGTTGGGCTGCTGTGGCGCGGCGCCCGGTTGCACTCGAGGTGGCCGACATCTCGGCCGCCAGGCGAGTGTGATGCGTGGCGAGGTCGTCTGACCCATGGGCAGCGAACCATCCAGCTGCTTTGTTGTGAAGCTCGATACATTCCTGCAGGGTGAGGGTCAGGCGCAACACTTGAGCAAAGAGGACGTGGTAACGATACCATTCGCGGCGGTTGTCGAGCGGGACGAGAAAGAGATTCGCACTCTCAAGATGCTCCAGCATTGCCTGCGAGTCGTCCCCTCCCGTCAGGGCATCGCACAAGGGGGCGGATAGGCGGTCGAGGATGGATGTCTGCCGTAAAAAGGCGCGGACCGGTTCCGGCTCGCGATCCAGCACCTCGGCCATCAGATAGTCAACAATGTAACGGTCGTCGCCGGCAAAGGCGGCCACGAATTCGTCGGCGGCGCCGGCGAGCTGGCGGAGCGCCAGCCCGGCCAGTTGGAGGCCCGTGATCCATCCTTCAGTGCGCGATTCGAGCGAGGCGATGGATTCGGAGGATAGGCCCAGGCTCATCGTTTGGTTGAGGAAGGCGGCAGCTTCCTCTGGAGTGAAGCGTAGATCGCGCTCACGGATCTCTATGACCTGGTCACGCGCACGCATGCGGGCGAGCGGCAGGGGAGGGTCTTCGCGCGTACCGATGACGACGTGTAAGCCGGGCGGTTGGTTCGCCAGGAGAAAGGCGACCAGGTCATGTACCGCGAACTCGCGGATCAAGTGATAGTCGTCTAGGACGAGCAACAGGTCAGCGCCGGTTCCAGCCAGGTCGTTGATGAGGGCGGTCAGCAATTCCTGGGGCGATGCCGACGGAGACGATTGGAGCAGCGCCTGCCCGGCGCGGTCATCCGCTTGGGCGAGGGCCGCGATCACGTAGCGCATAAAGCGGACGGTATCGTTGTCGCCCTCGTCTACGGACAGCCAGGCGACGCGTCGCCGTGTGACACCGACCCACTCTCTGACAAGAGTCGTCTTGCCAAAGCCTGGCGGGGCGGAGACCAGCGTAAGGCGGCGCCCGAGGCGCAAGCCTTCCGCCAATCGGGCGACCAGGCGCGAACGCGTGACCAGATTTGCTCTGGCCTCTGGAATATGTAGCTTGGTTGAGAGCAAGGTATCTATGGTCATCGCGCCACAATTCTGCCATTCTGAGTGACGCCTGGCGGACCCCCGACGCTCCGGTGGAGCGTCGGACAGGGCCAGCGAAGAATCCTTCGACTTCGCTCAGGACAAGTCTCTTTCGCGCGGGACTGAGGCTCCTTCACTTTATTCAGGAGTAACCGTTCAGTCTGTCATTCTGAGCGAAGCGAAGAATCTCTTTCACGCGGGGCAGAGACCCTTCACTACGCTCAGGGTGACAAACAGGACTGAACGCTTACATTCAGGACAGGCTCTTCGCCTCGCTAAGATGACAAATATCGAGACACGCTCCTAGCCCACCGGGGGGATGTCGCCTTTGGTCGCCTCCGCCGCACGGTCCACGTCAACAGATTCCGCAGCGCCGCCGGGGAATTCTCCCTGGGTGAGGCTGTCATGGATATTTTCGGCGCGCCGCCGCAGGTAGTAGACGAGGTAGAGCAAGCCGCCCGCGCCGAGGATGAGCATAATCGCAATGCCCAGCGCCGTCGGCAACATTCCCGACACGGGTAAAAAGATCAGAAACGTGATGGCAGCGGCAGGCCAGGTGAGGTAGGTAATCCAGCGCCAGGCCACCTGCCCACTCCAGAGCCAAAAGGCGTGCGCCAATCCGCCCAGCAGGGCAAACAGCAACGCAAGGGCCAGCGCCGTGTTGATGATGGGCGCGACAAAGACGGTGATCGAGGCCAGGCCGCCAAGCAGCGCCAGGTAGATCGTTACCAGGAGCAGGTTGATCATCAGGTCATAGCGCCTGCTCTGCTGAGACAATCTGAGCTGGGCATCAGCGTCAAGGACCTTGACGGCCACCAGGGGTATCGCAAGGTCGCGCAGCCGGGCGAGTAACCCATACAAGGCAGCGTGGTCGGGCACTCTACCGCGAAGCGTGGATTCACCCTTGGCAGTCGAGACAGTCAAATCGTCGAACCAAGACGACCACTGCTCGCTGGAGAGACGTCCCTTGACCCGGATCTCGTAGAGAAAGGGCGGCTTGGCGAGCTCGGGGCCGGTTTCGGCGTTCTCGTCCTTGTTCTTCATATCACTTGACTCCGCATCTCTTTCCTGTGTGAACGAGATTCTTCGGCGCAGAGCGCGCCTACCCAGAAACTTGTTTGTCACCCTGAGCGAAGCGAAGGGTCTCTGCCTCGTGTGAAAGAGATTCTTCGCTTCGCTCAGAATGACAACGCATACCTCAACGGATTGTGCCTGTATTATCGCATACTAGCAATACAATGTGATCCACCAAAAGGCACATCGGGGGGGTGTATCCGGGAGTGCAAGCTGATGGAGGGACCAGGGCGTCGGTAAGGCTAGTCAAGCCCGGGGATTGGCGCATCCAGGCCGATCTGAACCGCCCCTTACCCTCGTCGCCTTATACAAAAGGCTGCTCGATAGACGGACTGGGCTGCGTAAAGAACCGTGGCCCATCGTCCGCCATATAGATGCAGTCCTCCAGCCGCACACCAAACTCGCCATAGATGGCGATCATCGGTTCATCGCTAAAGCACATGCCCGGCGCAAGCGGCGTCTGGTTGCCCTGGACGATGTGATGCCACTCGTGTATGTCCAACCCCAAACCGTGGCCTGTCCGGTGCGGCAACCCCGGCACCTTGTAGCCCGGCCCAAAACCTGCGTCTGTGATCACCTTGCGCGCCGCCGCGTCAACTTGTTCGCACGGCACTCCCAACTGTGCCGCGGCGAAGGCGGCTGCCTGAGCCTCCTTTTCCAGATTCCACACGTCGCGCTGACGCCGTGTGGGTTGGCCGAAAACGATCGTCCGGCTCATGTCAGAGTAATAACCTTCCAATGTACAACTACCATCCATCAGCACCACATCACCTTCTTTGAGATATTCCAGCTTCTTGCTCCCATGTGGATAGGCGGTGCTCACTCCGAATTGACAACCGATCTCCCCTGACACTCCCAGAGCTTTGTGGGCTGCCCGGCTGTTGGCGGCGAACTCGTCCTGCGACATGCCGTCTTTCAATAGAGACACGCATACTTTGTATGCTTCGAGCGTAATGTCCATCGCCCGTTGCATCAACCCAATCTCGGCCGGCGACTTGTAAGCTCGACACGGGATCGTCACCGGGTCGGCGCTGACCAACTCCAGGTGGGGTGCCTGCTTGCGAATCCCATCGAACAGGAAAAAGCGTACGCTTTCTTCAATCCCTACCCTTCCGCTGGCGATGCCCCGATCCCTGAGAATCTCAGCCACCAACTTGTAAGGGCTTGCGTGTTCTTCCCATACGCGCACATCATCGCCAAAGATGATGAGCTCACGCAGCCGCTCTTGTTCAAAACCCGGGCAGACGTAAGCGATCTCGCCCTTGGCCGGGATGACGGCGGCCATCATTCTCTCGCTTCGACCCCACCCGATGCCGGTAAAGTAAAACAGGCTCGAGCCAGGCTCAAGGTACATGGCATCCATGTGATTTTCCGCCATCAGCCTGCGCGCCTTTTCCACGCGTCCCTGTCGTTCCTCCATGGTGATGGGCGCGATTCCGTCCGTCATCGGCTTGAGGTCACTGATGCTCTTGACCGGCATGAATTCCTCCTCGCTTTTCGTTGGTGATTCGGCTGTGGCCAAATCTGAATGACAGCAACCGGCTTTCCCGCTTTAGTCGGGGCGGCCCTTTGTGATGATAGAGTAACCTGTGGTGAATGGCTGTGATGGGTTAGATTGTATTCGACACGCTACGAAATGTCAAAAGACTCGAAGGGTTTTCATAGACCCTTCGGGTCTATACGTCACTCGCTCTTTTAGACTCGACGACAACTGTCTTGCGGAAATCGGCGGCACGCGCAGCCGTGGCCACTCGCGGGACCCTGCCAGGATCTTGTTCATTCCCGTCGAGCAATGCGCTCATGTTAACGCAGGCGAGCTGCGACCGCTGCCAGCTCTTCTTGGACCGGTGCGAATAGCTCCGCAATGAAAGTATCGCTCAGCGCCGCTCCGCTCGCCGTTTGGTAGCTTGGCATCAGCCTTTCAGCATGGCTCTCCATTGCCTCTTCTTCGCCATCCTGTGGTGCACCCCAGAATTCCCCTAGTGTAAGGCCATCCTTTTGATGCTGGCCCCGAATAAAGTCCCATATTTCAAATGGCCACACCCGTCGTCCGATCTGGTAATACCAACGCATGGCGTCGCGGATTGCCAAGTCATGATGTGCCATGACCCGCCACAGAGATCGCGGGCGCAACTGCATGACGGCCTCGATGAACTTGACCCACAGCAGAACGCGCCAAGGTCGCATGTGCCGGGTGGCGAGCACCTGATGCTTGTAATCCCATCTCCGCCGGTCGGTCTGAA
>Ga0315268_10004193_pt1 | contig 15692 bp, 14 predicted proteins | sample C1_top_MG_FD_204535 | JGI IMG/M metagenome (GOLD analysis project Ga0315268, IMG submission 204535) | Sediment microbial communities from Yellowstone Lake, YNP, Wyoming, USA - C1_top | ecosystem: Environmental > Aquatic > Freshwater > Lake > Sediment | place: USA: Wyoming | collected 2017-08-01
TTTGACCTCCTTTTCCAGCTGGGAGATGCGCCCGGCCTCGACCGCCCGGTCCTGGTCCACGTTGTCCCGGTGGAAGATGACATTGTTCAAAATGCTGTCGGAGAACAGCAAAGCTTCCTGCGGGGCGTAGCCGATGATGCTGCGTAGTCCGGACAGCTTGAATTCCCGGATATCGGTGCCGTCAATATTAACCACGCCGGATGAAGGGTCGTGCAGGCGGAGCAGCATATGGACCAAGGTGGTCTTGCCGCAGCCCACCTCGCCCATCAGGGCTATCTTTTCTCCCTTGGCCACGCTGAAACTGACATCCTTCAACTGGCATCTGTCATTTTTTCCGTAGCTGAAGGAGACCTTATTGAACTCGATGTCCCTTTTAAACCTAATCGCGGCCGGGGACAAGGGGTCGCCGACCTCCGGCAAAGCGGTCTCCAGTTCCCTAACCCGGGAGTAAGAGACCGCCGCCCGCTTGCCCGAAAGAAAGAAGTTGCCCATGTTCCACAATGGTTCGATCATCATCAGGCTGTAGGTGTTGAAGGCCACGAAAGTTCCCAAAGTCAGACGCCCGTTGATCACCAGGTATCCTCCGGCCAGCAGGACCACCAATACGCCCATCTGGTCGACCAGGATATTGGAGGAATTGAACAGTCCTTCGGATTGGATGGTCCTGACCTCGGCCCTTATCCGGCGGTCCATGGCCCGGGCAAAGCCCTGTTTCTGATTCTCTTGACGATTATAGACCTTAAGCACCCTGATGCCGGAAAAGCAGGCCTCCAGGAAATCATTGACCGCCGAGATGGCATTCTGAAGCTTGAGGAACCGTTTTTCAAAGGTCTTCTCGTTGTACAAAAACAGCCAGGCCACAATGGGTACCGGCAGCAGGGAAAACAAAGCCAGGGTCTGGTTAAGGTGGAACATCACGATCATGATGAAAGTGAACAAGGCCAGCCCCTGCACCGCCCGGAACAGGCCGGAGCAGGTGAACCAGGAGAATTTTTCCGCCAGATCATCGGTCAGCCTGGTGACCACGTCCCCGGTCCGGTGGCCGGACAGGGTGGAGGGCCCCAGCTTAGTGAGGTTGGCGAAGATCTTGTTCCGCAGTTCGGCCTCGATGTTCATGTTGGTCCAGCCCCGGGTGGACATCAGTATCCAGTTGATTATGGCCGCGCCCACACCCAGCAACAAAAGGAACAGCACATTGCGGTTCAACTGCTGCAGGGGAAGCTTGTTGATCAGCCCGTCCACCACCAGTTTGAAGAAGACGGGGTAGCTGATAGCCAGTGCGGTGTGAAGCATGGTCATTGCCAGCAGCACCAGCAGCTTGAGTTTGTGAGCGCTCCAGTAGCGGTAAAGCCAGCCGAAGATCAGCTTCAGGCTGCCGGTGTCTTTAGGCGAATTGGATTCGATATAACTTGGCATAATAACCGTTCTTTTCCAATAATTCTTGATGTCTGCCGGATTCCACGATCCGGCCCTTGTGGATCACCATTATCTTGTCGGCGTCCAGAATGGTGGACAGCCGGTGGGCCACGATCACCGCGGTCCGGCCCTCCAGCAGGCGCTTGATGCCATCCTGGATCAGCCTTTCCGACATCGGGTCCACCGAGGAGGTGGCCTCGTCCAATATCAGGATCTGGGGATCGAAGGCCAGGGCCCTGGCAAAGGAGACCAGCTGCCGCTCGCCCTGGGAGAGGTTGGCGCCCCGCTCGGCCAGCTCCGACTCCAGTCCGTGGGGCATTTTGTCCAGCATCCGTTTCAGCCCCAGGATCTCTACTGCCCGGTCCAGCTGCTCCCGGTTCATCTCCGAACCCAGGGTCAGGTTTTCCTTCACCGTTCCGGGGAAGAGGAAGACGTCCTGCAGCACCAGCCCAAAGTGGCGGCGCAGCTTGTCCACCGGTATCTTCCGGACATCGGTCCCGTCAATGGCGATGGAGCCCGACTGGGGGTCGTAGAACCTGAGCATCAGGTTGATGATGGAGCTTTTGCCGCCGCCGGTGGCGCCCACCAGCGCTATCTTCTGGCCCTTGTTGATGGTAAAATTGATGTCCCGCAGCACCCAGTTCGGCTCGTCCTTCCCGGCCCGGGTGAGATAGGAGAAGTTCACATCCTTGAATTCAATGGAATGCTCGAATTGCTCCCATGAGCAGTCGACTTCGGCATTGGCCACCAGTGGTTTCAGGTCCATGATCTCAAATACCCGCTGGGCGCCGGCAAAGGCCCGCTGCATGACGCCCACCTGTTCCGAGAAGGCGTAGACCGGCATGAAGAACTGCCGCAGATAACCCAGGAACAGTACCATGGCCCCGATGGTCAACAATCCCTTGGCCACCATATTGCCGCCCACCAAAAGGATGATGGCCAGGCCCATTATCTCAAAAACCCCCACCAGGCTGAAGAAGCCCATGGTCATTACGTCGGCCGGCAGCAGAGTTTTGATATACGACCGGTTGAGCTTGGCCATCTTATGTTTGACGGCTTCCTCGCGGGAAAAGGCCTGGATCACCTTCATCCCCTGTATCATCTCGGTGAGGTAGGCCACGATCTCGGCGTATTTTTTGCGGACCACCAGGAACATGGGACGGACCTTTTTTTGGAACAGGACGGTCAACAGCACTATTACCGGGATTAGGGTGGAGACCGCCAGGAACAGCCGGGAGCTGACCCGGATCATGATGAATATCATGCCCCCCAGGCTGACCACCGCTCCCAGCACCGTGAACATGGTGGAGGTGAACAGCCGCCTGATGGCCTCGGTGTCGCTTTCCACCCGGGCGATCAGCCGCCCCACCGGGTGCTGGTCAAAATAGGCGATGTCCAGCCCCAGCAGGTGTCCGAACAACTGTTCCTTTAAGGCCGACACTATCTTGACCCCCAGCGATTCCAATATCACCAGCATCAGGTAATTGACCCCGAAGACGGATAGCTGGAGCAGAACGTAGAATCCCACCGTCAGCAGCAGGCCATTGAAGTCGCTGCCGGCAATGTTAACGTCTATGGCCCGTTTCAGCAGCAAGGGGGGCAGCAAACCCAGGGCCGAGGAGATTGCCAGAATCAGCCCACCGCCAAGAACCCTCATTTTGAAGGGCTTCAGCAGGGGCAACATTCGCTTCAAAAGCTGCCGGTCATAGATCTTCTTAGACGGCAGGTCTTCTATGTTTTCGTCGCTTTCATCGAACCACATATGATAATTCCAATAATTTCATTTTAAGATTGATATTAAGCGGGCCGAGGTTGTCATTCCTCTTCCGGCATTTCCCGTCTTTGCCCGCTCCGGGTCTTTTTCTGGGAACTCCGGTGTTCAGTGATCTTTTCTTTCAGGGCCTGCCTTTTTTTATGGGCCGCCAGTTCCCGGTGCATCTTCTGGTAATTCTTGAAACGGGAGGGCTCCAGCCCGCCGGTCTCCATGGCTTCTTTCACGGCGCAGCCCGGTTCCCCGTCATGGCGGCAGTCCTTGAAGCGGCAGGCGCGGGCCAGTTCCTCGATGTCGTCAAAGGTCTGACTCAAACCGTCGCCCCCGTCCCACAGCTGCATTTCCCTTAAGCCCGGAGTGTCGATCACCATTCTTTTGTTCGGCAGCAAAAACAGGTTGCGGCTGCTGGTAATGTGCCGACCCTTGTCCTTGTAAGCAGAAAGCTCGCCGGTGGCAAGGTAGTCCGTCCCGGTAAGCCGGTTGACGATGGTGGATTTTCCCACTCCGGAACTGCCCACAAAGACGCAGGTTCCGCCTTCATCCAGGTGCTTCCACAATTCAGCCAGGCCCCGGTCAGCCAAAGCGCTGATCACCACTACCGGGATCTCCCTGGCCGCCTGTTCCGCTTCCCTTTGTTTTTCCGCCGGGTCGGGGCAGAGGTCCGCCTTGTTCAGCACTATCACCGGCCGGGCCCCGCAGTTCCGGGCCGAGACCAGGTACCGCTCCAGCCGGCTGAAATTCAGCTCGTCGTTCAGGGCCCCCACTATGAACACGGTGCCGATGTTGGCGGCCAAGGTCTGCTGACCGGTCAAGGCTCCGGCCCGGTTGCGGGTCAGGCAGTTCTTCCTGGGCAGAATGGCCTTGATGGTCCCGCTGCGGTTGGCAGGGTCATGGTCAAAAGCCACCCAGTCGCCCACCGCCGGGATCCCGGTCAGCCATTCTTCCGGCAGTCCTTCGGTCAGTATCCCGTCCCGCAGTTTTCCCGAGACCGCCAGTTCCAGCTCGCCCAGTTCCGTTAAGACCCTGACCAGGCTTAAATGAACGGCCGCCACCCGGCCGGGCAAAATATTCTTGTTTTCAGGCAGGGTGGAGACCAGCAATTGGAAATTTTGCTCAAAATGCTCATCCCAGCCCAGGATTGAAAGGTCCATTGTTTTCCTCAATGTCTCTGTTATTTTTAGTTGATGATGGGTTTCCCGCTGATGGTCCTGAGATCAGGTAACGAGCTGCTCTTTATGATCTGATCCAGCTTATGCAATTCGCAGAGCTTTGAGTCATCTTTTAAACAGCGTTCCAGTATCTTCAGCATATTGTCCTCCCTTCGGTGTCGTGGCTGATCTCGCTTTAAACCGCCTCTGCGGGTTGGGGAGATGACGGGCAAATAAAAAAGCCACAGGTTAAAAGTTTTCCTGCGGCTTTTCGCCCGGTGGCATTACCGTGGCAAAGACTGGCAAAAGAAAAAGGCCGCAGGTTTTGCGCAAACCCAAGGCCTTGTAAAGAAGATCAATTCAAATCAACTGTGGCATGGGGGCGCAACTATCCCAGGAAAATTATCCATGGGAAGCAGGTTCGCGATTATGTTAGTGTGGTTTATCATTTTTGCGCACCCCCCTTTGGGTACCATTAGAAAGTTAAGGTTTGAAATTAATACTGCATTGTATAACATAATTAATGGTTTTGTCAAGGAAAATATTTAAAACATATGCTATATTTTAACCAATCATAACATTTTTCATGCTCAGGTCGAAGGTGATTGCATTTTTCCAACTGCCGGTCCTCGGTTATTGACATAGTTATGGCCCCCTGCTATAATGATATCCCATAATCAGAGATCCTATATCTCAGGCGTATTCCGGACCCAATGTTCCGGCAGGCCTCCCTTTTAATAAACCGGAAACAGCGGCAATAGCCATTATAAATAAGGCGATCCATGAAAAATAAAATAGTATTGGTCATGATATCGGGACTGCTGTTTCCGTCGTTGTTGCTGGCCGACGGAAGCGAAAGCCGGCCTTCTGCACGGAATTACGTCCTGAGGCAAAAGTCGTCCAAGTTCGACTCCACCCACGGATATGACGTGAAACGCTACGAGCTGAAAGTGTCTCTGTCCATGACCAACGACTCGCTTTACGGACAACAGAATATCCGGGCGGTCAAGTTAGCATTGAACGACAGTCTGGTCCTGGACTGCGTCCGCCTGGATGTGGACTCGGTCAGACTGAACGGCGTCAGAGACAGTTTCAATCTCAGCCCCGATTCGTTGTATCTGACGGCGGACTATGAATCGGTGGCGGCGGGCCAGAGTTTCAATCTGGAGATATTCTACCGGGGCGGCGACTTCATCAAGAACGGGAGCTGGCACAAGGGTTATCACTGGGCCAGACAGGGCACCGACCGGGGAGGCATATTCGACACCCTGCACACCGTGGGTTACAGCATGAGCGAGCCAGAGGATGCCCGGTGCTGGATGCCCTGTTTCGACCAGCCCTGGGACAAGGCCGATTCCGGCTGCGTCATATCCATAACCATTCCAGACTCCTTTGCGGCGGCTTCCAACGGGCTGCTGCAGGACACCCTGCGCAGCGGGGACCGGCTGACCTGGCGCTGGCAGGAGGATTCGGCCATTGCCACCTACCTGATGTGCTTCACCGTTTCCCGTTTTTTCATCTGGTCCGACACCGCCCGCCTGGCCTCGGGGCGGGCCGTACCCCTCAATTATTTCGTCTGGCCCGAGGACTCGGCTTCCTCGAAGATTGTCTTTGCCACGGTGCCCCAGATGGCCAGGCTCTACGACTCCCTGTTCCACCCCTATCCCTTTGCCAAATACGGAATGGCCGCGGTCTTTCCGTTTGATTACGGCGGCATGGAGCACCAGACCATGACCACCATCCGCCGCCCCTGGATATGGGACAATTCGCAGCGCGGCATCGCCCATGAGCTGGCCCACATGTGGTACGGAGACCTGGTCACCTGCGGCACCTGGAACGACATCTGGCTGAACGAAGGCTTTGGCAGCTACCTGGAGGCGGTGTATGACGAATCACTCAACAGCCGGCCCCCCGGCACCTATCTGAACCTGTATTTCTGGCGAGCGTTGAGGGCCACCGGCTATCCCATCTACAACCCGCCTCCGGAATCGCTGTTTGCCGCCTCCATGGTCTACTACAAAGGGGCCTGGGTGCTGCAGGGACTTCGCTGGGTGATGGGCGATGCCGTCTTCTTCCCGATGATGCAGGCCTACAGCGACAGCTTTGCCAACGGCAACGCCGTCACATCTGACTTCCAAAGGATCGCGGAACAGCATTACGGATCCTCGCTGCAATGGTACTTTGACCAGTGGGTCTACCGGGCTGGGCACCCCATATATTACACGGTGAGTTACTACAAAACACATCCCGACAGCGAAGGAGCAATACTTAACATCAAGCAAACGTCAACCAATGGCGAATTGTACAGAATGCCGATAGCTTTAGTGGACAGCACTTTTGCAGGCACAATAGATACGTTCATAGTATGGATGGGATACACTGATACAGTAGTTACCGGTCAGTATTTGAACAATATCAAATGGATTAAATTTGACCCCGATAGCTGGATACTAAAGGAGCTTTACGATAGCCTACCGGTGTTATCTTATCTTACCACCACTACTAAAACCAAGAAGTACGGTAGTAGCCTGATTGACATTTACTGGCACAAATACAGGATGGATTCAACCTGCGCCGGGTACAACGTCTACCGGGCCGATAATGTGGCCGGGCCGTTCGCCAGGATCAATTCCGATATCATTGCCGACACCATGTTCACCGACACCACCACCTATGGCGGCACCGAGTATTTTTACAGCGTGACCGCGGTGAGTTCAAATGATACCTGCTACGAAACGCATCAGTCCAATGTCATGTCTTTGGTGGCCGGCGGGGTGGAGGGGAACACAGGGGACAGGGGACAGGTAACAACGTTCATCTTGGATCAGAATGTTCCCAATCCCTTTAAGCAGTCAACGATGATCAATTATCAACTGAAAACGCCGGGGTTGGCAGCTCTGAAGGTGTATAATATCCAGGGACAATTGGTGAAAACTCTGGTAAATGCTGTTCAGCCAGCGGGCCAACATGAAGTAAAATGGGACGGCCGGGATCACAGCGGACAAAAGGTCTCCAGCGGGATCTATATCTATTGCCTGAATGCGGACGGCCGGACCTTTGTCAAGAAAATGCAATATGTCAGATAAAATATTTTCCGGATCATCAAGTATGATGTTATTAGACAAGGGAAAAAACATGAACAAGACGATCTGTTCTATTTCAGGCTTTATGGCCTTCCTGCTGATATCCGCCAGCAGCATCTGCGCCGGGGAGCTGAATTTCAAGCTGAAACCACTGGAAGGGAAAAACAGGATCGAACTTTCCCAGCTGCTGGAGAACGGGCCGGTGCTGGTGGCCTTTTGGGCCACCTGGTGCCACCCCTGCCAGGATGAACTGTCCAAGCTCCAGAAAATATACGAGGTTTACCGGGACAGCGGGATCAGCTTCTTTGCCATCTCCATTGATGATGTCAAGACAACCGGGAAGATTAAAACCGTGGCCGCCGGGAAACGTCTGACCATTCCGATCCTTTTGGATCCGGAGCAGGAGGCCATGCAGGCCATCGGGCTTTCCAACGTGCCCGGCGTATTCATAGTGGGAAAGGGCGGGGAGATATTGTACCAGCACATAGGGTACAAGCCCGGCGACGAGGCTGGGCTGGAGGAGAACATCAAAGCCATTGTGGGCCGGATGAGAAAATCCGGAAACTCTCCGCTTCCGGATTCCTCGGCGCTTTCCGACACCACCACCACATCCGGCAAGGAGGATAAATGAAAAACCGGCAGTTATCCCTGCTGGCGGCCGGGATAATATTATCAATAGTTACATTGCTCAACGGCTGCGGCAAAAGACTTCCAACCACGATTGACGCCGGGCAGGGATACCAGCGCACGGTGCTGGTGGAACTGTTTACCTCGGAGTTCTGCACCAACTGTCCCAAGGCGGATTCAGCCGCAGAAAGACTGGCCGCGGAGATGGGAGATACCCTTTGTCTGGTGGAGTTTCACACGAAATACTTTCTACCAGGCGACACGGATACTCTGGGCCTTACGTCTGCGGATGAATTAACAACAGCATATCAGGCCCCAGGGCTCCCGTTTTTTTCTTGTGACGGGCTGGATACTGCTAACGGCGCCAATACGGTAGACATAGCCTACCAGGTATACCGCCAAAAGGCCGACCTGCGAAAGCAGATATTCAGTCCGCTTAAGCTGAGCCTAAATGCCCAGCTGGACCAGAATGTCATAACTTATACGCTTAAGATCGATTCCGACGCCTCGTTGTCTCAGGGTTCCAACTTGGGCCTGGTGCTGGTGGTGGTCGAGGATTCGGTGAACGCCTACGGCAAGGTATTCCGCTATGTGGCCCGCTTGCTCACCCCCAGTATCAAAGGCGATTCGCTGGACATTCAGCCGGCTTCCTCCATGTCCAGATCCGGCGCCATTGCCAGAAATGCCGGATGGCTGCCCTGGCGCCTGTCGCTGATAGCCTATGTCCGCAACAACGATACCAGGGAGGTACTACAGGCAGCTAAAGCCAGGATTTACGCGGCGGTTACAGCGCCCGCAACCCCGGTACTGAACCTGCCGGCCAATGATGCCGTAGGTCAGAGCCTGAGCCCCACTTTAAGCTGGCTGGCCAGCGGCGGGGCGGCCAGCTATACCCTGCAGTACGACACCGACAGCCTGTTCGCTGGAGGCGGCTCCCAGAGCGGGCTGACCGGAACCAGCTTCAGACTGAGCGGGCTCGCCAACTCGACCACCTACTATTGGAGGGTCAACGCCAGCAACAACGCCGGGACCTCGCTCTGGTCATCCTGGCGCAGGTTTACCACCACCGCCACGACATTGCCGGCCGCGCCGGTCCTGGCGTCTCCGGACAGCGGGGCAAATGACATCAGCCGGAGTCCGGTCCTTGCCTGGAACTCAGTGCCCGGGGCCGGATCATATGATGTTCAGGTGGCCGCTGACAACTCCTTTGCCCCGGCTGCCATGATAAGCGAGCAGTACGGTTCAACGGCCACGAGTTTTACGGTGCTGGGACTTGATTCGATCACCACTTACCATTGGCGGGTAAGGGCCGGCAACGCAGCCGGCTTGTCGGCCTGGTCAAAGGTTTGGTCATTCACAACCACCTTTGGGTACCCGCCGGCCGTGCCAACGCTGATAGCGCCGCTCAATGGTGAACTGAATGCCGGGGTCAGCCCGGTCTTAAGCTGGAGTTCCAGCCTGGGGGCAACCAGATATTCTCTGCAGGTTTCTCCCTACAGTGATTTTAAGTGCTCCCTATACGATCAAACCACCATTACCGGAACCAGCCAGACCGTGAACGGCCTTGATTCACTGACCACATATCACTGGAGGGTCAATGCCGCTAACGCCAGCGGGACGTCCGACTGGTCAACCGCCTGGAAGTTCACCGATGCCCGGGGGTATGGCTTTTCCCGGGTGATAACCCCCGATTCCATTACCTGGCTGCCGGACACCATCATCAGCTACAGCCTGTCGGACCCGGAAGCACCGGAACTGGGTTATCACATCTTTTTGACCAACCTTTCCGCCAAGATGAATATTTACGCCCAGGCCCCCACCGTCCTGAATTCCGATTCCCTGCTGTTCTGGGGTTACATTTGCACCGAGACTGGGTGTATGGGGCCGAACAGCATTGCCTCCGCCGCCTTCAATGCCGGGGCCACCCAGCACTGGACGGTGCATTTCAACTTCAGCACTCTTCCTCCTCCGGAGGGCTTGCATTTCCTGACGCTTAAACTGTGGGCCGCCGACAATCCCACCCACATAATGGCCAGAAAGTTGTATCTGGAGGTGCTGCCGTGAGAAACAGCCTCATTATTTTAAGCCTACTGGCGTTTGTTTCTCCGGCGGCGGCCTGGGACCTTTCCGGCAGCAACCAGGCGGCGATCTGGCTGTCTCAGGATGTTCCCGGCCGGGCCTACAACGTACTGCAATACAGGGAAGGGTGCGACCTGCGGCTGGCCGGCAGTCTCAAGGATGGCCTCAAGCTCGAGGCCGGGTTAAAATTCCTGTACGACCAGGAGACCTGGGATGATGATCCGTTGTTCTCCGGATTCGCCAAACGTTACCTCCAGCTTAGGACTGATATGCTGGCGGCCCGGATCGGCACTTATTACGCCACCCTGGGCCGGGGCCTGGTGCTTAACTGTGCCAACGAACAGGCCGCCAAGATAGACCGGTATCTGGACGGGGCCCTGGTCTCCGCTTCGCTGGACAATTGGGGCGACGGCCGGCTGCTGTTCGGACGGATCAAGGAGAATACCAGGGAACTGGACACTTCAAAAACTTATCTGGGAACCGAGCTTAAGTTTACCAGGTTTTCATCCATCATTCCCGGCCTGGTCTACCTCCGGGCCAATGCTGCCGGGCCGGGCGGCGACCCTTCGCTGGGCAAGCCGGTGGACGAACAATACAGCGGGAGCCTGTCCGGGAACATCGGCCCACTGGACTACTACGGCGAATACGGCGGCCGGCGGACCTATGGCGAATTTTCTCCCACCGCCGGATGGGTAGGGATAAACGATCTCAACGGCCACGCCTTTTACGGCAGCTTGTCAGCCTCTTTCAGCGGTATCGGTTTGATGATGGATTTCAAAGACTATAGGGATTTTGATGCCATCATCAACGCCCCGCCGTCCTGCAACCGGGAGGGCCGGCTTTTGAACAACGGCCGGGACGAGCGCGGCTTTCAGCTGGACCTGACGGCCACGCCCTGGTCATCACTGGAACTGCACGGCAACGTCTCCGCGGCCGAAAACATCAAAGATGCCGATAGCGTACTCGCGAACGACGGGACGATATATCCCGGCAAGCAGAAATGGAGCGATCTCCTGGCCGAGGGCAAGTGGGAATACTCTTCCACCATGACCTTCAGTGGCGAGGCCCGGTCCAGGAGGGAGGACAACCTGCAGCCAGACATCATCGTCAAAAAATACCAGGGAACCTCGGCCGGGGTGGCCTGGAGATACGATCAGGCCAAGACCTTGTCCCTAAAAGCCGGGGGCAATCGCTACCATAACATCTACACCTCAGAAGATCTTGCCTATGATGAAATACTGGCCGAGCTGGGCTGGGTTCCCTTGAAATGGCTGAACGTTTTTGCCTCGGCCGATCTGGCCAGCAAGCCGGTGGCCGAGTACGACGATCAAAAAAGCTGGGGCGAGGCCGGATGCACCGCCGATTTTGATCAGGGCCGGCAGCAACTGAGGCTTTCCTTGGGAAAGACCAAGGGAGGGCTGGTCTGCTCCGGAGGGTTCTGCCGCTGGGAGCCGGCCTTTCAGGGCCTCAAGGCAGTTTGGAGCTGGAGGTTCTGACGCATGCGGATCAAAGCAGCGAAGCCATCCAACATAATAAGACCCCGGCTTTTAAAAGCCGGGATTTTTATTGCCAGAGAGACATTTTTGCCGCCATCCGGCCGCCGCACTGCCCGGTAAAAATGCAGAAACCACAGGACTTTGGACGATTTGCCACAGAGGGTAAAGGACGCATCTTCTTTTCTTGACATCATCAGGGCCCCCTGCTATAATCCTTACATCCCGTTTTTACCACAATGCCAGGCCAACATTTGTCAAATTGCATAATGAACGACAAAAAAACACATCTGCTGGATTATTTCTTCGTGCTGAGGCCCATCCTGTTGGTGCCGGCCTGGACCATGCTGCTGGCGGGTTTTTACCAGGCTCAGCGCCAGGCGGGGATCGCCGCCAAGCCGGTTTGGCTGCTGCCGGGAAAGCTTTGGCTGGCCCTGGCCCTTTACAGCGGGCTGATGGGCGCGGTTTACATCGTCAACCAAATATTCGACATCGAGACCGACCGGCTCAACAAGAAACTGTTCCTGGTGGCCGAGGGCTACGTCAGCAAGACCGGCATCTGGGCGGAAGCCGGGATACTGCTGGTGCTGGCCCTGGTCCTGTCCCTCTATTTATTCAGCCGGACCTTTGCGGTGATGATACTGGTCTCCGGCGCTTTGGGGCTGCTGTATTCGGTGCCGCCGTTCAAGTTCAAGGCCAAACCATTCCTGGACATGGCGGCCAACGGTTTCGGCTACGGCGGGCTGGCCTTTGCCGTGGGCTGGCTGGTCTTTGGCCAGTACAGTGAAAAAATATGGCTGGCGGCGGCGCCCTACATGCTGGCGGTGGCGGCGGTCTACGTCAACACCACCATTCCCGACTATCATTCGGACAAGGCCACCGGCAACATCACCACCGGGGTGTTTCTGGGCGGAACGGTGACCATCGGGCTGGGGCTGGCCCTGATGGCCGGTTCGGCGGGACTGGCTTTTTACCTGAACGACAGGCTGTGCCTGATCGCCGCCGTCTGCGCCCTGCCCTTGTTCCTGATAGCGGTGATCACCGGTAAGATGCGCTGGACCATGCTGTCCTACCAGGGCGGATCATTGGTGCTGGTGCTGCTGGTGGGGATGATGTTCCCCGTTTTCTTCCTGCTTTTGGGGGCCACCTACCTGTCACTGAAGGTCTATCATAAGAAACGCTTCGACATGGACTACCCGAAGTTCGCCGACCGGGGCTGAACAATCAGCAATTGCAAATATCAAATTGCAAATTTGGAATTGAAATGAGCATCAGACGATCCATCATTGCCGGGAGCTGGTATCCGGGCGAGGCGGCCAAGCTTAAGGCCGAGGTCGAAAAGTATCTGGCGGCGGCCAAGACATTTTCCTCGGACTCCGAACTGCTGGGAATCGTGGTCCCGCACGCGGGATTGATGTACTCCGGGCCGGTGGCCGCCTATGCTTACAAGAATCTCAAAGGTCTCGGCATCAAGACCGTGGTGCTGATCGGCCCCAGCCACCGCGCCTATTTCGATGGTGCCGCGGTCTACGCATCCGGCGAATGGGAGACCCCGCTGGGCAAGGTGGGGATCGATGCTGGTCTCTGCCAGAAGATCATCAGCCAAGACCAGACACATATCGCCGACCTGCCGGCGGCCCACGCCCAGGAGCACTCGCTGGAGATCCAGTTGCCGTTCCTGCAGATAGTCCTGGAGCCGGGGTTCAAGATCGTTCCCATCATGGTGTCCAACCATTCGCTGGCTTCCTGCGAAAGGCTGGCCCACTCCCTGGTCCGGGCACTGAACGGCAGCCGGGAGGTGATGCTTCTGGCCTCCAGCGACCTGTCACATTTCCATTCCCAGGCCGAAGCCAAGAAGCTGGACCAGAAGGTGGTCAAGGGCATCGAGAACTATGATCCCGAAAAACTGGCCGGAGATCTGGCCTTCGAGAAATGCGAGGCCTGCGGGGGCGGGCCGATAGTGGCCGTGATGATCGCCTGCAAACTGCTGGGGGCGGATGAGGGCGTGGTCTATGACTACCGGACCTCGGGCGATGTAACGGGCGAGAAGGAACAGGTGGTGGGGTACTTGGCGGCGGGGCTCTATAGGACAAAATAAAATATAAAAACAAAAGATAAATAATGTCTGGAACAACCGGTAACAGTAGATGAGTGTGAACGACAGGTTAACAGCTGAAGAAAAAATCGAGCTTTTCAGGATAGCTCACTTGTCCATCGAGGCCGAGGTCAAGGGACTGCCCAAGCCGAAATTCACTCCGCTGACCCCCAGGCTGTCCGAACTGCGCGGGGTGTTCGTCACCTTAAAAGAACAGGGGCAGCTGCGGGGATGCATCGGGTATATAGAGGGCATCAAGCCGCTGTATCTGGCGGTGGCCGAGATGGCGGTGGCCGCGGCGGTGGACGATCCGCGCTTTCCCGAAGTCGCGGAAGCAGAACTGCCTCATTTGGAATATGAGATCTCGGTGCTGACGCCAAAAAGGCAGATAGACCAGCCGGAGGAGTTCATCCCGGGCCGGCACGGGATCATAGTCCGGCGGGGCGGGCGCTCCGGGGTGTTTTTGCCACAGGTGGCAGCAGAGGAGGGCTGGAACCGGGAGGAGACCTTGAATTATCTCTGCGCCCACAAGGCGGGCCTGCCGGCCGGGGCCTGGAGGGAGAAAGAGACCAAGTTGTTCGTGTTTGAGGCGGAAGTACTGGAAGAAATTAAAGATTAAAAATAAAAGATAAAACATTTTATGCGAGACAATCAAATAATCGAGACCATGACCGGGCTGGCCGAAAAGCTGGGCCTGTCCATCAAATTCGACGAGTTCGACGGCCGGGGAGGCTGGTGCAAGCTCAAGGGCACTGAGAAGATCATCATCAACAAGCGGATGATGCCCAAGGAGCAGACCCGGATCCTGGCCCAGATCCTGGCCCGGTATCCCACCGAGGAGCTGGCCATGCCGCCCAGGGTCCGCCAGCTGATAGACGACGCCAAGGAAGAGTTGCCGGAAAAGGAGGAGCCCCAGACCGAATTGGAGGCCGAGGAAAAATGAGCCTGCCCAGCTGCCGGGAATGCAAAAAAGAGGTCAGCCCCAATGCCCGGAGCTGCCCCCACTGCGGGGCGCCCCAGCCGGCCAACCAGACCTGGAACGGGTGGGGCTTCGACTGGAAGTCCAAAACATCCTACTACGGCTGGCCGTTGGTCCACGTCTCCGTCGGCAAGGACCGGAACGGCAAGCTCAGGGTAGCCAGGGGCTGGATCGCCATCGGGCAGTTCGGCATCGGCGCCATCACCATCGCCCAGTTCGGGGTGGGGATAGTGTTCGGCTTCGGGCAGATCATCCTGGGAACCACGGCCATCGCCCAGATCGCGGTAGCCCTGCTGTTCGGGATGGGACAGCTGGCCACCGGTTACATTGCAGTCGGGCAGATAGTTTTTGGGTACTACGCTCTGTGCCAAGCGGGCTTGGCGGCGCATCTCTGGAGCCAGAAATTCAAAGACCCGGAAGCGGTGAGGTTCTTCAAACAGCTGGCGGAATATCTGCCCAAGCTGTGAAACGTGAAATGTGAAGCGTGAAGTGTAATACGTATACGCTTAACGCTAAAGGCTAAACGAGAAACAGTAAACTTGCCAACGGAAAACTCCAAACACTAAACACCAAACGGTTGCAAATGCCAAACAGTAAAAGAAACATCTGCCTGCCGGAGCAGTCCACCAGCTTCACCAAGGATTATCTGGGGCTCAAGGTCCGGGACAAGGACGGCGAGACCATCGGACAGGTGACGGACCTGGCCATCAAGATGGGCGAGGAATTTCCCACCGTTTCCTCGGTGGTGGTGGCGGTCAAGCTGCGGATCAGCTTTTTCGGCTCCGCCAAATTCGAGGCGGTGGTCCCCTGGCGCCAGGTAAAAAGCCTGGAAGAAAAAGGCATCGCCCTGCGCATCGCCTACAGCGAGGTTAAGACCGGCAGGCTGGAACAGGGGGAGCTGCTGCTGAAAACCAACGTGATGGACCAGCAGATCGTGGACAACGAGGGCCGCAAGATCCTGCGGGTGAACGACGTCAAACTTAAGTGTTTCAACGAGCATC
>Ga0315268_10004194_pt1 | contig 15692 bp, 19 predicted proteins | sample C1_top_MG_FD_204535 | JGI IMG/M metagenome (GOLD analysis project Ga0315268, IMG submission 204535) | Sediment microbial communities from Yellowstone Lake, YNP, Wyoming, USA - C1_top | ecosystem: Environmental > Aquatic > Freshwater > Lake > Sediment | place: USA: Wyoming | collected 2017-08-01
AGTTCGCACTTTCTTTCTCTTAAAATCAGGCGGGCGGCGATGGGGGCGCGGGGGGACGAGCCGCCCGCCCTGTCCGCAGTTTTTTGGGTTTTTCCAAAAAGCCTTCCTTTTTCGTGCCCCGCTTCACGGGGCGCGCCGCTAAGATTTATTATTCTAAGTATAGCTAAAAAATAAAAACTTGACAACTATAAATATAGGTTATACTATATCAATATAGATTGATATACAAATGAGTATGAATTTTAATTGTTGTAGATTAAATAAGTCAAATAATTATCTTAGACAGACGGTTGATTTTTTAAAAATTATTTCTGAAGAAAACCGTTTGAAAATTTTATGCATTCTCCAAAGACAAGAAATGTGCGTTTGTAAAATATGGCAATATTTAGGATTATCTCAAAATCTCACCTCGCACCATCTAAAAATCTTGAGAGACTTTACTTTAATTGAATCTCGAAAAGAGGGTTTGAAAATATTTTACTCAATCAATAAAAAATCTATTAAAAGCTATTCAAAATTATTAACTAAGTTTTTAAGCGAATAAAACTATGAAAATTCAAGTTTTAGGCTCAGGTTGCAAAACCTGCAAAAAGCTTTTTGAGTTAACGACACAAGCTATCAAAGAGCTCAATTTAACCACGGAAGTCGAATATATCACTGACCTGCAGAAAATTGTGGCTATGGGGGTAATGCAAAGCCCGGTTTTGGCCATTAATGGCAAACCCGTCCTCACTGGCTTTGTGGCCGATGTTAAAAAAATCAAAGAAATTATCAAAAAAAATATTTAACCGACTAAGACATGGGGATTTTTTACCCGATCAAATTATTGGCAAATTGGTTAACTGATGTTGTCTTTCGGTTAAAAGATGCTGGTATCCTAAGGGAGGCCGTTAATTTTTTTATTTATGACACGATCAAAATTCTGATTCTGCTCTCGGTCATTATTTTTGTCGTTTCTATCATCCGCTCGTTCCTGCCGCCCGAAAAAATCCGCCATATTCTGACGAGAAAAAATAGGTTTGTGGGGAATATATTAGCCGCCATCTTCGGCATTATTACTCCTTTTTGCTCCTGCAGCGCCGTCCCCTTGTTTTTGGGCTTTGTCGAGGCTGGCGTGCCGCTTGGGGTGACCTTTTCTTTCCTGGTCTCCTCGCCAATGGTTAATGAGGTAGCTTTAGTTTTACTGCTTGGCCTGTTTGGCTGGAAAGTGGCCCTGATTTATATTGCCAGCGGTCTAATCATTGCAACTCTCTCAGGCCTTATTATCGGTAAATTGAAAGTTGAACACTTGGTTGAGAGCTTTGTTTTCAAACACCAAATCAAAAATTCTGCGGCTGGAATCAAAATGTCATGGCGCGAAAGATTTGAATCTGCTAAAAATTACACAGCCGGAATTATTAAAAAGGTCTGGCCTTATATTTTAATCGGCATCGGCGTGGGGGCATGGATACACGGCTATGTGCCGGCTGATTTCTTAGCTAAGTATGCCAGCTCTGACAAATGGTACGCTGTGCCTTTAGCGGTTGCTATCGGTATTCCTCTGTATTCTAATGCCGCCGGAGTAATTCCTCTGGTTAGCGCCTTAACGGAAAAAGGCGTAGCTATGGGCACGACTTTAGCTTTTATGATGTCAGTTACCGCTTTGTCCTTACCCGAATTCATGATCTTGAAAAAAGTCATGAAATTGAAATTAATCATTATTTTTGCCGGCGTGGTCGGTATCGGAATTATGTTTACAGGGTTTCTGTTTAATGCAATTTTGAAATAACAATTAAATAAAATTAAAAGTTATGGCAAACAATCAAGATCCAAAATTCGCTAAATTCCACGGCGTTGACCGTGATCAAATCCAATGGAATCCTGAAGTGGACGAAAGCAAATGCATCGGTTGTGGAATGTGCGTGGCTACCTGCGGACGAAGTGTTTACAAATATGATTATGAAAACGGAAAATCAAAGGTGGTAAATCCCAATAACTGTATGGTTGCTTGCCAAACTTGCGCCAATTTATGTCCGATGAAAGCGGTTAGTTTTGCCGAAGGCGACAAAACTAGAGAGAAAGCTCAAAGAATAGTGCAGGATTTTCAATTACTTCCAAAAGTAAGAGAAGAACTAGGTAAAAGAAAAGATGAATTAAGTATGGAGTAATTAGTAATTAAAACAAATGGGTTCCTTGTCGTTGTCGGCGCACGGGATGGTGGGGCAAAGGCAAGGTTAAAAGCGGCGCATCCCGAGAACGGGATACGAAAAAGGAAGGCTTTTTGGAAAAACCCAAAAAACTGCGGACAGGGCGGGCGGCTCGTCCCCCCGCGCCCCCTTCGCCGCCCGCCTGATTTTCAGAGAAAGAAAGTGCGAACTTTTTCATAAAATCGGCTCCAAATTTTAACCCCTTCTTTTGCCACTTGACAAAATCCTGAGTTGTGCTAAGATACCCAATCAAAATTCTGCTTAATTTAAGCAGTTTTTTGATACCTGATTTATGCTAATTTAAGCTTAAAAAGCTTAAAAAACCGGATTAGGTCTAATCACTTATTTTTTGTTTATGTTCAACAGGAAATTGTCTGTGGAAAACAAAAAATTAATTAGCACAATTATGCTGTTAGTTGTTTTTAATCTTGTATTTCCCCAAAATGCGAGTTTGAAAGAAATTGATCCAAAAATAAACCAAAACTCTGGTAATCTTCAGCAAACAATTTATAATCAAGAAGATTATAGATTTTTAATCAACCAAAAAAGTTTGCCAGAAGCTAAGGATAAAAAACCCAGAAAAATCATGTATTTGACAGTAACTGCTTATTCATCTTCGCGGGACGAAACAGATGGAGATCCTTTTACCACGGCATCAGGAGAAAAAGTTAAAGACGGAATAATCGCCCATAATCTTTTACCCTTTGGCACTAAAGTCAGATTCCCCGAAGTCTTCGGTGGGAAAATTTTCACGGTTGAAGACAGGCTTAATCCAAGGCATGGTCAGTATATTGCCGACATCTGGATGCCTTCAAAGCAACTCGCCAAGCAATGGGGCGCCAAAGTCTTGAAAATGGAAATTCTCTAAATTAAAATAACAAAAGACAGATCCAATTCGAGATCTGTTTTTTGGTGCCGTGATTATACATTTCGCACGAACCTATTTTGAAAAGAATTTTACTGACTGATGGGCGGCGGCTGACCCCCCCGCGCCCCAGCCGCCGCCCACTAATCCCTGAAAAATTTATAGGGTTTTTCTAAAAAGCCTTCCTTTTTCGTGCCTCGCATCGCGAGGCGCGCCGCTTAGATTATAAACTATATTCTATATGTCATCTTAAAACATCTTGGTAAAAAAGTAAAACAAAAAAATACTTTTAACCTTCAAATTCTCTAATAACTCTCCCCAGAGCCTGATTATAGAGAAAAATTGAGCCAAGGCAATACTCTGTTGAGACTTTAATTTTTTTAAGGTGGCTAATGTTTCTATCTGTCCACCTGTTATTAGGTTGATCTCTAAATAAAACTAAGCAGATTATTTTATCATCAAAGTAAATTGGCATAATTGCACAGATTTTATAAAACCAGACCTTCCATCTTGTTTTAGTAAACAAAGTCCATCTGATTATTGATTGATCACTGTGATTAAATTCTGTTTCCGGAAATATTATCCCTTCCTTGTTGTTTAAACATAAAAGCTTTAATTCGGTTCGAGTAATACAAACTTTACTTCCATTAGTTGAGTATTTTGTTATGAAACCGCCTGTCTTTTCATCTAACGCGAGAAAATCGATATTTTCTATTTTTGTCGTTTTACGGATTTCTTTTATGACATCCTTAAAGAAACCCTCCGGATTGACCATTTTATTTTTTAAACTGGTAATTTCTTCTTTCATCGTTGCCTAATTAGGTAACATCAAAACAGGTAAATATATACAAATTTATGTTGCCTGTCAAGGCAACTTATCCACAGGCGCTCTATCGCTTGAATTACTTAAAAGATGTTATACTAAAAAAGAAGGGAAAGAAATGATCGGAAAACTCATAAAAATTTTTAGAAAGGAAAGAAAAATCGGCGTAATAGAGCTTTCTAAAAAGCTTGGCATTAACCGCATCTCTCTTTTTAGAATAGAAAAAGGACAAAGGTTTCCTTCAGAAGAAACTGCGATCAAAGCCTTTAAAATATTGGGGTTGTCTGAAGAAAATATCTACCAAATTTTTGTTTTGAATGAATTGTTTAGATTAGGCGGGATATCCGAAGAGACCAGAAATAAAGAGCTAGGACGATTACTCCGAAGATTGAACAAAAAAGACAATGATAGTAAAATAATATATAGATACCTAAGTAAAAGATTTAAACTCTAAAAATATGCCAAAAAGAGGAGAAAGTGGTAATATTTCCAAGAAAAAAGAGAATAAAGGAAAAATTCTCTTTGTTGAAGATGATAAATTTTTAGCAGAAATGTTCAAGCAAAAATTTGTATTTGAAGGCTATCAACCGATTATTGCTCATACCGCTATTTCGGCTATCCTCGCTTTGAGAGAAGAAAAACCAAAAGCCATAATTTTAGATATTATCCTGCCTGATTCTGAATGCTGGATGATCATGGAATATTTGATAAGAAAAAAAGATTATGAACCAGTGCCAATGATTATTCTGACTAATTGGGGCAATGATGCCTACCGAAAAAAGGCTAAAGACTTAAAAGCCGATGCTTTTATTGTCAAAACCAGCACCACGCCCGATAAAATTGTGGAAACAATGGAGGATTTAATTCGTAAATATAAACAAACAACAACTAAAAAGACTCTTGCTGGATTTTGACAGGGTAATCAGCAAAATGTAATTAAATTATCTTTTCAGATACCTTTCTATCCTGGACATCATCTCGCGCAAGGGAATTTTTGATTTTACTATAAAATCCAGGGCGCCAAGCTCCATGGCTTTTTTTGCCATTTCCTGTTTGTCTAGGTTGGTGACAATAACGGCCGGAATATCTTTTGTTTTTTGATTCTTTTTTAAATTTTCCAAAACTTCTATTCCATCCATTTTGTCCATCAAAATATCAATCAAAATGATATCTGGCTTTTCTCTAGCCGCCATTTCCAAGCCTTTTGCCCCGCTTTCTGCGGCAGTAAAAGTATAACCCTCCAGTTCAAACTTAGTTTGATACATCAGAATTTGGTCTTTGTCGTCTTCGATTAAAAGAATTTTGGCCATATATTTATTTTTTATTTAATGATTTTCTAATTATTTCCACTAGTTTAGAAGGAGTAATTTGCGATTTAATAATAAAGTCAGTGGCCCCTAAACGCATACTCTCTTGTTTGACTTCCATGGTGCCGAAATTAGTCAATACAACTACCGGAATATCTTTAGTAATCTTTTCGGCTTTGAGCTTTTTTAAAATTTCCAGACCGGTTGGTACGGTTAGTTCTTTCAGAAGCAGGTCTAAAAGAACAAGATTAGGCCTTTCTTCTTTAGCCAAAAGAAGGCCTTTTTCCGCAGTTTCCGCGGCAAAAATAGAAAAACCCTCAAGTTCAAGCTTGGTTTGATACATTAAGATTTGGTCTTCGTCGTCTTCAATCAGAAGAATTTTTTGTTTGGTCATAATTATATTTTAAGCCTTTTGCGGAATTTTTCAAGCAGGGGCTTCTATCGGCAGAAAAACAGAAAAAGTTGAACCCTGACCAAGTTTGCTTTCCACTTCCACTTTCCCCTTATGTCCCTTAATAATCTCTTTAACGATGAAAAGCCCCAGTCCTGTCCCGTCCGTGTACATCTCCTTGGCATTGGAAGCGCGGGAAAATTTTTCAAAAAGTTTTTTAATCTCTTCTTTGGGAATGCCAATACCATTATCCTTGATTTTAATTACGACGTAATCATCCTTTTTCTCGACCAAAATAACGATTTCACCCTTTTCACCTGTTTGTTTATTTTCTTCTGGTGTATATTTTATGGCATTGTCAAGCAGATTGCCAAAGGCTTCTTCCAAAAATCTTTCCTCGCCGTAGATTTTGGAAAGTGGCAATGGCTTTTTTAAAAAAATCTTGACCTGTTGTTTTTCCGCCTCCATTGATTTTGAGGAGATTGCCCTGTTTAAAAATTCCTCAAGATTTATTTCCTTAAAATCTTTGAGTTCAAGCTCAAAAGGCGCCGAATCTAATTCCGAGGCCCGAAGAAGATCAGAAATAATCTGTTCTAATTTTCTGGCTTTAAGATAAGCTCCGGAAAACTGCTGCAATTTCCTCTCCTTAGGCAATCGGTCAAGATCTCCGCTCATCGCCATTTCCAAAATGCCGATTAAAACTGAAGTTGGGGTTCGGAGTTGGTGAGAAGTAATATCCAGGAATTCCGAGCGCATTTTAAGGAGTTTTTCTAGATGAATGTTCTTTTGTCTGACTTCTTTGGTTTTGGCTTCAACAATTTCTTCCATATTATTGTAAAGCCGGGCGTTTTCAATGGCCACCGAGGCTTGGTTTCCCAACGATTCCAAAAGTCTCAAATCCTCGTCAGTATAGGCATCACGGGATATTTTCTCGCCTAAGACAATAATACCAATCAGTTTATCCTTGATAATTAGGGGTAAACAAAGAGAAGCCTCAATCCTTTTCATATTGGTTTTAAGTTTGCCGATTTCTGAATTTTCACCATTGCCATTGTTTTGCAGAGATTCAAGCTCCTGATAGATAACCGGCTGTCTTTTTTCCAATAAATAATTGGTTAGAAAATTGTTTCTGACTAAAGAAATGCCATTAGCCACAGTAAAGCCAATGGTTTGCCTGACCTCGTAATTATGGGTTTGCTCGTCAAATAAAAGAACTCCGGTTCGGTCAAGCTTCATGGTGTCTCTGATGGTCTTAACAATGGAATCAATAATCTCGTCAAGATCAATGGAATGGGTTAATTCTCTGGCTAATTTCTCCAAAGTGGCTTGGTAGTTGTATAAAGAGGCAAAGAAGTATTTGTTGGCTAAACCCTCAAAAACTTTCTTAAGGGGGTCAAAGATGATTAAACCAACAAGCAGGACAATCGGACCCCAGACGCCTGGGGGGACGGTTTCTTTGAAATATTTTAATTCTAAACCGTAAAGGCCAAGGGCGAAGAGGAGGATAAGGATAACGGTGGAAACATAGACAGTAGTTCTTTTTATCACTAAACGGATATCCATGAGCCGGTGGCGGATGATGGCGTAGGTGGTGAAGCCAATTAGAAATATCATAGAAAGCGGTCCATATTTTGCAAATTCATTATTACCCGTAATTAATGGTAAAAACATATTCGTTGTCAAAGTTACGATCGCCGATAAAACCATCCCTAAAAACATATATCTTAGTTGAAATCTCTCTAAGCCTACTGACTTTTTGTATTTAGCTATCAGAATAATAAGCATTCCAATAACACTAATAGACATAAATCCTATGAAGCTTCCGTATAATGATCCGGGTTCAACATTTGTTCCCCAGTCAAAAAATTCTATTTTTTCTACAATTAAGTTAGTTGATACAGATAAAATGGATAATAAAATGCCAAAGGGTAAAAAGAAATACTTGGCAATTTTTTCTATTTTTATAATACTGAATGGAAAAAGCGCCCCAAAGTAAAACAAGAAGGCTCCCTGTAAAAATGCCACCGTAAAGATAAATTTATTCCAAAATAATGCCGCTTGACCTTTTATTTGATCAGATAAAAATAAACTTATGCTCCAAAGAATAACCAAAAATATTATGGCGGAAAAAGATCTATTTATCTTCTTATGAGGATTGCTTCTTAGTATAAATACACAAAGTAAAAAGTTAATAAGATTTATTATAACGATTGCAAAAATATACATTTTATTTATTCTTAAATATATATTTTAGTTTAATTGCTTCACCATTATCCGAAAATGGACCCTCTCTATATTGATAGATTTTTATCTTTGGATCGCAAGTTTTTGGATTATGTAGATATGAATCTTTAAAATCTTTATTTTCCTCAAGTAATATTTTAAGAATCATATCATGTAAACTTTTTTTAAATTTTCCGTTACTGTCGTCTTCTAATAAGAGCTCGCCCTTTTTTAACTCCGCATATATAAAAAACTTCTCATTAAAGTTCTCATCTATTTCTTTCTTCAATTTAAAGGAGTTAATTTTCTTTCCCTCACCGACATATAATAATGAATCTATATTTTCTGGGTATATATTAGCTCCATCAACGGAAATTGTTCCATCACTCCTCCCATAAACATAAAAGAAAGGTAATTGCCAAATATCTCTTTTGGTATAACCACTATCTTTAAGAAGCTTGAAAGGATCATGCCCGTACGATCTCACTATTTCTATTGCCTTGTCAAATGGAATTACTCCGCCTCTATCATGAATATTATAACGAATGAGAGGGATTCCCGGCACACATGAAAAAATTAATTCTTTTTTAGTTTCCTCTATATAAAATGTAGCAGGGTTATATTGGCACAAAGACGGAATATTTTCTTCCCTAAATAGATCCTTAGCAATTTTCCTGTTCTGATTGGCAAGTTTTCTTATTAATACAGAAATGGGATATTCCCGACCGACACTCATGCCTAAATCAGCGGCACCATAGCCGCCGGCTATTCCCATAAAATCATTTTTATCCATCCCAATTTTCTCGCGGATATATTCTCGCCAATCTTCTGAATAACCCTCGCCACCTAAGCCAATCTTGACATTTACTTCTCTCCAGTTTAAATCTTGTTTTTCGCCATCATTAATAACTGTCTTTATAAATGGAGGATAACCGACTATAACAATCTGGTCATACTTTTCCTTAAAATATTTAACTATCTCTATAATCTCGTCTATTCGCGGACCGGGCGTAATCACAGTAAAAGGATTTTTGCCACGCATAGCAATCTCCCTCGTCGCCCAAGAAATTTTTTCTCCGCCTACCCATGTGCCTAACGCTAAGGTAATGATCATTAAAGTTGATTTCTTGTCAATTTGGTAAAACTGTTCATAAGCCAATTTCATATAAGCAGGATAATCTTTATCTTCCGCTGGCAAACGCGGCCAAAAAAAAGAAGTTCCGGAATAGCCAGAACTTCGGTCAATCAGATATTTATCACTTAATTTGCCATCAAGACATAACTCCTCAATTGGATATTTACTTAAATAATTCTTTTTATCAATAATAGGAAGTTTCTTGAAATCTTCCATTGTTCTAATACTTTCTGGATTTATATTATTCTCTTTAAGAAATTTTTGATAAGCAGGCACTCGCTCTGAAATTTCGTGAAATCTCTTTAATACTTTTTTTACGCTCTGTTTTTCCCAAAAAGAAGCTTTCATGGTTGACATAAACCAAGTCGCCCAGTTTCTTTTGCTCATAATTATTGATTGCATTGACATATTTTTTGTTTTTAAGTTTTAATCGCGCTTACCAATAAATTTTGGTTAGCATAGGTATATTCAATTTTGATATTTTGAAAATTATTTTTTAATAAAATACCTTCTGCTTCTTTTTCGCTCCAGTAATTTTTGTTTTTTTTAAGAAAAAATATATTGACAATGATAATAACTAACAAAGAGGGTAAATTAAGCAAAAATCTAAAAATAAATTTAGCAAGTCCGAGCTCTTTTAATTGCTCTCTAAAAATCGTAGATAATTCGGCTTTATTATGCGGGTTGGCAAATATTAGTTTTCCCTGTGATTTTAGCAGACGATAAAACTCTGAAATAATTTTTTCAGGAACATCGAGGGCATAGAGGGTATTAATGGAAACAATTCTATCAAAACTATTGCCAGAAAAATTTAATCTTTTATTCAGATCAACTAATTTAAAAGTAATATTCGGACTAGCAAGAAATTTTCTCTTTGCCCGATTTAACATTTCATTTGAGGAATCAATGCCTATTATTTGACTATTGAAAGCAATTTTATCAATTTTCTTTATTAAATTTCCTGTTCCGCAACCCGCATCTAAAATCTTAGAATTTCCTTTTAACTCCATCTCTTTGATTACTTCATTTAACATCTTTAAATAAGGAACATTCTCATTGATTACATCATAAGCCTTCGCATAAAAGTTCCAGATAAATGGGTGCTTCATACACAATCATTATACCCAAAAACACTCCTTTTTACAAAAGTCAAAAGGACAACATATTTTCAAATAAAATCTCCGGAAAACTGCTGTAATTTCCTCTCTTTAGGCAATCTATCAAGGTTTCCGCTCATCGCCATTTCTAAGATGCCGATTAAAACAGAAGTTGGGGTTCGGAGCTGGTGCGGGGTAATATCCAGGAATTCCGAGCGCATTTTAAGGAGTTTTTTCAAGGTTGATATTTTACTCTTTCCAATTTCTCTTTCAATACTTATGTTTCCTGTGGATAACTAGAATTTTGACTTTCTATTTTCTTTCTATTATAATTAAAGTATAGAAAATACCAAAAAAATAGTCAAGTAAATATATGCTTACTAAGCGACAAAAACAAGTTTTTGACTTTATAACTTCGTATCACAAGAAACGAAGCTATTCCCCGTCACTGGAAGAAATACAAAGACACTTTAAACTTGCTTCGGTTTCTACAGCCCATTTTCATGTAAAAAAATTGCAGGACTTAGGTCTTCTAGATAAACAATATAATAAACCAAGGTCTATCGATTTTTACGAAAACGAAAAAATGGTTAATATACCTCTTTTGGGCCTTATAGCCGCCGGCCAACCGATCGAAGCGATACAAAATAAAGAAACAATCGCTGTGCCACAAAATAAACTACCTCGTTCCGGTGAATTTTATGCTTTACGGGTTTTAGGTAATAGTATGGTAGATGAAAACATAAATGACGGAGATATTGTTTTAGTTAAACAACAGAGTGTTGCCGAAAATGGCCAGAAAATTGTTGCTCTAATTGATAACTATGAAGCAACGCTTAAAAAATTTTATAAGGAAAGAGGGTATATAAGATTACAACCAGCCAATAAAACTATTGAGCCGATAATCATCAAAAAAGACAAAGATTTAACTATTCAAGGTATTGTAGTTGATGTAATAAAAAATGAAGAAGATTTACAGGCGTTGAAATTATTACCTGCGAAAGAAATAAAACAGTTTGATACTTTACCCCTTAATAAAATTATTTGTGGAGATGCAGTAGAAATAATGAAAGAAATACCACCCAACTCAATAGATCTCGTAGTAACTTCTCCGCCTTATGATGAATTAAGAAATTATAATGGCTATGAGTTCAATTTTGAAGGAATGGCGCGAGGTCTGTTTAGAGTTATAAAAAAAGGCGGCGTTGTGGTGTGGGTTGTTGGAGATCAAACGATTAAAGGTAACGAAACGGGAACATCTTTTAGACAAGCTCTATATTTCAGGCAAGTGGGTTTTAATCTTTTTGATACAATGATATACCTCAAAACTCCGCGAGGTGCGGTTGGCAATAATAAAACATACTGGCAGGCTTTTGAGTATATGTTTGTACTGAGTAAAGGCACACCAAAGACAATAAACCTTATAAAAGATAGGGAAAATAGAGATGAGCGTGATGGTGATAAAGGCACAAAACGACTGCCCGACGGTACACTATTAAAGCTAAAAAGGGCTGGATATTCTAAGTATGGTAGACGAACGAATGTTTGGGAATATCTAATTGGGAGAGGACATTCTGCAAGTGATGATATTGCTTATAAACATCCTGCTATATTCCCAGAAAAGTTGGTGCAAGACCATATCAAAAGTTGGTCAAATCCCGGTGATGTGGTATTTGATCCAATGTGTGGCAGTGGAACTACGTGTAAAATGGCTAAACTTAATAAAAGAGATTTCATCGGAATAGATATCTCTTCTGAATATTGTAAAATAGCTGAAGAAAGATTAAAGCAAAAAACTCTATTCTAAAAATATTTAAATAAGAGTAGTGCAATTCTTTTTACTTAACTAATACTATTTGTTGGATAAAACTAGAAAATGCGTAAAGTCCCCCGTAGCCATTTTATAGCCCGTTTCAATATATTCACATCATCCTCCATCATTCCCATACTGTTATTGCACATTCTACAAATCCAGCCTCTTACTTCGCCAGTATCATGAAAGTGGTCTAATACAACGTCGTTTTTATATTGCCTGATTATTGTTCTATTACAGATTGGGCAATGAAAAGGTTTACCTATAGGTGGCTGTGGGTTTGTTTTTTCAAATTCCCCTCTTGCCTTTTGGGGTATAGATCGTTTCCATTTGCGACACTCCCTACATTCACCTCTTCTTGATACTTTACCACGAATACTTTTCTGATTCTTTTCAAATTCAAAAATACTTTTTCGTTGTTGACACCTACGGCATATTTTTGTTTCATTTAAACATGAGTCGCAAAAATCCCCCTGAGTCGCTTTATTACGGTTACATTCAATGCAATATTTCATATTTATTTTATAAAATAATTAATATTTTTTTTATAAATTTTTGCAAATTCTTTAAGCGCTACAACATCAATACGTCTCTGCCCTGCCTCAATTTTTGAGATATGAGATTGTGTTTTACCTAGTATTTTGGCGACATCTATTTGTTCTAAATTAGCCTCTTTACGGGCTTTTTTTAATTGTTCAACGAGATATTTATGATCTTTTGAATAAATAGCCTTTGACATATTCATATCTCTATTCTATATTCCATTGCGTTATATTCCAAATTGTCATATAATAAAACGGGAGCGATAGCGTACGTACGGGCGGGTAGGGACAAGCGCTAACATTCTCAATAGCGGCGCATCTCCCTGCGGGAGATACGAAAAAGGAAGGCTTTTAAGAAAAACCCTATAAATTTTTCAGGGATTAGTGGGCGGCGGCTGGGGCGCGGGGGGGGTCAGCCGCCGCCCATCAGTCAGTAAAATTCTTTTCAAAATAGGTTCGTGCGAAATGTATAATCACGGCACCAAATTATAGAAATCTTCTTAAGATTTCTTTTTTTATTTAGGCCTTGACATAAACCAGACTAAATGCTACCATTATTAATCATCTAGAATTATATAGTAATCTTGATAATAACCCCGTCTAAGAGGATTCGTGGTAAAACAGAACCTTGAAAGGAGGAAGGATAATGCTAGAACTCGTGAAAATCGTTCCTTTATTTCTGTCCGTTGTCGGCTTCGTGCTGCTTTGCTTGGCTTTTACAAATTTTGGTAAGAGAAAGAAGTACCGCTACGCAGTAAGCATAATGGCTTTTTTGGTGGCAGCCGCTTACATTCTCCAGATAGTTTTCGCTGTCAATAAAGCCGCTCCTGTCCAGGTCGCGATTTGGGTCGTCATCGGGACACTCTACTTCATAATGGCCCGCTGGCTATCCGTCAAGCAAACACAGTCCTAACAAACTGTTCCCTGCTTCTGCCCCCTGCGTAATTCGTCAATGACGAAAAATGCATGGGGGCTTTTTATTTTTCTAAAAATGTAAATAATTTTTGCTAAAACCATAAATCCTTCAAAATCATTTTTTGAAAAATTCTCTGTAATAAGCTATGATTAACTCATAAAAATTAACTTTAAAACATATGCCATTAGAAACACAACAAGAAACTACTCAAGGTCAAGAGGGCAAATTTGAACTAGGCGAGGAATTTATAAAAAGCGGCGGAAAAGTTCTTGAATGGTATAAAGAAAACAATCGACCAACTCGGCCGAAAAGATGGCTCTGCGGTCGCGGAGAAAATGAAGAAATAATTGACCCTCTGGGCATGACTAAAGAATGTATTCGTTATCTCAACGAAAAAGGCGAATGGGAGGCTGGCAATCCTGATGAAGATTTGCTTGAGGAAATTAAAAGATGGCGAAGTGATTATAACGAGCCTGTTTAAGATAATTTAAAAATGAACACCTATAACCTTTCCGGCCAAGAATTGCTTTAAAAAGCAAAATAACAATAAGACACTATAAACAAATTTGAAATGCAGGACTATTTTCAACAATATATGCGCGCCATCTCTAATCCTCTCCCGGAAATGGCTGATTATTTTGAGAAAGAAAATGACTATTTAAAAAGTTTAGTAAATGAAAAAAGTACTATTTTAGATGTCGGTTGCGGCAACGGACGGACAATGAAATTCTTTGCCCCTTACGTAGAAAAAATTGTCGGGATTGATTATGATCCCAAGATGATAGAAGCGGCACGTCAGAACTTAGCAAATATTCAAAATATTCAGTTAATACAGGATGATTTTATAATAACCAATTTTGATAAGCAGTTTGACTTAGTTTTTGCTTCTTATAATTTGCTTGGCTCATCCGAAATAAATCCAAAACAAAGAAAACCACTATTAAAAAAAATGGCTGAACTAACAAAAACTGGTGAACATTTGGTGATTTCTGTATGGAGTGATACTGGCATAGATTTTGCGGATAGGTATTATACAGACATCGGCATAAAAGTATGGAAGATTAAAGATAATGACGTAATTACTAACCACGGCGTCTTTAAGCGTTTCACAAAATCTGAACTTGAAGAATTATCTAAAGAAGTGGGTACAAATTATAAAATTATTGAATTATCAAATATATTTTACTTATTAGATATTTCGATTTGAAGTTGAAAAAAGTAAAGCATCAATTATTTTAATCTATGAACACTTATCATCTTTCAGGCCAAGAATATGACCTTCAATATCAGGGTTACAAAGAAGACCTGGGATTTTATCTTAAAGAAACTAAAAAAGCGAAATCGGCCCAAGGCCGATCCGCCTCGGGCGGAAAAGTTTTAGAAATCGGTTGCGGCACCGGACGCATCTTATTGCCGATTTTAAAGGCTGGCGTAAATATTGAAGGATTAGACGGCTCAAAAAGCCTGCTCCAGACTCTTCATTTCAAAGCCAAGAAAATAGGTTTGAAGCCCAAAACCTATTTTGCCAATATGATAAATTTCGACCTAGGCAAAAAATACGACCTAATTATTATTCCCTTTCGAACCTTTATCCACTTAGCCACCGTTAGCGACCAGAAAAAGGCTTTAAAAATTTTTCATAAACATTTATCAAAAGGCGGAAAATTAATTCTCAATTTCTTTAATCCTGATTTCAAAAGGATGGTAGAAAGACAAGGCAAAGAAGAATTTCATTCTTATGTCAGAAATCCCATTACGAAAAATAAAGTAAAAATATCGGCTATTAACTGCTATTATCCCGCCGAACAGCTGATGAAAATAATTTTTATTCATGAAGAAGTGGATAAACACAACTATCTTCTCAGAAAAAAAGAATATAAAACAACCATTAAATATATTTTCCGCTTTGAATTTGAGCATCTTTTGGAATTAACCGACTTTAGGGTTTTAAAACTCTTCGGCGGATTCAAAGGTGAAAAATTTGACGATAGATCAAGAGAGATGGTTTGGATAGCGGAAAAAGTATAAATTTAAAAACAGGCTGTATAAACAATCTGTTTTTTATTTGTTTAAATTTTTATCAAAAGAATTATTATCTAATAAAACGAGAACCATCTTTTACTTGTCTTGGTCACAGACAGATACATAGCTAACACAAACCACATAATAAACAGAGAGACATTATCAAATGTTGCTTTCACGCCATCTACCCATAGATCAATAATTGTGCAAATAGTGAGCGCATATGCAAGTATTATGAGCATGCGCCGATCGTTGCGAATATTCATGTTTAATTCTCCTTGTGTTATATGCTTCCTGGTAGATTTATTTGACCAAATCCGAACCTATTTTAAAGAGAATTGACGAATTTAGTCGGGCGGCCGACGGGGCGCG
>Ga0315268_10004195_pt1 | contig 15690 bp, 10 predicted proteins | sample C1_top_MG_FD_204535 | JGI IMG/M metagenome (GOLD analysis project Ga0315268, IMG submission 204535) | Sediment microbial communities from Yellowstone Lake, YNP, Wyoming, USA - C1_top | ecosystem: Environmental > Aquatic > Freshwater > Lake > Sediment | place: USA: Wyoming | collected 2017-08-01
AAAAAGTATAATAATTCCTAAATAAACATATATTTTGGGCATATCTTGAAACCTTCGGAGTATCAAAAGCCTGTGAGAGATAAAGAGTGGCCTCTCATTTTCAGGCAACTGCCTTGCCCTTCGCATCCGCCGCCGTATCCTTCGTATCCTTCACATTCTTCACATCCGCCACCACTGAAGATATATTTTTTTTGACCACGGTGCCACCTTTTTTGACCGCGAGAGGTTCTCCCTTAACCAGCAGATCAAGCTCCGGTCCATCGAGAACTTCCCGCTCCAGGAGGGCATTGGCCATCGCATGGAGCTGATCCATGTGAGTCGTCAAAATTCCCTTGGCGCGATCATAATTCTCATTTACGATCCTTTTGATCTCCCCATCGATCAGGAGCGCGGTATCTTCGCTGTAATCCCGGTGCTGGGCAAATTCTCGGCCAAGGAAGATCTGCTCCTCCTTTTTCCCAAAGGAGAGCGGCCCCAGTTTTGTGCTCATTCCCCATTCGCAAACCATCTTCCTGGCCAGTTCAGTGGCCCGCTCGATATCATTTCCCGATCCGGTGCTCAGGCTGTCCAGGACAATTTCTTCGGCAGCTCTTCCGCCAAGCAGAATGGCAATGTTTTTCAAAAGATAATCCGACGAATAGTTATGCTTCTCGTCAATGGGCAATTGCTGAGTCAATCCCATAGCCCGGCCACGGGGGATAATGGTCACTTTGTGAATCGGGTCCGTTCCCGGCAGTATCATAGCTACCAGGGCATGACCGGATTCATGATAGGCGGTAATTTTTTTCTCCTCATCACTGATGATCATGCTCCTTCGCTCTTTACCCATCATGACCTTATCTTTGGCAGCCTCAAAGTCGTCCATGGCCACTTTTTCCTTCCCCTTTCTGGCTGCCAGAAGGGCGGATTCATTGACCAGGTTGGCCAGGTCCGCACCGGAAAATCCCGGAGTGCCACGGGAGAGTACCTTTAAATCCACATCGTCTGCCAGGGGCACATTTTTTACATGGACCTTCAGAATGCCTTCCCTGCCCTTAATATCCGGACGGGAAACCACCACCTGCCGATCGAATCTGCCGGGTCGAAGAAGAGCCGGATCAAGAACGTCCGGCCTGTTCGTTGCGGCCACGATAATGACTCCTTCATTTGATTCAAACCCGTCCAGTTCTACCAGCAACTGGTTGAGGGTCTGCTCACGCTCGTCATGGCCTCCCCCCAAACCTGCACCACGGTGCCGACCTACGGCATCGATTTCGTCCACGAAGATAATACAGGGGGCATTTTTCTTTCCCTGCTCAAACAAATCCCGCACCCGTGAGGCACCAACTCCGACAAACATCTCCACAAAATCGGAGCCGCTGATGCTGAAAAAAGGCACATCCGCCTCCCCTGCTATGGCCCTGGCCAGCAGAGTCTTTCCAGTTCCCGGTGGCCCCATGAGCAGCACTCCCTTGGGGATTTTTCCTCCCAGTTTCTGGAACTTTTGCGGATCACGTAAAAATTCGATAATTTCCTGCAACTCATCCCTGGCCTCATCGATCCCCGCTACGTTTTCAAACGTTATCTTCTGCTTCGTATTAGAGAGCATCTTGGCCTTGCTCTTGCCAAAAGAAAGCGCCTTGGCCCCTCCTCCCTGCATCTGCCGCATCAAATATATCCAGATGGCAATAATCAGAATCAGGGGAAACCAGGAAATAAAAAGGTTCGTGAACCAGGAATTTTCATCTACTGGTTTAGCCTCAATCCGAATATTCTTACCCCGCAGAGTCTTGATCAGATCAGGATCGTTCGGGGAAAAAGTCTTAAACCGGGTATTATCCTGATAGGTGCCATCAATATCATTTCCCTTAATGGTCACTTCGGCCACATTTCCTCTTTGAACTTCTTCCATAAAATCGCTGAAAATAACCTTTTTTACCTGCGACCTGGGGGTATTAAAGAGGTTAAAAAGCAATATCAGGACCAGTCCCATAACCAACCACAGGGCCAAGTTTTTGTAGAATGAGTTATTCAAAATCTTGCCTCCACAAGCGTGTATTTATATCAACTGTTCTTACTTCATCCTATATTTATGTATTAATATATAGTATGTCCTCTTAATAATAGCACAATATTTTCCATATTACAACATACGAGCAGAGAATTAAGTTCAACTTTCTGCTCATGACAAAAGGAAATTATCAATTATCAGTTAAAAAACAAGTAGTCAGTGATAGATTATCAGTTCCGAAGGAAAATACTGAAAACCGATAACTGATAACTGTCTTTTCAGGTTATTTTCTCAATCAGGAGAATGCGCCTCGTCCTCTCAGTTACCTTGAACGGTTCGCCGATCCTCCTCTCGAAAACCCATACCACCTCATGTCCGGAAGCTAACACGGGGATTTTTTCTCTTTCCGGTCTGGGGATTTTGTCATCAATGAAAAACTCCTTTAATTTTTTGTGCCCTGGGCCTCCAAGCGGCTGGAATCGATCTGCCGGTTGTCGCTTGCGAATGACGAGGGGAAGGGGCAGGGCATCAAAATCCAGATAGGCTTTTTCAGCTTCAAACCGATTGTCATGCTCGTCGAAGTTATCTAAGATCCTGGCCGAAACCAGCAGATTTAATTCCGGAATTCGGGTTTCTCCTGGAATATTCATCTGATAATGGAAATCCTCGAATAAACGTTCAGGCTCAGGCTCTTTTTCTTCAATCCAAAAACTTCGCACCTGTTTGCTGATGCACACGTTATGAGAAAGGTGCAGCCTTCCATTAACCCGGCCTTCCCTGAGCCATTGAAGAACAGCGCAAACCTTTATAAAGCCGATCCTATAGGGATTCGAGTTGACCTGTTGGACCGCTTCGCGCAGGACATCCCTCTGAAGAGCCAAAGGCAGGGCCAGAAAATCGTCCAGGCTCAGGCGCATCTTTTTCCCCTCGACCGACTTCAGACACTGCTGTAATTTCTCTTTGACCAGGGAGGATGCCCACTCCCTTTCCTCTCCTAAAATGGAGGCGGTCTGATGCAGGGTCAAGAGGATTTGCGGGTTATACTCCCTGCTCAGCATGGGGATCAAGTGTAACCGAATCCTGTTTCGCAGATAATCCAGCTCCTGGTTAGTCGAATCCAGACAAAAAGGGATCTTCTGCTCCTGCAAAAACTCCATGATCTCACGTCGGAAAACATTCAAGAGGGGTCGAATCAACGGAGTATCTTCCTCCCGTCTGGGACGCATAGCTGCCAAACCATCCAACCCAGCTCCCCGCAAAAGACGCATGAGCAAAGTCTCCGCCTGATCATCAGCCGTGTGCCCCAGGGCGATTTTGGTAGCCCCGGCTCGCCGGGCTGTCTCCAGAAAAAATTGATACCTGGCTTCCCGTGCCGCTTCCTCCAGAGACATGCTTTTCATCCTGCTGAGCACAGGCACATCCACATGGCGAATGAAGCAGTCAAGCCCCAGTTCCCTCCCGATACGCTGGACAAAACCTGCCTGCTCCTGTGATTCCTCTCCCCGGATTCCATGTTCCATGTGGGCAAGAATAAGCGTTAGCTCGTACTCTTCCCGCAATTCAAGCAGGAGGTGAAGGAGAGCGACCGAATCAGGCCCACCTGAAATGGCAACAAGAATCCTGTCCCCTTTTTCCAGGATCAGGTACTCGTCAGCGAATTTTCGAATGCGCTGCACTAAATAATGCTTTGCACTTCTCTTCATCTCTTTTTTCGACCCAAACCTGTTTCTTCATCAACAGGTAAACTCGCACCCTGCATCCTTCCAGCATTCCGTAATCCGCTACTCGCATCCCGCGACGCATCCGCATCCAACAACCCGCCTCCTCCATCCCGCATTCCGCACCCCGCATCCAACAACCCGCATCCCGCACCCCAGATCTTCCCCATCTTGAGAATATTTTTTTGACAGGATAACAGGATAAACATGATAAACATGATAAGCATGATATAAGGGTTTGGCCAATCCTGTTATCCTGTCAAATCTTTCCCCATAACAAAGGATGGGGAGCATCTGCCTCCACCCCGCATCAATACCTTTTCTCAAAATAATCTTCCAAAATCTTTGCATGATCAAAGGCCAGATCGCAAGGGATTCGGTCCCTGGTAAAGATGCGGGCTTCAGTCGCGTCATCCTTGCCCACAGGCTCCCCTTCGGCTGTTGCCAGGTATACGGTGGAAACAGTGCAGAACCGGGGATCTCTGGCAGGGTCCGAATAGGTATGGAATTGCCGGACCAGATGTACATCCAGGCTGGTTTCCTCTTTGGCCTCACGTACAGCAGCCTCCTCCAGCGATTCTCCATATTCTACAAATCCTCCGGGGATGGCCCAGCCATACGGTGGGTTCTTCCTGCGAATCAACACAATTCCCTTGCCTTCTATCTCAACAATAATGTCCGCTGTAGGCAGGGGATTTCGATATTTTTGCTCCATAGCCTGCTCCTTGAGCTTGCCCTTTAAGTTTGATCGTGAAGGGGGAAAAATTTTTCTCAGGTTGAGGTATGCCAGTCCGGCAAATTCCCCCTTTTCATCTTTACAAACTATCTATTATAGCATATATTAAAGGGAATTAAAATATTATCGAAGTCAGATGAACATTTCTCATCTTGAAATCTCATCTTGAAATCTTATGATTCGAAAAAAGCCGACTGGAAGTGATAAGGAGAGCCAACAGGAACTCTGCCTTTTACCGTTGCAGACTGAAAGATAACCTCTGCCAGGAGGCGTGAACAGGTGACTTAAAAAAATTTTAAGGGGTTGGGGTGGATGCCGATTGATTATCGAAAAACGCTCGATCAGTAAACCGGAGAAGAAAAACGAAACGAAAGGAAGAATAATTCCATGGATTCCCCCAAAAAAATATTAATTGTTGATGATGATGAAGAGCTTTGCAGCATCTTCAAACAGGCTTTGGAAGAAGAAGGATATATAATCTTCACCGCCCAAAATGGCAAGGACGCGTTGGTCAAGATCAAAGTGGAGCATTTCGACCTGATCATTACGGATAAAAATATGCCTCAAATGGGAGGACTCAGACTGACACGGGCGATCCGAAAGGAAAACCCAAACATCAAAATTGTCTTGATTACCGGCTTTGGAGGGCCAAAATCGTACATTAACGCCATGGAATTGGGGGCGGATGAATACCTGAACAAGCCCTTTCGAATTAAGGAATTGAAAAAGTTTGTTGCAAACATCCTTAATCAGCAGCCCTCCTTCTAAAGAGCTGGCTATACGGTGAACGGTTGAGTTTTAAAATGAACGGTTGAGTTTTAAAATTTGGTATGAGCCGGCATGTTGGTGAGCACGCATCTTCTCACTGCCGCTTAGAAACTGCTCAGTGTCTATCCGAAAAATGGGAGGGGGGGACACCAATAGCTCTCCAGCTAGCTCTACAGCCTCCCGGTAGCTCTACAGCCTCCCAGGACTTTCCGAATTGCCTCCCGGATGCCTTCTTTTAGTACACCCTCCTCTATTGCCCTGCCTTTTAAGATCCTTAAATCCCCCAATTCCCAGGTAAGCGGGAATCCAGAGGTGATTGCCATCTCAAAGATTTGGATTCCCGCCTTCGTGGGAATGATAAAGAATGAAAGTGGTGCGCCTATCTCCAATAGGAGTGACTATTTTCTCACTTCTTCCGGGGGAACTTTGTTTGGATCAACCGAGATTTTGAGTTCTACACGGCGATTAGCTGATTTCCCTGCTGGTGTGTCATTGGACGCAATCGGTCTTGATTCCCCATATCCTACAGAGCTAAGGCTTGCGATATTAATATTTTTGCCTTTCAGGTGATTTTCTACGGATTTGGCCCTTCTTTCTGAAAGTTTTTGGTTATACTCTTCGGAACCATCGCTATCAGTATGTCCCTCGATAACCACGATATTTTCCGGATACTTGGCAAAGACTGCCGCCAGGTCATCAAGTTTTTTAGCCTCGCCTGATTTGATCTCATCACTATTCACATTAAAAAGTATTTGTAAAGCAGCATTAATTGTCTGTTCCTTTTCATTGACTTGAACATTTTGCATTCCAGGAACTTTCTTTAATTCTTCCTGTTGCTTATCCAGACGCCTGCCAATAAGGGCACCAAGAGCACCGCCAGCAACACCTCCTATAGCAGCGCCTCCGGCTGTATGTCCTGATTGATGTCCTATTATACCACCAAGAGTGGCGCCTGCTGCTGCTCCAATTCCAGCGCCTTTGGTTAAATTGTTAGCTCCACAACCACTCAAATACAAAGAACCGGCAGCGAAAGTTAAAATTACCATGAGAATTATGACATTTTCCCTATTCAACTTCATATTTAACCTCCCATATTGAGATTTTTAATTGAAAACAGGATATTTATTTACTAAAAATTTAATAATTACCCGTGTGAATCATTATTTTTCTTTCTAAAACCCTGAGTGGTGAATAGTGGGGAAGATTTGATTTCAAATAATGAACTCCCAAGGGAATAAATTGCTCGAACTGCCTTTTTTTCTTGACCAGAGAGAGAAAGCTGAAAGCGCCCAGTGCCTGCATATTTCTCTGGAGTGCAGCCCGAAGGTATAAGTCCCTGAACTCCTTCCTTTCTTGCTGAATCCCCAACCGCCGCTGCCTCTGATCCAGGTAATAGGAGATGAGAATCTCCCGAAGCGAATCATCCAGGATGAGGTAGCAATCGTTGAGGAGAGAGGCCAGATCATAAGCGGCTACTCCACGCCTTGCGCCTTGGAAATCGATCAAATGAGGGCTGTCTGATTTCCACATGATATTTTGGGATTGAAAGTCCCGATGCATCAGAAAGAGAGGCTCGTCGGCAAAACTTGCTGCCAGTTGATGGAACCCCTCTTCCAGTTCTCCCTCTTCTATGGGAATATGGCAATACTCACCGAGAAAGTATCGGGTGAAGTATGCAGTCTCCCACCTCAATTGCCCATAATCGAAGACCCTCTTGTGGATCGGCGTACACCCGGCTATCTGTTCGGAGGAAATTCCCTGCAAAGTGATCAGGGTATCGATGGTTTTCTGGTAAAATCCCTGCCTGATGCAGGCACCCTGGGATATGGCCCCTTTTTGGAAAAGAGTTTCATCCCCCAGATCCTCCAGCAAAGCTCTTCGAGAATCATAATCATAGCTGTAAATGCGGGGAACAGGAAGATTATTTTCCCGTAAAAATTGCCCAATTTGAATGTAGGCTGAAAATTCTTCAGGGTTCTGGTCGAACAGGAAAACAAGGCTGCGGTTTCCCTCCTTGATCCGGCAAAAGATTCGATCCGAACCTCCGGCTGTGAGGGCACACACTTGAGCTAAATCACTGAAGCCGCCGCCGGGAGCTTCTCTTAGAAGGGGTTCCTGCAAAATTAATTCACGACATAAGCCATGCTCTAACACTGCGTTCTGCTGCTCCATCTTTCTCCTTAGATTTCTGGAATTCCAATTTCCGCGATTCCAGTTTCCGCGATTTCAGTTTCCGTGATTTCAGTTTCCGTGATTCCCAGGTTCTGTGATTCCAGTCTCCGTGATTCCAGGTTCCGTGATTCCAGGTTCCGTGATTCCAGTCTCCGTGATTCCAGTCTCCGTGATTCCAGGTTCCGGGATTCCAGTTTCCGTGATTCCCAGGTTCCGTGATTCCAGTCTCCGTGATTCCCAGACTCCGCGATTTCATCTCTTTCGTCGTGGTTCTGCTGCTCTATCTCTTTAATTTAATTGTATAGAATTACCATGTTATTTATGCGGCTTCCCAGGTGATGTGGTATTTCTCCCGCAGAGACGCGAAGACGCAGAGGATATCATTTGTCATTTTCGGTCGTTCTCTGCTCCTCTGCGTCTCTGCGGGAGATCATTCCTTACGGTTGGTTGCTGTCGCATTTCAAAGTCCGACCGAAGGGCGCTAACTTGAAGGCTTCCTGGACTCTCCCGGCAAATGAAATCCTGCCCCAATACAGCCCGTTGCGCTTGGGTTCCAGTTTGAACTCTTGTACCAGGCCATACGACACAATCCTCCAAAGAAACACCCTCTTCAATAACACATCCATCCCCGATGGACACAAAGCCCCTTAAATCCGCCGAATTGGAAAGCATTATCTTTGTTCCGCTCCGATAAACACATCCGACGGAACGTCTGGCTGGATGTCTGGCTCCTTGCATTCTGTTTACCTGGGGACCGTTTACCTGGGGATCGTATGACCGGGGACCGTATAAGGGGTGATCGTTTAACGGCGAAGTGTTAAAAGGCACGCAGCAGTTGAACGGCAAATCGGCTACCGGCCAAGCATTTAACGGCAAGGTGAGCAAAAGATCACGATGGACGTTCAGGTAACTTGAAATGGTCCCAAAATCTGCCCAATACTGCCCTCTTCCTCTGAATCCGTAAATCTCCCCTGCCCCTTGAGATTCGATAATACTTTGATAAATTGCGGGCATTTCGGAATATCCTTCCGGCAAATAATCCAAAATCCGGGGACTGAGAATCGAAATGCCGGTAAAGGTCAATGAGCTGCACCCGGAATTCTTGCCCGCGGCAGCCCCCTCATGGAACACAGGAGATGCAGAAAAGGCAGAAGGTGAGGAAGATGGAGAATATGCAGAAGATTCAGAAGGCGCAGAAGGCGCAGAAGATTCAGAATATGCAGAAGATCCAGAAGGTACAGAAGATGCAGAAGATATAAAAGGTGCGGCAGATGCAGAAGATGCAACGGATGCAGAAGGTTTTGAAAACAGGCTTATGATGCTCCCCTCCCGATCAACTAAAACAGTGTTGATCGGCGGATAATCCCAGAGGATCAAAGTGGCCAGGGGCTTTCTGGTCTGGTGAAAATGCAGGGCCGAAGCAAGATCGATATCAGAGATAATATCCCCGTTATAAACCCAGAAAGGCTCCTCTCCCCGAAGAAAATCCCGGAAATTATAAATGGCCCCTCCGGTTCCGAGGATTTCTTCCTCATGGGCAATGCAAACCTCTATGTTTGTGTTTGCACTTGCCTTTACACTTGCATTTATATTTATATTTGCATTTGCATTCATACTTGCATTTATATGTGCATTTACATTTATATGTGCATTCATATTTATATGTGCATTCATATTTACGTTTGCATCTGCGGTTACCTCATTTGCATTTTTCTTCTGGTAAGTTGATTCCAGATGCGACCTGACCTGTTCGGATCGGTAGTGCGCATTGACACCTACCTGTCGCACACCTTGCAGCAGCAAACGCTTGAACACATGATCTATGGCAGGAACTCCCAGAATGGGTACCAGTACCTTGGGGAGATAGTCAGTCAGGGGTCGCAGCCTTTTTCCAAATCCAGCGGCAAGTATAACGGCTTTCATCTTGTCAGTTTTCACCATCAGCAGCTTTCATCAGGAGCACAGTTTTCATCATCAGACATTTCGGCAGCTTTCATCTTCCATCTCAGACAGTTCGGCAGCTTTCATCTTTTATCTCAGACAGTTCGGCAGCTTTCATCTCTGCGGTTTCCCTCATCAACAGCTTCCATCGGTCAGTATAGCTATAGTACAGCTATTCATAATGCAAGTAATTGTGACGGATTTTTAAAAATTCGTCAAGCCCCGCTGCCCAGCTTTCTTCTATTTCGGACAAGGGGACTTGCAACTCGATCTGCTGGCGAATCCGGTCCGTGCCAAACAAAATATCAATAGGGAGCTTTTCGTATTCGTACTCGTAGGGAGGCGATTTCCATTGCAGGCGGTCAGGATAGAGTTTATGAATTGCCCGGAGAATAGCGATCCCTGTCAAATAAGGCTTGAACGCTTCCCAATCCATTACATGCAATTGGGCACCTGCGCACAGTTCACCGTGAAATTTATGGAATGTGGGCTGAAAGTAACAGGGACGAAATACCACGCCCGGCAGGGAATACTGCCGCAGTTCACGGACCAGGTCCCAGGGACGAATGAAGGGAGCACCGAACATCTCAAAAGGCAGAGTGGTTCCTCTGGCCTCCGAGATATTGGTCCCTTCCAGCAGACACATGCCAGGATAAACCCAGGCTGTTTGCAGCCGGGGCATATTCGGAGAAGGAGCTACCCAGGGCAGGCCGGTATCGGAAAAAACCATCCTGCGCTTCCACCCTTCCATCCAAACCACGGTTAAGTGCGCGTTTATTCGATATTCCCGGTTCAGCCAACAGGCTAACTCCCCCATAGTCAATCCGTAGCATGGGGGAAGAGGAAAGAGTCCCACAAAGGAGAGGAACCCTTCCAGCGAGACATTCCCTTCAACCTTCAGACCTCCCAGAGGGTTTGGCCGATCCAAAACCACGAGCTGAACTTTTTGCTCGGCACATGCCTCCAGACACAAGGCCATAGTCCAGATGAAGGTGTAATACCGGGCACCGACATCCTGTAAATCGATAACCAGGGTATCAAGTGTTTCCAGGACCTCCTTGGGCGGTTTCCTGCTCTTCCCGTACAGACTGTACACCGGCAGCCCGAAGGTTGCCTCGTGGAAATCCTTCCACTCGATCATGTTATCCTGGGTTTCTCCATACAGCCCGTGCTGAGGCCCCATCAGGCAGACCAGCCTTTTACCCAGTTTTCCTTTAAATATTTCCACCGCATGGGTAAGATCATCGGCAACCGAAGCGGGATGGACCAGTAAACCAACCCGTTCTCCCAAACCGACTCTCCCTTCTAACCCCCCTAAACCCTCTAAACCCCCTAAACCCTGGAAGCCATTTTTCCGAAAAACATCTAAACCTGAGAGCACTTTTTTCATAATGGAAACGAATCAATCCTCCTCAATGGTTCTCCTCATCAATTCTCCTCATGGAAACGAATCAGTCCTCCTCATCGCATGGAGTTTACCAGGAAATCTCCTCACCGCATGGAGTTTACCAGAAAAACCAATTTCTGTGAACACCTTCATAGTATAAAGTCTAGTTTTGAGCCGTTTGAAGTATATACTGCGAATTGCCCGCTCATTCATCTCACCCAATCCTTGCATATCAAAGCAGCCTGCTCCAAGACTGTATCAGTCGCCTTCTTCTGCATATCCGGGGGGTAACCGTATTTCTTGAGAATCCTTTTCACCATCACCCGGAGCTTTGCCTGGACGCTCTCTTTTATTGTCCAATCAATCGTCACGTTCTTTCGGACAGTATCGACAAGCTCCCTCGCAATGGTCCTCAACGCCTCATCACCTAAGACCTTGACAGCGCTGTCGTTCACTTCCAGTGCATCATAGAAAGCAAGCTCATCTTCATTGAGGTTTAATTCTTCTCCCCTGTCACTTGCCTTTCGCATCTTCTTGGCAATCTCAATCAATTCTTCAATTACCCTGGCAGCCTCGATTGCTTTGTTCTGGTAGCTTTTTATCGTCTTTTCCAGCATCTCGGCAAAAGACCTGCTTTGGACAAGATACTTCTTCGACCTTGACTTGATCTCATCGTTTAAAAGTTTCTTGAGGAGTTCCAAGGCAAGGTTCTTGTGCGGCATGCCCCTGATCTCTGCCAGAAACTCGTCAGAGAGTATTGAGATATCAGGCTTCTTCAGCCCTGCTGCTGCAAAGATATCAATCACTTCGTCTGATGTGATTGCCTTAGAGATAATCTGCTTTATCGCGGAATCTAGCTCTTCCCCTGTTTTTCCTTTGCCGGTCTGGAATTTTGCGAGCCGTGCCTTGACAGCCTGGAAAAAACCTACGTCATCACGAATCCTCAACGCCTCTTCGTGCGGCACAGCAAGCGCAAACGCTTTTGATAACTGCACAACATAGGCCAACAGCCTTTCCTTGCCGTCTTTTTGCTTCAGGATATGCTCCCCTGCCATTACCATGATTGACATCTTGTCCCTGGCAGAGGCTGGAAAGAATCTCCGGTAATCAAAGCCGTGGAATAGCTGGGATACAATCTCATATTTTTCGAGCATGACCTGGACAGCATCGTTCTGGTCGAAGGTTGGTTTTCCCTTGCCCCCGCTTTCAGTGTATTCGGAAACAGCCTTCTTTAATTCATCCGCTATTCCAAGATAATCAACGACAAGCCCGCCTGGTTTATCCTTATAGACGCGGTTCACCCGTGCTATTGCCTGCATCAACCCGTGGCTTTTCATCGGCTTATCGATATACATTGTGTGCAGGCACGGTACATCAAAGCCGGTTAGCCACATGTCCCTTACTATGACCAGCTTAAGAGGATCTTTCGGGTCCTTGATCCGGTCGCCAAGCTCTCTTCTCCTTGGCTTGTTTCGTATATGTTCCTGCCAGACTGCGCCATCACCGGCAGAGCCTGTCATGACCACCTTTATCGATCCCTTATCATCATCCTTGTGGTACCATTGGGGCCTTAGTCTTATTATCTCGTCGTGCAGGTCAATGCAGATGCGCCTGCTCATGCAGACAACCATTGCCTTGCCGTCAATTACGCCCTCACGCTCCTCAAAATGCTTGACGATATCCCCGGCAATCTGCTTAACACGCTTCTGTGCTCCGACAACAGCCTCAAGCCTTGCCCATCTGCTTTTCAGCTTCTCCTTCTTTTCTACCTCTTCCCCCTCGGTAACTTCCTCGAATTCAGGGTCAATCTTCGGCCTTTCATCGTCTTTCAGTTCAAGCTTTGCAAGCCTGCTCTCATAGTATATCCTGACAGTTGCGCCGTCTTCCACTGCCTGCTCAATGTCATAGATATCAATGTAATTCCCGAATACTGCACGGGTATTCTTGTCTGTCTTTTCAATCGGCGTTCCGGTGAACCCAATAAAGGAGGCATTGGGCAGTGCATCCCTTATATGCCTTGCAAACCCGTCGATAAAATCATACTGGCTCCTGTGGGCCTCGTCTGCAATGACAACAATGTTCCTTCTCTCGGAAAGGAGCGGGTATTTGCTCCCTTTTTCTGGGAAAAATTTCTGGATCGTCGTAAACACAATCCCGCCTGAAGCTACCTTAAGGTATTCCTGGAGTCTGTCCCTGGAATCTGCCTGGACAGGCTTTTGCCTCAATAGATCCTGGCACCTGCTGAATGTCCCGAAAAGCTGGTCATCAAGGTCATTCCTGTCAGTCAGGACAACTATCGTCGGGTTGTCCATTGTGAGCACAAGTTTCCCTGCATAAAAGACCATGATCAGGCTTTTCCCTGATCCCTGGGTATGCCAGACAACACCGCATCGTTTATCGCCTTTCGGCTGGGATGCCTTTGTTGTTGTTTCTATTGCCTTGTTTACTGCATGGTATTGGTGGTACCCTGCCAATTTCTTGAGTATTTTATCCTGTTCTTTTTCAAAGGCAATGAAATGTCTTATCAAGTCAAGGAAGATCCTTTTCTCAAACATTCCCTTGAAGAGAACCTCTATCTGGGGGATTGCAGTTGGAGCCTTTTCTTTGCCGTCGATCGTCTTCCAGGGAGAGAACCTTTCCCAGTCTGAGGTAATGGTCCCTGCCCTTGCCTCGCATCCGTCGCTGATAACCAGGATTTCGTTGTAATGGAACAGGGAAGGGATCTCTGATTTGTAGGTCTCGAACTGATGGAAAGCGCTCTTTACTGTTGCATTCTCATCTGCGGGATTCTTAAGCTCAATGACAGCCAGGGGCAGGCCATTAATAAACAGGATGATATCCGGCCTTCTGTTGCTGTTATTCTCAATAATCGTAAACTGGTTTACAGCTAGAAACTCATTATCCTTCGAATTCGGATTCTTGAAATCAAAAAGCCAGACCTTGTCGCCCTTTATCCGTCCATTCTGCCTGTTCTGTCTGTACTCGACATCAATCCCGTCAACAAGCATCTTATGGAAGTGCTGGTTATCGATAACAAGATTGAGGCTCTCATTGCGAAGGATTTTCTTTATCGCCTGCTCTTTTCCTTCCTCTGGGATGGAGGGATTGAGCCTGTCTATAGCCTTTCTCAGCCTGCCATTAAGGATGATCTGTGAATAGTCATCCCTTTCCGGCTTTTCCCCTTCGGGAGAGATATCAGGGCCGTGAACTATCTTATAGCCGAGCTCCTCAAGTATATCCAGGCAGGCTTCTTCTACTTCGGATTCGGTGATTATGTTGGGCATTTTTCCCTTCAGAACCTTATACCCAGAAGGCCCCCATCTTCGGTGGCATCAGTCAAGGTTAATCTTACATGTTTACCAAACTGGAAGATCGAACTAAAATCTTTTGATGGGATGTTATCAGAATTCATCGTGCATATATATTGAAAGCCAAGCCTTTCAGACTCCTTTGCTGCCAATTCCAAGGCTAAAGCCTTTTGTCTTTCATCGACGTCTGCAAAAATGATGCTGTCGTGTATAAGCAGTCCGGGGCTATTCTCTTTTTTTGACCAAAGCTGTGCCAGCATAAGGTCATAACAGAAGATTTTCATATTGCCAATTCCCTGGCTGCCAGACCTTTCAATCTTTACATTAAACTTAAACCCTGTTTTTGAAATATCGATCGACAGGATACCCGGACTCTGATAAAGGGCTTGTGAATTAGAATTAAACAGTAAAATTGCCCTCTCTTTTTGTATTTTTCTCTCGCTTAAATCCGTAATAGCCTGTTGCTGTAGAATTTCCTGCTCGACTACGACCGCGCTTCTACCTTGTTCAAATTTCCTTAAGTTTTCAAGCTTAATGTCAACATCCTTGAGCTTGGCAACGGTCTTTTGGTGATTATTTTGTAACTGGGTATATTCCTCTAATGCTCCATGCTTCTTCAGGATCTGCATCAGCCCTGCACGCTCATCAGAGAAGCTCTGGATTTGTTGTTCTCTCTTAGCAATTCCATTCCTTATTTGTTCCATCTCGTTTGCCAGGAATTCTTTTCTATTGGCGACAACTTGCTTATGGAAAGATAATACTTCGTCTAACCTTTGTTTTATAGAATCCGGTAATACCAACCCTGCTTCTTGATAAACCTTAGTTACTGATTCGGGCTTTGCTTCAACTTCTTCCTGCAAACTTTTCTCGTAATGCTCAAGAAGCCTTTTCCCATCGATATTTGAGTTACTTAGTTCATGTATCTTATTTGTTAATTCATTAGCCCTGTTCTCGATCTCTTTATATTGCGGGTGAACCTTAAAGCTGTTTAATTGCTCCTCTTCCTCCCTTACCTGGGATTCCTGCCTGATTTTTAACGCTTCAATCTCTCCTATACTGCCGACGAGATTAGCAAGAACCCCTGATTTTGCCTCCTGCTTTATCTGATCAAGAACCTTTATCCTATCTTTAAGTACCTGCCATTTGGCAGCATACTCCCAGCCAAGGTCCAGCAAAAATGCGTTATTTATTTGCTTGTCCCATTCGTTTTGATTTTTATATTGTTGGAAAGGATCAAGGAAAGCCCCACTTTGTCCATTATGCCTTATGAAATAGGAAATCAGGCTTCTAAATGTAGGCACATATTTCATCTCATCGTATGACGGTTCGAGCCCAAACATTAAAACGCCTAATACTCTTTTCCAATTGCTGTTAGTAATTATCTGCTTTCCATTTTTCTTATCCTGTTCAGGTTTTATAGGCCAGTCTGAGCAATCACCTTCTATAACTACCTTATTTGCCACTTTATTTGCCAGAGTGTTTCGGGTTACAGAATACCTTTTACCAGCTAAATCAATGTCTAATGTAAAGGTCCAGTCATTCAATTCAGGCTTTGATAAGGTTTCTCCCTTCTTGCCGCCCAAACAGAAATGTATGATCTCAATTAAGGTTGACTTGCCAAGGCCATTTCTGGAATCTTTCTTTGTGGATTCCTTGGTTCTTTCAGCAAG
>Ga0315268_10004196_pt1 | contig 15679 bp, 16 predicted proteins | sample C1_top_MG_FD_204535 | JGI IMG/M metagenome (GOLD analysis project Ga0315268, IMG submission 204535) | Sediment microbial communities from Yellowstone Lake, YNP, Wyoming, USA - C1_top | ecosystem: Environmental > Aquatic > Freshwater > Lake > Sediment | place: USA: Wyoming | collected 2017-08-01
TCGCCGACGAGAGTTATAGCAAGGTGGAGCAGCTCGTTGGTCTGCCTCGGGTTGTTGCCATTGGCGTTCTTGTAATCATCATGGAATTCTGCCTTGTGCGCGAAAACGTGGGGAAGGAGATAGCGCACATGGTCTATGGATGGGCTTTCCTGAAGCAGCCAGGCCAATGCCCTTGAATAGTCTTCTATGGCCATCACGCTTCTCGGACTGAAGCTGTGCTTCACATGCACTCCGGCATGGGTCTGGTCATGGGTGTCATCGCTTTTCGGGTCTGAAGCACGCTTGGAACCGTATTTATTGGAGAAGTTTATCTCGGCCATGAAAGCCTGGATGAAAAGCATCGCGTCGTTATCGAGCTGGAGCGAACGTATCTCCTCCTGTATGCGCGCCTTCTCGTCAGGAGTGAGATGGCCTTTCAGAGGCCTGCCTTCCAAAGCTCTCTTGTATTCCGGATAGCCGCGCGCCAGCGCATCAAGCACTGTTTGTGTATGTTTCGGATCGCAAAGCTCTTTTCTCACCTGCCTTGCAGCATCTGCAAGGTCGAATGCGACCATGGTCGTCCAGAAGCCCTGCTCTGACACTACATCGAGCCTGTCCTTCAAGGCAGGCAGCAGCCCATTCTGCGTATTGCCGGTCCTTTCGTTCATGGTCATGAATGTGGGCTTCTTTCCTTCGAACAGCGAGCGGTTGTTGTAGTTCCATCTGCCTGTATCGATACCCTGAAGTATGACATCCTGGGAGTCATAAGGAAGCCTGTTGCCCTCGTCGACTATGAGCGCATCAAGACCGAAGCTTCCCTGCCAGATAACGTCTTCCTTTCCTTGAGCGAGCTTTCCGTAATCAGGCCTTCCGACTATCTTTTCCTCGTACTTCTGCGGGTTACCACGGATTTCGACGGCGTCATAGGTGTCATAGGGGGTGCCTGAAAGCTTGGCGACGATTATCTTGGCACCAGTCGTCTTACCCCATCCTGGCTCTCCGACGAGCAGATGGTTCCTGTCTAGAAGATAGGTGAGTGCCATCAGCACGACATTCCTGTGCAGCATCCTGCCGTTCGGCCCCTCCTCGAGAGGCGCAAAATGGTACTTCTGTACGGTTTCCTTCAAAGCCGCGTAAACCTTTCCCCTTGGATCCTCAAGCGTTTTTGCCATAAGTTCACCTGTTTGATTATGTAGTTATTTGTGTTAGAAAGGATTTATAAATAGTGTGTTTTTTAGTGGAAAAGGATGCTTTAAAGTAAAACTAGAGGTCGGGTACGGCCCGGCCTATCTTGCCTTTCATGGCGCTTATCAGCTTCTTGTCTTTGGGGAGCGGCTCTTTCTTCCCAAGACGCCAGGAGAGATTCTCATAGACATCGTGCATGAAGTAGCGGTCATCATCCGTTTTCACCAGCTCCTTCAGCTCCGGGTGCTCCCTAAGTATCTGCGCGTAGGAATCCTTGTACACTGCGCACCTTACGACCTTGTAGAGCTCCTCGGCATCCTTATCTGATATCTGAGCCAGCTGGTTTGAAAAAACGTCCAGGGTGTGGAGCCAGGCGTTCCTTAAGAGAAACCAGCCCTTCCTTATCTGGCTCGTGATCTTGATTTTTTCTGCTTTTTCTGGCAAGCGCTCACCGGCAATATTTCTGATACAAACATTAATAAATTCCCGGCTCGCTAAAAATATGAAAAACATACAAGGAGGTGTAGCGAATGGAACAACTATCAAGCAAGTATGCGATGCATATGTCTAATTGTAAGTGCTACATCTTCAGCATTAGGTGGCACTGAAGTCCTGAAAAGAGAAAGGGGGCCCCTGGCCGTGACACCCGAAGCTCTTTCTGGTCTGATTTGAGGTGCAGTGATTACGCCGTCTTCGGTCTGGACCGTGGCGGCAGCCATATCTGTTTCACGCCCTGCTAGAATAGCAAGGCAGTCGAGTGGCGGATTTTCCGCCATAAATTTGGTGAAAAACGTGGAAAGTTCGGAAAGCGACCTGGGCCCGCCAGCCCCGGGCGTTGTGGATAGAGGAAGAACGCTGGCTAGCAAAGTAGAAATGCAGATGGCAGTCCTGCCCAGAAGGAGGGGCAGGCCGCCGAGGCGGTATAGCCAGGAGCAGGTCAATGAGATGCTCCGGCTTTATTTCCTCGAGAAGCTCTCCATGAGGCAAGTCGCGAACATCATGGGCGTCTCCCATATGAGCGTCTACAGGATGCTGAACGACCCGAGCCTGGAGCTGCTCATCTGATTTTTTTCCTTTTTTTCCTGATAAATGACAGCGCTCACGCTAATCCTCTACTCAGTAAAATAAGTAGAAAGACTCACGCTTCATTAAGAGAATCCATGTTTTCGTGTTTCTCGCACAACTTCCATTCCGCAATTTCTGAGTGTGATCAGAAATTTTGGAGGTGATCTATCCGCAGGTTCCCCTACGGATACCTTGTTACGACTTAGCCCCCCTCACGCCCTTTCGGTTCGAACCCAGCATAAACCGGGGTCTCACCGAAAAAACATTTGGGTGACTTGACGGGCGGTGTGTGCAAGGAGCGGGGACACATTCACCGCGCGATAGTGACGCGCGATTACTAGCCATTCCATCTTCACGAGGGTGAGTTGCAACCCTCGATCCGAACCACGGATGGATTTAGGGGATTGGCGCCTCCTTTCGAAGTTGCAGCCCATTGTTCCATCCACTGTATGCCGCGTGTAGCCCAAGGGTTTCGGACCATACTGACCTACCGTCGCCCACTCCTTCCTCCCATTTAGCACGGGCAGTCCGTTTAGAGTACACCTACCCCGGAGGATAAGTTAGTAACTAAACGCATGGGTCTCGCTCGTTGCCTGACTTAACAGGACAGTTCACACCACGAGCTGACGATGGCCATGCAATACCTCTCGGCTCGTCAGGCAAGATCTTTAGTCTGGCCTTCATACTGCCGTCGCCCTTGGTGATATTTCCGGCGTTGTATCCAATTAAACCGTAGCATCCACGGCTTGTGGTGCTCCCCCGCCAATTCCTTTAAGTTTCAATCTTGCGACCGTACTCCCCAGGCGGCAGACTTAACACCTACGCTACAGCACTACGCATGATTACTCATGCGTAACACCACAGTCTGCATCATTTACAGCTGGGACTACCGGGGTATCTAATCCCGTTCGCTCCCCCAGCTTTCGTCCCTCACCGTCGGACACGTTTTGGATCGGCGCCTTCGCCACTGGTAGTCCTTCCAGGCTCAACGGATTTTACCCCTACCCTGGAAGTACTCCGACCCTCCCCCGTTCCCAAGACTAGCAGTATCCACTGCACGCGTTAGGGTTGAGCCCCAACATTTCACAGTGGACTTATCAGTCCGGCTACGGACACTCTAGGCCCAATATTCGTGGGTACCACTCGAGGCGCTGGTGTTACCGCGGCGGCTGCCACCAGTCAAAGGCCACTCCCTATTGACTGTCAAAACACCGAATAGGGTGCGTTTGCCCACACCCTTATTCTCCAAGCTATTTACACTTGGCAAAAGACGGAAACTAAGTTTCCGCCACTCAGACTCCCCCTGTCACGCTTTCGCGCATTGCAGAGGTTTCGCACCTGCTGCATCCCGTAGGACTAGGGTCCTTGTCTCAGTACCCTTCTGGGGGCCACCACTCCCATGGCCCCTACAGATTATCGGCTTGGTGAGCCATTACCTCGCCAACTACCATAATCCGCCGCAGTCTCATCCTAAGGCGGACTGGCTCCAATTCGCCAGCCATTTAAACGCTCAAGCCTTCCAGCACAGAGCGCCTATCGCGGGTTAGCCTCAGTTTCCCGAGGTTATCCACGTCCTTAGGGCAGATTGACCACGTGTTACTCAGCCGTATGCCGCCCACCCAAGTGAGTGAGCAGACTTGCATGGTTTAGTCGAAGTCTGATAGCAGTACCCTCCAGCAGGATCAACTGGAGTTAACACAGTTGAACTGCTTTATACTTACACGAATACGAGAGCACAATTCCTATTGGAATTGACTTTCTTTGCATGGATCTATCTCTTGAAGCGTGAGTCAAACCTATCAGGAATAGGTTTCCATCTTCGATGACGCCTTCTCTGCATCAGAAACGCTGAGAAAGCGCAGGTCTTATATAGAGAAGAAGGTGTTTATAAACATTCCGTCATGGAGGCGGCTTGAAGACGGGATTCAATGCGGTCAAAACCGCATGATTTGGCAACATATTAATAGTATAAAGAAGGAAAACAAATCATGACAGAGGAGAAAATCATTCTCGACCGCAAGAGCTTCGAGGCGCTTGCAGTGGAATCCAGGGTGCGCCTGCTCAAATCCCTCAAGCAGAGGAGGAAAACACTCACTGAAATGTCCCAGGAGCAGGAAATGTCAGCATCAGCAGTCAAGGAGCATCTTGAGAATCTTGAATCTGCAGGCCTGATAAGGAAGATAGATGACGGCCACAAATGGAAATACTATGAGCTCACGCAGAAAGGGTCGGACATCGTCACCCCAAAGGAGCTGAGAGTTTGGGTCCTGCTTTCCATCTCAATGGTCGCTTTGCTCTCCTCAATGCTCGCCATATTCTACGCCACTGGCGGAGCGGTCGCAGAGGCGCCTGTTCCGGAGGATCTGGCGACGCCTCCTGAACTTGACGGGGCGCCCGACATGGCTGAAGCGCAACCGCTGATGGCTACAGGATTTGAAAATGAATCGCAGGGGATGCCCAAGGTAACATATGTGGCCGAGAGTTACAGCGAAAGAACAGAGACACCTGACATAACTGTGCCTTCAGCAGTCGCTTTGATAAGCATCCTGGTCATCATAGGATGCTCGGCAGTACTAGTAAGGAACCGGACCAGGGCGACCGCATAAGTTTAAATTTTTATGAGGCGTCTTATGCGCATGTTCGATTTCGATGTCAAGGTAAAGGCAGCTGAATTGCGGGGCATAAAGGGATGGATAAACAGCAAACCGCTCAGCCTTGAAGAGCTGAAGGGAAAGGTCGTGCTTGTTGATTTCTGGACCTACACCTGCATAAACTGCCTCAGGTCTCTCCCCTATCTGAAGAGATGGCATGAGAAATACGCAAAGAAAGGTCTCGTGATAATAGGCGTGCATTCGCCAGAGTTCACATTTGAGAAGGATGTGGAAAACGTCAAGAAGGCTGTCAAGGAGCTTGGCATAGAATACCCGGTCGCGCTTGACAGCGATATGAAGACCTGGCACGCCTATGACAACCACTACTGGCCGGCCAAATTCATAATAGACAGGGAAGGATTCGTGCAATTCGTTCATTTCGGCGAGGGCAATTACGCCCAGACTGAGATGGTGCTGCAGATCCTTCTCGGGACGAAGATGAAGCCGGAGAAGGAAGAGCATCTCAGCTACATGTTCGACCAGAGCCGTGAGACATACACTGGATTCACAAGAAACTTCGGCCTCGGCTCGGGCCTTGCCTGCGATGACAAGGGGTGCAACATCTACATAGATCCAGGGGACCATGCCAGCAACATCATCTATCCTCATGGCCAATGGACTCAGGAGAGCGAGTATCTGGAGCTGAAGAAGACTCCTGGGAAGCTCTCCTACCGCTTCAATGCGCGCGAAGTGAACATGATCATGGAGCCGCTCGGCAAGGCCAAGGCAGACATATTCATAAATGAAAAGAAGACCAGGACCATAGAGATAGACGCGCCGGGCATGTACACTATTTTCACTGACAAAAAATACGGCGAAAGGGAGCTAAGCGTAATATTCCATGGAAAGGTCAGGGTTTACGCATATACCTTCGGCTAACTAGCGTGCTTTTAAATTATTCGCCACATAAATCAACATATGGCGACACGTTTAGAAGCATGCAGAGAGTTGTTCAGGCGCGACGTCCTGCCCAGATTCCCCACGGCATCCGAGCGTTTCCAGAGGTATTTCACCGGATCTTATGACCTCTTATTGGTTTTACCAACTGTCGACCACAACATCCTCCGTTATAACAAAGAGAGGGGAGAATTCGAGCCCACCCCAGTCTCATGTTTGCCTCAGGATATAGCGCTGACTGCGCTGGGTATCAAACCCCTGGCTTTATGCGACAGCACCAGTGAAGCCTCCGTGAAGATGCTGATTGAAAGGTTCGGCATCGGGCTATTGAGCGATGCAGGCCTTGAACTGCTTTCACTGGGCCCAATAGGCGCGTATATCTATGATCCGCGGCTCGTTGCACCGGTCGTATCTGTATTGCTGAACCGCCGCGTATATTCTGAAGAGGTAGCCGGCGCACTGAGAGAGTATTTGGAGGGATGCCAAAAAGCCGATCAATTCCCCCACGCACTTTTAGGGTATCCCGAACCGCTGCAGTATGGAGCTAAAAGCGGCCTATTTGTAGCCGGAAGCAGGGATTTTACCAAGACGCCCTTTTATCTTTCCAGGCTCGGATTCAAACTGCGCACGCCAGAGCTGGTTTTACAGAATCTGAACGCATGGGCTTCTGCCGCTGCCATTATCGAAGAAATAAGAAGCCGCCCTACATCAGTGACAAGCTATGCAGGCGTGGCAGGCATGCCAGGCTGGGAAAACCGGAAAGTGACCGTGACGATCAAACGCAGCGCAGAAATCCTGGGCGACTGGACTAGGTGTGAAGAGAATGACTTCAGGCAGGAAAGCAAATCAGCCGCGGCCTGACCTGACTATTTCAGTGGTCCTTTGTAAGAGCGTCACCAGCGAAAGCCCGGAAGCCAGGATGATGGAGTACACGAAGAAGCTCATACAGTAGGCAAGGCCGACAGCGAGCCCCAGGATAACTATTATCAGCCGCTCGCTCCTTTCACAAATCCCTCCGAGCGCGAGCGCTTTTTCGTGTGATATCACGCCCTTGTGATCTGCATAAGCGCGGATGAACGCAGGCATGCATGTTCCCAGGAAAATAAGCGCAGCAAGCCAGATTTTCGGGTCTAGGTATACGGTCGGCAGCGGATAGAACATGAAGGAGAAGAGGAATAGCGCTTCGACGAAACGGTCAGCCACTCCGTCGATGAAACCGCCCAATGCTGTGACCTCTCCCCTAGCCCTTGCAACCGCTCCATCAACCAGATCAAATATCGCTGCGAGCGCGAAAAGAACAAGGCCGTAAATGAGGTTGCCTGATGCCACCATCGCCGCGGCCCCCAGCGCCACCAAAAGCGAGAGCAGGGTCCATTGATTCGGAGTGAGAGGGATAACTGCGAGCGCTTTTCCGAGTCCCTCCTGGAGCTTCCGGGGCGCCTTGGTCTGCTTGAGCATGTGAAAAATAAGAAGAGAAAATTAATAAAGAAACTATTGGTTGAGCTCGTAAACAGCAACAATCGAGCTGCTCATAGTTATGTCGGTTGGGAAGATCTCTGTCGGGGGTGCACTGTCGTATGCCCCTCCGCCGGCATATGCGCTCTTCTCATAGGCATAAATCGGATAGGGATAGTAGCCGTCAGTTGTCACTGAAACGAGCCTTCCAAGCGAGGAGCCTAGGCCTGTTGCTATGTTGGCTGCCTTTGACCTTGCGTTAAGGGCAGCGGCCGCCTGCAGCTCTCCTTCGACACGTATCCTTGTCTCCTCCTTCATGGAGAAATAGACATAGTCCACAGAGGCGTTCGTCACATTCATGACGGATTCTATGATCTTGCCGCTGTCATTTATCTTCCCGCTCGTCACCGTGATGGAATGAACCGTCTTGTATCCTATGATTTCGCAATCGTCATATTCGCAGGGATATGGCTCCGGATAGTAATCAGGAACGGCAATCCCTTCGCTTGGGGCTGAAGCCAGGGCAACCCCGTCCTCAGCTTTAGCTGCGTAGTAGGGTGTGCAGCGATAGCACGACTCATTGTATACTTCGTACGTATAATATGATGAAGTTTCTATCTCGTTAGCAGAAACGCCGGCCGCAAGCAGAGCTGCCTTCAGGGCTGAAGTCTGCTTTGAATTCTCAGCCGTCGCTTCCGATTTGTTCGCGCCCAGGGTCTCTACAGTTATACCGACTGTTAGAAGGTCAGGCATCACCGTCTTTGACGCATCCCCGCGAACTGTTATTATCGGCGCTTCTGTCTCGTTTCCTGGCATTGGAACCATAAAGTTGGCCACATAGTATGTTATCCCTGCGGTGATAAGCACCACAAGAATCATGGCAAGAATAAATGTCACCGGTCCAATTCCATAGTTTTTCTCAGACATATGATCACCGTTATCCATCGATAATCCAAAATTTAAATAGGCGGGGAAATGTTGAGGTTAAAACCGAAACAACCTATTTTATGTTCAGGAGCTCCTTGAGTTTCGGAGTATTGAAGCCGACTACTATTTTGCCGTCGATGTCAGTCACCGGGATGCCCGCCTGGCCGCTTTTCTTCATGGCCTCTTCGGCATATTTTCCTTGTTCGACATCCCTTGGTTCGAATTCGATCTTGTTCTCCCTCAGGAAGTCCATGAGCCGGTGGCACCACGGACACCATGCCGCCGTATAAACGATCACTTTCTTCATGCTTTCTTCACCCCGCCAATCATTAAATATTTTACGAACCAGGCAATCAATCCCTTTCTCCCGATCTTAGTGATGGAACGGCAAAAAATGTGGAGATTTAACTCTAAAATCCAGATATGCTAGAATTTTAACAGTAAACTTAATAAAATAATGTTAATTTACACATCATTTTTGAGAAAAAATATAAATACATCAACATCGCAAGTATATTCGAGGGGGTTGGTATGAGAGAGGGGAGTTCGGTAAATATGGTTCCCCGCGTGCGCGGGATTATGGGGGAGCTCGGAAGGAGTGGCAGGCTGATGCCGGAAGAGGCAGATCACGAGCCCATAAATGTGGAAATAATCTCTGTCGGCCCAGTCTTCCAGGAGCTTGACTACAGGGACCTTTACTGGGATATCCAGAGGCCACCTTTCTTCAAGCATGTGCCTATTTGAATTTCTTCACCTTTTGGTAAATGGGCTCCCCTTTTCTTTGTTTTTCACCTCTTTAGGCGCCATAGGGCGCACCAACCCCCTCCCTTATTTTCCATAAAAACTGCGGCAATCATACTCCGGTATAATTAAAAATGCTTTTCAACATATTTTACAACATGCGGAGATTGAGGGGGCCAGATAACGCGCCATCCGAAGCACAGCTCAAGAGCACGGTCATACCCAGCCGAGAGCTTGCAACTGCTCGGCGGGCAGTGATAGATCAGCTTGTCGGCACTACCCTTGCCGAACGATACCGGCTTATTGAGAAAATAGGCGAAGGCGGAATGGGCAGGGTTTACCTGGCCGAGGACAAAAGGCTCAGCAAGCAGGTTGTTGTAAAGATTCTACCTGATTATTTTGCCGGCCGGAACGAAGTGGTGCAGCGCTTCATACAAGAAGCCAAGATGGCATCGCAGATAGGACACGAGAACATCGTCGATGTCACTGATTTGGACAAGACATCGAATGGAGTCCCATTTTACGTCATGGAGTATCTGAAAGGATATGACCTGGCTAATGTCCTTAACAAAGAAGGCCATCTTCGCTGGGACGAGCGCATGAAAGAGATGCTGGTGCAGATCTGCAATGCTCTGGGGGCTGCACATGAGCGAGGGATAGTCCATCGCGACATGAAACCTGAGAACATATTCCTCGTAGAACGCAGGGACAGAAAAGAATTCGTCAAAATAGTCGATTTCGGCGTAGCGAAGCTTCTTGCCGCGGAAGAAAAAGGCAGCGAATCCGCTGACCCGGCTAAGGTTCGGGGGGACCTCAAGCTGACTAGGGACGGCATGGTCGTGGGTACGGTTTTCTATATGGCGCCGGAGCAGGCCCTTGGAAAGGAAGTTGATCACCGAATCGACATATATGCAGTCGGGGTAATGATGTATGAGCTGCTGACGGGCCACCTTCCTTTTGATATTCCCAACGAAGGGAAAAAGAAGTCAGGTGCAGCTTTCAAAATCATGGAGATGCATGTAAAAGAGCCAGTGATAGCTCCGAGAATCAGGCGACCTGAGCTTAATATCCCTGAAGAAGTAGAAGCAATAGTGATAAAGGCTTTGCAAAAGGACCCTGCGGCGCGCTTTGAAAGTATGAAGGCGATGGAAGCAGCGATCTTCGAATGCCACGCTCCTAAGCACATACCCAGGGCGAGTATGACGTTGGACGAAACAGAACCAACTGCCAGATCATTGGAGGGTCTTCTAAGAATCAAGAGGAATGTTGCGGCCAGAAAAAGAAGCAAAATCCGGAAGGGCATCATTGCCGGAGTCCTCCTCGCAGCCGCAGCAGCGGCCGTGGTGGCAGGCAGTTCATTCAACTGCGCGGACTCTGCGCCCGGGAGCAGCAGCACAACCGAAACCAAGCATAGCGCCCCGGCTACGAATGGGGAATAGTTATATTTAAATAACATTAGTGATAAATAGAGTACGAAGGCGCAGCGCAGGATTGCGCTGCATTGTGAGGTAAAAGGATGGGCCGATTGATGGACACGATCTTAAGACGCGAAGGCACCAGAAGGTCAACTCCACCGCTGCCCAACGGAAAACCTCTTGAAGACCGGCTTTCGCAGGAAACGCTCGGTAAGATCAAGGAGATGCTTCTCAAGAACGATGTCGATGCTGTCTATGCGATGCTGAGAGAATCTCCACAGAACTGCAACTACGTGGAGCGTCTTCTGTCGGATGAGATGGTGCGCAAGGACGCGGCACATCTCCTGACGCGTTTCTACATTGAGAACAGCGATGGCAAGAGGATTGATGAGCTGCTGACAGGCACGCCCACAGTCGTTCGCGCGGCTGCCTCGTGGCATCTCGCAGAGGCCTCTGACAGGCAAAGCATCGAATTCGCCCTTCCTGCGATCGGCAATGCCCTTTCTGATCCGGACGGGCAGGTGCAGCAGTACATGGCGCGCGCACTTCTCAACGCGGCATCGAACGAGAAGACAAGGGAGAAAGCAATCTCGCTGCTCGCTGGAGCTCTTTCGCACAGGGAACCGAATGTGCAGCTGAATGCGGCAAAAACACTGGCAATGGCTGCAGAGAAGGGAATTGACATAACTTCCGCGATCCGTGTGCTTGGCAACGCGCTATCAGGGACCGAAGAGGTCAGGCAGGAGGCAGCGCGGGCTTTGCTCAATGCGGCTGCGAACGAGAATACACGGAGCGATGCGGTTTCGGTGCTGAGGAACGCGCTTTCGGACAGGAAGGATGAGGTGAAACTGCTCGTAGCCCGAAACCTGTGCGATGCGGCGCAACGGGGGATTGATATCTCACTTGCGATAGCTGCGCTGGGCAACGCGATTTATGATAAAAACGTGGAGATAAAGATAACTGCCAGCGATGCGCTGAGGACTGCAGCCGAGAAGGGAATCCACATATCCTCAGCAGTTCCGATGCTTGAGCATGCACTGGCAGATAGGAACGAAAAAGTCAGGGAAAACGCTTCCAAGGCGCTCGGCTATGCAGTGGAAAACGAGAAGACGAGCGAGATGGCGATCGAGGTGCTCAAGAATGCGCTCTGTGACAATAAGAGCTGCGCAAGGGAACTTGCGGCGGCTGCCCTCAAGAACGCAGTAAAAAAGGAGAAAACAAGGGACGCCGGCATTTCTGCATTTGCAAAAGCCCTTCACGATGAAAACGAGGAGGTGAAAGCCATTGCCGCAGATGCGTTCCTAGAGGCTGCGGAACAGGGAATAGACATAATGAGCGCGCTTCCGGACCTGAGAGCAGCCCTTGCAGACAAAAAAAGCGAATGCGTAAGGACAAGCGTCGCATGCGTTTTTGGAACTTCTGCATCGAAAGGAGCCGACATAACACCTGCACTGGCAGACCTTGGGGCCATGCTAGGGGATAGAAAACCGGGAGCCAGGTTGGCAGCGTCGTGGGCCTTGCTTATGGCTTCCGAAAAAGGACTGGGAATGGACACTTCCCTGACTGCCATGGCCGAGACCTTGGGAGACAGGGATCCTGAGGTGAGGATGAACATCGCCCGGGCATTTGTCGGTGCGCTCGCGAACGTGATGACAGGGGACACGGCAGCTTCTCTGCTCGGGAAAAGGCTTAGCGCGGCGAACGAGCATGCAAAAGAGATGGCCGCGTGGGCTCTTCTGAATGGTGCCGAGAGAGGAATGGATATTACACCTGCAATAGCAGATCTCGGCAATGCATTGGGCGATAGGAAGAATGAGGCTGTGAGGTTCAATGCGGTACTGGCCATCCTGACCGCAGCTGAGAATGGGATCGATATAACCCCGGCAGTAGCTGCCCTTGGAGAGGCGCTGGCGGACAGGGACAGGACGATTGCATTGAACGCTGTCAGGGCGCTCCTTTGTGCAGCCGTGAAAGGGGTTGATGTCGGGCCTGCGAGGGGGAAACTCAGGACCGCGGTTTCAGACCGGAATCCTGAGATAAGAGCATATGCAAGCAAGACGCTGGCGCGCTCAGAGAAAAAATAGCTAAATGATTCACGCGCTCTTAGCCGTGGAAACAAACCGTCCGCTTGTTTTTAAATCATAAACGCGATTTGGACCCATGCCTCAAACAATCGTGCGCGAATGGCGCGTCCCGCTCCTTCTCAACGGAACAATAATAGATGTTGAAACTACTTCCATCAAGCCTCAGGACGGCGACCTGGTGACGCTCGGCATGTTTTATGGGGACAAGATACTGATTTATCAGCGCGCTGACCCAACTCCTGAGGGGAAGACAGCGTTCGTGAAAAAGATAGAAGCCTGGAAAGAGTTCTGCCCGAGGCCCTATTTCGCATACAACAAAAGCTTCGAGGAGATGTGGCTGGCTACGCAGATAGACTCCGACCTCATGGAAAAATGGAAAAAAGAGGCAGAGAACCACATCATAGATGTGCAGACAAAGAGGAGAATGAAATGGCCGAAGGTCTGCGAACTCATATCGCTTCCCCACCAGTATTATGGGCTGAGCGACATCAATGGCAGGGACGTCCCGGAGCTATGGGAAAAATACAAAAAGAGCGGCGACCTATCGCTGCTTGACAAGGTGATATACCATAACCTCTACGATCTCATCCGCGAGGCATGCCTTTACATGTGGGATGAGACCGTCCAGGATGCGATCATCAGCGTTTTGGCAAAAGAGAAGTCCAAGAAAGGAATATAAATTGTGTAGATAAATATATACTTATGGCTTTTGTGAAGGATAGGCCCAGAGGTTTTATTCGAAAGACCATCAGCAGGATGGCAAAGGCCGTGGGCACTCTTTTTGCAGGGTATGCAGTGCTGGCAGAACCGGGCTGCACGCGGGATTTCTATGGCCGAGCCCCGGAGACGGTGGTTTACGTCGACAACAACCACGCGAACCTTTCAGCAACCGAGCTTGGCTTCAGGCAGGGAGAAACCACACAGGAAGAGGCAGTAAGGACGATGGAGGGGAAGGGGCTCACCCACGTCGTGGAAGACATTAACGTTCCAATAGGTGGCGAGGGTGAAACGGTCAGTGCAGTGATGGCAGACTTTCAGCACAGCGTGCACATATTCCTTGACAGGAGATACGATGAGAGCGTTGAGTTGGATATCGAGCGAGGGGAGATGCCGCACAGATACACCCTCAGGGTCGCGGATTACGAAGATGGAAAGATAATCCTCGTGCTCATAAGGGATGCCATAAGGGACTTGGAAGGATACTCCATAGAGCCGATACGCCTTGCCCTGGTGCCCTATTCGAATGGCGAGACCGGCGAGCCCAGCTATAGCGACCTGAGCAGCCTGGAAAGAGAGCGCGAGGGTCTGCAATACCCTCTTTTTGTCGGCTATGACCTGGAAGGGGGTGTGACATTCATCGCAAGGGATAAAAAAGGCATGCCATGGGAGCAGGGATACATCATCTCATTCGACGGCAGCAGGCTGCATTGGCAGCCTGTCTCTTTCATAGAACTCATGCAGTGCGACTGCGTTGGCGACTGGGCAAGGGAGCATGATGAATAAACCAAAGAGATGCAATTTCGGCAGGCAAGAGATGAAAGAAGCGCTCATACGGGTGGCCTTGCCCAAGTTCGGCATCTTCGACCCGCTTGTAGAAAACGCCGCAAACTGCGAGTTCTCACCTTCCTTGCCGGTTGAGCTCTTCTCGAGTAAAGGCTTCCTCGTTGCTGGAGTGGAAGCTTTCCTCTCTGAAGTTCTGGAGACCGGGAAGGGCGGAGCCAGGAGAGCGGCGCTGGTTATGAGATACTACGAAGGTGCAGATAAAGAAACAGCAGCGGCTTCTCTGATTTCGGTGCTTTCCAACACGAAAAGCGAAGATGCGTACCTTATAGTATCTTAGATTAATTTCCGAACTTTTATAAATATCACCGGTCATAAATCCACAGGTGATTTGCTTGTGGAACTTAACCAGGGGTGAGGGGTTTCTTCCAACTGTCAGTTTGCGACAGCTACGGAATGCATATGACACTGAGGAAAATGCAAAGGCAAAGATCAGATTATTGTGTGCGATACATAGAAAGCAGGGTGAAAGCACTGATTCAATAATGAAGATAACAAAGCTATCAAAAAGTACAGTCCATGACGTTCTACACCGGTTTGTTGAACGTGGTTTGGATGGAAAAGACGCTATAAAGCAGGATGGCAGACCACCAAAACTTACAGTTAAACAACGTCGAAAAATTCTTGAGTTGCTGGATCAAGGCCCACCCTACAATCCATCTGGGCTATGGACAACTAAGGAGGTACGCGAACTCATAAGAAAGGAGTTTGGGGTGGAATACACCACTGTTCATGTTTGGGAGCTGTTGCAGGCTGCTGGCTTCTCTATTCAGAAACCAAGGCCAAGAAACTACAAAGCACCTTCGAAATGGAAGCAGACGCATTTTAAAAAAAGGCTGCAATGCTGGCGGGATATTACCGGAAAAAAGGATTTGTCATAGCAGCTGAAGATGAGGCCACGTTTGGATTAATCCCTCACGTTGTGCGTGGCTGGGCCAGAAAAGGCAGCAGGCCGGTTGCACGTCAGAACTTTCAGCATAAGTGGAGGAATGTATTTGCTGCAAGAAGCAAACGAAGTTTTGTATTTGCATTCTCAAAAAAGAAGACTCAGCGTCCATTTGTTGCATTTTTACATCTCCTGCAAAACCATTGGGGGAAAATCTGTCTATTCGTAGATAGTGCCCCTGGGCATAAAGGCAAGTTGGTAACTGCTTTTTTGGCAGCCCATAGAAAAACATTCAGATTGTTTCGTTTCCCAAAATATTGCCCTGAACTCAATCCGGTAGAGCAATGTTGGAAGCCAGCACGGGAAGCCACTGGAAAAAGATTGATACGTTCAGTACCAGTGATGCTGTATCATCTACGTAAAACCTTCAATAATCGTAAGTTGATGCCTAAAATGTTCGGATATTTATCTAATTAGCTATAAGTTTATGCCAAAGTATATAAATTTTGGGAGCTCACCCGGATTCTTCGATTTGGTCTCGACCTTTGAGGGAAGACCTACAGGAGGTGGACTTTTTAGTTCTACTAGTTGAAGCTTAAAATATGCCCTACAAGTTCTCCCCATCAAGCCTGTCTCTTCTGAAGGAATGCCCTAGGTGCTTCTGGCTCTCATACATAAAAGGCATAGATCAACCGTCTGGAGTATTCCCTTCACTTCCTTCTGGTATGGATCGCATCCTAAAGGTTCATTTTGACTCGTTTAGGGATAGGGGTAAGTTGCCACCCGAATTAGCAGAGTTGAAAGATTCTGTAAAACTTTTTGAAGATGCTAAGC
>Ga0315268_10004197_pt1 | contig 15676 bp, 20 predicted proteins | sample C1_top_MG_FD_204535 | JGI IMG/M metagenome (GOLD analysis project Ga0315268, IMG submission 204535) | Sediment microbial communities from Yellowstone Lake, YNP, Wyoming, USA - C1_top | ecosystem: Environmental > Aquatic > Freshwater > Lake > Sediment | place: USA: Wyoming | collected 2017-08-01
ACCCGGCAAAGCAGGTCGCTTTGCCGCATTAGCCGCAGCACTCTCTTGTGGTTTATCTGGCAACCTTCATGCTTTAGCTGATGGGTAACTCGACGGTATCCATAGCGGGGAAACTCAAGGCAGATGGTTTCAATGCGGTCTCTTAAGTCAGCCTCAGCCTTCATCTGCTCAGGATCCTCACCCGTTGGATTGTAATAGAAACTACTCCTGGCTAGATTCATCAGGCCACACCCTTGCCGAACATTTCTGATGATATGCTTGAACCGGCCGACGACTTCCCGTTTCTTTGAGACTGACTCAGGCTGTTCTGTAACCCCCTCTTTAAGAACTCGTTCTCCAGGGTAAGCTTACCCACCAGCCGCTCCAGCTTCTCTATCCTATCCTGGAGAGCACCTTCCTCGGTGGGTTCGTTGCTGAACTTGCCTCTGCTGTATTGCCTCTTCCAATGGTAAAGCAGACTCGGTGAGATGTTGTGTCTGCGGCAGAGCTGGGCTGGCCGGCTTTCGCCACTCAGTAGTTCTTCAACTACCCGACGCTTGAACTCCACACTAAAACTTCTCTGATTTCTCATAACAGGGTCCTTTCTCCTCTCGGGATTATACTCCGACCCTGCCTAAACCTTCCTAACCCATTGTGTCCAGTTTCAGGGGTTCACTCCAAGGTGTTGCAAGACCTGATGCTAATCTCGTTGATAATGTGGTGAAGACAGCCTCAAATTTTTACCCAATTACAAACATCTTAGACTTCTACTTGAAAAGAAGCAAGTAGTTCTAGGCCATAATACTAACATTGCATATACATTGGCACGACCACGTACGCTTAAAAGTAATGAGGTCTTCTTTTTCTCATCCGAAATCAATATCTCAAGCTGAGTTTTTATTAACTTGGTCAATTGAGAGTGCAACTATTTTGCGTGACGGGTCATCTCGTGCTATTTATACTAGAAGAAAGTGTTAACTAAGTGTGTACGTTAGTAGCACAAAAATAGCACAAAAAGTGGGGAAGGGGGGACTCGAACCCCCATGGGTTGCCCCACATGATCCTAAGTCATGCTCGTCTGCCAATTCCGACACTTCCCCACGTTCAAAGCCAGCGCATATTATAGCACGTTGCCTGGCGCTTTGCCCGATGCTGCCCGAAATTCCACAGTCTAAGTTTGTCCATATGCTAACCTGTGTTAAAATGTATTTATGAGATTGCGTGCATTCGAGCTTTATGAGCCTGTACCTCGACTCAACGAACCACACGCCTTGGCTGTCCTTAAGCCCTGGATCGATGTTAGCAATGTGGGAACTCTGACATTATCTCGTCTGGAGTCTTATCTAAAAGCTGTGCCATTGGGTGAGATAGCCAGGCCGGGTAACTTTTTTGACTTCACCCGCTATCGGCCGATGCTGGATGTCAAAGAAGGCCGCCGTCAGGTTCAGATCCCCAATACAACTATCAGTTACACCAAAATGGAAGGTGGTCACGACTTCATATTTCTGCACCTTCTAGAGCCACACATGCTAGCCGAGACATATGTCAACTCGGTATTCGACCTCCTCAAGAGTTTTGGAGTGAGAAGGTATTGCCTCATGGGAGCGATGTATGACATGGTTCCCTACACCAGGCCACTATTGGTCACTGGCTCAGCGAGCAACCTCAGGCTACAAAAAGAGCTGGAGGTAGCGCACGTAGTATCCAGTGACTATCAAGGACCTACGACAATTACTAATCTGATATCACAGCGAGGACTTGAAATAGGCATGGAGACTCTGAGCCTGATAGTGCATCTACCTCAGTACCTCATGATGGAGAATGATTACAGGGGCAAGAAAAGGCTCATGGAGGTGCTCTCCGTTTTGTACGATTTCCCGCTCGCCGAAGAGGATGCTGATAAAGCTAAGGAACAAGAGGAACGTGTTAGTCAGATCGCCGAACAGTTCATTCAGCAAGAGCCAAGCTACAGGCTCATTCTGAACCAACTGGAAGCCTACTATGACTCTCGAGTCGGACAGGCCAAAGAAGAAAGCAAACTATCGCCAGAGGTTGAGAAGTTCTTACGTGACTTGGGCAGGCGATTCCAATAAGGTTAAAAGGCTTCCCCAGCAGCGCTGTCACCCTTTAAGGTATCCTCAACGGAATAAGATTCTTCCCAACATGGGACTCTCAAGAAGAACCGCTCCCTCGGGGCAATTTTCCTGACAGCAATAGCAGCGGATACAACGGTCATATTTATACGTCGGTGGACTGGATTTATCTCCCGTGTGCCAATCCACAGCTTTAGGTTCAACCGGACACATCTTAACGCAAATGCCACACTTGGTACATTTTGCTTCGTCTATAACTGGCCTCTCGCATATACGATTTTTAACGAAGTTCCTCACCCGACTACGGGCGCAGGGCGTCGGCGGTGTTCGAATTATTTCAAAACTCTGGTCAAGGAAGGATTCTATATCGTCGCCGACTATATCAATATTTTCACTGTGATATGTTCCCAGGCGTGCTTTCTCGCCCGGCTTTGATGTCGGCACGATTTCCGGGTCAAGGCCAATGATTCTGCAGGCTGTGGCATCCATTGCAATAGGATCGCTGGAGAGCAGCAAAACATTCATTTTCTTCGGTTTGCCGCTTCTTGGCCCATTGCCCTCCATAGCCATGATGCCATCCATCACACATAGACGTGGTTTGACCAGCGTATTCAAATCAACCAGCATCGTACAGAAATCATACGGATCAGGCAACTTGACATGAAATTGGCCTTTAAGAAAGCCAGGAATACATCCAAATTGGTTCTTTATCGCCCCTGTAAATCGGGGCAACGGGTGCGTTTTTAGTTTCGGAAGATTGACCAAGCCGTCTGAGTCCAGTACGCCGTTGGCAATGACGAAGCTTTTTACCAGCAGTGCATCCTTATGACTTACTGACCTGCCGGAATCAAAATCAGCGAGACTCAGCCCCAACTCGTCACCAACCTGTTTGAGACCTGATTTCCTCATATTTGGTTCGCACTTTCCAAAGCTTGGCGAGTCGCCATAAGACACACTGGCACCTGCTTCTTTAAATAGTCGGCCCACAGCCCTGAACACAGACGGGTGCGTAGTAACACTTTTCTCAGGCTTTGAGCCTATCAGCACATTCGGTTTCAGTACTATCCTTTCGCCCGGTTTTGTGAACCGGGAGATCCCTCCCAGAAGGTCGAGACCTGACCTGATAGCTTTGTACACTTTGTCATCGTCATATGTCTCGCATCTCACCAGAGCGACTCTGCTTTTACCCATAGTTCCTTGTTCCTCCGCACTCAGACCCGTTTCATCTCACAATACTATTATAGCCATATGCAGTAGTAAAGGACACCGAAGGAACCACAAAACCATCTAATTTGAGACTTTTATCACATAAGAAATCCGCTTTTTACACTATCATCTTCAAAGAGGGAACAACATGCGAAGAACACTTCCAGTCGAACTTCCGAGAGTAAAAGGCAGATGCCCTGGATGCATGAAGCCCGTCTACAGACGCGGCATCAGGCATTGGGGCCGCGTTTGGCACGAAAGTTGTCTCAGGAAATCGTGAGATACCTGAGAGCATTAGTTCATTGCCAGCATGCCTTACCTTAATGGCGCCCGCATTGTCCTACACTGTCCTAAAATGTAACTGATTGCTTCCCTATCTGGTCTTTATGCCCCGGTCTCTTAACTCATATAACACAGCCCAGATAGCAAAAACGAAGGCAGCAATCGCTATCTGAACCCACACAGCCGGGTGCGCCTTCAACTCGTGATGGGTCACGCCCGTCACCACGGCTATAACCATGCATACTATGCCCACGAATCCCGCTAGCCTGGACACCCAGAAGTACAATGTTGTAGGGGCCCTTTCCATAGCTCTACCTCCTCGGGAAAGCAAATTATTCTGCAATCCCTTTTAAAAATCCTTGCATTAGTATAGATATCGCAATAGAATATCTCAACTGGTCAGAGCCTGAATAGGGAAGACTGACGAGCAGATTCTGGAGGCAGCGAAATGTATTACTTCGCCTATGCGTCCAATCTCAGCCACAAGCTTATGCTAGAGCGCTGCCCCGATTGCAGGCCCAAATTCACCGCTACCCTTAACAACTACAAACTAATATTCACCGGATGGTCGAGAAAGTGGCATGGTGGAGTTGCCACTATCAGGGCTTCAAGAGGTAGCAGGGTCATTGGCGGCATCTACGAAATCTCCGAGAGATGCCTCAGGTCACTGGACGAGCAAGAAGGATACCCAGCGGCCTACGATAGAATAAACGTCTCGGTAACAACAAAGGACAGTGACCTTGTGCAAGCGGTAACCTACATCAAGCGTGAGCAGGCCGAAGAGACCAAGCCTTCCCAGGAATACCTGGCGGTTATCAGCGAGGGCTACAAAGACTGGCGGCTTGTCTGAATTTGGCTTTGATTGAATCGCCTTTTATATGCCTAATCCTCGGCAGGCTCCCTTGACTCAACAGCTTCGTTTGCCCAACAGTCCACTGTTTTTATCACCGGAGAGAGTATTGCCGGATGTGGAGGAATTCCCAGATGATACCAAAATGCGGGCGGAGCCTTTGCCAGTTCCTTAAATTGTCCCCGCAACAGCTTTATGTGTCGCCGCACAGTTGCCCTCTCGTGTGGATCTGTAATTGCTCTATCAGCGACCCTGACGTTGGACACTACGTACTTTACCCACAAGCCTTCACCGGAACATTTGAATCTGTTAACACAGGTCTCGCATTCTTCTTCCCTGCAGGGCACACAGGCGGCAATGCACCACTTGCCGTAAGAGATCAAACGAGGGAAATCTATCTCCAGAGTCGAACATCTCGCCCTTTTGTTAGCGCGCATTATGAATAGCCACATAAGGCTCCAGTTATGCACTATTCCCCCTGTCTAGTTTTTTCTCTTAGTTACATCTTACATCAAATTGTCAAGCCCGCAAGCCCGGGGCCTATCCTATTCATGACCCGTAAGGATTTACCATAATGTATAAATCCTGTGGAGACACTGTGGACAACTTCGTGGATAAAGCCCTTGACACATAAGGCTCAACCTAAGCTACTATAGTCCTAGCTTGCTAGCTGGTGCATGCACAGTTTCAGCTCAATACTGTCCTCTAGATTGGGGGTACAAGATGAGCAAAGAGCGGGAACCATCCGCCCTTGTTGAATGCAAGGGAGAAGCACACTACTGGATACTCAATGATAAAAACCTGGGTGTCTGCAAGAGGTGTGGCGCCACGAAGCAGTTTGCAACCGAGAGGTGGGTATGGCAAAAGCGCAAGGTTATCACTAGCAAGAGTAAGGCAACGGGGTAGCTTTCTGCGCCCGACAGCAACGTGATCGATCTATGCTGTCCCGCAACAATGGCCAGAGATATATAAATAGGGCGCACACCACCATGGTGGTGTGCGCCCGCCTTTCTTAAGATAGCACTATACTTAGTTCAGCCGCTTATTGCATCAGCGCTAGGGTGAGGTCAGGTTCTTCGTTATGTTGGACCCCTCAGTCCAGGTGCTCGTCTGAGTTACCAGCACATTATTTACCATAAAGGTTACAGGCTGTCCCTCATAGGTAATGCCTACCGCCTTAGGAACCGCTATATAATAGTGAGAAGCACCGCTCACCATTGTCGTAGTGGTAGGATAACCATATCCTGCTACAATCACCGTTACGGAAGTGCCAGCAGGGGCAGTAACCCCGTTGAGCAGTACCGAGCCATTAAAGGCACAAGGCCGAGACCCAATATCCGCTGTGGGCGGTGGCATGGGTGTGGGCGTAGGCGTTGGAGGTGCGATGGTTGGGCTCGGTGATGGTGATGGTGATGGCGTTGGCGTCGGTGTCGGTGTCACCGTTGGTGTCGGTGTCGGCGAGGGAGTCACATAGACTGTCTTGGTACAGCCCAGAGCCCCGAGGACAAGCACCAACACCAACAATGGGATCAACACAACCGCTATCTTTTTCATTTTACCTCCTTCTCTAAATATAACGCCCCCGATTATACCACAGAAAAACCACTAGAGGAATAGTTATTTAAGGACAATTTTAGTTAATTAAAAACATATCACAAATAATTACTTTGAAGATAGACTTCTTATAGCTCGCCTTGATTCTGCCGAAGAATGCCCCCGAACTTAAATGTCCCCCAGTTTACAAAGTCCCCCAAGATTGGGGGATTTAGGGGGCTGATGATAGCGTTTATAAATGCTACCCTAATTACTTATTGACATGTAATCTCTTTGATTGTATCTTGTGTCCTGAGATGGCTGAAAAGGTCGTTTGTCCCAAGTGCGGTGGCCTCACATCCAACGCCAGGTTCTGCAAACATTGTGGAGAGCCTCTGCACACCTGTATCTCCTGCGGCGCTAAAATATCGAGCGATTCCCGATTCTGCACCGAGTGCGGCCTAGAGCTTAAGCCGGAGGAAACAACCCTTGAAGCCAGGTCGAAGGCATACGCCAGATACGGGCCCAGCATGATCCCCCGGGGCATTCTGATTGAGGGAGAGGAGCCTCTATTTGAGACACGTCCGGTGCTGTGGCTACGGTTGATGCCACCTATAGCGTTTATCATCATAGGGATAGCTATCCTTGTTATCGCGTATTTCGCCTCCGACCATAATATAGGGATCCTCTATGGCTGCGCTGGATTCTTTCTCTTAGGCACATTGTGGGCGCTTCTAGCATGGCTGCAGTGGCGGCATACCATCTTCGCTGCGACCAACCGCAGGGTATTGCGACAGGCAGGACTGATGAAGAGAGCCTACGTGGATTGCCCTCTGCGCAACGTGCAGACCATTCACCTCGATGTTTCGCTATGGGGCAGGATCAACCACTTTGGCACACTGCGCATATCGGGAGGCGGAGTAAACATTGAGTGGGAAAGTATAGACGAGCCCATAGAGGCACACAAAATACTGCATGAGATTGTGGAACAATACAGGCGTCAGACGGGCTGAGCCCTGTTTTTAGATAGTCGTAGGCCAGAAACCGAGTTAACAGTTTCTGGCCCATCAGTCTTCCTAGTTGCTTTTTAAACTCTTGCTCTTCTGCCAGCAGCTCCACCAGTACGCCAAGGCCACCTCTGGCCTCAGCCTCGCTTCAGCGTCACATTGTCTACAGGTGAGGATAATGGAGTCCAGGGCAAGCTTCACTCCGAAGTTCTCGCAGCCGCACATCCCGCAACTGATTCGGTCCGACATGGTGATGTCAGCCATACTAGCTTTTCCCTCCTTTTCTTTCTGTACTCCTCAGCCTCCCACCCTTCCGAAGTATCCGACGATACGGATAGACTTGGTGGAATTCAGTGAACATTGTGCTTGGGTGGCAAAGGGGGGGCAATCCCTCTATGGTACTATTTGGTTTAGTACTTTACTCCTAATTCTGCCGAATTGGGCCAGGCTTGACTCAATCGTAAGCAGATACCCATAACAGGACGCGCAAAGCGGGGAAGACTCTACCACACTTGGGAAGAATTGTCAAGTTTGGTTAGGTGGAAGTGTGGTTCGGCAACATCATAATGTCATTGCGATCGAAGCGAAGAATCCCGCCAATCCTTACCATGCCCAGCTAGTGTAGAGTGTGTGAAATGAAAGGCAACCCACCAATCCACAATGTAAATTAGCTGGTGGGTTTCGCTTCGCTAATAGAATTGTTCCATTTGAGGCTGTCAGAGGACAATAAAAAGTACCCTGGCGGAGACTCGAACTCCGAACCTACTGATTAAGAGTCAGTTGCTCTGCCAGTTGAGCTACCAGGGCACACTTATCAACAGCGTATCATTCTATCATCTGCACTGATTGGAAGCAAGTAAAATCAGAGGGAAATAGTCAAGAGCTAGCTCATACCGTCGAGGAAGGCCTTGACGTTCTTACCCAGAACACTGTGGTTGTAGCCGCCCTCCAGCACGCCGTACCGCCTCCCCCGGCACTCCTTAAGCGAGAATTCCTTCACCAGCTTCCCGATGGTCTGGTAGTCCTCCGCAGTGAGCAGCCCTCCCCAGTCCTCCACCCCACGGTCGAATCCCGCCGAGACCGCTATTATATCTGATGTCTGCCTGTCTAAGAACTTGGCGATACCATTTACAAACTCTTGCCTTGTCCTGTCCTCAGGGTGGTGATAGTCCACCTCAAGCACCTTGCCGAAGATATTGTCCGTGCCATCGCCGAAATGCAGGTCGAAATCCAGTATCACCGCCCTGTTTATCTTGCCCTCTTCCCTGAGCCTGGCTATAGAGATGGCTACATTGTTGAAGAAGCAGAACCCCCAGCAGGAATCCGGGCTGGCATGATGTCCCGGGGGCCGTATCAGCCCAAACGCAGGCTCTCCGCTCACGGCAAGCTCAGCCGCTTTAATAGCTCCCCCTGCTGCCAGCAGAGCGACCTCGTAGGTCTGCGCCATTCTCTGAATCTCTGCGATATGCCATTTGGTGTGGACAAGCTCTATGTCCGTGATAGATGCAGGCTCAGGGGTGACCAGCTCATAATGCGGAGAGACCTCCTTCAGGATGCTTTCGATGCGGCCCGCCTGGGCGGCGGGGTCGCTGGCGTAGACTTCCAGATATCGAGGGTGATAAACGACCTTCATCGTCAGCCTTTCGCCTTCGGCATCAGCTCTCTCATGGTATCGGCATAGACCTGGTAGCTATAATCATCGAACAGAACGAGCGCCACTTCCTTCAGAGAAGTGTCCTGCTCTGCGAAATCCATGGCAGTCTCCAGGGCTATCCTGGCCGCAGACTCCATAGGATAGCCGTAGGCCCCTGTGCTTATGGCGGGGAAGGAGACGCTTTGCAGGCCCTTCTCCGTTGCCAGCTTCAGGCTCTCCCTGTGCGCGCTGGCCAGCGTTTTTGCCTCTCCGCTAGTACCACCATGCCACACCGGGCCCACAGTATGGATAACGTATTTCGCCTTGAGCCTGCCTCCGGTGGTGATAACAGCCTGCCCCGCAGGCAAGCGCCCTATACTGTCCCTGATTTTGCGGCACTCCTCCGTGATTGCCAGCCCGCCGGCGCGGTGTATAGCGCCATCCACTCCACCGCCACCCATCAGCCCCGAGTTCGCGGCGTTGACAATAGCATCGGTGGCCTGCTGGGTGATGTCACCCTGAACCAAAGCAAGCCTGGTTCTATTTACCACAAGCTCCATGTTTACTTCTCAAGGCCCTCGCCAGCCTCTTTCTCAGCTTCGATTTCTTTCGTTCTGAGCCAGCGCTTGATTTCATCCAGTCCCGGCGGAGCGACATAGAATACCTCTATGTCCGCAGGGAACTGCACCTGATGCCCTTCCCTCATCAGCAGTATCCCGACCTCGCTCTCCTTCAACGTGTCGTCTATCATCTTCGCTATGTGCTCGTTTCTTTTCTTTTGAGCCTCCATATATAAATTGTAAACTTTGTCGAATACCTTCGCGTTTTGCAGGCCCACTGCCAGGCATCTCGTCCAGTCCAGAGACTCCGTGAGCAGGTCGGCATCCTCTAGCGGCTTCAGTTCCGCCCCCTTGTCCAGCCTTGCCTTGACGATTCCGTAGCTGGTGCTGTTCAATTCCTCGATAATCTTGCTCCCTTCCTCACCGCCTACAGGCACCAGCTCGTGATATACCTTCTTGGCGATGCCCAGTTTCAGCTCCAGGCTAGTCAGTTGAGACTCCACCTGGTCCCAGTACCTGAACACCTTCTCAAAAAGCTCGCCCTGGATGTCGCGGGGAGTGAAGATAAGGGGTACGAAGAACAGCTTCCTGGCCGCCCTATATTCCTCAACCGCAGGTTTCTCTATCTTGCCCAGCTCTTGCGACATCATTCACCTCACGGCTAGCCTGCTCGCCTTTCCTCATCTGTCAGAAGGCACACAATTCAACCATTCACTCCCCCTTTTGCAAAGGGGGATACAGGGGGATTTTTGACCTCTACCAGAAATCTATATTCCTGATATTCTCAGTCTCCCTGATAGTCTTCCCTATCTCGCGCTTCACTGCCTCATCAGCGATGGGCTCTACCTCCGATACAGGCAGCCCTGCCTTATTCCTCTTCGATTTCCATTTAGCTACGAACCCCGGCACCAGGGCATAGCCGCAGGTCCCCCCACCCCCGCAGCAGGAAGAGTCCAGAGTAGAAGTCCCCATGACATAGAGCACTTCCTTGCCGTTATACTTCAATCGCTCCTCCTTGCAAGGAACGTAGAACCCCGAAATCCCTCTCACCTCCTCACCCAACGGCAGATGCGTGTATTCCTGTTTCATCTCATCTCCCTCCCCTCTGAGCGCTTGGATTTGGACACTTTGGGCTTGTCCTTCCCAACCTTAGTTTGTTTCTTATTGGCGAAGCCCTTCATACGAAACCAGGACGGCGTGCGATAACCTTTGACGCTCATTTCTTCCTTCGCGGCAGCATAGCCGTTGACTTTCCCAGCGTGACCCTGCGCCCCTTCTGATTCTGAGCCCAGCTTTCAACCTCTACCAAACCTTCCCTATCCCTTACATATTTGTTCGCCACCTTACCCTGGAAAGTCATGGTATCGCCCGGAAAAACGTTCCCCCTCATCTCGGCATAGTGCTTCCTCAGCATGCCCTCGCCGCCGATCCAGTTAGTCACGAGTTGCGCCAGGAACGCCGCGTTGTGCGGGCCGTGAGCGATAACATTGGGCAGCCCCAGCATCTGATTGGCAAACTGCTGGTCGTAATGGTGCGGCCCGTAATCATTGACCGCCGCCCCCCATTTCAGAATGGTCACCAGGCTGATAGGTTTCACCATTGGAGTTAGCACAGCGCCAACCTCGACATCCTCGAAATAAATCTGCTTCTTGCTAGGAGGCACCAGTCTTACCTCCTCCAATGATGGAGGGGGCTCTGCCGTCTTTGACGACGGAGACGAGCCTTCGATGGAGACCATAGCCTCGCTGGTTATTCCCACAATCTCATTGTGCTGGTTGCGGTGCTCGTTGTCCATGCGGACAAACACCATCCTGCCCGACTTCCCCTCCCTTTCATATACGTCGCCTATCCTGGCTGTGCTCGTTATCAGGTCGCCCGGCCTCAAGGGCGTAAAGAACTGGAACTCATTGAAAGCCTGGAACATCTTGGGGAAAGGAAGTTCGAACGGCATGATTGTCGCCATGTGAGATAGGTCAGGGCGCTGCCTGAAGGCGCGGTTTGAGGGATCGAATACGTGGAGGAAAGCCGGCGGGGCAATGATGCCTCCCCAGCGCGTCTTCCTGGCATATTTCTCATCCCGCCACAGCGGGTTCTCGTCCGTGGTTGCTTCAATAAATCTGTTAATAGCCCACAGCGACACTTCATCGGGCGGGAAATCCTGGAACAGCTTCGTGCCAATGGACTTTTTCATCTGTGGGGTGATTGCCGACTTAGTCGCCATATCGAATGTCCTTCTTAGGATTTAGAGCTTCTCCATTGGGGACACCCCGTCGGGATTCCTACCTATGGCGGGCAGTGGGCACAGGTGGACATGAAGAGGCTAGTGCTCAGATAGCGGTCACCGCGGTCAGGCAGCAGCACCACCACCGTGCCCGATTTCATACCTTTGGCAACCTTGAGAGCCCCCGCCACCGCCGCCCCGCTCGACATCCCCACAAAAAGGCCCTCTTTCGTAGCCAGCAGCCTGGTAGTCTCGAAGGCCTCGTCGTCCGTGACAGTGACCTCATCATCGAGAGCCGATGACTTGAAAATGCGCGGCACAATGGATTCATGCAGGTTCTTCAGACCCTGTATGCTGTGGTTTTCAGTAGGCTCTACCCCGATGATTTTCACCGAGGGTTTGCGCTTTCTGAGATATTTCGAGACTCCCATTAAGGTTCCCGTCGTGCCCATCCCCGCCACGAAGACATCCACTTCGCCCTTGGTCTGCTTGAATATCTCCGGGCCTGTAGTCTCATAATGGGCCACCACATTGTTTTCGTTGTCGAACTGATTGGGCATGAAATACTGGTCGGGGTTTTCCTCGAGGATTTTGTGCGCCCGCATGATAGCGCCATCGGTAGAACGTTTCCCCGGCGTGAGCTCTATCTCAGCACCGAAGGCTTCGATGGTGCGCCGCCTCTCCACGCTGACGCACTCAGGCATGGCCAGCCTCACTTTGTATCCCAGAGCTGCCCCGATCATAGCCAGGGCTATTCCCGTATTGCCCGACGTGGGCTCGAGTATGGTCTTGCCGGGAACCAGCTCGCCCGACTTGATGGCCTTCTTAATCATATATAAAGCAGGGCGGTCTTTGACCGAACCGCCGGGATTGCTTCCCTCGAGCTTGGCCATCAACCTGACCTTGTGGGTCGAATTCAGGTTCTTCAGCTCTACCAGAGGCGTATTACCTATAGAATCGATAACGCTCATCTCTAATCTCTAAAGCCGCAAATTCAGGCGATTTTCGAATTGCTTTCGAAAGTATTATATCATCTAGCGCACTTCATGTCATTTTCCGAGTCCTTATTGACACGCCCTTGCCAGCACTGGCATAATTTCTCCGCCAGGACTTTCATTTACTCGACCTTGCATAGAAGTTGAATACTACGAAGATTAGAATTATAAATTGGAGAAGATGGGCATGCGTTCTGGCTATGGTTGGCTGCGTCCAGTTTATCGTACTCACCACAATCGCTATGTTCTACTATCCTGGCGGAACGTACACGGATCATGATACAGTCGGTTATTCATTTTGGAGCAACTTTTTCAGCGATTTAGGTAGACAGGCAACATTCTCAGGAGCTTCGAATACAGTATCCCACATCCTTTTTGTCGTAGCCCTTTGCTTCGCAGCGCTCGTCCTGGCCCTGGCCTTCGCTGCACTGCCCCAGCTATTCATTAAGGTGAAACCTTCGAGACGTCTCGCTGTCCTCGGGTCGATTGTCGGCATAATATCAGTCATTTCTTACATCGGAATTGCGGCTTTGCCTGCGGACATTCACCTGCCAATGCACAAGCTGTTTGTTTATATAGCCTTTACGGCATTTCTTCTCGTGGTAGCGTTGTATTCCGCTGCCATACTCCGACATGAGTTTTACCCGAACGCTTATGCATATACCTACCTGACTTTCGCAGTCATATTGGCGCTCTACTTGGTACTTCTTTTCGCCGGGCCCAAAGCGGATACAGCATGGGGCATCAGGCTTCAAGCAACAGGACAAAAGATAGTGGTGTATGCCGAGATAGTATGTATGTTCATCCAGTCATACGGAGCATTGAGACTTCAAGGGAGGCTTTCGAGCCAGGAATAATTGCCACTGTTAGCATAACTATAGACTGCAAGCTACTGACTCCCGCTCTGGAGCAACACTATCTCCCAGCCCTAAGCCTGACCGGATCTGTCTTCCTACATAGGGACTATTCTCTCATCCCTGCTGGTACTATTCGTCTATTTACCATCGGCCTTCGTGAACATATCCTGTCATTAGAGACTAATGCTTTTTGCAGAGGAGTACCGTGAGAATTTCTCCGTTGGGCGGCTGTCCGAAATGCAAAGGCTTCTTGATGCTAGAGAAAGATATGCATGGCTTGTACCAAGAGTGCCTGCAGTGTGGCTATGTCCACGAATTGGAAATCAATGTTTGGACTAATGTACCCCAGCCTGAAGAAGAAATGAATGGCGAAGCTCTCCAGTATTCAGGCGTAAATAGTTCAAATAGCGAAATTTAGGACACGCCTTAAACGACAGAGCGTGAAACCGCTACCCTTCTGCGACATGTTGTCGGGGTCAGCAGCAATCCCCAAAGTATCCCTTAACCTCCGTCTCACGAGTGTCGCAGTTTTGCTGGCTGCATACGGTCAGATATGTATTGACCAATACATACCTTAGCCGAAAAACTGATGCACGGAACTTAACTCTTTGGCAAGGAGAGGCAGCACGATATTGAAGTGAGCCACGAAAAATGAAGCAAGGACGGAGCCTTGGACAGTTCCTTCAATCCCTACAAAATTATGTTTGGTGATTGGAGTGAGAATAGCGCTGCAGACCAACCCGCCTATCACCAAGCCCAAGACCGCTCCCCCCAGTCTATCGACCCAGCCCAGAAACAACAGACTGAGTAATTTACTAAGCAGCGAGGCTATTATCAGCGATATTATCATAAACCCGATGAAGATGATGGCAAAGCCAGCAATCTTAACCAGGATAGGGTTATGGAGCACAGTGGATAGCCAATCTGCCGCGGACCCAGAAAAGCGTTCTGCCAGGACGACACCCAAGATTATCCCTACCAGGGTGCTGATGGTCTTTATGAATCCCTTGCTAAAGCCGATGATCGCGGTGATGACTAGAAAGACTATGATAACTATGTCAAGGCCATTCAGATTATTCATCTTAGTCTCTAACCAACCCTGAGCCTATGATAACGCTAGCTTTGCAGCCAGTACATAGTTAATTGTATCTATCAAGGCAGGGCGAAATGGTCTTAACCATTCCTCTCAAACCTCCCATTGCAGGAGCAGACACCTGCGTGCACACCCCTAGAATGTAACGTTGTGTCTGATACTGTCTTCAGGTTGTTTCCAGCGTCTTCAACTCCCACTTGCCATCCTGAATGTACAGGAATGAGAACGAGTCTGTCATGTCGCCGTCATCTGCCAGGAGGTCATCATAGACCATCGGGCAGTGGGTATGACCGATGACCAGCCTGACCTTTGCCCTCTGGACATAGTCCATCGCCCTCAAATGAATCAGTCCCACGTGCCTGTTCCAATCTTCCCTCGCTCCCCTGGCTTTCTGCTGATACGGAGTCTCTTTCTTAAAGCACGGCAGAGCCCTGAGGCGAGACCATATCCAGATGGAAAAACGGGGAAACCTGCTCGACAACCAGTAAGCCGCCCGCGAGATACCCGGGAATAGGGGCACATTCCAGACACAGTCAAACCCGTTCCAGACCCAGTCGAATTCCCACCCGTGCTTGAAGAGTAATCCCTCCGCCCGATACTCAGGTTTCATCCGGGCCCCTAGCAGATATTTCCGTCTTGCTGAGTAATCATGGTTGCGGTTCACCCAGATGTTAGTCAGCCCGTCTCCCCTCCTGCGGCGGTTTAGTTCGCCCAGCTCCTTCCATGATTGCGTTGCTCTTATCACATCCCATGTTTTCTCCCAGGGGTCTCCCACATCGCCCAGGTAGACCAGGATGTCCGGTTTTAAGGCATACATTCTCTGTGCGAATTTCCTTATCATCTCCAGCTTAGAATCATCATGGATATGGAAGTCGCTGGCCGCTACTATCGTTGCCATTGCCGCATCCCCTCAGCCATCCCTTCAAGAGAGGGCATTAATTAGGCTGCGACATTCTACTTAAGAGACGATCAACCATGCAAGAGGCTGAACGCAAAATTGACGCACCAAACCTCTAAAAGAGGACTCCGTGGGAGGATAAGGCAGGTTAAAAGAAGAATATCCTTAGTTGTCTAAACGACTTAGGAACTTTTTACCTTATAAACCATGGCGCGCCCGGAGGGATTCGAACCCACGACCCTTGGTTCCGAAGACCAATGCTCTAATCCACTGAGCTACGGGCGCTTGCGTTCGGAATTATACCTTCTGCAAATCCTTATGTCTACTGTTGCTAACATTTGCTAACAAGACCCAGTAAAGTTGCCGCTAAACGCTTACCAAGTTGATGGTTTTGAGAATGCACCTGTTCCATCAGTGTGGGGTCGGATGTCAATAGTGGACACCAAACCTTTCATGCCACCCGACGTCC
>Ga0315268_10004198_pt1 | contig 15676 bp, 13 predicted proteins | sample C1_top_MG_FD_204535 | JGI IMG/M metagenome (GOLD analysis project Ga0315268, IMG submission 204535) | Sediment microbial communities from Yellowstone Lake, YNP, Wyoming, USA - C1_top | ecosystem: Environmental > Aquatic > Freshwater > Lake > Sediment | place: USA: Wyoming | collected 2017-08-01
CAGCGCTGGAGCCGGATATTGGCCGATCTTCACTGCGACCCCTATGTATCCAAACCGCGTGTTCTACGAAGCCCCCACGAGCTTCAATATTGAACAGCTACAGGTGGACGACACAGACATTTCAATGAACAACCACGATGGCGTGGGGAACATCAGAGCATGGATCTACGATCTCAATGGCAATCCCATCGCAAGTTCCACGAACACAATCTATGGCGAAAGCTCCTGTTTGGGCTGTGCGTTCCAGTTCAGCGGCCAGCTCATTCCCAAAGATTTCCAATTCGGTTTCATCGTTGAGGATGGGATCCAGGGGAACGGAGGGTTCAATGTGGGCAATCTGAGGTTTATTGAAGCAGTACCACAGATATTCGTTGCTTCAGGGACTCTCCAGCAGTACAAATCCGATGCGACAACGACGATTGCGGAGGGCGGTACGACGACGGAGGATACGGTTGTCTTTGGGGGCATCCCTCAATCGTCTTCCACGGATAACCTGGAACTCCAATTTGAACTATCTACGAGCACCGACCCTAATAACTGGTTCTCTAATTCAATTACGACGACCACCGCACCCGTAGCCTCGGGGCAAGTCGCTTCAGCGACAATTTCAGGATTAGCCGACGGCCAATATCACTGGCGGGCGCGGGCAGTGGATGTGGTTACGAATACTACTACATCTGTTTGGCAGCCATTCAGAGCTGGCGGTACTGATTTTACGGTGCACACGGTGACGCTGGTTAAGCAAGACTTTATAGATTGGGGTAGGCAGCCATATGCAGATGGTAAGGCCGACTGCGGAACGAATATAACTCAGTGCGGTTGCGCGATTACCTCGATGGTTATGGTGATGCAATACAACAATATCACTCAGGCTCCCCAAGGAGGCAATGTTACTCCGCTAACATTGAATAATTGGACTGAGAGCCACGACCTTTATACCACCAGTCCCGACGACTCATTCGTTTTTAGTTCTACCCCAGCGGCTTTTTCTGGCGGGCTAATTCAGTTTGACAATGATAAGTCCGGTGATAGCTTCAACGATTATGCGACTGCAAACGATTATCTACAAAATAAGGCGTTGCCGGTGATTGCCAAGGAATCGAGCGGAAGGGGCGGTGTATACATTGATCACTATATTGTTATAGATAATCGACTTTCGAAACTATCAACTGCCAGCCATCAATCATTTAGCTATACCATCAAAGATCCTTATTACTACCGTGGTGGCAACACTCTTGATGAGGCGACCGTTTTTCCGGCAAAGAATAGTCAAATCAGGGGATATGAAAACGGGTTCGATGGGTTGAGGTTATTCTATCCAGTTCCTTCCTCTGGGGGTTCATTAACGGCTACGTTGAGTTCGCCTGGAGAATTACTGCTTACCGATTCATCAGGCCACAGATTAGGTAAAGATCCTAGAACGGGTATCAGTTACAAAGAAATTCCGCACGGGACTTATTTTCGTGATGCGATTGGCGACCCCACCGAGGTTTCAGGCGGCCACGAAACGAAAGTCATATCTATCGGCACACCACAGGGTCAGTACGATTTGGAGGTTATCGGTACCGGACAAGGATCATATGCACTCGACCTTAAAGCATTCGATAGCCAGCAGAATCTTCAAGCTCAAACAGTTTCTGGGAATCTTGTGAACAATGTGGATATTCCCTATACCGTAAATTATAGTTCGCAAAACGTTACCAGCACAACTTTGCAGCCTCAGGACACTACTCCTCCGGTCATCACATATACACCGGTTTCTTCTCAGTATCTTTTCAATTCCGCCCCGATCTTGTTCAGCTTCAATGCCACGGATGCCGGAGTTGGTGTATTCAGTGTAACCTCGACGCTTGACGGAACACTTATTTCTTTAGGGGCAACAATCAATCTCACCCAACTTGGTGGCCATACCATTGTCGTTTCAGCCCAAGATTTTGTCGGCAATGCAACGAGTACAACTATAAATTACAATGTCGTTTATAACTTCGGCGGCTTCCTTTCTCCCGTCAAAACAGATGGTTCCGGTCTTTATCATCTGGGCCGAACGTTGCCGATCAAGTTCAAACTAACGGATGCCAATGGTCAATTCGTTTCCACAGCGGTCGCCCAGCTCTTAGTTGCGAAAGTTCAAGACAATATAGCGGGTACCGATGAAATCGCTCTTTCAGCTGGAAGTGCGGATACGGGAAATACGTTCCGTTATGATTCCTCGAGCAACCAGTATATTTACAATCTCGATACCGGAACACTCACTTCGGGCACGTGGCAGTTGAAAGCTGTGCTGGACGACTGGACGAGTCAGACTGTTCGTATTTCACTAAAGCAATGATGGGTTCCAGGGTTGTTATAACCGCTATAATAGTTATTTTGGCAGCAATTGGAGCAACTACCTTGTGGTTTTCAGTTCTCAAGCAAACCACTTCGCAGCCCGCAATTAATTATCCCAATGCAACGAGCACAAGAGTTGCGACTAGCAGTCCCTCGTTTAACACACATGGTCCTTGCCTGGCATCTGGTGAGTATGCGGATTATCCGCTAAACCAACGGATGGCTGCTGAGCTTGGACTTCCAGCAAGTAACACGGTTATGTTATCGGTTAGGGATAGACAAACAACGAACGCAATGTTTTCTTTCGAAATTGCCGATATTGATTTGGAATACCACGCCATCGAACTTCACAAATGCGGCGTATACGTTCAAAGAGGAATAAACTACGATTACAACTTCATCAAGCACAAGTCGGGAGCAACTAAAGAACTTTGGAAATATTCGTATGACGGTAGGGGAGAAAAATTGCTGACAATCGCGTTGGTAGATCAGAGCGGCAGCGCCATATACTCCTACGAATCAGATTTCCGCGTCGATCCCGCAGAAAGATCTCTTGTCGTAATGCATGTGGTAGCCGATACTCCTAGTGATTCAGGGACTACACTAATAATAAAAGATCTTGTTACCAAGAAGGATATCTTCGTTTTGCCGTTAAGTGAAATTATAAATGTGGATTCTAATTATGCAGGTGATTTTGGTCTTGAGGCATGGACCAAAGATGGTAGTTACTTCTGGGCGGACACGTTAAATGGTGCAGTCGAACTCGCATTTATCCGCATTGATCCAAAAACAGGGGAGTATAAGATACTTCCCGCACCTGAGGGCATGAAAGGCGGCGACCTTTTTAACCCCGAGAACGGATTTGTTACTTACATCAATGGTGCAAATCCTTGGACAGGTGACGCGAGTGCTAATAGTAATTACCAGCAAACTTTTCAAAAGGAGGGAAAAATCGCCTCGTTCTATTTGCATGATCTTTTCACAAAGGCTGAATATCTTTTAGCGACTTCGACGGATCCGCTTGTTCGCTATCGACCACAATGGCTATCTGACACCGTACTCCAGTACACCCTTCCATCCGGCTTAACGACGAAATATACGATTCCGCAATGATCAACAATGACTTCGATCATAATCACCTATAAAGTTCCACAACTCAAGGTCGTCCTATGACACTTCGCCGCTTACGCCGGGCACATGGCAGATCAAGGCATCGCTTGACGACGGCACGAGTCATACCGCTATTATCTCTATCAAATCGTGAGCAAAAGATTACTCATTATCTTTCTAGTGGGAAGCGGGATTATTGTCGCTAGTATCCTGGCGATAAAGTTCTCTCTTCCTTCGGTTCACGTCCCCGCTGTCACGCCGAACGGGGAGGTTTCAAGCACTGTTCCTTCAGCAAGCCCATCGAGCAGCGCCGCGTCGGCAAGCCATGCCCCTTGCCTCGGCGATGATGAATATGCGGATTATCCGCTTAATCCCATTTATCCTTCGTGGTCAAAGATCGCGAAAGTCCCCGTTGTCATTTCTATTCGAAATAAAACGACAGGAATGGAAAAGTATAAATTTACAATTAACGATGTACCACCAGCAAATTCTTATCAACTCGAATTGCATCAGTGCAGCGTTTATATGTTAAGGGAATTTCAAAAACCGGAGTGGTCTCGGGAATTATGGCGTTACAATTACAACGGTGATGGAGCGATATTGCTACTTCTCGATAGAGATAACAACAGTCCAAAATTTTCTTCAAATTTTCACGTTGATTCGCAGGAACAATACGTAGCACTTGATTACGGCGACTTGGGCAGTTCCGACCAAGCTACCATCGTGAAAAGCCTCGTCTTGCCAGATCTGCCCGACATTCTGACTATCAAGGGTCAAGACATATTGAAGGTAATGCCTTCTCTTTCCCCGAATAGGTCGGCGGAGCCAGTGGGTTGGTCCAGTGATGGTAAATATTTATGGGGTGAAAGCAGTGAAATAGATCAGAGCCGCGGAGCCTATTTCAGAATCAACATTCAGAATAAAACCAGCCTCGAGGCTTTTGCTATGCCCCCCGATGCCGTGCATTTTGGACCGCCAATGCTCGACACCGGTTATATCCTCTACGTCTACGGCCCTCCCTTTACCGGGATTCCCGAGGTAACCCAACAAATCAGCGATGAATGGAAGAAAGCGGGCAAGAAAGAATCGTTGTTCCTTTATAATCTCTTCACAAAACAGAAAATTCTCGTTGCTTCTTCCGATAATCCTTATTGGAACTTCAGCGAGCACTGGATATCGGATAGTCAGTTTCAATACGCCCTTCCTTCCGGTTCAACGACGACTTATACGATTTCACAATAGGTTCGAACGTCCTCCACGAGCCCCCGCTGTCAAGGTTGACGGAATTCCGATAGGTCTCGTTTGGTATAGTTAATGAATGAATCGAAGAGGTTTTGCATCGATTATTATCTTGCTTGTCACAGCGGGTCTGTTGGTAATCGGCGGTATTGCATATTATTTTTCGCAAAGATCCACGGTGAATCAGCCGCCAGTCAATCAACCTCAGGCAACGAGCACCCAGACTCAGGCTTCCTCCACAATGTTGGTAAGCTCGACGCTCTCTGTAGTAACCACAACCGCGTTGGAATCGAGCTCATCTCAGATGGTTTCAATGACTACAGCCAAAACTCATCAAGCAACTTCAGTTATAATTTCGCCGGGCCAAACTAATATCAGCTGGGCCGATGTGTCAAAATTGATTCAGGAATGTCGAGTGGTAGGTGCATTCTATATGTACGCTTGTGGCGGCAGTGAGGTCCAAATAAGCGTCAAAAATGGTCCAGGACTTCGAGTTATTGATCCTCCAGGGTCAGGCGTTCTCATGGACACTTTTCGATCAGTAAGTTCTACTTGCGGGGTGATTCCGATGAGTACTGGTATTGATGAATGCGTTCTGTTTAATTATCAAACCGGCAATAAATTGGCATATGTTGGTTCTGAACTCCCATCCTCGGCGATTATCACTTGGCAGGAGGACGGCTCGAAATTTGCCCTTACAAACGTCGCGAGAGGTTATGCAACTCTAAATTACAATTCTGAACCTGCGGGGCCAAAAACGTTGAATGTTATAACCCTCCAAGTAGAAATAAGTGGTAGACAGCCTACGATCCGACAAGTTATTACGGACGGGAGAGGCGGGCGGTATATGGTTGCGCCGGATTTTATACAGTCCGCAGCAAGCACTTCAGCGATAGAAAACATGAGCTTTTTGGAAAACATTGCGGATAATGCATTTACATTTTCTGTCGGCGTTTCATCTCCGACATCATTTACCGTTATGCTTAATAGTAGTGGTGGGTTGAATCTTTTGCGTTAATGGGCAGCTCATACCTTTCCAGTATGTTTGAATAGGTTTGAACATCCTCCACGAGCCACCGCCGTCAACCTTGACGAGATCTCAATAAAAAAGGCGCGAACTCGTAAAAGTCCGCGCCTTGACTGGCGCTTGTATAGATCAGGCGAGCTTCATCCCCGGCATGTCGTTGGGGTCGAATCGCTCGGTCGCATAGCAGATCATCCTACTGCCTTCCGCTAGGAAGAAGGTGTGGGCGACCCGCGGTGGCATGACGATCATGGTGCCAGGCGGAACATCCACGAATTCTTTGCGATGGTTCCCTTCGTCGTCGGAAGTGATGAGCTTGTCCAGCCGGCCGCTAATAATGAAGAAAACCTCGGTTTTTGTCCGGTGGTAATGGTTTCCGAGAGGCAGGTTCCCGGTCTTTACGAGAAATGCCTGGGTTGAGCACCTCTTTTCTTCATTGTCCTCTTCGTGGATCGTTCGCCTTTCATCGTCCATCTTCGGATTGGACAATGGGATCTGGAAGATCCTCTTGTAATCCTCGTCGACTACCATAGGGATTCCGTTACAGAAAAAGATAGGCTCTTTCAACTTTCTCACCTCTACTTTTGCAAGATTTTCTACTGGCTCGATTGTTCTTGAGCTGGCAGCATTATAAACCCTAGGGTTAGTTTTGTCAAATAAAACAGGCCACCTTGAGAATATGAGGTTTACGCACATGCTACAATGGACTCATCATGAAGAAGCTGGCAATTATGGTTCTTATCGTTGCCGCAGCTTTTGTGTTTGCGACTCCTATGGTTTTTGCTGCGGTTGGCGTTACGGTGGCAACGGGCGGGGGCGCAATTAGTGCGGATACAAATACCACAAACGGCACTGCGACATGGACGACCCTTACAGGGCCTACGATAAGCGAAGGAGTTGCCCGCGATATAACTCCCGGCAGCGGAACCATAGTTTTCAATGCTCCTTCCGGATTTTCATTTAATACCGGAGCAACGGTCACCGCAACAATTACAAAGGACGCTGGTTCCGGCACGTGTTTTACATTTTCTTCAAATTCGGCAACGCCAACAGCAAACGCAATAACTTATACATTAACAGCAAGAGATAGTAACGCCTCTACTAGGTGCCACGTTACCTTTTCCAATATTCAAGTTAGGCCGACAGTTGGTACGCCGCTCGCATACGGAAATATTACGAATGTCGGTTCTAATACATCGGTCCCGGGAGGAACGACCAACTACGGAACGTTAACAGAGGTCGCGGGCGCAAAAAATAAATTGGTTTATACGGTTCAGCCATCGGCTACCGCGACAACCGGCGTGGATTTTGCGGCCAAACCAATTATTGCGCTTCAGGATCAATACGGAAATATGAAAGTTTCGGATAGCGCGTCAAAGGTTATTTTATCGCCCGTACTTTCAAACCAATCATGTGGCGGAACCGCAGGAAGCGGCACGTTGGCCTCAACTCCCGCAAGCGGCGCGGCAGTGTCTTCCGGAACAATAACGTACACGGCCATGCAATATTCGTTTGGCGAAAGCATAAAAATTTGCGCAAGCTCGGTTGGAGTAACTTCGGCGCTGAGTAATGCGATCGCGGTTTCGAATCCCGTTCCAACGATCACCTCCATTTCTCCGACCTCAACGATAATCGGAGCTACGCAATTTACGCTCACGGTTAACGGCGCGAACTTTGTGCAGAATTCGGTCGTTAGCTGGAACGGAGCGGCCAGGGCTACAAGCTTTATTTCCGCGAACCAACTCACCGCTGCGATTTCCGCATCCGACGTAACTGCCACGGGAACGTTTTCGATAGCGGCCACAAGCCCGGCTCCAGGAGGAGGAGTATCAAACCTACAGACCTTTACCGTGCTCCAGTTCGCCCCAGGCGCGGTCAAATTCATTTTCGCGAATGCCCCTGCTTCGGCCACTGCCGGTGACACGGTCACGTTCAACGTGGAGGCGGTTGATTCCTTCGGGGCGATAGACACCTCGTTCAATCAGGACGTTACGGTTACGAAGACAGGGTCGGGGAGCGGGGCGCCTGCAGGCGGAGGGCTTGTGACTATAATAAATGGCGTTGGAACGAGCACTATAAACGACACTGTCGCCGAGACGGTCAACCTTGCCATGCAGGACACACAATCAACCGGATTGAACGTAAGTTCAACCGCATCCGTGGTTTTCTCGTCCGGACCGGCCACCCAGCTTTCCCTTAACCATCCTGGCAATATGAATACGGGGACACGTCTTGGCTATACTCTTTCCCGCAAAGACCAGTTCGGCAATATTACATCCGTTAGCGGCACCGTCGTTTACCTCTATTCAAGTTCCACCAGCACCGGTAAGGCATTTTTTGACGCAGCAACCGGAGGCAACCAGATATCTTCCACCACGATCCCGGTAGGCAGCACATCAACCAAATTCTGGTATTACGAGACGATAGCCGGAACATATACGATCACCGCCTCTGACAATCCGACGGCTCCGGACGGCGCGGCTGGCATCGCTGATGCTACGGACAATCTCACCGTTGCCCCAGGCGCGGTCAAATTCGTTTTCGCGAACGTTCCCGCTTCGGCCACCGCCGGTGACACGGTCACGTTCAACGTGGAAGCGGTTGATTCCTTCGGGGCGATAGACACCTCGTTCAATCAGGACGTTACGGTTACGAAGACAGGGTCGGGGAGCGGGGGCGGATTGGTGAATATTGTAAACGGCATAGCGACGACTACGGTTACAGATGCAGTTGCGGAGAACGTTTCGCTCGGTTTGCAGGATACTCAATCAACCGGGCTCGGAGTAACGGATGTTAAAACCATCGCGTTTATCGCGGCACCGGCACAGCCAGCCGCGCCAACTTCTGTTCCGCCACCGGCCGCCGCCACTGGAATTCCGATAGGCATTAAGCCGGGGATCAATATTACGTTTTCCGGTTTGGCATATCCGGGAGCTTCCATTTCTCTTATTCGCAAAGATCTGGGGTTGTTACAGGCGCCGGTGCTGCAAAAAGTAAGCGCTGCAGACGACGGAAATTTTTCGGTGAAATTGGATAATATCAAACGCTTGACCGGGCAAACCTACATTCTCGTGTTCGCGGACGGAAACGGAACGATTTCGGAGACGAAGGCGTACAATATTCCGTCGGGGAAAGAAAATTTCGTTGATGACAATTTGGTAATAGCCCCAACGGTGGGGTTCAGCGGAGATTCAATCGTCGGTAAAAACGGCTCCATCATCATACAGGGTTATGCCGCGCCCAAGAGCACGGTCACCATTTTGGTTGACGGCAATAATGTGGGGACAATAACCGTAAATAATTCTTCGGGCCAGTATCGTTTTGTGTTGTCCGCCGATAATTTTGCCACGGGCCGGCATTCGGTCTCGGCAATTCAGGTTCACGATAAAACACAGAGCGACAGTTCGAGCCAGCAATCGTTCACGGTGTCCCCGCTCGCCAATCCAAAACTTGATCTGAATGGCGACGGAACGATCGACATAAAAGACCTGAGCATTTATCTGTCATACCTTAAAAATCTCGGCGCCGGCGTAAATGGTTTCAATACCGCGGACAAGAATCTTCTCCGCGTGCTTGACCTGAACGGCGATGGGAAGCTGGACGTGCGGGATTTGAGCATTTTTCTTCGCGCCGCTTCGCTAAAATAGGCCGGACACGAACCCTGCTATAATAAAAGAGATGCTATTTAATAAAAAGATCGTGATTGCCGTGACGGCGCTGTTTTTGTTCGCGTTCCGCGTGGCGTCCGCTGCGACACTGTTCTTAACGGCGGACAATCAGCAGGCATCCGTTGGCGATACGGTGAATGTGAATGTGCGCATTGGCAGCGACCAGACGGTAAATGCGGTGCAGGGAACGCTGTATTATCCGAGGGATATTTTTGACGTTAAGCAGGTTATACGGTCCAATTCCATTTTTGACATTTGGCTTACGGAGCCGAGCGTGGACTCCTCCGCCGGCGAGATCTCCTTCCTTGGCGGAAGCACGAATGCGTTCAGCGGAAGTTCCATGCAGGTTCTCACGGTTGTTTTTACGGTCCGCGGTTTGGGAAAGGGGACGGTGGGATTCAAAAATGCGATCGTAACATCCGGCGATGGGACCGGCGCAAATATTCTTACGAGCTCAACAGATATGTTGTTTATCGCCGCCGCTCCGGGCCAGGTTTCTGCAGTACTGCCGGAGGTGCCGGCGCCTAAGCAAATTACACGGCCCGCGGCACCGGCCGCGAAACTGCCGGTCGCGCCGGACATCGTTGTCGCGCTTTATCCGGACCAGGCAAAATGGTACAACACGGTCGGAAACTTCCTGGCGCAATGGCAACTGCCGGCGGACATTAGCGCGGTGGCTACCGCATTGGACCAAAATCCAAATTTTGACCCGATTGCCTCCGAGGGGCTGTTTAACAATAAAAATTTCGGCGCACTGAAAGAGGGTATTTGGTATTTGCACGCGCGCTTTAAAAATTCTGTCGGTTGGGGGCCCACGGCGCATTATCGCATTGCCGTTGATACGACGCCGCCATTTGCCGTGACCGCCAAAACGAAGGAGGGGGCAACAACGGAAATATCCGCACCGACCTTGGAGTTTTCCGCGCAAGACCAGCCGTCGGGCGTGGCTTTTTACCGCCTGCTCGCCGATGGAAATATTGTTGGACTTTCAACCAGCACCTCGTTTGTTTTACCCTCGCTTTCCTTCGGTTCGCATAAGATTTTCGTACAGGCAGTGGATTACGCGGGCAATCTGACCGAGAGCAAGCTTTCGGTTATCGTTTCCGAGCCGCCGTTTCTTGTGGTTGCCGGCCTTAAAATTACCGCGCCAATATTTTTCTTGACCATCATCGCGTTTATAATCGTCGGCATAATAATCGGGTGGTGGCTCGGGCGCAAGGCCAAGTCGCGGCGGCGGGCATTTGAAACCATTGCCGTGCGGGACGTCGAGCAGTTGAGCAGTAATTTAATTGACCAGTTGGATAAAATTAAAAAGCGGATCGGCGGTATTGCGTCAGCCGATTCAACATCGCAAATGGAGGTGGATAATTTAACCGATCAGGCGCGCATAACCGCCGGAAAAATAAAGAAATACATAGTAGAGGAAATAGAGAAATTAAGATAGCTTCCTTACGGATCTACCGTAAGCTCAGTTGCTCCGCATATTCCACCACTTTATCTATAAAGTCGTGGGATAATTTCGCGAAGCATTCGCTTGCCCCCAGTTCCTTCGCGAGCCACATATCTTCCTCTTGCCGCAGGATGGAAAGCATGATGATCTTTGTTTTGATGTCTTTGCTTCTTATTTCACGCAGGACGTCGAATCCGCTCATGCCGGGCATTACGATGTCAAGCACCACAAGGTCAAACTTTTTTTGTTGAAGCTCGGCGAGTGCGGTCGCGCCGTCCTGCGCGGTTTTCACAAAGAATCCAGCCTTATCAAGGTGAGACGCGACCACGCTCCTGAACCTCTCGTCGTCATCAACAACGAGGATATTGAGCGGTCTAGGGATTTTAGTGAGGTTATCTGCCATATGCCTTGATCTTGGCGAGCATCTCCAAGCCGTTCATTTCTGGCATCATAACGTCCGACAATATGACCGTCGGTTTCTTTTCCATTTCCATAAGCTTTTTCAGGCCATCTTTGCCACTGAAGGCAGTTTCCGTTTCATAGCCGAATTTTTTGAAAGCGGTTGAATAAAGGTTAACGAGGAGCGGGTCGTCCTCAACTATTAGTATTTTGCCGCTATTATCGGACATGATCATATTTTACCATAAAACATGGTATTATGGCGGTTATAGGCCATGATCCAGTTCTCACATCTCACGAAGGCGTATAAGAAGCGGCAGGTGGCCGTTAATGATTTTTCGCTTGCGGTGGACGTGCCGATTTTCGGTTTTTTGGGGCAGAACGGGGCGGGGAAGACGACCATCATAAAAATGATCGTGGGGTTGCTGACTCCTACGAGCGGCACTATCACGATGGACGGCAAGCCGTCCACGGACTCCGCTTCCAAGAGGCGGATGGGTTTTATGCCCGAGACGCCGTATTTCTACGAGCGTATGACGGGGCTGGAGTTCATGCGGCTCTGCGACGCACTTTACGACCCGCACGCGGCGGCCGGGCGTGAGGCCCGCTACGTGGCGCTCCTTAAGCGGGTTGGCATCTACGACGCGCGGGACTTTGAGATACGCACGTATTCAAAGGGCATGCGCCAGCGGCTGGGTTTTGCGCAGGCCTTGGTGAACGACCCGGAATATCTTTTTCTTGACGAGCCGTTGGACGGGCTTGACCCGATCGGCCGCCGCGAGATGAAGGAAGTGATGCGCGAGCTGAAAAAAGAGGGGAAGAAGATATTTTTGAACACGCACATCCTGAACGACGTGGAGGAGATCTGCGACGCGGTTGGCATCATCCACAAGGGCAGATTGCTTTACGCAGGAACGGTCAAGGAATTTTGCAAAGGCAAGCCGCTTGAAGAGCGGTTCATGGAGGTCGTCGGAGAACACGAAAAAAAATGAGACACATCTGGGTAATCGCCAAAAATACGCTGAAGCTTGAGATCCGAGACAAGATACTTTACGGCATCATTGTGTTCGGGTTTCTGTACGTGCTATTCACGCTCTTCATGGCGGACTTGGTATTGAAGGAACTTCCGATGGTAAGGAGCTTCGGTCTCACGGGCATGTATTTCTTCAACGCCATCATTGCGCTGTTCCTGGGTACCACGTCGTTCTTTAAGGACGTGGACCGCAAAGTGGTCTACTTTATCCTTTCCAAGCCGGTTTCTCGTGCGCAGTTCCTCATAGGCAAGTTTATTGGGTTGTGCCTTGTTCTCTTCCTCACGACAGCCATTCTAGCTGTGGCGTATATTGGGCTGATACTTTACGAACACGGCGGGTTTGACGCGCTCGGCCTCCTTGCCATCGCTATGCAATATATAGAGATGACACTTTTTATCGCATTCGCCATTTTCGTTTCCACGTTTTCCACGTCCCTTCTTTCCATCGTTTACACTTCGGGCGTATTCTTTCTCGGCCATGTGGTGAGCTCCATCCTTGATGACGCAAAGACCGTCGGCATCACCGGCATAAAATATAAATTGGTGGAGATTTTATATTATATCTTTCCGAATTTGGAAAAGTTTGACGCGCGCAATCTGGCGGTGCACGACCTCACGATGCCCTTCGCGGTGTTCGGGCTCGCGCTCGCGTATGCCGCGGTCTACATCGTCCTTCTGCTTTCGGCCGCCGTGTGGATATTTGATAAAAAGGAAATCTGATGATGGCCCGCGCCGGTATTTTCCCCAAGCTCATCGTTCTCATATTGCTTCTCGGCGGGATCGTCGGCCTGCAGTTTTCCTACGACCGCGCAAAACCCATTGGGATCGCGTCTGTGTCCGGCGGGCTTACGCCCGGGATGGTGCGCACGTTTGACCTTGGATTCCATTCGGCGGCTGCGTCATTTGCATGGATCCCGACGATGCCGGAGATCTTGGATCTTTTCCGCAACCGCGCGGAATATCTTTCGGATCTGGCATTCGTTAACGCCGTGGATCCAAAATTGAGCTATCCGTACGCATTCTCCGTGCTCACACTGCCGGCGGTCCCAAAGCGCGCGTTCCCGGATGCGGTTAAAAATGCGATGGAGATAGGGCTTCGCGGGCTCGCGAACGCCGACGCCGACTGGCGCATTCCGTACTATATGGCGATGAACTATTACCTTGAGATGAAGGACAAGAAGAACGCGCAGTTGTACTTTGACGTAGCCGCGCGGACGCCCGGCGTGCCTGGATTCGCCGCTCGGTTCTCGTTGAACTTCGGCATCGGTTCCAATGAGCGTGTAAAGACAAAGCAGTTATGGGAAACGATCCGTGACACGACGAACGACGATTTCGCAAAGGCGCGCGCCCAGGCCTACATTGACCGTCTGGACATGTTTGATTATCTGGAAGCGGCAGCCGTGGTATATAAGCGGAAATACGGTACGTATCCGGTGACGCCGGAGGATCTGGTTTCAAAAAAAATAATTCCCGAAGTACCGCAGGACCCGTTCGGGTTCACGTTCATCATCAATTCCGACGGCACCGCTGGCATTGATTTGGAAAAACTGCCGGCCTATCTGCTTTCCGCGCCACAGCAATAAATGAAATACGCGTTGCGTACGAGATTCGGTAAGGATATCGTGGCCGAGTTTTTACCGCCGGCAAAGAGGTCCGATAAAGTCGTCATTTTTTGCGGCGGGATGCCGGGGATGCCGCGCGGAACGGAACTCGCAAGGTTTTTTTCGCGGAAAGGATATTGGTTTTTCGCTCCGCGCTATCGGGGTAGTTGGGAAAGCGGCGGCAAATTTCTCAATATTTCCCCGGAGAAGGACATCGCGGAGGTTATGGATCGGCTCCCGCGCGGCTTTAAGGATCTCTACGGCGGGAAGGTCTATAAAATAAAGTCTCCGCGGATCTATCTTATCGGTGCGAGCTTCGGCGGCCCAGCCGCCATTTTGAACTCCCGCGATAGCAGAGTGCGCAAAGTTGTCTGCGTTTCTCCGGTCGTGGACTGGCGCGCGCCCAGTAAAAAAGAATCGCTCGGATGGTTGGAGAGGTTCGTTGGATCGGCTTTCGGGGAAGCGTACCGCTTTTCACATAAAGATTGGGCGAAGCTGAAGTCGGGGACATTCTATAATCCCATAGCTCGCATGAAGGAAATTGACGGAAAAAAGATAATGATATTCCACGCGAAAAACGACAACGTGGTCGGCTGGAAGCCGGTGCAAAGGTTCAGCGTGGCATCCGGCGCGAAGCTCGTGCTTCTGAAAACTGGCGGACATCTTTCCTCATTCGCCATTATGAAGCCGACATTCTACAAAAAAATAATTCGGTTTTTCAAGGATGTTTGATAATCACCTTTTGTTTTATCGTGTTTTTCGCTACAATCAATCGGCATGAAGCTCTCCATCGGAATTGTTGGGCTCCCGAACGTCGGCAAGTCCACACTTTTCCATCTCATCACAAAACAGCAGGTGAATATAGCGAACTATCCGTTCGCGACGATAGACCCGAACGTGGGCATTGTTTCGGTTCCGGACGAGCGGCTGGAGAAACTGAATGAACTCTCCAAATCAAAGAAAAAAATACCGGCCGTCGTGGAGTTCTATGATATCGCGGGACTCGTGAAGGGCGCGAACAAGGGCGAAGGGCTCGGCAATCAGTTCCTCGCGCATATCCGCGAGACGCAGGCGATCGTGATCGTGCTCCGCGTTTTCGGTGACCCCGCGATCATCCACGTTGAAAATTCTGTGGATGCCTTACGCGACATGGACATCATCAACTCAGAACTGATATTAAAGGACCTGGAAGCCGTGGAAAAACGATTTACGAAAACCGAAGCCGAGGCGCGGACGGGAAAAAAAGAAGCCGTACAAGACAAAGAGCTTCTCGGCCGGCTCAAAAGTTGTCTTGAAGCGGGGAATCTGCCGGTAGGGAACGCCGCGCTCGCTCATGAACTACATACAAATCAGCGCCTGGCCGATCTCAATCTCCTTACGCTCAAACACCAGATATATCTTTTGAATGGCGAAGAAAAAGATGTTCCCTCCGCGCTCATTGATAAAATAAGATCGCTTGGCGCCGAGCGTCTAACGGCAGACCTCGCGAAGGCCCAGGCGGTCCCGGAGCTTATCAATAAAGCGTACGAAGCGCTAGGCCTCATAAGTTTCTTTACGACCGGCGAGGACGAAACGCGCGCGTGGACCATCACTCGTGGAATGCTTGCCCCGCAGGCGGCGGGCACGATCCACACGGATTTTGAGAAAAAATTCATCCGGCTGGAGGTTGTGGGTTACGATAAGCTTATGGAAGCGAAAGGATGGAACGCGGCAAAACAGAAGGGCTGGGTGCGCGTTGATGGAAAAGAATATGAAGTAAAGGATGGCGACGTGCTCGTCGTCCGCCACGGATAGGAAGCGTGCGGAGCTAGGAACGCCGTTCCA
>Ga0315268_10004199_pt1 | contig 15670 bp, 11 predicted proteins | sample C1_top_MG_FD_204535 | JGI IMG/M metagenome (GOLD analysis project Ga0315268, IMG submission 204535) | Sediment microbial communities from Yellowstone Lake, YNP, Wyoming, USA - C1_top | ecosystem: Environmental > Aquatic > Freshwater > Lake > Sediment | place: USA: Wyoming | collected 2017-08-01
CTCCGGCTGCAAAAATGTGAGGTGCAGACGTTCGAAGATGCTGATCGACGAGGACATAATTTCTTTCGCTTTTGACCCCTGCAGCTTCCAGGTTCAGCGAGGAGACATTTCCAAGCCAACCGGCAGAGAGGATGGTGGCTTCTGCTTCCAATTGGTGTGGTTCTCCGTCTTTTGTATAGGTCAGAATCGTGGTTGCTCCTCTCATCTCAATCCCTTCTACTCCGCTAATTCCTGGAATGACCTCAATATCTTGCCTGGCGAAAGCTTTCGTGATCTCCGTTGAGATGGCTTCATCCTCTACCCGCAAGATGCGTGGCGATCGTTCTAGAAGCCAAACTTTCGTTCCAAAGGTCGTAAAGATCGTTGCAAGTTGGCAACCTGTAGCGGCTGCCCCAATGATTATCAGGCTGCGCGGTAGCGCTTTTATAGACCAGAGTTCTTTGTGTGAAAGAGCATACTCTTCTCCAGGAAGATCTAAGCGACGCGCATGACCACCTGTGCAAAGGATGAATTTATCAGCTTCTAACCTCATCCCATTTTTCAATGAAATGGTGTGAGAATCGAGGAAGGCTGCTGATCCGGTATCTGAATATACCGTGACACCGGATTCGTTGAGGTGGCTGAGCAGTTGCTTTTTCTCATGAATCTTGTAAACCACTCTCTGGGTCTTGGCCAGTAATTTGGGAAAATCCAGTTCTAGATCAGTAATTGCTATGCCATAATCATCTAGTTGCCTTGCATCGCGTAAAAGCCGAGCGGCTTTTGCAAGCACTCGAGTCGGAACACAGCCGTCGTTTGTACAGGTTCCACCCAGACGTTCGCTCTCCACCAGGGTAACTTCCGCACCAAGTTCACGTGCCCTTAAGGCTGCGGTAATCCCTGCTGGACCTCCTCCAATAATAATGATTTGATGCATCCGGTCCTCCTCGGTGGAAAACTTAAGAGCTGATGTAATAATCCAGGTATTTGCGTAATTGGGCGCGACCACGGGATAAACGACTCTTCACAGTGCCTAACGGTTTTCTCAGGACGCGGGAAACCTCCTGGTATTCCAATCCGTGGATATCGATCAGGACGACCACAGCACGCAGTTCAGAGGGCATGTTGAACAAACCCTTTTGGATAGCTTTCTTAAAATCTGTTTTTTGGATCGCTTCTTCAGGAGAGAGACCAGATTTGTGCGCCAGCCACTGCTCGTAGTAATTCTCAGTTCCATGTTCATCATCGTCCAAAGATATTTTTGCCGCGTTCTTTGAACCTCTCAAAATGTCGTAACATTGGTTGGTTACTATTCTCAAGATCCAGGCTCGGAATGACCCACCCCGGAAGTTGCCTATATTTCTGTAGGCAGCCAGAAACGCGTTTTGGGTGGCATCCGCAGCATCCTCTGAGTCGGAGAGGATGCGGTATGCGACATTGTAGACCGTTCCTTGGTACATCCTCACCAGGTGGTTGAATGCGTTCAGATCGCCATGTTCTGCAACCCGGTAGATTAATTCATCCGTACTTGCTTCGTTGTCTACCAAGCCGATATCTTCTGTATTTGCCTGGAGCATGGGTTCCTCTGTGGTGAATTTCAATCTGATCTTACTGGGTGGAGGTGATGTTGGATTAAACCGATCAATTCCTCCGGCGGAGATCCTTCAAGAATGACTGCATCTGCGCGGGAGAAATCGGATGATCGCTCTTGGTAGATTTCCTCTACGATCAGGATACAAGGGATATCAGGAAAGCGTTCTTTCAGTGCTTTAAGGCAACCTGCCTTGGAGTGATCTGGCGGATTTGCTTCGAGGATGATCATGGAAGGTTTTATGAGAGGTATTTTTTGAAAGATGTTCTCATTTTCGTCCATCACTTCCACCTGATTGATAGGCGGTACTGTGCTGATCAAAGCTTCCAGGGCATCTCTCAATGCCCCTGCTCTGGCAACGATTAGTGCTGAAACGGTGGTTCCCATAATTCATAACCTTCTCTTTTACAGCTATTTAGAGGATAACCAATACAAGAAGGGTTTACATCGTCACAAGGGACCAGTTTTGATAGTTAAAAAGACCGCTCCTTGAGCGGTCTGATAGGTAAAATGTACTAGCAAGGATGTATGACGCTAAGAAGGGTTTGGCCGGTCAGGTTTAATCAGGTCATGTTGGATTGCATAGAGTGCTGCCTGGGTGCGGTTCTCCAGGTTGAGTTTGTTCAAGATGCTGCCCACATGGTTGCGCACAGTTCGTTCGCTGATGAACAACTGGCTGGCAATATCCTGGTTTGTCAATCCTTTAGCAATCAGACCCAGCACCTCCAACTCTCTTTCAGAAAGTAATTTGCTCTCCTCTTCCTGTTCGGTTGGTTGGTTGAGTTGGCGGAGCACCTTGCGCGCCACGATAGGGTGAAGAAAAGACTCCCCGCGTTGAACTTCGCGGATAGCCTGTAAGAGTTCATGAGGGGAAGAATCCTTCAATATATAGCCCATTGCACCGGCCTTGATGGCAGGAAAAATTTTGCTATCCTCTGCAAAGCTGGTCAGAATTACGATCCTGGCTTGCGGATCAACCAGCTTGATCTCCTGGATTGCAGTAATTCCGTCTTTTTTGGGCATCATCAGGTCAACCAGGATAACATCAGGTCGTAACAGTTGGTAAAGGTGAACAGCCATCTCGCCATCCGAGGCCTCCCCAACCAACTGCATCCCTGGTTCGGTGGAGATCAGAGCGCGCAATCCTTCCCGAACGATGGCATGATCATCCGCAATAAGTATTCTGATCGTATCACTCATTCAATACCTGCTTTCAAGAGGATGAATTAGCATCCTCGGGTGGGATAGGAATGATCACTTTAACGTTAGTACCCACTCCAGGTTTGGATATTAGGGTGAGTTTACCCCCAAGATGGTGAGCTCGCTCCCGCATGTTCTCCAGGCCCATGCCACCCTGGTTAGATACTGTTTCAATATTGAGACCTGTTCCATTATCCTCTACCTCAAGCTCAAGGGTTTCGTTTTCAGCGTGCAATCGCACCGTGATCTTGGTGGCTGCTGAATGTTTTATAGCATTGTTTAGTGCTTCCTGGGCGATGCGATACAAGTCTTCCTCCAGTGGTATAGGAAGATGGATTGCACCCTCCATTTCTAATTGGGTTTCAGTACCCGACCGTTTTTCCACGGCATCCAGGCGTTGCTGGAGAGCTTTCACCAACCCGGTGTGTTGTAGTTCCAATGGGCGCATTTCATAAACCATTAATCGCATTTCTTTCAAGGCCTGGCGAGCAGTTTCTCCCAGACGGCCCAGGTAATGAGCCGTCTGAGTCAGGTCGCCGGCTGTTGCCATCCTCCGACCGGCTTCTGCGATCAGAGTTAAACTGTAAAGCGATTGCGTTACTGAATCGTGCAGTTCCCGTGCCATCCTTTGACGTTCCGTTAAGATAGCCGTCTGTTCAGCCTGCTCATAGAGGCGGGCGTTGGCAATCGCTAGACCTGCCCGCTGTGCAAATGCCTGGAAAAAGCGCTTGTCATTGTCGTAAAAAGTGCGCGGTTGGCAATAATATAACATAAACACCCCAACAGTTCGGTCAGAAATATTGATGGGAATCGACAAAATAGAGTGGATATCCTCTCGTTTTGCGATGTGATCCATCGGTGGAGGTGCATCTGATACATGCTCTAAAGCGACAGGCTCTCCGGTTTCGAAGACTTTTCCAGCGATCCCTTCTCCTGTTCTACAAGAAGCCAATAATTCTATGCTTTCTGGCAAAAGTCCACGCCAAGCCTTTACTACCAAACGGTTCTGGTTTTCGTCCCACAGCTGGACACTGGTCTTGTCCGCATGCAAGAGGTCGATGGTCACGTTCAAAAATGCTTGTAAAACCTGTTCCAGCCTGAGATGCTGGTGAAGTTGTTCATCGGCACTATATAGCGCAGCTAATTCCCGAGATCTCTGGTCGGCTTGAGCATAAAGCTGGTTTACCTCGCGGGTGCGTTCTTCCACACGGCGTTCCAGAGTCTGGTAGGCTGCCACCCGCTCACTGATATCTTTTCCTGTGGCGACGTAAGACGTAATTTGTCCTTGCTCGTTGTGGATGGGCGTAATCGTTTTTTCTTCGTAGTATAGTTCTCCATTTTTCCGGCGATTAGTAAATACCGAGCGGAATACTTGGCCATCACCAACAGTCTTCCACAGTTGCCGGTAAAATGCTTCATCATGCACACCGGATTTCAGCACTCTTGGGGTTTTGCCAATCACCTCACTGCGGGAATAGCCTGTAATGCTCTCGAATGCTGGGTTGGTATATTTTATGACCCCTGATTTATCCGTAATCAACACAGTATCTGCTGTTTGCTCAATGGCCTGGGATAGCTTAGTAAGCTCGATCTCTGCTTGCTTGTGAGTGGTGATATCCAATGCTACACCAATGGTGCCGATGATCTTGCCCTCTGGATCCTTCAAGGGCTCTACATCGCAGTGATATGTTCTACCTGACCATTCCACATCGTAACTGGTCGATTTACCTGCTAATGCCTGCCGGTTCTGTTCTAACCAAAACGAATCCTGTGTATCCTCGCTGGTAGATAAACTACCCAGCTCCTTCCCTATCGATTGATTGGGTTGTAGACCCACCATAGCCAATCCTGCACCGACATGATAGGTATACCGAAGGTTTGTATCGGTTGTCCACAAGATGGCTGGCATCTTTTCTACCAGCATTTTCAGGCGCGCTTCATTCTCTCTGAGTGTCTCTTCGGCCTGTTTCCGTTCGGTGATATCCCGGATGATCATGCTGGTCCTTAGATTGCCACCCCTATCCTTAAAAATGGCCGAGCTCACTTCTGCGGGAAAATGTGTGCCATCCTTGCGTAAGAAAAAAAGCTCTCCCCGGAAACGACCAGTACGGGCTCTTTCCTCCAACGCAGCAGGCAACCGCGCATCCGAAAGATCGATGACGCCATCTCTCCCCTTCGTGCAGAGATCCTCTTCTGTTTGTCTGAATATATTGCAGGCAGCCTGATTTGCAGAAAGGATTCTTCCATCCGGCGCGGTTAATAAAATTGCATCCTGGCTGTTTTCGTAAAGGGAACGATATCGTTCCTCACTTTCCTGTAATGTTTGCTCAAACTGCTTGCGTTGCATGAAGATCTGGTTGAGGATAATAAACAATAAAACTGCTGTCAGGAGTGCAAAAGCCAGATCCTTCCAAATCAGGAATGAATACCCGAGAGAGGAAATGTCTGCCTGTCTTTGGATAAAGGTGTCGGAAAGGATATCCCAGATCTCAATGATAAAGAAATACAGAACTGCGATCCATAATGCAGTTAGTTTTTCGGAATATCTCATTTGCTCCTCTCTTTAGAACGAATAAACAAGTGATTCTCTTTGTTTACCCACTGTTTATGTGTTCTATATGATTATATATCCTGACCTGAAGTTATCAGAAAACCACATGGCGATCCTTGAAGTTCGGATATATCCTTTTCACAGTAATTATAATATGATAAAAAGAGTCATGATATTAATCAGGTTTTCCTGGTTATTTTGGAAAATTTCTTGATGTTTTGGCAAGGTTATGTTACAATATTTTTAACAAATTCTCATGTTGAGAAGTGAGAGGTAATCTTGATGGTTTTTAAACTCCGGATTTTCGTTCATCTGATCGCCGCTTCTGGCGATGTTTTAGGTGTTCCTTCGCGGAGTGCGCCTGCTGGTTATTAAGATACACGCAATATCACGGCCACGGTGCATTCCCAGCCCGTGGCCGTTTTTATTTCCATCCTTCAATCTCCTCCGGCTACGGGTGCAGCGTAGCCGGTTTTGAGTCTTTGAAGGAGATGCATCTTTTATGAGGAATACTGCATATGTCTATTCTTACCGCTGACAACCTGGGATTATCTTTCGGAGATTTTGATCTCTTTCGTGGCATCTCGGTTACGATCGCCAATGATAGCAAGATTGGATTGATCGGACCCAATGGGATCGGAAAGACTTCCTTGTTGCTGATCCTGGCTGGCATCAACCAACCCACGACGGGGAAACTCCATATTGCCCGAGGCCGTAGAATTGGTTATTTGCGCCAGGAAGCGATGGACGCCTTTGAGGATCGCGATCACACAGTTTATGCTGAGATGCTGACCTTATTTAAAGACCTGCAAGAACAGCAGGAACGCCTGCACGATTTGGAAGCCCAAATGACCGCTGGAGACCACAGTGAGGAGATTCTTACATTGTATGGTGAACTTCAGCATGCCTTTGAGCAGGCTGGCGGGTACGGATATGAATTGCAGATCCAGCAGACTCTGGAAGGATTGGGATTGGGTAAGAAGAACTGGCATATGCCGCTCAGTCATTTGAGCGGAGGACAGAGAACCCGCGCTTTACTTGCTCGGTTCCTGTTAGAAAAGCCAGACCTGCTGATGCTCGATGAGCCGACCAATCACCTGGATATTGAAGCTGTGGAATGGTTGGAGCGCACGTTGCGTGAATGGGAAGGGGCAGTTCTGATCGTCAGTCATGATCGCTATTTCCTGGATCACACGGTTAACACTGTTTGGGATATGACTCGCGGCGGAATGGATGTCTATTCCGGTAATTACAGTGCCTATCTCTTGCAGCGCGATGAGCGTTGGGAATATTACGAGCGGGTTTTCGAGGAGGAAAAAGCCCGGCTTCTCAAGGAAGTGGATTATATTCAGCGTAATTGGGTGCGCGCCAGTACGCATGCCCAGGCCTTAGGGAGGCTACGGCGGTTGACCCGTGACTTGGCGGTCGTGGATAATTACGGAATCATGGCTCTGCGCAGTGGAAAAACCTGGCGCGAGATGGAATTGAGCGCCGACCGCCCTCTGGATGTAATTGAAGCCATCCGCAAGGTGAATGCCATTGCACTCGGCAGCAACCGCCCGCCACGTATCCGGCCGCGCCTGGCTGCTGACCACACCAGTGGGACAATCATTCTGCGTGCCAACAAGCTGAAAGTCGGCTACCCTGGCCATCTTCTGTTTACCACTCAGGCGGTTGAACTCCGCCGTGGCGAGTGTGCTGCGCTGATTGGCCCGAATGGCAGCGGGAAAACCACATTTCTAAAGACATTGCTTGGTCAGCTTGAGCCATTGGCAGGCGAGGTGCAGTTGGGCGCCAGTCTGCAGATCGGTTATTTTGCCCAGGCTCAAGATGCGCTTAACGACCAGCTCACGGTCCTGGAAGAGCTGCTCAGTCACAAGGAGATGGATCAAGGCTTAGCCCGTAGCCACCTGGCCCAGTATTTATTCCGGGGAGAGGATGTCTTTAAGATGGTGAGTGCTCTTTCGGGTGGCGAACGCGCCCGGCTTGCCTTAGCCATCTTAGCTTTGGAAGGAGCTAACTTCCTGGTGCTGGATGAACCGACCAATCACCTGGATATTCCAGCTCAAGAGGCATTGCAAGAGGTTTTGGAGGGTTTTCCGGGGACGATCCTGTTGGTTTCACACGACCGCTATCTGATTGACCGCCTCGCGACCCAGATTTGGGAATTGCGCGCCGGTTCCCTGGAGATCTTCCAGGGACCTTATCGCGAGTTTGCCTTGCGCCGGACAGTCTCGGCCCCTACCGTGGCAGCACGCCAGACGTTATCAGCCCCCAAGCCGTTGGTCAGAGATAACAGCAAGGAAACACGCAAGCGCGTCCAGGCCCTGACCCTTTTGGAGGAGCGCATCCGTGAAGAGGAAGTGGCGCTTCAACGCCTGCATAGCGAACTGCAAAGGATCAGTGGGCAGAATAGCTACGAGAAGATGCACCAGGTCAGTTGGAAGATTGCCCAATCTCAGGTCGAGTTGGAAAAGTTAATTGCTGAATGGGAAAAGTTGGCAGCATAAAAGAAGGTTTCTGTGCAAAATCAGACAACCCTGTCAGATTTTACGAACTACGCTTACTCTGGTTCTTGTGATAAGAAAGCCATTCTAGAGCTGGTGAAATTGCGACCCATAGATCGATTGCAGGATTATCCAGGTCCGGCTGACCAGCAGGAGGTCTTCTCCCTGCCGACCAGCCAGGCCTCCATAAGGTTATGGAAAACGTCTGACAGTCGTCTGGCTGGTTACGCGCTGTCCCTCAAAGGCCAATCTTTTGCCAGCCTGGCTTTTGAATATTTGTCGGAGTTTGCAAATGGCAATCTGGGAGATGAGATGGTTTCCTGGGGAGAACAGTCGTTCAGGAATAATTACCAGGGCCAGGCCACCGAGCTGGTGACCAACATCCGCGCAGACGATCAGCATAGAATGCGATTGTTAAAACGGCATGCCTTCAGGCTACTTCCTGAGCGCATATTAAAGCTGGCTCGTTTACTGGCAGAACCCATTCCCCCTCCGGTGCTTTCGCCAGGCTTTGAAATCCGTCCATTGGCTGGAGATAGCCAGGTGGCAGCCTGGGTTGCCATGCATAGGGCCGCGTTTGGGACACAAAACATGACCCTGGAATATCGCCAGGCGTGGATGAGCGTGGAGGATTATGACCCGCAGCTCGATCTGGTGGCTTTGGCGCCAGACGGAAGTCTGGCGGCTTACGTGTTCGCTTCGATCCACCCTGAAGAAAATTCGCTTTGCGGGCAAAAAACTGGTTACACCGATCCGGTGGGCACCCATCCGCTATATCGGCGGCGAGGCTTGTGCCGTGCTTTGTTGTTGACGGCTCTGCAATTGTTAAAGAACCGTGGGATGGAGATTGCTTATTTGAGTACCAGCAGTGAAAACATCGCTGTGCAAAGGGTGGCGCAATCGGTTGGTTTCCGGGTGGTGAGTGGTTGGGATAGGTACGCTAAGGAATTTTCAAAGGATGAAGATGAACACTTTGACGTGGATTGAACAGGTTCTGAAGCCCAAGATCTGCAATTCGGAGGAGTTTCTCTACGATGAGATGGAGTCACAATCCGGGTTTTGCTTGCCTATCATTTACCAGTCATTTGATCCCCACCGGCCTGATCACTGGTTGGATCGAGGGTCGCTATTCGACTATCTCTATGCCACCCAGGGCCAGGGCAGGCGATTGCTGGATTTTGGCCCTGGGGATGGCTGGCCATCGTTGATCGTGGCCCCCTTCGCCGCGGCAGTGGTCGGTGTGGATGGCTCGCGACGGCGGGTCGAGGTCTGCCAGCAGAATGCAACGCGTTTAGGTATCAAGAATGCTGAATTCCATTATGTGCAACCTGGCAACCCGCTTCCCTTCCCGGATGAAAGTTTTGATGGAGTCATGGCTGCTTCGTCGCTAGAACAGACCCCTGATCCTAAAGCTACGCTGGGCGAGCTGTTCCGTGTTTTACGGCCCGGTGGGAGGCTGCGCATGAGCTTTGAAGGCTTGGAGATCTACCGCAATGGTTACGAACAAGCCGCGGACCTGGAGCCAGTGGATTCATCCTCTTGCCGTTTGACCCTCTATGACCGCCATATCGCCGAGGAAAATGCGGTGATGTACCGGCTGTGGTTAGCCGTGCCGGTGGATCAGGCTACGCGGATTCTCCCGATGGATGGAGAACAGGTGCATTGGGCTGCGGTGGAAGTCTCCCTTCTGGAGAAAATCCGCCCGCAGATTACCCATGCACAGTGTTGCCGCTTGACACATCCATCCAGCACGACCTTCATTCATTGGATGAAAGAGATCGGTTTTCGCGAAGCTCAGGCAACCCACAGTGGCGGTGGGTTTGCCTGGCAATACTTCGAGCACCTGCCTGAGAAAGAGCGACCCAAGGATATGGAGAGCATTGATCGTCTGTTGCAACCCTTGGTGCAGATTGTCATCCACATGGCGGCTCCACCTCATTTGCCAGGAGGCCGTGACCCGATGATTAGCGCGGTGAAATAAGCTATGAACCAATTTATGGACACCCCATTGGAAAATGTGCGCGTGATCGGCATTTATGCCCACATCGATGCCGGTAAGACGACCACCTCGGAGGCCATCCTATATTACACGGGACGCATCCACCGCCCTGGCAGCGTGGATGCGGGCAACACCCAGTTGGACTGGATGGAGCAGGAGCGGATGCGTGGCATCACCATAACCGCCGCTGCGACCACCTGCTACTGGCATGGCTGTCGGATCAACCTGATCGATACACCCGGGCATATTGATTTCACTGCAGAGGTGATGCGCTCGATTCGCGTCATTGACGGAGCGGTGATTGTGATGTGCGGAGTGGGCGGGGTCGAGACGCAGACCGAGACAGTCTGGCGGTACGCTAACCAGCAGAACCTGCCGCGCTTGGTCTTTATCAATAAGCTTGACCGCGAAAGCGCTGATTTTGAAGGCGCCCTGGCGGCGGCAAAGAGGCGTCTCACCCCGTATGCTATTCCCCTGCAGCTTCCCATCGGTAGCGGGGAACAGTTTACCGGAGTCATTGACCTGCTGGAGCAGCGGGCGTTAATCTGGCAGGAGGGCCGGGAGGAGCCGGAAACACAAACGGTGCCTGCTTCACTGGCCGAGCAGGTTGCCCAGGTGCGCGGCGAAGTGTTGGATGCTATTTGTGAGACAGATGAGGAGCTACTATCGCAGCGCCTGGATGGGCGAAACCCGGACCTGGCTTCGATTCGGATTGCGTTGCGGAGGGCAACCATTGCCGGGCGATTGGTGCCTGTGCTGTGCGGTTCGGCGCGCCAGCGGATTGGAATCCAACCACTGCTGGATGCGATCGCTGGGTACCTGCCAGCGCCTGTGGACCGGCCTCAAGTGGAAGGTGTGCTGCCTGGCCATGGCGAGTCAACGGTGCGATCAGCGAGCCTCAGCACGCCTTTCTGCGCCTCAGCGTTTAAAATTGTCAGCGACCCCCATGTTGGGCATCTGACCTGGGTACGCGCCTTCAGTGGGGAACGCAATCTCAGTGAGACGGTCTATAATCCGCGCACGGGAGAGGAGGAGCGCCTGGGGCGCATTTACCAGATTCATGCCAACCACCGGAAGGGAGTGGAAAGGGTGAAGGTCGGCGATGTGGTGGCGTTGGTAGGGATCAAATCAGCCATTACCGGTGATACGTTATGCGACCCGGCGCATCCAATTTTGCTGGAGGAGTTTCGTTTCCCGCAGCCGGTGATCTCTGTGGCGCTTTCGCCTTCATCAGACGAAGAGCGCGATCGCCTACATCAATGCGTCACGCGGCTTTGCGAGGAAGACCCCACTTTGCAGCTTATATATGATAGCGAGACTGGTGAACAGGTGCTTTCTGGCATGGGAGAATTGCACTTGGAAATTGCGGTGGACCGGTTGCGCAGTGAATACGGAATGATCGCCCGTCCTAGCCCGCTGCAAATTGCTTATCGCGAAACAGTGCGGCGCAAAGCTGAGGCCCTCGGCAATTACCGCAAGCAGACCGGCGGGCACGGTCATTTTGCCCTGGCGCGGTTACGGGTAGAGCCACTGCCGAGAGGTAAAGGGATCCTCTTCCGCTGTGTTGCATCACCGCTGGAATTGCCCGAGCAGTTCGTCCGGGCGATCGAGCTGGGGGCCCGCGAGGCGCTGGAGAAGGGAGTGACAGCTGGATATCCTACCACCGATTTGCAAGTCACCATCCTGGGAGGTAAATATCATGAGGTGGATTCCAACTCCCTTGATTTCAAGATCGCTGGTTCCATGGCGGTCCGCCAGGCAGTTCGCCAGGCCGGTGGATGGTTGCTGGAACCGGTCATGTTGGCAGATATCCGGGTGGATGAGGAGGCCCTTGGATCATTGCTGGCTGATTTCTCCCGGCGGCGTGGGATGGTGAGTAATTTAGAAGTCCACGGTTCCGAGCGCCGCGTGCAGGGCGAGGTTCCTCTGGTTGAGATGCGCGGCTATGCCACTATCCTGCGCGACCTGACCCATGGACGTGGGACATTCACGCTCGAGTTCCGGCGTTTTGAGGTGGTTCCTGAGAAGCTGGCAGAACGGATCATTGAACAACGCCAGGTGCAGGGAAAAATTGCGAAACGCTGATCGGAAAAGTTCAGATTTACTCGCTCTTCTGGGCGATAAAGCTGGGAATTTCGTATGACACTATCTCTAAAAACCTATTGGGAACTGCTGTCGCATCATATTCGGCCGCAAATGAGGCGGTTTATCCTGCTGGTGACGCTGATGTTGGGCAGCATTGCTCTGCAGATCATCAATCCCCAGATCATGCGCACCTTCATCGACTCTGCTTTAGCAGGCGCACCATTGCCCCGCTTGATCATTGCGGCTCTGATATTCATCGGGATTGCGTTGCTGCAGCAAGGGGTGTCAGTTGGGGTGACGTACGTAGGACAGCATGTGGCCTGGACAGCTACCAATGCCCTGAGAGGGGAGTTGGCCTGGCATTGCCTGAACCTGGATATGGATTTTCACAATAATCATACCCCAGGAGAGTTGATTGCCCGCATTGATGGGGATGTCACGGAGTTGGCTAACTTCTTCTCGGTATTTGTAGTCACCTTGGGTGGCAACCTGCTGCTTTTGGTGGGTATCCTGGTGATGTTGTTCCGAGAGGATTGGCGGATTGGCTCAGTGTTTACAGTATTTGCTGCAATCTCACTGGTTGTGCTCAACCGGGTGCGCGATATTGCCATGCCGCACCAAAAAGCACGCCGCCAGGCTGAAGCGGAGTTATCAGGCTTCTTGGAAGAACAGCTTGCGGGCACCGAAGACCTGCGCTCGAGCGGGGCAGTGAGTTTCAGCATTCGGGAATTGTACCGCTTGCAGGCTGCCATCTTCCACCATGATCGCAAAGCAAATTTTAAAAGTTGGATCGTGGAAGTGGTGGTGGGTGGGCTGTTGGTCCTTGGAAACTTGCTGGCAATTACCAGCGGTTATTTGCTTTTTATAAGTGGGGCGGTCACTGTGGGTACCGTGTACCTCTTTGTCTACTATATCAACATGATCGAAGGTCCCATCTGGTCGCTGACCTACGAGATCCGGAATTTTCAAACCATTGGGGCATGTGTGGAGCGGCTGGTTGAATTGCGTAAAGTCGAGGGTAAGATCCATGATGGCTTTGGAAGAAAAATCCCATTGGGCCCGCTTGCCTTATCCTTCGAGCGAGTTTCATTTTCCTACAATCACGATGACCCTGTGCTGGAGGATCTTTCTTTTCATTTGCAGCCCGGCAAAGTCTTGGGGCTCCTGGGACGCACCGGTAGTGGCAAAACTACGCTGGCCCGCCTGGTTTTCCGGTTGTTTGACGCAACCGCTGGGAAAATCTTTTTAAATGATGTCGATATCCGCGACGCCCGGATTGAGGAGCTGCGCAGCAAGGTGGCGCTCGTAACCCAGGATGTTCAATTATTCCAGGCCAGTGTGCGGGATAACCTGACCTTCTTTGATCCCAGCATCTCCAATGAGCGCATCCAGGTGGTGATCGAAGAGTTGGGGTTAGCAGATTGGTTCAACTCTCTGCCCGTGGGTCTGGAGACCAGTCTCGCAGCCGGAGGACACAATCTATCCGCCGGAGAAGCACAGCTTCTGGCTCTGACACGGGTTTTCTTGCGCAACCCAGGTTTGGTCATCCTGGATGAGGCTTCTTCGCGCCTGGACCCGGCCACGGAACAACGCGTCGAACACGTCATCGACAAACTGCTGCACAATCGGACCGCGATTATCATTGCTCACCGGTTGGGAACGGTACAGCGCGCGGGGGATGTGATGATCCTGGAAGAGGGAAGGGTGTGTGAATATGGCGATCGTTTGCACCTGGCCAGCGATTCAGCCTCCCGCTTTTACAGCCTTCTCCAGGCTGGTATGGAGGAGGTGCTGGCATGAACAGCGAAAGCCCCGCGATCCCCTTAGAAGACGAGAGAATTAACTCTCTGCCGGCCTGGAAGGTCATCCTGGCTGTGGCTCGTTTTCGCTTCTGGTATTGGCTGGTGGATTTTACCTCGGCGTTGATCTTCAGATTTAGCTTCCATATTGCCCCAGGCCTGATCTTGCGCGAGTTTTTTAACCTCCTGTCCGGAAATCAGCCGGCCCACTTCAATATCTGGACGATTATCGCCTTCCTGGTGGCATTGTTCCTGGTGCGCCAGCTGGGCACCTTTGGTTTCTTTTATGCCGATGTTCCCTTGTTCGCTCATATCAATACCTTGCTGCGCAAGAATCTGTTGATCCATATCCTGCGCCGGCCGGGAGCTTCCCCTTTACCTGATTCCCCCGGTGAGGCCATCAGCCGTTTTCGGGATGATGTCACTGAGATTCCCTTGTTTATCCTGTTTTTCAATGATATTTTCTTGGGGATTTTGATCATCCTGGGATCGATTGGGATTATGTTTTCCATCAACGCTTCCATCACATGGATCGCGTTAATCCCAATATTGATGGTGGGTTTTGCAGCCAATGCAGCCTCAAGCCGGATTGAGAAGTATCGCCTGGCGACTCGCCAGGCCACAGGGAAAGTGACCGGATTTGTAGGGGAGCTGTTTGGTGCCATTCAGGCAGTGAAGGTCGCCACTGCCGAGCCCAGCGTGATCACCCATTTTCGGGCCATCAACGAGGAACGGAAAAGTTATGCCTTGCGAGAACAATTGTTTAATGGAATTTTGGATTCAATCTGGCGCAATACCTCCAGCCTGGGAACAGGCGTGGTATTGATCCTGGTAGGGCAGGCCATGCGCAGCGGTTCTTTCACGGTGGGTGATTTCTCCTTGTTTGTATACTTGCTGCAAAGCATGAGTGAATTGACCGCCTTTGGAGGGATGGTTGTCGCCCGGTATAAGCAGTTAAGCGTGTCGGTCAGGCGCATGTACCGCCTCCTGGAAGGGGCGTCGCCTGGAGCCCTGGTCCAACCCAGCCCGGTGGACTTGGATGGTCCTCCGCCAGAAGCGTTCTATCCTGCAAAAAGTGAATCAGACCGGCTGCATTTTCTAGAGATGAAAGACCTGTCTTTTCACTATCCTGGGACGAAGAATGGGATCGATCGGGTCAACCTGCGGCTGGAGCGCGGCACGCTGACTGTGGTGACTGGCCGGATAGGTTCTGGGAAGACCACCTTATTGCGAGTGCTTCTGGGATTGCTTCCGAAGGAGTGTGGGCAGATTCGGTGGAACAACCAGGTTGTGGACGACCCTGGAACATTCTTTGTCCCGCCGCGCAGCGCCTATACCGCCCAGGTTCCGCGTCTTTTCAGCAACACCTTGCGGGAGAACATCCTGCTCGGGTTGCAGCAAGATGAAGCTGGTGTATTCAATGCCCTTCACCTGGCAGTGATGGAGGACGACCTCGGTGAATTGGAGAAAGGCCTGGAGACGGTGATCGGGCCGCGTGGGGTGAAGCTTTCTGGAGGGCAAGCCCAACGTACCGCTGCAGCGCGCATGTTCGTTCGCCAGCCAGAACTCCTGGTTTTCGATGATCTTTCCAGTGCACTGGATGTTGATACTGAACGCCTTCTTTGGGAACGGTTATTTGCCCACGATGGAGCCACCTGCCTGGTCGTTTCACACCGTCGACCCGTGCTGCGTCGCGCTGACCAGATTATCATCCTGAAAGATGGCCAAGTGAATGCCATTGGAAGATTGGAGGAGCTACTGGCGACGAACGAAGAGATGCGCCAGCTCTGGCAGGAAACGGGCATCCAATCGGATATTAACGGCTGATCTCGACGACGATCACCGGATAGTTCGAATATCATCCCCCCATGGGGACCCCGGTCGAGAAATGAATTTGAAAGGCGGGGAGGCGGGGATTCGAATATCATCCCCCCATGGGGACCCCGGTCGAGAAATGAA
>Ga0315268_10004200_pt1 | contig 15667 bp, 13 predicted proteins | sample C1_top_MG_FD_204535 | JGI IMG/M metagenome (GOLD analysis project Ga0315268, IMG submission 204535) | Sediment microbial communities from Yellowstone Lake, YNP, Wyoming, USA - C1_top | ecosystem: Environmental > Aquatic > Freshwater > Lake > Sediment | place: USA: Wyoming | collected 2017-08-01
GACTCTTTTCCGATTGAAGTAGAGATCCACCGCATCAGGTTAGCATGATGCTGAAAGACCCAATAGCGTGTCGTTCCGAGCCCCGATTCATCGGGGCGAGGAATCTGCACTTTTCCTGGCTTTTTGGAAAATGCAGATCCCTCGTCCGCCGCGGCGGACTCGGGATGACAAACCAACAGACTTTTTCGACAGCCTGTTAGGAGACACCATGGAATGCAAAATCGGAATTGTAGGCTTGGGCGTGATGGGCGCGAACCTTGCGCTCAACATGGAGCGGAACGGCTTCTCGGTGGCCGGGTATGACCTGGACGCGCAAAAGACGCGTGCGTTCCTCGAAGGTCCCGCAAAAGGGAAAAAAATCAGCGGAGTGGATTCACCGGGCGCCTTGATGAAGGCGCTGGAGAAGCCGCGCCGGCTTCTCATCATGGTGCCTGCCGGCTCCCCCGTGGATAGCGCGATCGCCCATCTGAAGCCACACCTCGAAGTCGGTGACATCCTGATGGATGGCGGGAATTCCTTCTTCCTCGATACGGAACGTCGCAACAAGGAACTCGAGGCGCACGGCTTCCTGTACATCGGCGCGGGTGTTTCCGGCGGCGAGGAAGGCGCTCTCTGGGGACCCGCGATCATGCCGGGCGGGCAGCGCGAGGCCTGGGATGCAGTCTCTCCGATTCTCCGCGCGATTGCCGCCCGCGCTGACGATGGACAGCCTTGCGTGGAATACATGGGACCTCGCGGGGCGGGCCATTACGTCAAGATGGTGCACAACGGCATCGAGTACGGCGACATGCAGTTGATTGCCGAAAGCTACGACATCTTGCGCCGCGGGCTGGGGCTGACGGCGGATGAAATGCACGACATCTTCAGCGAATGGAATTTGCGGGAGCTGAAGTCCTACCTCGTCGAAATCACGGCCGCAATTCTGGCCAGGAAGGATTCCGATACCGGCAAGCCGCTGGTGGAAGTGATTCTGGACGAAGCCCAGCAAAAAGGCACGGGCAAGTGGGCGAGCCAGAATGCGCTCGACGTGGGCGCCCCGATCCCGACCATCAATGCCGCGGTCGAGAGTCGAATCCTGTCGGCGCTGAAGCCGCAGCGCGTGGCCGCCAGCAAGGTGCTGCGGGGACCGGCGCCGGCCTTTGCGGGAGACACACAGCGGCTCATCCGGGCCGTTGAAGCGGCGCTCTATGCCAGCAAGATCACTTCCTACGCGCAAGGTCTGGCATTGCTGCGCATCGCGTCCGACGAATACAAGTACAACCTGCAATTGGCCGACATCGCGAAGATCTGGCGTGCCGGCTGCATCATCCGTGCCAGCCTGCTGGGCGACATCATGGCCGCCTACCATCGCGATCCGGCACTTGTCAATCTGTTGCTCGACCCGGCGTTTCGGGAAGCGGTGGAGAGCCGTCAAGAAGCTTGGCGGCACGTGGTGCAGACGGCCGTCGGGATGGGCATCCCCGTTCTGGCGATGAGCGCGTCGCTGGCCTATTTCGACGCCTACCGCAGCGAATGCCTGCCGGCGAACTTGACGCAGGCGCAGCGAGATTATTTCGGCGCGCACACGTACCGGCGAATAGACAAGGAAGGTGTGTTCCATACTCACTGGACAGAGCATTCAGTAGGCCAAGCCAAGTGAACTTGAACGGTTCGACTGGCTGCGGAGCTTCCTGCAGCGTGGGCCGATGTGTGAAAGTCACTTCAAGGAACGGCGCCAGAGCCGCGAGCCTCACGGACAATGCTGAGGAACTGGCGGGCGCGCTCGGTGATGACAGAATCTTGGCCACTACGCAGCGCCGCGACATCCACGAGGTCCGCACCGACGCCGAGCGCGGCTGCGCCAGCCTTGATAAAGTCCGCGGCAGTCTTGAGTGAAACACCGCCCGTGGGAACGAGCGGCACCTGCGGAAGAGGCGCCTTCAACGCCTTGATATAGCTCGCGCCACCCACTGCACCACACGGGAACACCTTCACGAAGTCAGCGCCAGCGGTCCAGGCTTTCACCACCTCTGTGGGCGTCAGGGCCCCAGGCATCACGACCACGCCGGAGCTGCGGCAGCACTCAACGGTGGCCAAATCCAGCGCGGGGCTGACCACGAAGCGAGCCCCCGCCTGCATGCACGTGCGCGCAGTGTTCTCATCAAGCACCGTTCCCGCGCCAATCAAAACGTCCTGGCCGAAGCGATCCGCAAGCATTTCGATGACGCCCACGGCGCCCGGAACTGTCATGGTGATTTCGAGAATCGAAACGCCGCCCTCGCGAATGGCCGTGACAGCACGCAACGCCATTTCAGCGGAATCTGCGCGGACGACTGGGATGAGACCTATCTCGTTGATCTTTCGGATCACGTCCTGCTTCTGCATAGGATTCCGTCCCTTTCCGGCTTGGATCCCTTTCACCGGTTGTGGAGAGCCCAGGTTGACCGGCGTCCAGACGCGCCGATGCTTCGCAGGGCCGCGGCGCTCAGCGCGCCACGCGAGCGCTCGCTCCTTTCATGAGTTTCTCGACCTCTGAGAGTGTTGCCATCGAAGTGTCTCCCGGAGTGGTCATGGCGAGCGCACCGTGAGCGGCGCCACATTCGACGCACCACTGCGGGTCCTTCCCGATCAGGAAGCCGTAAATCAGACCGGAGGCGAAAGAATCGCCGCCGCCCACGCGGTCACAGATTTCCAGGTTTTCGCGCGTCTTCGCCTGGTAGAGCGTGCCTGCACAGTAGCAGATTGCACCCCAGTCATTCAGCGTGGCGGATTTCACCTGGCGCAACGTGGTGGCGACAACCTTTACATTGGGAAACTCCGCGACGACTCTCTCGATCATTTTGCGGTAGCTTTCCACATCGAGCTTCGAAAGGCTCGCGTCCAGCCCTTCCACTTCGAAACCGAGGGCCGCTGTAAAGTCCTCTTCATTACCGATGAGCACGTCCACTTTGGAAACCAGCTCACGGTTGACCTGTGCGGCGCGCTTCCGGCCGCCGATGGATTTCCAGAGAGACTCACGGTAATTGAGGTCATAGGAAACGACAGTCCCGTGGCCGCGTGCGGCGGCCATCGCTTCGGCAGCGACCCCGGGCGTGGTCTCCGAAAGTGCGGAGAAAATACCGCCGGTGTGGAACCAACGCGCCCCTTCTTGGCCGAAGATCTTCTCCCAGTCAATATCGCCGGCCTTGAGCTGGGAGACAGCGGTGTGGCCGCGGTCGGAGCAGCCGAGCGCGGCGCGGATGCCGAATCCCCGCTCCGTGAAGTTCAGCCCGTTGCGCACGGTCCGGCCGACGCCGTCGAACGGCACCCACTTCACCTGCGACTGATCCACGCCGCCCTGGAAGATGAGGTCCTGTATCAGGCGGCCAACGGGATTGTCGGCGAAAGCGCTGACCAGCGCGGTGTCCATGCCGAAGCAGCGCTTCAGGCCGCGGGCGACGTTGTACTCGCCGCCGCCTTCCCAGCAGCGGAAGCCGCGCGTGGTGGCGATGCGGCCCTCCCCCGGGTCGAGCCGCAGCATCACTTCGCCCAGGCTGACGAGATCCCATCTGCATTCTGATTTTGGCTTGATCTTCAACACGGGGGTGTTCCTCCCTGTAATGCCATCCTGCTAAGCGAGTGGCTTCACGTGATCGGCAAACCTGATCACCTTGCCGGTTTGGATGGCCAAATTGCCGAGGGCGACCATCGCGCCGGATTCGCGGCCCACAATTTCGTCCACCTGCGGACGCTTATTGTTGCGGATGCAGTCCACAAAGGATTGACAGGCGAGAAACGTCGCGCTGCCGGAATCGCCCTCGGGGATCTGGAATTCTTCCGCAGCTCCGGAGTAGGGCATTTCCGCACGGTACGTGGGGCCGGTAATGAGGCCGGTGCGCACGGCTTGTCCTTCCTCCATCTCAGCCTCCCCGGCGCGCTTCGGTTCGTAGTTATACCGGCCGTTGGCGTGGGTGAGGGTAATGGTGCCCTTGGTGCCGTAGACCTTGATGTGCGCTCCCTCAAAGTGATTGGTGGTAATCGAGCTGAAGAACAACGTTGACTTGTTCGGGTACTGGTAAATCACTTGCACCGTGTCGGGCACTTCGCGACCGTCTTTCCAGTACACGATGCCGCCCATGCCCGTAACCGATTCCGGCATTCCTCCGAGAATCCGGGCGGCGTAATGGAGATGGTGGGAGCCCAACTCAGCGAGCAAACCGCCGGAGTATTCACGGTACATGCGCCAGTTGATCAAGCGCTCGAGCTTCTGGTCCTTCGGATCGGGCACGGGGCGGCGCCAGTCGTTGTTCCGGTGCCAGTAGGAGAAAACATGGGTGACTGTGCCGATCTTGCCATCGCGGATTCGCTGAAGACCTTCGACGTACCAAGGGGCGTAGTGGTATTGCAGGCCCACCTGGAGTTTCTTGGCCGTGCGTTTGACGGCTTTGATGATCCGGTCGCACTCCGGGACCGTCATGGCCATGTCTTTCTCCCCGTACACGTCACGCCCGGAGTCCAGCGAGGCAATCACATGCTCAGCGTGCAGGTAAAGAGGCGTAGCGACGACGATGGCGTCCACATCGCGCGCTTCCAGGAGCTTGCGATAGTCGCGGAAGCTGGGGACCTCCGCGCGGAGGACGCGCTGGGCCTCAGCGAAGCGGGGCTCGTAGATGTCGCAGATGGCACCGACCCGGACGCCGGGAATCCGCAGAAAGGTGCGCATCACTTCTCGGCCGCGGCTGCCGACGCCAATGATGCCGAGATTGATTTGGTCCGATGGGGGAACAGTTTGGGCCTGGCCGGCGCTGGAGGATAGGGCAGACATTGCCACCGCGCCGGCGGCGGTTCCGAGGAATTGGCGACGATTCATCGCTGAAAAAACCTCCTTTGCACGAATTGCCGATCTGCCAAGGGCCTGCGCGGCGATTGGCGCGGCGAGGACGCGGACGGGAAAACGGGATCGGGCCAGCGCCAGAAGTCCAGTTGCAGAGCCTGCGGCTCGCCCTGAATCCACAACACTTTCGCGTCGGGACCAGATCGCAGCAGCTCTTTCCCCGCAGCAGGTCCCAACACGAACAGTGCCGTCGAAAGGATGTCGCTCGTCGTTGCGTCGGAAGCAATCACGGTGGTCTGCAACATGTTCTGCACTGGCTCGCCAATGCGGGGATCGAAGATGTGGCAGTAGGTACGTCCGTTCAGGCGGAAAAACTTTTCGTAGCTTCCCGAAGTAGAAAGTGAGGCGTCGCGGAGGAGAACACTCGATACCGATTGCGTGCGATTGGCAGGCTGTGGAATCTGCACGCGCCAGCCCTCTTCGCCTGGGGGTGCGCCGAGAGCCAACATGGTGCTGGACCCTGCGTCCACGAGCGCCGACTGGACTCCAGCCTCGCGCAGAAGTTCAATGACGCGATCCAGAGCATAACCTTTCCCGACTGCGCCGAGATCGAGTTCTACACCCGGGAAGCGGTAATGCACGGTGCGCGATGCGGGATCGAGCTGCACGTTCTTCCAGCCGACGACGGCGCGAGCCTTGGCCAGTTCTTCCGCAGATGGGTAGCGACCCTCGCCGCGGAAGAAGCCCCAGGCGCGCACGAGCGGGCCGACAGTGATGTCAAACGCACCGTTGCTCCGGCGACTAAAGTCCAGCGCGAGCCGGAGGAGCGCAAAAACCTCCGGGTCGGTGGTGACCGCTTCCTGCGCCGCACGGCTATTGATGCGGGAGAGTTCGCTCGAAGGCCTATAGTTGCTCAGGACCTCCTCGATGCGGTCGATTTCGTCGAAAGCTAATTCGAAATATTCCGCGGCCTTGCGTTCGTCGGCGGCGAAGAGATGGATGGTGAATTTCGTGCCCATCGCGGGCCGCGTCTCGGAGAACAACCGGAGCGAAGGAGACTGACAGTGCGCCGCAGATGCAAAGAGTAGCGCAACGAGAGCAGATTTGAACAACGTACGCATACGTCTATCTCTATCGATCCGCGCCCGGGCCGACTGCCACCACGAAATAGTTGGCAGGGGTACTGCCAACGTTTTTGACCGCGTGAAAATCTTCCGAGGAGGCAAACGCGACGGAGCCCGGGCCCAAGCGCGTGCTCCGGCCGTTGACGCTGAACTCGAGGGTGCCCTCGCGGATCAACCACATCTCCGCGTAGACGTGCTTGTGGCCGGTGGGGTGCGGAGAGCCGCCGGGATTCAGCGTGGTGTGGTGCATTTCGATTTCTTCGCCGGTGGAAAGCTTCCCCTTCAGGATGGCGCGAGACTGGCCGGCTTGCGTAGTGCGCACCGGCAATTGCTCGTAGGGCAAGGCCAGAGAAGACAGTGCGGGCTGCGCCTGCTGTTGAGGCGCGGAGGGCGCAAGAGCAGCCGCAAAGAGCGAGCAGAAACCTCGACGCGTCAACATTGCATTCACCTCGGAGGAGCAGGAAGGGGCATTGCCGACCTTCCGCATGCACTTCATCGTGCCCGGGCAGCCTCACCAGAAACTTCGGCGTGGCGGGGCAAAGCAAGACCCAGGTAATCCCGCGCATTTCCAAAACAGATGCGGCCGATCATTTCGCCGACGAGCCGTTCGTCGCGAGGAAGTTCGCCGCGCTCGATATCCCGACCCAGCAGATCGCACAAGACGCGGCGGAAGTATTCATGGCGCGGGAAAGACATGAACGAACGCGAGTCGGTGAGCATCCCGACGAAACGTGAAAGCAGGCCGACGTTCGAAAGCGCGTTCAACTGCCACTCGATGCCTTCTTTCTGATCGAGGAACCACCAGCCGCTGCCAAACTGGACCTTTCCGGCCACGGAGCCGTCCTGATAATTGCCGAGTGCCGTGGCGATGGCGTAGTTGTCTGCCGGGTTCAGGTTGTAAACGATGATTTTGGGCAGAGCGTTTTCCTGATCCAAGCGGTCCAGGTACGCGCACAGCGCATCCACTTGATTCCAGTCTCCGATGGAGTCGAAACCAGTGTCGGGCCCGAGCTCGTGCGTCCGGCGAGTGTTGGAGTTGCGGCGCGCCCCGAGATGAAGCTGCTTCGTCCAGCCTTTCTCCGCGTCCAGACGGGCGAAGTAGAGCATCAGGAAAGAGGCGAATTTCTCGTGCTTCGCTGCGGAAGCCGCCTGGCCAGAACGCGCATTCGCAAAAATCTGCGCTGCTTCCTGTTCGCTGCAGAAGTCAGCAAAGCAGCGGGTGATGCCATGATCCGAAAGGCGGCCCCCCAAAGAATGGAAGAAATCGTGGCGCTTCTTCAGCGCGTCCAGAAAACTGTTGAGCGAGGCGATGTGAATGTTGCTCGCGGCAGCCAGACGGTCCACCCACGGAGTGAAAACCTCCGGCAGGTGCACGGTGAACGCTTTGTCCGGACGATACGTCGGAAACACGCAAAACGACGATTCGGATGCCGCAAGGGACTTGTGGTGCTCCAGACCATCGCACGGATCGTCGGTGGTGCACAGCGCACGCACACCGAATTTTCTGAGAATGCTTCGCGCCGTCAAATCCCCCGAAAGAAGCGAAGCGTTCGCTTTCTCCCAGATGGCCAGGGCGCTGCCCTCGTGCAGCAGCTCGTCAATTGCGAAATACCGCTTCAGTTCGAGATGAGTCCAGTGATAGAGGGGATTGCGAAGCGTGTGGGGGACGGTCTTGGCCCAGGCGAGAAATTTTTCATAGGGTGACGCATCGCCGGTGCAGTAACGCTCGGGGATACCGTTGGCGCGCATGGCGCGCCACTTGTAGTGGTCGCCCTCCAGCCAGATCTCGAAGAGGTTCTGAAAGCGGCGGTCTTCGGCGATGTCTTTGGGCGGGAGATGGCCGTGATAATCGAGGATGGGCTCGGCCGCAGCGTAATCGTGGTAGAGCCGCCGCGACGTATCCGTGCTCAGTAGGAAATCTTCGTGGATGAATCCCATGACGACCCCTCACATGCGGTGGCACCGAGCGGCCTGTCTGTGGGCGGTCGGCGCTCGAAGGAAAAGCATCGCACCGCCCGCTGGGAAACATAACCGTTCAGGAAAGCCACAGCGGCAGCCACACCGGGCATTTCATGGTACTGACGCGGCCCGCTGGGCGCGAGTGCAGGCTGACTGGGAGAATGCATCTGCATTCGAAATGTTGTCAAGGAATTTGGGTGTATCTGGGCAAAACCGGGTGGCAGCGTCAGGCGCGTCGCGTCACCGCTTCCGAGGCAGCGCCGTCCGTGAAGGCAACTTCCTGCGCCCCTGTGGGTGGCCGGTTGAGCGCCAGTGTAATGTCGCGATTCTCGCTCCCCTTCAACTCGAGGAGCACCGGGCTGCCCTCCGATGCGGTGCAGGATTCGACCACGGCTTGATGGACGCGCTCCAAGCGGATCGCCGGTTCCTTCGCGCTGGGCTTCGCCGAGCGGACTCGCACTAACTCCAGATCGCTCACATTCGCAATGGCCACGGGCACGCCGGAATCACAGCGCACCGCGACATTCTCCAGGACCAGCCCCACCGCCCCGGAGCACTGGATGCCTGTTTGCGCCGAGACCACCTCCAGGTTGCGCAGGCTCAGCGACTGCACGGGGCTCTCGGGAAGTCCCTCGACGACAATGGCGCGGCGGGCGCCAGCCACCACGATATCGCTCATGTGGAAGTTGCGAAACGTCGGAGTGAACTCATTGAACGGCGCTGACCGCGAGCGCTCCGCCGCGTCGTAGAACATCTGCACTTCGACGGCGGCGACAGCGATGTCTCGCATGACAACATTGCAAGCCCGCACGTTTTCCACCACGTTGCCGCGCCCGCGCCCCGTTTTGAATCGCAGTCCGCGGTCGGTGCCGTCGCACACACAGTTGCTGATGGCAACGTTTCGAACGCCGCCGGCAGTTTCGCTTCCGATCACCACTCCGCCGTGGCCCTCTTTGAACACGCAATTCGTCACCACGATATTTTCCGTGGGCGGATAGGGATTGCCCGGCTGGAAACGGTATCCGGACTTGACGACGATGCAATCATCGCCGACGTTGATGAAGCAGTTGGAAATGATCAGGTTCGTGCAGGAATCCGGATCAATCCCGTCCGTGTTCATGGAAGTCTCCGGGCTTTGAATGCGGAGCCCATCGATCCACACTTCGTCGCACAACACCGGGTGTACGTTCCAAGCAGGAGAGTTTCGAATCGTGAGGCCGCTGATGCGGATGTTTCGGCTGCGGTAGAGGTTGATCATGCGCGGGCGCGGCCACACCAGCGGAGACCCGGGCGGGTTTTCCGGCTCGCGGCCTTCGAGTCCCATCTGGCGGCGCAGCGCAGACGTCTTGCGTTGCTGTTCCCACCAGAATTCGCCCTGTCCTTCAAGCGCTCCGCCGCCGCAGATGGTGACGTTTTCGAGAGCGTCACCGCTGATCAGCGAGGCGTACACCTTTCGATTGATTCCTTCCCAGCGGCCCTCGATCGCTGGATAATCTTTCAAATCCGTGCTGGCGATTAATGTAGCGCCGGTGACGACTTCGAACTCAAGATTGCTTCTTAGAAAAATGGGACCGGTGAGATAGGTCCCTGGCGGGACAACAACTTTTCCGCCGCCTGCCTTTGCGCACGAGTCCACCGCCCCCTGAATGGCGGCAGTGCATTTCGTCTTGCCATTTGGGACTGCCCCGAAGTCGCGCACGTTGAAGACAAATGGCGATGGCGCCGTTCTAAGTTGCCGCGCTTGGGAAGTCCGCGGTGCGTATCCGAATGCCGGCTCTGCCAGTGCAGCACCGGCGGGAAGCGCTACTGTCCCCACCGCAAGTTGTTGGATTAGTCTGCGTCGATCGTCATCGAACTCATGCGACATAGCCGCCTCCCACTGCTTCTGCGCCCACATCGGCCGGGATTGTGACACAAAATGCGCGCTCAGGATGAAGGTTGCTGGTTTCAGGTCGTCGGGGCGGAGCCGGAGCAAAGCTTGAAGCAGATGAATGCGAGGGGGCGAATCCGAAACAAGCTGGCGAGAGTCTGGTACAATCCGCTCAATGCCGCGCCCCGAGTGGTGAATCGCAGCCCGCAGCCGACGCCCGCAGGAAGGATTTCACAATGGCGGCGCAAGCATACGGCCCGCAAGGAAAGGTATCGCGGCGCAACTTTCTCTCCAGCGCTGGCGCGCTGATTGCCGCCTCACTTCTGCCTGAGAAACTCTGTTCTGCGTCGGAGCCGCTCTATCCGCCGATGGACCTTTCGTACTTCGAAAGGCCGCTCACCGCGGCGCCAGCGGAGATCCGTTTCGGATACGCGGCGATCACGTGGGGCGAAAACGACCGGCAAGCCATCGAAGATGTGGCTGCGCTGGGTTTTCCCGGGATACAGTTGCGGGCAAATGTGCTGAAGGAATTTGGCCCGAAACCCGAAGCGCTGCGCGAACTCCTGGAAGAACACAAGCTGACGATGGTGGCGCTGTCGAGCGGGAACCTGAACATAGACGCGCCCGAAGCCGATGAGCTGGCAAAACATTTAGCGAATGCAAGATTTGTTCATGATGTGGGTGGTTTGTACTTACAGGTGACGGACGCGCGTCCGCGCGCACGTGAAGTGACGCGCGAAGACTACCGGCGGCTGGGGCGCCTGATGACCGAACTGGGCAAGCGCACTGCCGACCTCGGCATTCCGCTCGGATACCACAATCACATGGACTCGCTCGGCGAGCGCCCAGAGGAAGTGGATTGGATTCTCGCAGCGGCTGATCCCCGGTACGCGAAGCTCGAACTCGACATCGCGCATTACCTCCAAGGCGGAGGAGATCCGATCCAAGCGATCGAGCGTTACCACGACCGCCATCTCTTTCTGCACATCAAGGACCTGGAAACCGTCCATCCTTCCGCGCCCAACCAGAAAACCTACCGCTTCGTCGAGCTTGGGCGGGGCCGCGTGGATCTGCCGGGTGTGTTCGCGGCGCTGCGGAAGATTGGATTCCGGGGCTGGGCCGTCGTGGAGCTGGATTCCGTGACCAGCCCCGCACTGACGCCGAAGGACTGCGGCGCAATCAGCAAAAAATATCTCGAGGAAAAACTCGGGTTCCGGATATGAAATCGCCATTCCGCATCGCGGTGATTACGGATGAAATCAGCCAAGACCTGGGGCGCGCGCTGGAAGTCGTCTCGCGCGAATTCGGGATGGGCTGGGTGGAACTGCGAGGAATGTGGAATAAGAACGTCCTTCGCTTGGACTCGAAAGAGATCGCCGAGGCCAGGCGACTGCTCGAACGGTATCGCCTGCGAGTGACGAACATCGCGAGCCCGCTGTTCAAAGTGGACTGGCCCGGAGCCCCGCGCTCGGAGTTCAGCCCGCAGCGTCTGGATCAATTCGGCGGAGAATTCACGTTTGCGCAGCAGGACGAAGTACTCGAGCGCAGCATCGAGCTGGCGCGCGCGTTTCGCACAGACCGTGTGCGCTGTTTCGACTTCTGGCGGCTGGAGAACCCCGCTCCGCACCGCTCTGCGATGGACGAAAGATTACGGGACGCAGCGGAAGCAGCGGGCCGCAAAAAAGTAGTGCTTGCCCTCGAAAATGAGTACGCCTGCAATACGGCCACGGCGGCCGAGGCTGCGCGCACGCTGCGCGCGGTTCCCTCACCACACCTGATGCTGAACTGGGATCCGGGCAACGCCGCCATGCGGGGCGAAACGCCCTACCCGGACGGATACAGTCTGCTTCCGAGGAATCGAATCGCTCACGTCCACTGCAAGAACGTCGAGCCCAAGCGCGGAGCTTCCGGAATGCAGTGGGCATCGATGGGACGCGGGACAATCGACTGGACCGGGCAATTCCGCGCATTGCGGCGCGACGGCTACCGATTCGGAGTCAGCTTGGAAACCCACTGGCGCGGCGCGGGGAGCGCCGAAGAATCCTCGCGGCAGTGCTGGAAGGAGATGAAGGAGCAACTTCAAAAAGCGGGGGCTCTTTCTTGATCAGTCCTACGAGGTGAGGCATGAGCGACGAAAATATTTCACGGCGGAATTTTATGAAACTGACCGGGGCAGGTATCGCCGGCACGGCGCTGTGTGCCCACGCGGCAAGCTATACGCGAATTTTGGGAGCCAATGACCGCATCGGGGTAGGCATCGTCGGTTACTCGGATCGCACGAGGAGTTCTCTGATTCCGGCACTTTTGAAGATGTCCGACGAGCTGAACTGCGAAATTGTGGGGCTGTCGGACATCTGGAGCAAGCGCCGTGAAGAAGGCGCCCTGAGCCTCGAGAAGTTGACGGGCAAGAAGGTAGCGGTTGCGCGGAACAATGAAGAGCTCTACCAGAACAAAGGCGTGCAGGCGGTGATCATCGGAACAGCGGACTTCCAGCACGCCGTTCACGGTGTGGAGGCGGTCGAGGCAGGACGCGACGCCTACATCGAAAAGCCGCTGGCCGACACAATGGCGGATGCGCGGGCGATCCGTGAGGCCGTGCGGAAGAGCAAGCGGGTGGTGGCCATCGGCACGCAGCGGCGCAGCACGCCGATCTATCAGAGAGCCTATGAGTTCATCAAGTCGGGGCAATTCGGAGACATTGTGGCTGTCGAGTTGGTGTGGAACGTGAACCAGCCCGGGCGCTGGCGCCGACCCAAACTGGTCCAAGAACTGCGCGAGCAAGACACAGATTGGAAACGTTTCTTGATCAACCGGCCATACGAACCTTTCGACGCGAGAAAATATCTGGAATTCCGTCTGTTCTGGCCGTACTCCTCCGGCATTCCGGACCAGTGGATGGTCCATCAGATTGATACGGTTCACTGGTTCACAGGACTTCCGCGACCGCGCAGCGTGGTGGCGAACGGGGGGATTTACCTGTGGAAGGACGGGCGAAGGAACTGGGACACGATGACGGCGGTTTTCGACTACGGGCCACTGGACGACACCACAAAGGGTTTCCAGGTGATTTACTCGTCACGGATGACAAACTCCGTGGGCGGCATCAAGGAGTTGTACTACTCGAATGCCGGGACGCTGGATTTAGACAAGAACCGTATAACACCCGAAGGCGGTCTTACCGACCGCTTCGCACGCGAGATGGACATGAAGCCCAACCTGCTCGCAGAGAGAATTCTCTCCGAACAAGGCGGTCCCATCGAGACCGCTGCCACCACGGGCTCAGACCCAGCCACCGTGGCCAATGTGCGCAACTGGCTGGAATGCGTTCGAAGCCGGAAAACCCCCAACGCGGACATAGAAGCGGGATACAGCCATTCCGTCGCGCTCTGCATGACCATCGCGGCCATTCAAACCGGGCAAAGGATTGGCTTCAACGACGCGAAGCAGGAAGTGGTGAAAGGAGCAAGGTGAACCCCATGCGCGTTTTCACAATCAGGAAGATTCTTGGCGGGTGTGCGGTTCTCGTGCTCGCGGGTCTTAACGCAACGGGACAATCCCAGCAGGGATTACGTATCCGCGTGACGCCGAACGAGGCGGAACACCGCGTGGAGATCACGATAGACGGCCAGCCGTTCACCGCCTACGTCTGGCCGACGACGCTCAAGAAACCGGTCCTGTTCCCCCTGCGCACAGCAAAGGGCACCGTCGTGACGCGCGGGTTTCCGCTCGATCCCCGACCCGGCGAACGCGTGGACCATCCGCACCAAGTGGGGCACTGGTTCAACTATGGCGACGTCAACGGGCTGGACTTCTGGAACAACTCCGACGCCATCAAGCCTGAAGACAGAGGGAAAATGGGCACGATCCTGCATCAACGGATCATCTCCGCGAAGAGCGGCCAGACGCAGGGCGTTCTGGAAGTGGAGACGCATTGGGTGACGCCGGAAAACAAAGTATTGCTTCGCGAGCGCACAAAATTCATCTTCCGTGGGGGGCCGGGCTTTCGCAGTGTGGACCGCATCACCACGCTGACCGCCGCAGAACAAAAAGTGCTCTTCAAGGACAACAAAGAGGGGATGGTCGGGCTGCGCGTCACGCGGGCGCTGGAGGCGCCTGCAACCAGGCCCGAGATTTTCACGGACGCGAGCGGGCGCGCCACGGCAGTGGCGAAAATGGACAATTCAGGCGTGAACGGCGTTTACCTGACGAGCGAAGGGAAAACGGGCGACGCCGCGTGGGGCACCACCGGCCGCTGGTGCGCGCTTTCCGGCAAGGTGGGCGAAGAGCCGGTGACCGTCCTGATCCTTGACCATCCGAAAAACCCTGGCTATCCCACGTATTGGCACGCGCGCGGCTACGGACTCTTTGCGGCGAACCCGCTGGGGCGCGCTGCGTTCAGCAACGGGAAAGACGAGCTGAACTTTGCGCTCGAGGCGAAGAAGAAAGTGACGTTCCGCTACCGAATTCTAATTCTGAACGAGATCGCGACGCCCGAAGCGGCCGAAGCAGCGCACAGAGAATTCCTCACCACATACCGCTGACGTGGACGCAACATGACATTCCACGTGGGTTTGATCGGCGGCGGGAACATCACGGGGACGCATGCGCGCGCTGCGCGGGCGATTCCCGGCGTTCAAATCACCGCTGTCTTCGGCACGAACGTCGAGAAAGTGAAGCGACTGGCCCGTGAGCATGGAGCCGCGCCGTACTTCGTATTCGAAAAATTCCTCGCGCACCGACCAATGGAGGTTGTCGCTATCGGCAGCCCCTCCGGCCTGCACGCCAAGCAAGGGATCGCCGCCGCGCGACAGGGGCTGCACGTGCTCACTGAAAAACCCATCGACATCACGACAAAACGCGCCGACGAGCTGATCGTGGAGTGCGAAAAGGCAGGCGTGAAGCTGGGCGTGTTCTTCCAGGACCGTTTCAAGCCAGACATTCTCCGGCTGAAACGCTTGGTGGAATCCGGAGCGCTGGGGAAGCCGATTTTGGCCGAGGCACGGGTGAAGTGGTATCGCCCGCCAGAGTATTACGCGAGTTCACGATGGCGCGGGACCCTTGCTCTGGATGGCGGCGGCGCTCTGATCAACCAGGGGATCCACACGGTGGATCTCTTATTGTTGCTCTGTGGTGATGTTTTGTTCGTGCAGGCGCAAAAAAGGACTGCCCTGCATGCGATCGAGGCCGAAGACACGCTGGTGGCAAATCTCGAATTTGCGAGTGGCGCGCTGGGAGTGCTGGCGGCTGCGACGTCTGTCTACCCTGGTTATCCCCGGAGGTTAGAACTCACGGGCAGCAACGGCACGTTGGTTCTGAAAGGGGATCAACTCGTGCGTGCTGATCTGCGCGAAGCGCCTGCCAATAAACTGGTCGAAACGGAGGCACCAAGCCCAAACGCTTCTTCACCCGAAGTGGGCGATGTGAGCGCGCACCGTGCCGTGTTTGAGGACTTTATCCACGCCATCGAGTCCGATTCATCTCCTGCATGCGACGGACATGAGGCGCGCCGAAGTCTGGCACTCGTGGAAACAATCTACGAAGCGTGCAGAACCGGCCAGCGCATTGCGGTTTCTTGAACTTCCTTCGGCACTCCCCGCTCAATTCCGGCGCAGCAGGACGTTGAGGCAGTCGAGCAGCGTCGCCCAGCGCAACTGCGTGCGGGCGTCCACCTGCCAATCCGTCGAACCGGGCGTCTCCGGGGCAACCAACAGCGGAATGCGCACACCGCTTTCCGTTGGCTTGGTCGGGTTGGAGTCACCAAAGTGGTAGCGGTGGCCGTCATAGTGCAAGTAATGGACCAGCTTGTCTGGGTCCGTTGCGTACGCAGCGCGGGCTCGGCGGAGTATCTGCTTGTCGGCAGCGAAGGGCTGAGGAAGTCTCGAGTAAGTCGAGTCCGCCTTGCCAGTGAGGATTACGAGCGGG
>Ga0315268_10004201_pt1 | contig 15667 bp, 12 predicted proteins | sample C1_top_MG_FD_204535 | JGI IMG/M metagenome (GOLD analysis project Ga0315268, IMG submission 204535) | Sediment microbial communities from Yellowstone Lake, YNP, Wyoming, USA - C1_top | ecosystem: Environmental > Aquatic > Freshwater > Lake > Sediment | place: USA: Wyoming | collected 2017-08-01
GCGCTTGCTCCGCCGACAGCGTGGGACAGCCTCACCTACCACCTCGCTGGCCCCAAGCTCTACGTAGACCAGGCACGCATTGCGCAGACGATTGACCTGCCGTACCTTGGGTTTCCGGAATTAGTCTAGATGTTGTACCTGCTCGTGGTGATCGCCGGGCTGCCGTCGGCTGCTCAATTGATTCACTGGACATTCGCGGTGCTCATCGCCGCGCTGCTCGCGGACGTAATGGCGCGCCGATGGAATGGCCCGGCGGGATGGCTGGCAGCGGCTGCGTTCCTTTCCGCACCGACGGTGTTTTGGCTGGCGGGCTGGGCTTATGTGGATTTGGCGCTAGCGTTCTATTCGCTGGCGGCATGTGTGGCTCTCACATCGGATCACAGCCAGACTATCGTCATGGCTGGTGTGATGTGCGGGCTGGCGATGGCGACGAAATACACGGCGGCCCCGGTTGCGCTCGCGCTGGCGGCGCTGGCCTTTCGATCCAAGTCGGCGCGTGGACTGCCAGGCAAGTTGGCGAATGTGCTTCGGTTTGTTGTTGTAACTGGCTTGGTCGCCTCGCCGTGGTACATCAAAAACTGGCTGACCACAGGCAATCCGTTTTACCCATTCTTTTTCGGCGGCGTGTTTTGGGACGCTTGGCGCGGATGGTGGTACGGACGTTGGGGGACAGGGCTGGCATTCACGGCCCCGTGGCGGCTGCTCACTGCGCCATTCGAAATGACGCTGATGGGCATCGAAGGCGCGCCAGGGTTTTCCGTGACGACTGGCCCATTGTTGCTGGCGCTTGCGCCGTTTGTCGTGTTGGCATGGCGCTCGGTGGATCGTGCTCGACGCCGGTTCATTGTTGACGCGCTGATGATGTGCGGCATCATTTATGCGGCATGGTTGGCGCAGCTGGCGGGGTCGGCGCTGCTTGTGCAGACACGCCTGTTGTTGCCCATCTTTCCGCTGTTGGCGATGCTCGCCGCAATTGGATTCGATGCGCTGCGCTCGCTTGATTGGCCCCAGCTTTCCGCGCGGCGCATTGTCGGCGCGCTGGTGGCTTTGACGCTGGTCTTGACCTGGGGCGGGTTGGCGTGGGATACACTCGTTTCCGACCGGTTGCAATTTCTCAGCGGAGCGCAATCACAAGAGGATTACCTCCGCGCGCACCTGGGCGCGCACGATGCGGCGATGCAGGCCGTGAACGCATTGCCGCCCGGCTCGCGTGTGGTATTCTTGTGGGAGCCGCGCAGTTTTTATTGTCGCGTCGAATGTTGGCCCGATAGCTTGCTCGACCGCTGGTGGCATCTGCGGCGGACGATTGGCAGCCCGGATGAGATCGCTCGAACGTGGCAGCGGCAAGGGGTTACGCATGTGCTGTTGTATCGCGCGGGTTACCTTGCCATCATCCAAGAGCATTTCGATCCAATCACAGCCGACGACCAGACAGCGCTGGAGGCATTGCTAAGCCAGCGCATGCGGCTGGTTCAAGACGTCGGGGATGCATATCGCATGTATGCGCTCAACGCCGGACCATAATCGCAATGGCGATGCGAACTGGCCCAGGGGTGATCAGCTTGTGCCCACCGCCGATCTCGGTGAAGTCGTGGAGACATCATTATGTCCAAGTCTACTCTCAGCATCATAGTCGTGGTGATTCTGCTGCTGGCGTTGTGGGGAAGTAACGTGATCGCGACACACGCCATCTTTACCTCTCGCTATCCCGGAGCCAACGATTTTGCAGGTCGGTATGCTGGGGCCAGGGCTTTTTGGGTAGAAGGCCTTAGTCCCTACTCTGATGAGGCAACACGCCAGGCTCAGATATTGCTGCACCATCGCGCACTTTCGCCAGAAGAGGTCAAGGAAGGGGTGCTGGATGTTTCTCTCTTTGCTTATCCCTTTTACATGCTCTTTTTGCTCGCGCCGATGGCCTTTTTGCCGTATGACTGGGCCGAGGCCGTGTGGCTGGCGACAATCGAGTTCGCCCTGGTGGGCGGTGTGATTGGCGCAATTTCGCTGGCAAGGTGGCGGCTTTCGCCTGTGTTGCTGGCGGTCACGTGTATATGGGCAGTTCTGTTCTATAACGGCGCGCGGGCGATCATCTTAGGGCAATTTGCCATTATCGTTTTCTTGTTGAATGTTGCTACACTGTTGGCGTTACGCGCACGGCGTGACGTTTTGGCAGGTGTGTTGCTGGCGATCTCGACGACCAAGCCGCAGATGGCGTTTCTGATCGTGCCTTTTGTGCTGGTCTGGGCCTTTGCGCGCAGGCGCTGGCGCGTGCTGATCGCCTCTACGGTGACGATGGCTGTCCTGTGCATCGCGAGCTTTATCATTCTTCCGAGCTGGCTGGGAGATTTCCTCGGACAAATGATGGGCTATACTTCTTACACCGACATCGGCTCGCCGGTGTGGGTCATTGCGCACCGCCTCATTCCTGTTCTGGGCACGCCAGGGGAGATCGTGCTCTCGCTCGCGCTGGCAGCATGGATGTTTGTGACGTGGGCCTGCCTCTGGCACGATGAAGCGTGGCCGGCCTTTGTGTGGACAGCCTGCTTTACATTGATTGTCACTAACCTGATTGCATTTCGCACGGCCACCACGAACTATGTTGTTCTCTTTATCCCGCTGATTTGGACGCTGGCAGCAGTGCAGGCAGAATGGAAGCGGTCAGGAATGTGGGTAATGATGGCGATCCAGGCTGTGTTTCTAGTAGGGGAGTGGGCATTGTTCCTGGCGACAGTGGTCAACAAATACGAGCATCCCGTCATGTATCTGCCCTTGCCATTTGGATTGCTGATCGTCTTTGCGTTTGGCCGGCATTGGCTGATAAACTACCTTTCGACGTGTGAAGCTCAGGTCAGTTGAATAGATGAGCAAGTTGGGTAGCCAGCGATCTGGTTTTTTCTCCCGATGGATGCCAGCAGGGTTAATCCTGCTGGCCTTCGCGCTGCGGCTCATCAACCTCGCAGGGCGGCCTCTGTGGTACGACGAAGCGTTTGCCATCCTGTACGCAGAAAAAAACCTTGCAGCCATTTTGAGCGGCACACTCACGCCGGTGCAGGGTGCGGCGTCGGACGTGCATCCGGTGGCGTTCTATTTTTTGGTGCACGGGTGGATGACGCTGGTCGGACAGACGCCGCTGGCCGTGCGAATGTTTTCGGTGATCTATGGCGTGGGTACGGTGGCGCTGGTATACCGGATGATGCGTGATCTCTTTTCCGAGCGAGTCGCCCAATGGTCGGCCCTGATTGTTGCTATAGCGCCGTTTCAGATCGCTTACTCGCAAGAGGCGCGCATGTACGCGATGCTGGGCTTTTGGAGTATGGCAGCACTGGCAGCGTTCGCGTGCGCGTGGAAGTCTGATACGCTTCGCGCGTGGTTGGCGTTTGTTGCGTGCGGAGCGCTGGCGCTCTACAGCCACAACCTTGCCTTTGCGATGTTTGCCGCGCTGGGCGTGTGGGTGGTCGCGCGCGCGGTCTTGCCTCTGATAGTCCCGGCCAGTCAACGTGACCGGAACACGCCCGAGGCGCGGCAACGCTGGAGATTGGCGTACGAGCTTGCGATGGCCGCGCCGTTGATGGTGTTGCTGTTTTTGCCGTGGCTGGCGCGCGTGCCGGGGCAACTGGGCAAAATCGGGCAGGCGTATTGGGTGACGCGCCCCAATGCAACGATGCTAGTGCAAACGTTGATGGCTTTCACTTTTGATTTTGAAAACGCCGTGTTCCCGCGAACGCTTTTGCCACTGGCCTTGTTCGGCGCAGTGTTGGCGCTGACCCTGGTCATCTGGCGAATTTTGATCCACGAAAGAACACGCGGAGGCGCCAAGTCTCCTGGCGAATCTTTGTGTTGTTCGTGGATCAATTCGGGAAGGGTGACACTGCTGGCGACGCTGGCGTGTGCGCCTGTAGCGATTGTTTTTCTAGTCTCACAATGGTTGCCGGTCTATATCATTCGCGGGCTGATTCCCGCCTCGATTGTGTACGCAGTGCTGGTGGGCTGGGCGTTGGGCGCGATGCCTCGCGTGGCACGCGTCATGTTTGGTGGGCCATTGGGCGCGTTGGTCATCGCCGTGCTCGTCGCGTTCTACGGATACACGGGCTTTCCTCGCGGGCCATACACTTCACTCGATGCGTTCTTACGGGCTCAGTTGCAGCCGGGCGATGTGATCATCCACAGCAACAAGCTGACGTTTTTTCCAGCCTACGTCTATGACCGGACGTTGCCGCAGGTCTTTCTCGGCGACCCACCCGGCTCCGGTTCGGATACGCTGGCTCGGCCCACGCAGGAGGCATTGGGGTTGTTCCCAACTGATCTCGAAGTGGTGACGGAGGGCAAGTCGCGTGTCTGGCTCGTCATCTTTCGGCAGGCAGTGGAACAAGCTCAAGGCAAACACCCGCACCTCGCCTGGCTCGACGCTCACTTTAAGCGCGAGCAGACGTTTGAGTTCAGAGACGCAGAGGTAATGTTGTTTGCCCGGTAGGCAAGCGCCTGTTTCGATGAGGTCCACTGTGTCCCCTATTCGTCGTCGTATCATTCGAGACTATGTCATTGCCGCACTCTCGCTTGCGGCGATTTACGGCGTCTATGTTCTTGTCATTTCGCCTCGGCGCGAGTTCCCGTTAGGAGATGATTTTGCGTACGCCCAGACGGTGAGGCATCTTGTCAATACGGGCGAATTGCGCCTCTCCGAGTGGACCTCTACCTCGTTGATCGGGCAAGTGTATTGGGGCGCTTTGTTCACGCATTTGTTGGGCGGCTTTTCGTTTACGGCGTTGCGCTGGTCTACACTGGTGATCAGCCTGGTCGGTTGCCTGTCGCTGTATGATCTGTTGCGTCAACTCGACTTGACAGCGCCAGCGGCCTTGTTCGGCGCGTTGACGCTGGCCGTGAATCCGGTATTCATGTATTTTAGTTACACGTTCATGTCGGATGTGTTCTATATCTCTCTGATGTTGCTCTGCCTTGCGTTCTACGCTCGCGGCGTCAAACACAACGCGGGCTGGGCCTTGTTGATCGGTTCGCTTGTGGCCTCGGCTGCGTACCTGGTTCGGCAGTTGGGTGTCATGTTGCCGCTGGCAGCAGCGGCTGCCGTGCTGCTGCGTGACCGGAAACTGCATGGGAAGCGAGTTCTGCTCATTGGCGCTGTACCAGCGTTGGTATTCATTGGCCACACATTGTGGCTGCGCTACGTTCACGGCTTGCCGTGGGGGATGGAACTGAACACACTGGCTCGCACCCAATCGTATCTGCGCGATCCGACGTTTCTTTTGCAGACCGTCTTGCGTTTGCCGGTCGTGGTGCTTTACCTAGGCGCTTTTACTTTGCCGGTTCTGTTGGCGCAGTGCGCCAGCTTGTCTGCTGACCGTGCCAGGCCGATTCGTCTTGCCAAGTTGTGTGGTATCTGGTTTGCGGTGTTAGCCATCCTGTTAGCGGCTGTGACTGTATTGACCGGTTCGCCGCTGACATATTTTGGAGAGTTGATCGTCCGCTTGGGCACGGGTTGGATCAGGCTGCCTGGACAACCGATTCCAATTGTCCCGACGTGGGCGCTCCACGCGATGACGATTATGGCGCTGATGGTGGGGGCTATGCCAGGCGCGCTGTGGACTGATGCCCTTTTCCTCGCTCGTCGCCAGCAGCCGCCCGCAGTGACTTTGCTCTTGTCCAGCTTGCTCATGATGGCCTTGACGGCAGGTCTTGGGCTTTTGTATGACCGCTACGTGCTGGCTTTTGCGCCAGCCACACTATATCTGGGTCTAAAGTTGTGGACGATCAAGCCTCGCGGTTGGGTAATGGGTGTGACGGCATGTGTGGTCTTTGGGGTCTATGGTCTTGTGACCGTGGGCGACTTTTTCCTTTGGCGGACAGCCTTCTGGTCAACGGCTGAACAACTGGTTGCCCAGGGCGTTCCACCCGCAGCGATTGATGCCGGGTTCGAGTGGATCGGCTGGCATGAGTTTGAAACCAACTTGCCCCGCGCCATCGCCGAGGGCAAGGGGAATGATCTATGGGGATGGCTGTATGTCACACCTAAGCCGTACCGGATTGCCTATGAGCCGCTCGAAGGTTATGTGATTTTGGAGCGAGTGCCTTATCGCACGCCTGTGCTCGGACGTATAGGGGACATCTATGTTCTACAAACCAGGTAGCGGTTCTATCAACGAGTATGAAATCTGTCCACGGGTGAGCCCAACATGCACGTTGTTCTGATTCATCCTCCTCAGATGGTTTCGGCGACCAATGCCGTCTCAACGGTGACGATGCCGCCGCTAGGACTGGCCTATCTGTGCGGCAGCCTGGAGGCCGCCGGGCATAAGGTATCGGTCGTAGACGCTGTGGGCGAAGGATTGGGCCGCTATCATCCCTTTGGACCGCATCATTTGCATGGGCTGACTGACGAGGAGATTGTTGCGCGCATCCCTGGCAGTGCGGACGTGATCGGAGTCGGGCTGATGTTTAGCTGCACCTGGCCGGCCACACGCGAACTGTTGCGCAAGATCAGGGCGGCGCATCCGAACAAGCTACTCGTGCTCGGAGGCGAACACGTGACCGCCCTCCCGCGCATAACGTTTTTGCAAAGCCCTGTAGATGTGGGCGTTTTGGGCGAGGGCGAAGAGACGCTCGTCGAACTGCTGGCGACCATCGTGGCAGGGCGGCCATTGACCGAGGTGGTCGGACTGGCGTTGCCGGGGCCAGCCCGCGAGGCGATCTATACCGGCAAACGCGAGCGCATTCGAGCCGTAAATGATATTCCGCTTCCCTCGTGGCGGCATTTCAACCTTGAGGGGTATATCGTTTTCAACCAGCCGCACGGTGCATCGCGGGGTAGGTTTATCCCCATCTTGGCGACGCGAGGCTGCCCGTACCGATGTGCTTTTTGCGCCAGCGCCACGATGTGGACGCAACGCTGGCTGCCACGCTCGCCTAGACTCGTCGTGGATGAGATGGAACTGTATATCCGCAACTATCGTATCCAGGATTTTCAATTTGAAGACCAGACGGCCATTGTGCAGCGAGATTGGGTTTGGGAGTTTTGTAATGAAATCAAACGGCGCGGGCTGGATATCACTTGGCAACTGCCTTCTGGCACGCGCAGTGAGGCCATGGATCGTGAGTTAGCAGCGCTCATCTACGAGACCGGTTGTCACGAGTTTGCTTATGCGCCCGAATCCGGCAGCGCAGAGACGCTCATGGTCGTCCACAAGATGGTCAGACTCGACCGTTTGTATACCTCCGCGCAGGTAGCGCTATCCGCCGGAATCCGAGTCGGCATCTTCATCATTCTGGGTTTTCCACACGAAACCTGGCGTCACATCTGGCCGACCTATCAGCTCATTGCCCACATGGCGTGGTTGGGCGCGCATCATGTCAACATTGGCGCTTTCTCGCCCCAGCCCAACACCGAGTTGTACAATGAACTGGTTGCAGCCGGGCGCATTCCGCCGGAGGCCAAACTGGACGACCAATTCTTTCTCGATCTGTTCGGCTACCTCGACCTGACGCAGATCAAGAGTTGGAATCCGCGCATCGGAGATCGGCAACTCACACTCATAATCGTGATGGGATATCTGTTGTTCTTTGGATTATCTTTCTTGCGGCATCCCCGACGATTAGTGGCAATGATTGCCGATGTATTCCGAGCCCGCTCGGAAGGCAAACTCGGAAAATATGCAAGATCAATCGTCAGTGTCTCACGGCAGTTGCAAAAAACCAAGTCCAAAGGCTTTGACTGTGACTGAACCAGGTCCTTTGCGGCACGTCGTCGTTATTGGTGGGGGGCCATCTGGGTTGGCCTCGGCCTACGAGCTGGCCCGCGCTGGACAACGTGTGACGGTCCTGGAGGCTGCGCGGGATTTTGGCGGGCTGGCCAGTTCTATTCAGTTGGAAGGGCAACCTGTCGAGAGGTTCTATCACTTTTTCTGCCGTAGCGACCATGACCTGATTCAATTGATCGAGGAATTGGGATTGAGTGATCGGTTGCATTGGAAAAAAACCAGTACCTGTTTTTATCATCACGGGCAACTCTATTCCTTTGCTACGCCGTTTGACCTGGCTCGCTTTTCGGCGGTGCCTTGGCTTCAACGCTTGCGTTTTGGTATGCATATCGTGCGCTCCCGTTTCCGGTTGCAGTGGCGATGGCTTGACCAGATACCGGCCAAGCCGTGGCTCATTGAAAACATCGGGGAGGAGGCCTACAACGTCATCTGGCACCCGCTGCTCCGAATCAAATTCGGAGACTACTATGACAAGATTTCCGCCGCGTGGGTGTACCATCGTATCTGGCGAGTGGCCCGGTCGCGCCAGCGCTTGTGGGAGCGCGACACATTCGGCTATCTGACCCAAGGCACAGCCACCCTGATAGATGGGTTGGTGAACCGGCTTCGCCGTCAGCCGACAGCCGAGCTTCGTTCGTGTGCTTGGACGGGGGCGATTCAGGTTGATGGCGGACGAGTCACAGGTGTTCGCGTGGATGATGAGTTCATTGCCTGCGATGCCGTGATTTCGACGGTCGCGTTGCCCGGCTTGGCGCAGTTGTTGCCAAGCCAGCTTGAGGATTATGCGGCAAAACTCCGGCGAGTCAGTTACATCGGTATCGTGTGTGCACTGTTCAGCCTCAAGTATCCCTTGAGTTCTACTTTCTGGATGAATATCAATGACCCCCGCATCAGTTTCAACGGTCTCATTGAGCTGACTAACCTCAACCAGAATCTGCGTGCTGCTGGACTGAACGTTCTCTACATTCCCTTCTATCTGCCGACGAGCGAGCCGCGTTATAGCTTCAGTGACGACGACCTGGCAACCGAATATGCGTCTATGCTCAGGTTGATCAATCCCGCTTTTGGATTGGACTGGATCAAGGAACGCTATGTCTTTCGCGCTTCTTATGCTCAACCTATATGCGTGACCAACTTTGTTGACCTCATGCCTGAGCCTCGTTCGCCCGTGTGCGGACTATATGTCACTGACTCAACTCAGTTCTATCCCGAAGATCGCACCATCGGTGCGGCGATCCGGTTGGGCCGCAAGGTCGCTCGGATGATCGTGGCAGGTACGGAATGAACCCCGGGCTGTCCACAGGAGCATTGAGGCTGCAAGTATGATGGGTCTGGCCCCGTCTCGGCGCGATGTGATGTTTGTGTTTGTACTGGCATTACTCGTTAGGGTCGTGCTGGCGTTGCCTCAGCCGCAGCCCGGCTACGTGGATGCTTACTATTACACGGTGGACGCGCAGCAGTTGGCAAGCGGCCGCGGGTTCACCGAGCCATTCATCTGGAACTATCTTGACGATCCCCAGAATTTGCCTCGACCCAGCCATCAATACTGGATGCCGCTGCCTTCGATCCTTGCTTCGCTTGGAATGTGGATTGGCGGAATCAACTTTCGCGCGGCGCAGGCGCCGTTCATTTTGCTTTCGGCCTTGTTGGCGGCGATGGCGTACCTCATCGCGTGGCAGACCTCGACCAATCGCCGACATGCATGGGCGGCAGCGTTGTTTGTGATCTTTTCTGGATTCTTTGTGGTTTTTTGGTCCGTGCCAGAGACGTTCACGCCGTTTGCTGTGTTCGGGGCGCTGTGTCTCTGGCTGGCAAGCCAGGGTGGTTGGTGGGGCCTGATTGCCGGCGCGTGCGCCGGACTGGCTCACCTCACTCGCGCCGATGGTGTGTTGCTCTTGTTGCCTGCATTGCTTGTGCCCATGCTGAAGCGTGATACAATGACCCGCCTTGCGACCCGTTGTTTGGGGGTGATGCTGGGCTACGCCGTCGTGATGTGCCCGTGGCTCGCTCACAACTGGATGGCGACGGGACACCTGCTTTCGACGGCGGGCGCCAAGACGATTTTCCTGACCAACTACGACGACCTTTATAGCTTTGGCAAGACGCTCGATCCTTCAGCTTTTCTCGCTTGGGGCGCAGGGAGTATTTTGCGTTCCAAGCTTGAGGCGTTGTGGGCGAACCTGTTGACGCTGGTCGCAGTAGATGGATTGGTTTTCCTTGCGCCTTTTGCGGCGATAGGCTTTTGGATCAAGCGTCGTGAGCCGGTCTATCAATCTGCGCTGCTCTATGGCGCGGCGCTCTATCTGGCAATGTCGCTTGTGTTTACGTTCCCCGGCGTGCGCGGCGGGATGTTTCATTCGAGCGCGGCCCTGTTGCCCTTCATTTTTGCGTCGGCAATGGTTGGCCTCGATATGGTGATTGACTGGGTTGCTGCGCGACGTGCAACGTGGAACGCGGCTATCGCTCGGCCAATTTTTACGTGGGGACTCGTGTCACTGGCCGTGATGCTCAGTCTGGCGATTTACGTTCCCCGCGTGCGCGGCTGGAGTCAGTCCGATGAGGTCTATCGAGCCATCGGCGCGCGGTTGAGCGACGAGCCTGCTGCGATCGTGATGGTGAACGACCCGCCGGGCTATGTGTATCATACCGGCCAACAGGCTATCTCGATTCCGAACGGCGACGTGGAGACGCTGCTTGCAGCGGCTAAACGCTTCCATGCAACCTGGATTGTGCTGGATGCCAACCGGCCATCGGCTTTGGCCGCACTGTACTCGCGGTCCCAATCGGATTCGCGTTTGGCGCTGGTGGAAACGTTTCAGGATGGCCAAGGACGTCCTGTGTACTTGCTCAGGTTAAGGGATGAAGGTTGAGCAGGGCTTGTCGCCTCGTTGCCGGGCTGTCGTCAGCGTAATTGAATTCAAGCACAACACGTCGAAAAGAGGAAGGATAATGCGTTCTCTCATTACAGGTGGAGCTGGTTTCATCGGCAGTCATTTGGCCGAAGCGTTGCTGGCGCAAGGTCAGCAGGTAGTCGTCGTTGACGATCTCTCGACAGGCCGGTTTGAAAACATTGCTGGCCTGATGGAGCGACCTGGCTTCCAGTTTGTGTATGAAACGATTCAGAACGAAACAGCCATGGATCGGCTGGTGAGCGAGTGTGATGTGATCTATCACCTGGCGGCGGCAGTGGGCGTTGAGCTGGTGGTCAGGGATCCGGTTCGCACCATCGAGACAAACTTGATGGGTACCGAGACCATTCTGCGCCTGGCGCGGCGATATCGTAAAAAGGTCCTGCTCGCTTCCACGTCCGAGGTGTATGGCAAGAGCGAAGCAATCCCGTTCCGCGAAGATTCGGATCGTGTAATGGGGCCGACGACCAAGAGCCGCTGGAGCTACGCCGAGTCCAAAGCGATGGACGAGTTTTTGACGCTGGCTTATCACAAGCAGTTCGGAGTGCCCGTGGTGATTTGCCGCTTCTTCAACACCGTCGGCCCGCGCCAAACGGGCCGTTATGGGATGGTCATTCCACGCCTGGTCAAGCAGGCGGTCTCGGGTCAACCATTATCCGTCTATGGCGATGGACAGCAGACGCGCTGCTTTTGCAATGTCCGGGACACGGTGCGGGCTGTGATGGGATTGATGAATGAGACTCGCGCCGTGGGCGAGATATTCAACGTCGGCAGCGGCGATGAAATCACGATTCTGGGATTGGCGCAGCGCGTGTTGGTTCGCTCCGCAAGTGCGTCGGCTATCAAATTGATCCCTTATGATGAAGCCTACGAGCCGGGCTTTGAGGATATGCGCCGCCGCGTGCCGGACACATGCAAGATCAAGTCCTTCATCGGCTGGCAGCCGACCATCTCGCTTGATCAAACGCTGGACGAGGTGATTGCCGAATCTCGGAACGCGTGATCCTTGTCGCGATCAGGCATAGCGCCCCGGATGCAACTGTAGATGGCAGTCCGTCCGGGGCGCAATCTTTTGATGAACACGTCGGGCGCAGCTTGCAATCGGTTATTTGGTCCGAAAGAAAAAGAACCTGCCTGGTCGAACGCCAGACAGGTTCTGCGGTGAGAGTTGAGGCGTGTCGTTATGAACGAACGGAAACCGCCGGCGATTCTTCGGCGCGAAACGTAGCCGCCAGGCTGATGAGCAAAAAGATCAAAACAAAGAATTGGGTGTTCATGTCGTCGCCTCGCTTGTCAGTGTATGACGTCCCAGACTACACTGATAGCATACCACGTTTGCTCGCTGGGTGAACTTGCAAGTTGGTTGCAGTTCGATTGGCGAATGATTACAGGCCGCCGTGAGCCGCCTGGCACTTGTGATATAATCGTAAGTCCACACTTGTCATTCGATATGCGCCAGATGAATCTTTTTTCATCACCCGAGTCCAAGCCGCCGATGACGGTCGGCGACCTCACTCGCTACATCCGCGAGGTGTTCGAGGTGGACTATCGCCTGCAAGATGTTTGGGTCGAGGGCGAGGTCTCTGGCGTCACGCGCCACACGTCGGGCCATATCTACTTTACGCTCAAAGATGCCAGCGCCCAGATTGCCTGTGTGATGTGGAAGAACGTCGCGCCGATGTTTGGCTCGTTGGTCGTCCACGGTGGGCAGATTGTAACGCACGGCAAGGTGAGCGTCTACGAGCAACGCGGCCAGTATCAACTCTATGTGGATCGTGTCCAACCCAAAGGTTTGGGCGACCTGCACGCGCAGTTCGAGCTGCTCAAGGCTAGGCTAGAGGCCGAAGGATTGTTCGCGCCGGAGCGCAAGCGTCCACTACCCGAGTTCCCGCATCGCATCGGGCTGGTAACGTCGCCCACGGGCGCGGTTATACGCGACATCTGCAATGTCCTTTCGCGGCGCTGGCCTCTCGTCGAGGTGATCCTTGCCTCCACCAAAGTGCAGGGTGATGATGCGCCGCCCCAAATCGTCGCCGCGCTGGACGCGCTTTACCGGCGGGATGATCTCGACCTCGTCATCGTCGCGCGCGGGGGCGGCTCGCTGGAAGACCTGTGGGCCTTCAACGACGAGCGTGTGGCGCGCAAGATCGCGGCTTCGCCTGTGCCGATTGTGAGCGGCGTGGGTCACGAGACGGATTTTACCATCGCCGATTTCGTTGCCGACTTGCGCGCGCCGACGCCATCCGCCGCCGCCGAACTGACGACGCCCGACCGCGCCGAGCTGGCGGCACAAGTGAGAGCGTTGCAATCTCAACTTGTGTCGGCCATGAGCGGCAGTTTGCGCGGCAGGCGAGCAGCGCTTCAATCGCAGACGCGCGCGCTGGCGCATCTTTCGCCGCAGGCGCGTCTGGCTAACCTGCGCCAGCGGACGGATGATTTGATCTCACAGGCAATGTCGGCGGTCTCTCATCAAATGCAACTGCGCCGCACGCGATTGAACGGACTGGTCGCCCGGCTGGATGCGCTCAATCCTTTGGCTGTGCTTCAGCGCGGCTATGCCGTCGTCCGGCGCGATGGGCAACTCGTGCGGAGCGTGGCGCAGGTGTCGTCCGGCGATCGTGTATCTGTTCGAGTGTCCGATGGCGAATTTGATGCGACGGCGACGTGATGCGTATTGCGTACAGAGATATGCAGTGAGGAGTACCCGGTGAAGAAACAATCCAAAACCGAAGCCCCGACCTTTGAAGTTGCTTTTGCACAACTCGAAGAAATCGTGGGCAAGCTGGAAGCAGGCGACCTGCCGCTGGATGAGGCGCTCTCGCTCTTTGAGCAAGGGCAAAAGCTGGCGGCGTTTTGCAGCGCCAGGCTCGACGAAGCTGAGCTGCGAGTGCAGGAGCTTGCGGCGTCGGGTGAGGTTGAACCTTTTGAGGTGGGCGAGGATCGCTGATGGGTACGCTGATCACATTGCTTTCGAACAAAGTGCTTGTTGCTGCGCTGACCTGGTGGGGGATTGCGCAACTGATCAAAGTGCCCATCCACTATGCCGTCAACCGGAAAATAGATTTGCGGCTGTGGGTAAGCTCCGGCGGAATGCCCAGTTCGCACTCGGCGCTAGTGTGCGCGCTCGCGACGGGCGTGGCGCTCCAAGACGGCCTTGATTCGCCGACTTTTGCGGTTTGCATCGCGCTGGCAATGATCGTCATGTATGACGCGGCGGGCGTTCGCCAGGCAGCCGGCCGGCAGGCCGCCATCCTCAACACGATCATTGACGAGCTGTTTCAGGGGCATCCCATCAGCGAGCAGCGGCTCAAGGAACTGCTGGGCCACACTCGCTTTCAGGTCTTGGTCGGCGCGTTGATGGGGATTTTGGGCACGCTGCTCATGTGGCAGTTGTGGCAGTTTGCGAGTTGACCGGTCCCTGATTGACCCATTGACCGATCCATGAGCAACTGACGCCTGCGCTGCGCGCAAGCTCAAGTGTTGACTGATTAATAACTAGCGCGGTATAATGGCTGGAGTTAAGCTAAGGAACATTACCGCACGTAGCGTTGGTTGGGAGGAGAAATGGCAACGGATAACGACCTCGTCGTTCGCGTTGGCGGCGACAGTGCGGCGGGCGGCATCGTCACCACAGGTGAAGTGTTCGCCCGCATTGCTTCGTTTGTCGGGTTGGATATTTATACGACCCGCACCATCCCCGCAGAGATCAAGGGCGGTCACGTCATGTTCCAGGTGCGCGCCGCCGATCATCCTGTCTATAGCCAGGGCGACGAGTTGGATTTGCTGGTGGCCTATGACCAGGAATCTTACGACCGCTATTTCAAGTTGCTCAAGAAAGACGGCATTTTCGTTTATAATAGCAACGACCTGACGCCGCCCGATGGCGGCGGCGTCAAGATGTACGGCTTGCCGCTCAACGAGCTGGCGCGCAAGATTGATTTCACGCGCGGGCGCAACATCGTCTTGATCGGCGCTTTGGTCAAGCTGTTCGATTTGCCGTATGACCGCTCCGTCGAAGTTGTGCGCAAGCAACTGGGCCGCAAGAAGGAGATGCTGGATCAGAACCTCGCGGCGCTCCAGACCGGCTATCGTTGGGTCGAGGAAAACGTCGGGCAGGCATCGCCGTTCCATTTGCGCGGCGCGCAGCGTGAGGACGACCAGCGGTTGGTCATCTCTGGCAACCAATCGCTCTCCATCGGCGCGATTGCGGCCGGATGTCGTTTCTATGCCGGCTATCCCATCACGCCCGCTTCGGACATTATGGAGTTTCTCGCCGCCGAGTTCCCCAAGATCGGCGGAACGATGATTCAGGCCGAGGACGAAATCGCCGCGATCGGCATGGCCGTGGGCGCCTCCTATACGGGGGTGCGCTCGATGACGGCCACCAGCGGCCCGGGCCTCGCACTCATGGTCGAGATGCTCGGCCATGCTTCGATGACCGAGACGCCGGTCGTCATCGTGGACGTTCAGCGCGCCGGGCCTTCGACCGGGATGCCGACCAAGGTCAGCCAGGGTGATCTGCGGCTGGCGGTCTTTGGCGGGAACGACGATGCGCCGCGCTTTGTCGTCGCGCCGGTGAGTGTGGAAGACTGTTTCTATCAGATCATCAACGCGTTCAACCTGGCAGAGAAATATCAGACGCCGGTCTTGTTCCTTTCCGACCAGGACATGAGTGTGCGCGTGCAGACGATTACGCCGTTCGATCTTTCCAGGGTCAAGCGAGAGCCTCGCCTGGTGTGGGACGGCAAAGGCAAGTACGAACGGTACGCGGACACGCCTAACGGCGTCAGCCCGATGAGTTTGCCGGGCATGTCGGGCGGGCAATACACGGCAGAAGGTCTGGAACATTTCTCTTCGGGCGCGCCGGGGTATGATCCCGAGTTGCATCGTGCGAACATGGAGAAACGCTTCCGCAAGCTCGATGCAGCCCTGGCCGACATTGAAGCCTGGGGAATGTACGAGCAATTCGGCGACGACGCTGCCGCGCTGGGCATT
>Ga0315268_10004202_pt1 | contig 15667 bp, 14 predicted proteins | sample C1_top_MG_FD_204535 | JGI IMG/M metagenome (GOLD analysis project Ga0315268, IMG submission 204535) | Sediment microbial communities from Yellowstone Lake, YNP, Wyoming, USA - C1_top | ecosystem: Environmental > Aquatic > Freshwater > Lake > Sediment | place: USA: Wyoming | collected 2017-08-01
CCGCGCCCGCCGCCGCGACCGTCGACTTGTTTCCGCGCCCCAACGAGATCTTTCCCGTCCTGATCGCGGACCCGCGCCATATTCAGCTGTCGGCCTCGTACTACCGCCTGGACGGCCGGGACACGTCCGACCTGGCGCTCGGCCACGCCTGGGGCCTGACGCGCTGGCGCAGCGGCATGAACCAAGACTGGCTGTGGGAGACCGACCTGGAAGCGATGGGCACCTCGCGATTCGCCCTCGGCGGAGGCGTCAACGAGTTCGAGACCGTGGATTTTTTCGCCGGCCTGCCCGTCACCGTCCGTCGCGGCGACGTGTCCTTCAAAGGAAGCTTGTTCCACGAAAGCTCGCATCTGGGCGACGACTACATCCGCCGCACCGGCGACGCGGGCTTTCGCTACTCCACCGAAGGGCTGAGAGGGCAGGCCGCCCTGGATTTGTGCCCTTTCGCGCGCGCGTACGGCGGGGCCGAATATCTGCTCCACGCCGTCCCGGCGCCGGAGCGCTGGTCCCTGCAAAGCGGCCTGGAGGCGTCCTCCCGCGACCTGGGCTGGTCCAAGGACGTTCCGATGAACCTGTACCTGGCCGAAGACCTGCAGTGGCACCAGCGCGTGCGCTGGAACATGGACTCGCACGTCGCGGCCGGCGTGAAGATCCGCTTCCGCGAGTCGCCGACGCGCGCGATGCGCGTCCAGGCCGGCTACTTCACCGGCCACTCGCCGTACGGCGAATTCTTCGCGCGCCGGACGCACTACGCCGACCTGTCGGTCCTGTTCGAGCTGTAGTCAGTCCCCGCCCGCGCCCAACACGACCGCCGCCAGCTCAGGGAGCAGTCCCTTGCGGCAGCTCTTGACCTCCGCGAAGGTCTTCTCGCCCCGCTCGCTGATCCGCCACGTCAGGGGATCGTACAGCGTCCCGTCGGGCAGGTTCAGCGGCAGGGAGCCCAGGAAGCTGGCCATGATCAGGCGCCGCTCCAGCTCCTCGCGCTTGTCGGTGCAGGGGAGGCGGCCGGAGCCGCACTCGACGGTCAGGAAATGGCCGTCCTCGGTCGGACGCCTCAAGGCGAAGGTCACCGTCGCGGGGAAGAAGCGGTTGGGCAGGCCCTTCTCGACCTCCTCCTTCGACAGCCCGACCTTCTTCTGGTAGACCATCATCACGACGCCCCAGCACCTCTTCTTCGCCGCGCAGGCGCACGGGGACGCGTCCGGGCGTTCCTCCGCTTCCGCGGCGCGCGCGGGCGCCGTCCCCAGGACGGAGAGAAGGAGCAGCGCCGCCGCGAGCGTGCGGACCATGCCGACAGCATAGCCCCGGATCCGTCCCGGCGCCAGCCCCGGAGGGCCCTTGACAGGAACGTCATCATGTGATATTGTGCTACCATGTTAAAACAACCGGACGCCGCCGCGGACCGGCGCGCGCTGTTCGAGGCGGTGCTGGCGCTGAAGGACCCGGCCGGCCTCGCGGCGTTCTTCACCGACCTGTGCACCCCGGCGGAGCTGGCGGCGCTGGCCGGCCGCTGGAAGGTGGCCCGCCTCCTCGACCAGGGCCTGCCCTACCGCGAGATTTCCGAGAAAACCGGCATCAGCACCGCGACCGTGACCCGCGTGGCCCGCTGCCTGACGTACGGACGCGAGGGCGGCTACCGCCGCGTCCTGGACGGCCGCAAGGGAGGGACCCGTGGTCGTTAAAGAGAAGGACCGCCTCGCCGTCGCCGTGCAGAAGTCCGGACGCCTGAACGACAAGTCGCTGGCCCTGCTCGGCCAATGCGGACTGTCGTTCGACTCGGTGAAGTGGAAGGAGAAGCTGATCCTGCGCTGTCAGGATTTTCCGGTGGACCTGATGATGGTCCGCGACGACGACATCCCCGAGTACGTGGCCAGCGGCATCTGCGAGATGGGCATCGTCGGCCAGAACGTGCTGGAGGAGCGCAACCGCGCCCAGACCCCCGGCGACACCGGCATCGAGGTCGTCCGCGAGCTCGGCTTCGGCCGCTGCCGGCTGTCGCTGGCGGTTCCCGCGGCGACGCCGTACGACGGCCCGCGCTCGCTGGACGGCAAGCGCGTGGCGACCTCCTACCCGGGCCTGCTGGGCGCCTATCTCAAGGATCAGAAAGTCCGCGCCGAGATCATCCAGCTCAAGGGCTCGGTCGAGATCGCGCCGTCCCTGCACATCGCCGACGCGGTCTGCGACCTGGTCTCCACCGGCTCGACCTTGCACTCCAACGGCCTGCGCGAGGTGGCGACCGTGTTCGAGAGCCAGGCCGTGCTGATCGGCACGCGCCGCCCCGTCCCCCCCGCCGTCGAGGAGGCCCGGCGCAAGGTGCTGGTCCGCATCGACGGCGTGCGCCAGGCCGCCAGCTCCAAGTACATCATGATGAACGCCCCCCGCAGCGCCTTGCCCGCCATCCAGAAGATCATCCCGGGCCTGGAGGAGCCGTCCATCATGCCGCTGGGCACCTCCGGCGAGCGCATCGCCATCCACGCCGTGGCGCGCGAGGACGTGTTCTGGGGCACCATGGAGAAGCTCAAGGCCGTGGGCGCCAGCTCCATCCTGGTCCTGCCCATCGAGAAGATCATCGCGTGAACATCACCGACTGCGCGAAGGCCGCCTCGTTCGAGGTGAAGCGCCCGGCGCTCATTCCCGACGCCGACCGGCGCGCGCGCGTCGCGGACATCCTCGACGCCGTGCGCCGGGGCGGCGACGCGGCCGTGCGCGAGCTCACGCTCAAGTTCGACAAGGTCGCGATCGCCGAGCTCGCCGTCCCCGCCGCCGAGATCGACGCCGCGTGGGACGCTCTCGACGCCGACGTGAAAACGGCGCTGACCTCGGCCGCGGCGCGCATCGAAAAATTCCACGCCGCGCAGTTCCCCGCGCCCGTGTCCGTGGAAACGGCCCCGGGCGTGTTGTGCGAGCGCCGCTGGCTCCCGCTCGACGCCGTCGGTCTGTACGCCCCGGGAGGCTCGGCGCCCTTGGTGTCCACCGTCTTGATGGTCGGGATCCCCGCGCGTCTGGCCGGCTGCCCCGTGCGCGTGCTGGCCACCCCTCCTGGAAAAGACGGACGCGTGGACGCGCGACTCCTCGCCGCGGCGAAGCTGGCGGGAATCACCACGGTGATCCGAGCCGGCGGCGCCCAGGCGATCGCCGCGCTCGCCTACGGCACCGAGTCGGTCCCGAAGGCGGACAAGATCTTCGGCCCGGGCAACTCCTGGGTCGCCGAGGCGAAAAACCAGGTCGCCCAGGACCCGGGCGGCGCCGCGATCGACCTGCCCGCGGGCCCCTCCGAGGTGTTCGTAATCGCCGACGACTCGGCGAACCCTATTTTCGTCGCCTCCGACCTTCTCGCCCAGGCCGAGCACGGCGCGGACTCGCAGGTGCTCCTCGCCTCGCCGTCGCGGACCTTGCTCGAGGCCGTGAAGGCCGAGCTCGAGCGCCAATTGGCCGGTCTGCCGCGCGCCGACATCGCGCGGGCGTCCCTGGCGCACTCGCAGCTCCTGCTGACTCGCGACCTCGACCAGGCCCTCGGCATGTCCGAGCTCTATGCGCCCGAGCACTTGATCCTGCAGACGCGCGACGACGAGGGTCTCGCCGCGAAGGTCCGCCGCGCCGGCGCCGTGTTCCTGGGGCCCTGGGCGCCGGAGGCCGTGGGCGACTACGCCAGCGGCCCCAACCACGTCCTGCCCACGGGCGGCGCCGCGCGCGCGTTCGGCGGCCTGGGCCTGGAGAGCTTCCTCAAGCCCGTCACCTTCCAGCGCCTGACCCGCGCGGGGCTGAAGGCGATCGCCTCCGACGTGGAGGTCCTGTCCCGCGTCGAGGGCCTGGACGCCCACGGCCGCTCGGTGACGCGGAGGAACGCGTGAACGCCCTCGACCTGGCCCGCCCTCACCTGCGCGCCCTCGAACCGTACAAGTCGGCGCGCAGCCTGGCCAGCGGCGGCGAGGTCCTGCTCGACGCCAACGAGTCCCCGCGCGTCTTGTCCGAGAACGCGAGCCTGCTGGGCCTCAACCGCTACCCCGCCCCCCAGCCGCCCGCGCTCCTGCGCGAGGCCGCGCGTTATTACGGCGTCCCCGCCGACCGGATCGTCGTCACCCGCGGCGCCGACGAAGGCATCGACCTGCTCGTGCGCGCCTTCGTCGAGCCGGGCCGGGAGGAAATACTGATCACGCCGCCCACCTACGGCGTGTACGCCATCGCCGCGCGCCTGCACGGCGCGGGCGTGGCCGAGGCGCCGCTGGACCCCGCGCGCGATTTCGCGCTGGACCCCGGCCGCACGCTCGCCTCGGCCAAGGCCGGCCCGGTCAAGGTCGTTTTCGTCTGCACGCCCAACAATCCCACGGGAACCGTCGTGCCGCTCGCCGACGTCGAGTCCCTCGCCGCCGGTCTGTCCGGAAAGTCCGTGCTCGCCGTGGACGAGGCGTACCTCGAATTCTCCGGCGCGCCCGGCGCGACGGCGCTCATCGACCGTTATCCCAACGTCGTGGTGCTGAAAACGCTGTCGAAAGCCTGGGGCCTGGCCGGCGCGCGCGTGGGCTTCCTGATCGCCGCCCCCGAGATCGCCGCCCTGATGCAGACCGTCCGCGCGCCCTACCCGATCAGCGCCCCGTCGGCGCGCGCCGCCGAGGCCGTCTTCCACGCCGCGGGCGAGGCCGCCATGCGCCGCTCCGTCGCGGACATTGTCGGCGAGAGAATCCGTCTGGCCGGACGCCTGAAGGCGCTCGCCTGCGTCGAACGCGTCCTGCCCGCCGACGCCAACTTCCTGATCGCGATCCTCAAAAACAAAGACGCGGCCTTGACGGCGCTGCGTTCCCGGGGCATCATCGTGCGCGACCGGAGCACGGAACCCGGGTTGGCCGGCGGCGTGAGGATCACGATCGGCACGGCCGCGGAGAACGATCGTCTGCTCGAAATATTGGAGAAGCTCGATGGCTGAAGGCTCATCCCGAAAAATATTGTTCCTCGACCGCGACGGGACCCTCATCGCGGAGCCGCCCGATCACCAGATCGACTCCGTCGAGAAATTCGTCCTGCTCCCGGGAGTGATCCCGTCCCTTTTGTCCTTGCGCGACGCCGGCTGGCGCTTCGTGATGGTCACCAACCAGGACGGGCTGGGAACCAAGTCCTATCCCAAGCGCAAATGGGTGCAAATCCAAAATCTGCTCCTGGGAATACTGTCCTCCCAGGGAGTGTCGTTCGACGCCGTGCTGATGTGTCCGCACTTCGAGAAGCATCGCTGCGCTTGCCGGAAGCCCCAATTAGGGCTTGTGAAAGATTATCTCGCCGACCCCAGCTGGGACCGGAAACGCTCCCGCGTCGTCGGCGACCGCGACACCGACATTCTATTAGCTAAAAACATGGGCATCGGCGCCATCAAGATGGGGACCTGGCCGGACATCGCCCGGGAACTCCTGGGGGAACGGCGCGTCGGGGAAATCGTGCGCAAGACGAAAGAAACGCAGATCACCGCGACCGTCGATCTGGACGGGATGGGAACGGCAAAAGTATCGACTGGCATCGGTTTCTTCGATCACATGTTGGAGCAACTCGCCAAGCACGGCGGCTTTGATCTCACTCTCAGCGCTAACGGAGATTTACACATCGACGAGCACCACACCGTGGAAGACGCCGGCCTCGCCATCGGCGCGGCCTTGCGGCAAGCGCTGGGAGACAAAGTCGGCGTCGGCCGCTACGGCTTCACCTTGCCCATGGACGAGACCTTGGCCTCCGCCGCGCTGGACCTCTCCGGCCGCGCCTTTTTCAAGTTCGACGGAAAATTTCCGCGAGAATCCGTCGGCGGCTTGTCCACCGAGATGGTGCCGCATTTTTTCCGCAGCCTGTCCGACGCGCTGGGCGCGACCCTGCACCTGAGCGTGACCGGCGAGAATTCCCACCACATGGTCGAGTCCTGCTTCAAGGCGGTCGGCCGCGCCCTGCGCGAGGCGGCGCGCGCCGGGGCGAGCCGCGGCCTGCCGTCCACGAAAGGAGCGCTGTGATCGCGGTCGTCGACACCGGCGGCGCGAACCTCGCCTCGGTGCTCAACGCCCTGGCGCGCCTGGGCGAAACCGGCGAAGTCACCGCCGACCCCGCGCGCGTGCGCGCCGCCGAGCGCGTGATTTTGCCCGGCGTGGGCGCGGCCCCGGAGGCCGCGGCGCGCCTGAAGGGCGCGCTGGGCGACGCGGTGCGCGGGCTGACCGCGCCGGTGCTGGGCATCTGCCTGGGCATGCAGCTGTTCTTCGAGGACTCGGAGGAGGGCCCCGCGCGCGGCCTGGGGCTCCTGCCCGGAACGGTCAAACGCCTGGCTCCCGCCGGCCTGGCCGTGCCGCACATGGGCTGGAACTCGATCCGGCGGACCGGCGGCGAGAACGCCTTGCTCGACGGCGTCCCGGACGGGACCCACTTCTATTTCGTGCACTCGTACGCCGCTCCGACGGGGCCGTGGGTCGAGGCCGCGTGCGACTACGGCGGCCCCGTGCCGGCCGTCATCATGAAAGATAATTACCACGGCGTGCAGTTCCACCCGGAGCGCTCCGGACCGGCCGGCGCGCGCGTGCTGAAGAACTTCCTCGCCCTATGATCCTCTACCCGGCGCTGGACCTGCTGGACGGCCGCGCGGTGCGCCTGACGCGGGGCAAGTACGAAACGGCCCGGGTCTATTCCGAAGATCCCGCCGGGGTACTCCGGTCGTTCCACGCCGCGGGCGCGGCCTTCGCTCACCTGGTCGACCTCAATGGCGCCCGCGACCCGGGCTCGCGCCAGCAGTCCAAGATCGAGCCTTTGCTGAAGGAATCGGGCCTGAAGATCCAAATCGGCGGCGGCGTGCGCTCCCGCGCCGACGCGGAGCAGCTGCTGGCCTGGGGCGCGGACCGCGTCGTGCTGGGCAGCGCGGCGGTGGCGGACCCCGGGCTGGTGGAGTCCCTGCTGTCCGAGTTCGGCCCCTCGTGCGTGACCTTGGCCGTCGACGTGGCCATCGGCCCCGACGGGATCGCCCGCGCCGCGATCAAGGGCTGGACCTTGCCCACCGACGCGCGCCTGGAGGACCTGACCGGGCGCTTCCGCGCCAAGGGCCTGTCGCGCGTGCTGTGCACCGACATCTCCCGCGACGGCGCGGCCGAGGGCCCGAACGCGGCGCTGTACCGCGGCCTGGCGGACGCGTTCCCGGAGCTGGAGGTCCAGGCCTCGGGCGGAGTCCGCCACGTGGATGACCTGATGGTTCTGCGCAAGTCGGGAGCGCACTCCGCGATCGTCGGCACGGCGCTGTACGAGAAGACATTGGATCTCAAGGAAGCGCTGGACGTATGCTGACCAAGCGCATCGTCGCGTGCCTCGACGTGAAGGACGGGATCGTCGTCAAAGGCGTCAAGTTCCGCGGCCACGAACCCATGGGAGACCCGGTCGAACTGGCCCTGCGCTACCGCGACCAGGGCGTGGACGAATTGGTGTTCTACGACATCGCCGCCAGCGCCGAGGGCCGGCGCGTGTCCCGCGACTGGGTCGCGAAGACGGCCGCCGCGCTGGACATCCCTTTCTGCGTGGCGGGCGGCATCCGTTCGGTCGCCGACGCCGAGGAACTGCTCAACGCCGGGGCCGACAAGATCTCGGTGAATTCCCCCGCGTTGGAACGGCCGGAGCTGATCGGCGAGCTGTCGAAGCGCTTCGGCGAGCAGTGCGTGGTGGTGGGCGTGGACAGCCGCCGCGAGGACGGGGATTATTGGGTCTATCAGTACACCGGCCTCGCCGAGAAGACGGTGGCCGCCAAGCGCCGCATGCTCGACTGGATCAAGGAAGCCCAGGAGCGCGGCGCGGGCGAGGTGGTGCTCAACTGCATGGACTCCGACGGCGTGGGCGGCGGCTACGACGTGGCGCAACTGTCGAAGGCGCGCTCGGTCCTGAACATTCCGCTCGTCGCCTCGGGCGGAGCGAGGACGGCGGCGCACTTCGCCCGCGTTTTCAAAGAGGCGCGCGCGGACGCGGCTTTGGCCGCGGGCGCCTTCCACCGCGGCGAGCTGGAGATCGGCGCGCTGAAGCGGGAGCTCAAGACTTTGGGAATCGAGGTGAGGCCATGAAGCCCGATTGGAAAAAAATGAACGGATTGCTGCCCGCCGTGGTGCAGAACGACATCGACGGCGCGATATTAATGCTGGGCTACATGAATCGCCAAGCCTTCGCGAAAACGGCGCGATCCAAGAAGGTCACTTTTTACAGCCGGTCCAAGATGCGCCTTTGGACCAAGGGCGAGAAATCCGGCCATTATCTCAAGGTTCGGGATATATCGCTCGACTGCGACAACGACGCGATTTTGATTCGCGCCGTGCCCGCCGGACCGACGTGCCACACCGGCGCGTCCTCGTGCTTCGACTCGCCCCTCGACTTCCTGAAAGATTTGGACGCCGTCGTCGCCGATCGCTTCAAGAAACGCCCCAAGGGCTCGTACGTGTCTTCTCTTATAAAGGGCGGGCCGGACCGGATCGCCCAGAAAGTGGGCGAAGAAGCGGTGGAAACCGTCATCGCCTCGAAAAACAAGGACCGCAAGGCGCTTCTGGGCGAGGCGGCCGACCTGGTGTTCCACCTGGCGGTGCTGCTGCGCTCGCGCGGCCTGTCGCTCGCCGACGTCGCCGGGCTTCTCCGCGACCGCCACGCCTGAGCGCCGTGTCTTGCGCGACACCAAGACTCGCGCCGGAGCGAGCGTCCGTGTCTTGAACGACACGGGCCGCCGGCTTCGCTCCCGATTCCGGAGCGGGCTCTAGGGCCGGACGTCCGCGCCGCGCCACGCGTCGAGCTGGCCGCGAATCTCGGCCGACAGGGCCGGGGCCGGGGGCGGCTCGCTTCGGGGCGCTGCGGGCGGCAGGGCGAAGAAGGACGCGATGCCGGGCTCGCCCGCGCCGCCGCCGGACCACGCCAGCTGGCCCAGACGCGCCTGCCCCGCCGCGCTCGGATGGAAGCAATCCAGCGGCGAGAGATTCGTCTCCGGGTTCGGGAGGCCCCGGCGGCCGGCAGCATTGAGCGTCGGCGTGTACAAGATCCAATCCTGGCCCGCGCTCAGGCGCGCGAGGATGCCGTCGTACGCCGCGATCTGGGCGCTGATCCGCGCGGCGACGGCCGGGTCGTCGCGGTGATCGAGCAGCTCGCGGCAGCGCCCGGTCGCGTCCCACAGCTCGCGGCACGACTTCGCCGCGCCGGCCGGAACCACGCCGGCGTAGCGCGCGACGACCGGGACTTCGACGAGAGCGGAGACGAACAGCTTCGCGCCGCGCTTGCGGGCGACGCGGCCCAGGATGCGCAGGGACGTGGCCAGGTTCTTCTCGAAGGCCGCGTCCGCGCCCGCGGCGGGCGCGCCGCACACGCCCGGGTCGTTGTGGCCGATGAGCAAGGTCATGCGCTCCACGTTCAGGCCGAAGGCGCTGGCCAGGAACACGACGTACGCCTCCGCCGGCACGGCCGACATCGTCACGGCGGGAACGGAGACCAGAAGCCCGTGGACCTCGCGTCCGGACTGCGCCTCGAGCTCGCGCTTGACGCTGGTCGCCAGGTCGTCTCCGGTCGACCAGCTGTTGCCCGGACACCAGAGGTATGGGAACGTGCAGGACGCGGTGCCGGCGGTGAGGCTGTCGCCCAGCGCGGCAAGCGTCGCCGAGGCCGACTGGCTCTGGACGCGGCCCTTGAGCCAGTCCGGCGGCTCGAGCTTGTACTTCGCGGCCAGCGCCGTCAGCGGGTCCGGGCTCTGCTGGATCTCGGCGGCCGCGGCGGCGGACTGGAGCTCGTCCTCGGGGACCGTCCGCCGGACGTCCTCGACCCACTTCTGCTCGTCGGTCGGAGCCGGCGCGGGGGCCTGCTGGGCGCGCGCGGGCGCGGCGAGCGCGAGACCGAAGCCCAGGACGAGAAGCGCGCGGAACATGCCGTCAGTATAGCCGAAATTGCTAGAATTTCAATCATGTCCTCGACGGAGAACGTCCTCCCCGACACGCCGGTGATGCGGCAGTATCAGGACCTCAAGGCCGCGCACCCGCAGTCCCTGCTGTTCTTCCGGCTCGGCGACTTTTTCGAGCTGTTCGGCGACGACGCGCGCGACGCCTCCCAGATCCTGGGCTTGGTGCTGACCCAGCGCCAGGGCGTGCCCATGTGCGGCGTGCCCGCGCACAACGTCCAGAACTACATCGCGCGCCTGCTCCGCGCCGGCCGCAAGATCGCCATCGCCGACCAATTAGAGGCCCCGTCTAAAGACAAGAAAATCGTCCCGCGCGGCGTGACCCGCGTGGTGACGCCCGGCACCGTCGTCGAGGACGAGCTGCTGGACCCGACCTCCACCAATTTCCTGATCGCCGTCGAGCACGACCTGGTGGGCTGGGGCGCCGCCTGCCTGGACGTCTCCACCGGCGAGTCCTGGGCCACCCAGGCCCTCAACGACCGGGAATCGCGCAAGCTCCTCGACCTGCTCTCCCGCGTCCGCCCGGCCGAGGTCCTGGCCTCGGGCGACGCCGCCTCGGCCCTGTTCCTGCGCCAGGTCCTGCCCGCCAAGGCCTGCCTGACCATCCGGGACGCGGCGACATCCGCCGAGGCCCCCGCCTGGGCCAACGCCTCCGTCTGGCGCAACCACCATCTCGCGCTGAAGGCCGCGCTCGCCGCGCGCCGCTACGTCGACGAGGCCCGCTTCCGCCTGCGCGAGCTTCCCGAGCCCGCCTACCGCGAGGCCGGCGCGGTCATGCAGCTCGACGACACCGCCATCCGCACCTTGGAGCTGGTGGACGCCGCCTCGGGCGACAAGCGCCACACCTTGTGGGGCCTGCTGGACGCGACCCGCACCCCCATGGGCAGCCGCAAGCTCAAGGGCTGGCTGCTGCACCCCTCCACCGACCTGCGCGAGATCGAGCAGCGCCAGAACTGCGTCGAGGACCTGCTCGACAAGCCCGACGCGCGCCAGTCCCTGGGCAAGCTCCTCCAGGAGATCGCCGACCTGCCGCGCGTGACCAGCCGTCTGTCCACGCGCCAGGCCGCGCCGCGCGACCTGGGCGCTTTGCGCCGCTCGCTCAATCGCCTGCCCGAGCTGGAGACCTGGATCGCCGACACCGCCTTCTCGTCCGGCCTGGCCAACCTGGCCCAGGACCTGCGCGAGACCGCTCACGATGCCGACGAGCTGCGCGTCTATCTGGAAAAGGCGCTCGTCCCCGAGCCGCCCGCCAAGCTCTCCGACGGCGGCCTGATCCGCGCCGGCTTCCATAAGGAATTGGACGATCTGCGCCGGCTGAAAAATGACTCCGACCAGGTTCTCCTGGAGCTGGAGGAACGCGAGAAAAAAGCCACCGGCATCACCACGCTCAAGGCCGGCTACAACTCCGTCTTTGGTTATTATCTAGAAATCACCAAGGCCCAGTCCGGCAAGGCCCCCGCGCATTACCACCGCAAGCAGACGCTCACCAACGCCGAGCGCTACATCACGCCCGAGCTCAAGGAGCTGGAGACCAAGATCCTGTCCGCCGAGGACAAGATGCTGCGGCTGGAAGCGCGCCTGTTCGACGAGGTCCGCGAGAAGGCGCTGGGAAGCCACGCCGTCCTCCTGCGCCTGGCCGAGATCCTCTCCGAGCTGGACGTGTTCCAGGCCCTGGCCGAGGCCGCCGCGCGCCACGACTTCGTCAAGCCCAAGGTGGACCTGACCCATGATCTGGAAATCGTCGAGGGCCGCCACCCCGTGCTGGCCGCCTTGCTGTCCGCCGGGACCTTCGTGCCCAACACCTTGCTCCTCAACGCGCGCGACCCGCAGATCGTGATCCTGACCGGCCCCAACATGTCGGGCAAGTCCACCTACCTGCGCCAGAACGCCCTGATCGCGCTGATGGCGCAGATCGGCTCCTTCGTGCCCGCCCGGTCGGCGCGCATCGGCGTGGTGGACAAGATCCTGACGCGCATCGGCGCGCAGGACGCGCTGGCGCAGGGCGACTCGACCTTCATGGTCGAGATGAAGGAGACGAGCCACATCCTGCGCTCGGCCACCGCCCGCTCTTTGGTGGTGCTCGACGAGGTCGGCCGCGGCACCTCCACCTTCGACGGCATCTCCATCGCCTGGGCCGTGCTCGAGCACCTGCACTCCTCCTACGCCGCCGACGGCGCGGCCAAGGACGAAGGCAAACCCCGCGGCCCGCGCACCTTGTTCGCCACGCACTACTTCGAGCTGACCGAGCTGGCCAAGACCTTGGCCGGCGTGGTCAACGCCAACGTGGAAGTGAAGGAGTGGCGCAACGCCGAGGGCCACGAGGAAGTGGTGTTCCTGCACAAGATCGGCATGGGCCCCGCGGACCGCTCCTACGGCATCCACGTCGCGTCGCTGGCCGGCCTGCCCGCCTCCTTGATCGCGCGCGCAAGCCAGATCCTCACCGGCCTGGAAAACGAGTCCGCCTCCGGCCGCCTGGCCGCCAAGGCCGCGGGCGAGGCCCTCCCCGCGCCGGAGCTGCCCTTGTTCGAGGAAAATCCCGTCCTGCGCACCTTGAAGCTGCTCAACCCCGAGACCATGACGCCCCTCGAGGCGCTGCAGACCTTGAGCGCGCTGAAGAAGAAAATCTGATGTCCGTCATCCATCAGCTCTCCGAGGACGTTTTCTCCCGCATCGCCGCCGGCGAGGTGGTGGAGCGCCCGGCCTCGATGCTCAAGGAGTTGATCGAGAACTCCCTGGACGCGGGCGCGACCAAAATCGACGTGGAGATCGCCGGCGCGGGCGTGGACTCCCTGCGCATCGTCGACGACGGCGCCGGCATGGACGAAGAAGACGTGAAGCTCTGCCTGGGCCGCCACGCGACCAGCAAGATCTCCGCCTTCGAGGACCTGGACCGGCTGACCACGTTCGGCTTCCGCGGCGAGGCGCTGTACGCCATCGCCGCCGTGGCCAAGATCACGGTCACCAGCGCCACGCGCGAGTCGAAGACCGGCTGGCGCGTGACCAGCGAGGGCGCGAAGGTCTCCAACGGCCCGGCGCCGGCCATCCCCGGCACGACGGTCCTGGTCAAGGACCTGTTCTACAACACGCCCGCGCGGCGCGAGTTCCTCAAGTCCGACGGCTTCGAGCGCGGCAAGCTGGCCGCCGTGGTGGAGGAAGCCGCCATCGCCAACCCGGGCGTGCGCTTCACCTACAAGTCCGAGGGCCGCTCGGTCCTGCGCTTCGACCCCGAGAACTCCGGCGACGCCTTCCAGGACCTGGACCTGCGCGCGTCCGCGGTGCTGGGCGACGACCTGGCCGGGGGGCTTCTGCCCATCGACGTGGAGCGGCCGGGCGTGCGCGTGCGCATGCTGGTCTCGCCCCTCGACAAGATGCCGTCCTCGCGCAGCTTCCAGTACTTCTTCGTCAACAAGCGCCCGGTGTCGTCGCGCATACTCCAGCAGGCTCTCTACAAAGCCTACGGCGAGCGCCCGTCGGGCAAGCACCCGGTGTGCGTGGCCCTGCTGGAGCTCAACGCCGACGCCTTCGACGTGAACGTCCACCCGGGCAAGCGCGAGATCCGCTTCAAGGAAGACGGTTCGATGTTCGAGATCGTCTCGGGCCTCACCGCCGCCGCGCTGGCGAAGGCGAAAGCCGCCGCGCCCATCACGATCGCGCCGGTGGAGACTCCGATGGTCGCCGACGCTCCCGTGGCGGCTCCCGCCGCACAGCCCGGACCGGACGGCTACTACCTGGGCGGACGCTCGCTGCTGCCCGACGAGTTCAAGCAGCTGAAGTTCGGCGCGGGCGTGGCCTTGTCCGCGCCCGAGGGCGCTCCGGCGTGGTACACGCCGCCGTTCCGCTACCTGGGCCAGATCGAGCGCGCCTACCTGCTCTTCGAGGCGAACGGCGGGCTGTTCATGCTGGACCAGCACGCGGCCGCCGAGCGCATCCTCTTCGAGAAGCTGATGGCCGAGATCGAGCACGGCGGCGCCAAGTCCCAGAAGCTGATGCTGCCCATCCCCGTCGATCTGCCCGCCTCGGCCGTGCGCATGGTTTTGGAGAAAGCCGACCGCCTGCGCAAGCTGGGCTTCGACGTGGAGGCCAAGGGCAAGAACGGCCTGCACGTGACCGCCATCCCCGCCCTCTTCGGCGCGGCCGAGGACGTGAAGCGCCTGGTGCACCGCGTGGTGGACGCGCTGTCGGACCCCATCGACGAAGCCGCGGCTCTGCGCCACGACGCGATCGCGACGGTCGCGTGCAAGGCGGCGGTGAAGGCCCACGACCGCCTCGGGGAAGAAGAAGCGTACAAGCTCCTCGACCAGCTCAAGGACTGCCAGGACGGCTCCTGCTGCCCTCACGGCCGCCGCGCGATGCTGGCCCTCAACCGCGAGGAGCTGGCGCGCCGCTTCCAGCGCCCCGGCGCCGTCCCGCTCTGACTTTTCTCCAAAATAATTCTTCGCGCGTCCGCGCTGAAAAGAATTTACGGATTTTCGTCCAGACCCAAATTTATTTCCGTTTTCTTGGGCCTTGACTCCAAAAGTTTTGGGGCTATACTCCCATCAACACCCGCCCCGAAGCCGGTGTTGCCGACGGAGTCGAGCGGAGTCAGCGCAAGGTCGCAGGACGGACGGTCCGGGTGGGTGCTTCCCCGGCGACGCATCGCATGACGCAGCCGGTGCCGCACCGTCGGTGTCGGGCTCCCTGCGGGGCCGCCGAGACGCAGGGCCTTCCGGCAAGTCGCGCGTTCCGGGTTCGGGGCGGGTCCTTATGAGGCGCTGAGACGGCCCATCAATGGGCGCCGGTCTCGGCGCCTCCTGATTTCCGGGAACATTCTCCGGGTCTCAATCGTAAGATAGTATGGAGAAAGTCCCCGCCCCCATCCGCCTGGAGCCCGGCGAGCCCGGCCGGCTGATCGTCCGCCTCCCCTACACGCCGGAGCGCGTCGCCCGGATCAAGACCGTGGACGGCCGCCGCTGGCACGGCCCGGAGAAATACTGGTCCATCCCCCGCGACGAGGGCACCCCCGCCCGCCTGACCGCGCTGTTCTCCGGCGACCGCGTCGAACTCGATTCGTCTCTCGTCGTCTCCGGGCCGCCGCAATCCAGGACGGCGGCGGAGCCGCTCCTCGACAAAGTCCGCGCGGCCATCCGCGCCCGGCACTTCAGTCCTCATACCGAAGACGCCTATGCCGGCTGGACGGCCCGATTCCTGGCCTGGGCGAAAGCACCGGCCGAGACCCTCGCCGAAGCCGATATCGCGCGGTTCCTGACGAGTCTCGCGCAGGAATCGAACGTCAGCGCCTCGACGCAGAACCAAGCCTTCAACGCCCTGCTTTTTCTCTTCAAGCACGTGCTCGGCAAGAACATCGGCCGAGTGGACGGCGTCGTCCGCGCCAAGGCCTCGCAGCGCCTTCCTGTGGTCCTGAGCAAAGAAGAAGTCCGCCTCGTTCTCGGCGCCATGAAGGGCACGCCGAAGCTCATGGCCGCCTTGCTCTACGGCTCGGGCCTGCGCCTGCTGGAATGCTGCCGCCTGCGGATCAAGGATCTGGATTTCGCCCAAAACCAGCTCGTCGTACGCGCGGGCAAGGGCGACAAGGACCGCTACACCACCCTGCCGGCCGCCCTGCGCGAGCCGCTCCAGAAGCACTTGGCCGCCGTCGAACTGCAGCACAAGGACGATCTTAGTCGCGGCCTCGGGCGCGTCGAACTGCCGAACGCCCTGTCCCGCAAATACCCCAACGCCGACAGGTAATGGGGCTGGCAATGGGTTTTCCCCGCC
>Ga0315268_10004203_pt1 | contig 15657 bp, 21 predicted proteins | sample C1_top_MG_FD_204535 | JGI IMG/M metagenome (GOLD analysis project Ga0315268, IMG submission 204535) | Sediment microbial communities from Yellowstone Lake, YNP, Wyoming, USA - C1_top | ecosystem: Environmental > Aquatic > Freshwater > Lake > Sediment | place: USA: Wyoming | collected 2017-08-01
CCCGACAAATGTCACACGGCTTTTCGCCCAGCAAGTGACGGCGAATCGCCTCTCGTCGCACGGCTTGTTCGGTTGTAAAGGTGTCCATACTTCCTCCTAGATAGAGAAAGTATGGACAAAACAGCCCACGATGTCGTGATCAAATCTGGCGGTTAGTGTCCCTACGATGTCGTGATCGCTCGACGGCCCACGATGTCGTGATTATTGAGAGTTAGGGACAAGGCCCAGGCGCGTGATGGAGATCGCAGGCTGCGAGGCGGTGAAGCGCGCGGTGGCGGCTGGGTTGGGCGTGGCGTTTGTCTCACGTCATGCCATTGCGTTAGAGATGGCGCAGCAGCTTGTGTCCGTTCCAAACATTCCCGAATTGCGCTTTAGGCGTCCCCTGTTTATTCTGACTCGCAAGGATGCACGGCCTTCGGCGGCGGCTCTGGCCTTTTTGGCGCTGGTGACAAAATTACAGTCTCAAGTGGTATGACGAGCCCTTTTGCTATTGGTTGGCAAACAGAATTCATCGGCAGATTTGGAGCGGCCCGAGTTGCCGGTGCAGAGAAACAAGACTCGCTTTATATCTGTTCTTCCTTGTCTACTCATACGACTCTCCTTCAGTTTTTTTGAGTGTCATCATTCTACCAGTTTTTTTAGTTAGGTCGGCCCACATTTACCGAATGGCTGCGCTCACCCATCCTGCGATGGCCCCGCCCAGCACCAGCCAGGTCGAGTTGACCTTGAAGCGAAAGAGCAGCACGGCTGAAACCAGCGCCAGTGCAACTGTGAGCGGGTCTAAAAGAGACGCACGGCCTAGTTGCCATGTCACCGCGGCCATTAACCCCAGTGAGGCGATATTGACGCCATCGAGCAGCGCGCCCAGCCAGGGCGAGCTGCGCAAGCGCGGGATGAATCGGTTGCTGAGCGCCACAAAGATGAACGAAGGTAGAAAGATACCTAACGTTGCCAAAAGGGCGCCGGGCAAGCCCGCCAGGAGATAACCGATAAAAGTGGCCGTGGTGAACACCGGGCCAGGCGTCACCTGCCCGATGGCGATGGCGTCTATCAACTGCTGGTCAGTCAACCAGCCCAGCCGGATTACTAGGTCAGCACGCAGGAAGGCCAGCAGCACATAGCCACTACCATACAACACGGCCCCGATCTTGAGGAACGTCAGGAACAAAACGGGCAGACTGAACGGCACAATTGCCGTAACCGGCAAAACCAGTTTCCCCAATGGCAGCAGCCATACAGCGGCGATTGATCTCCAGCGGCGAATGTTTTCCAGCAGCATTACGGCCAGACCGCCTGCGAACAGCAGCGCGATCTCGTTGACGCCCAACAAGTAGAGCGCGAACACGACCACGCCCACCACGGCGGTGAGTGGCCCCTTTACGGCCTTTTGACCCAGTCCCCACAGCGCCTGCACGATGATGGCAATGACAACGGGCTTGACCCCATACAGCAGCCAGCCTGCCTGCGGAGTCGAGCCGAAGCGCACGTAGGCCCAGGCCAGCGCGATGACAATGAGCATCGCGGGCGTGATGAAGCACACGCCGCCCAGGACCAGCCCGGCCCAGCCCGCCCGGACAAAGCTGATATGAATCGCCATCTCGGTCGAGTTGGGGCCAGGGATGAGGTTCGTCGCCCCGATCAGGTCGAGAAAGTGCTGCTCGGTGATCCACTGGCGACGTTTCACCACTTCATCCCGCATCATGGCGATGTGCGCGGCCGGCCCACCGAAGGCCGTCACACCCAATCGGGTGAACAGCGCGACCACCTCCAACAGGCGTCTGCGTGGAGATTGTTTAGCAGGTACCATAGCCTACCTCGTGTCGGATCAGAATCCTGTCCGCATCCCCTTCATCCACGTTTCGGCTTCATCTGGCTTGACATCCCCGGTCGTCGCAGAATGAGCGTAGGCTTTCGCGCGCCGCAACTCTTCTGGGGTCACGCTGCGTTCCAGCACGGCGTCAAACAACGGGTTGATCAGGTTGTTCAGCCAGCGGAACAGCGCCGACTTGTCTTTGAGCGCGACTTTGTAAAATCGAATGCACCCGTAGCAGTTTGGCGTGCGCACCTCGTACTCGGCCGGGTTGACGCGATTCGCCCACGACAGGAAACGCATCCCCAGCTTGAGCGGCTCGCGCACGACGCGAAACAGCGGCGCGCGCCGGTACGCGATGTTCACGAGCTTGAGGGTGCAGGTGTTGCAAACGGCATTTTTCCGAGTATCCATATCTCCTCTCCCATCAGAACAGGCCGGTCGCCATTCCCGCGCCCACGGCGGAGACGGTGCCTGTGCCGATAAAAGCCTCTTTGCCTAATCCGGCCTTGATCAAAAACGCCGAGCGCAGCGCGCCCTGGTTGCCCGGCAGCCTGCCAAAAAAGCCCGACACCGCTCCACCCAGAGACAGATACTTGCGGTCAAACGCGAGTTGGCTCATGCGCGGCGACAGCTCGAAAAAGGCAAAGCCAATGATAACCACACCGATGATGAGCTTGACTGCCGAGACTTGGTGCATTTGTTCGCCAAACGGGTAGGTCAACAGCGGCGAAATGTTGGCGAATAGGTTCAAGAGTGCCGCGCCCAGCGTCGCCGTCACTGCGCCTGGCAGCGCAAAGCACAACACAACCAGCCAATCGGCTTGGCGCCCGACCAAGAAAACCTTGAACAAGTTATTCGCCAGGTGCACGACCGCCGTGGCGGCCACGGCGACTGGCACAGGAAAAAACAGGGCGAACGCTGGCATCAGCACTGTGCCCAGCCCAAAGCCAGAAAACAGCGTCAGCCCCGAAACGACCACGGCGACCAGACTGACGACCATGTACTCCACGGGTTCACCTCACGCATTGGCATCCACGTCAATTTCCTGGATCAGCTCGCGCACCTTGATCAGAGCTTCGGCCAGCCTCTTTTTCCCTGCCCTCGTCGCGCGATAGTACTTGCGGGCTTTGCCGACGACGACTTGCTTTTCGGATTCCAGCAGTCCATCGCGTTCCAACCCGTGCAAGATGGGATAGAGCGTGCCAGGGCTGAGGTCGTAGCCATGGCGGGCCAACTCGCGGATCAAGTCGAGGCCAAAGACCGGCTCTTGAGCCGCGTGGTACAAGGCGTGCAGCTTGATGAAACCGAGGAAAAAGTCGCGAATCATGTTATCGTATTCCGTTATCGGTTTTCGATATTATAAAAGAAACTCACATGGCTGTCAAGGTTCCACAATAGGAGGGTATGTATGACACGTTGTTGCAGAGCCAGCGAGCATGGCCTTCGGTATCAGGCCGACGTGATCCGCTGCACGAAAGCAGAGCCTTCACCGTAGACAGGGCGGCTCTAGTTGGCTGACAGGCCATTTGGCCTGTGCGCCAATACGCCAGATGGCGCTACACGTTCAGGGGCTTTTCGGATAGACTTTGAGATTGGGAGAGAAAACCCATGATTGATCAACGAGCGACCGAAACGCGGCGCAGGCGCTACGACCGCATTGCGCCATTCTATGACTTCATGGAATTGATGAACGAACAGCGCATGCATCCCTGGCGTGAAAAGCTGTGGGCGCAGGTTTCACCTGCCCGCGTGCTGGAAGTGGGCGTTGGCACCGGCAAGAATTTTGAATACCATCCCAGGGATGCGCGCGTGACGGGCATTGACTTTAGCCCGCGCATGTTAGAGCGCGCCCATCAACGCGCGGCCCTGTTGGGAGATCCGATTGAATTGCGCCAAATGGATGTCCAGGCGATGGAGTTCGCTGATGGCTCATTTGACGCGGCGGTGGCGACGTGCGTGTTTTGCTCTGTGCCGGATCCGGTACAAGGATTCCGTGAGGTCAAGCGAGTCGTCAAGCCGGGTAGCCGAGTCTTTTTGATGGAGCACATGCGCCACTCTAATCTCATCCTCGGCGCGGTGATGGATGCCCTGACCCCGCTGGTGCGCTTGATGGGGCCGGACATTAATCGCCGCACGCTGGATAACATCCGCGCCGCCGGATTGGAGATCGAGCACGTCGAGGACTTGGGGACAGGCGGTATTTTCAAGCTTATCGTCGCGCGTGGGCCAAACGGAAAGATGCCGTGAACACACCGACCGGCGCGGCGATTGCCAGCAAACATAGCTTCGCGCAACTAGCCCGTCAGTGGTGGGCAGTCGGTGTGCTGGCCTTGGCTGCATTGATTTTTGTTGCCGCACCTTGGCCGCTGATAGACAAGCTGTTTGCCATCGCTTACGGCATTTGCCCACAGCGACCGGTGCACTCTCTGTTTTTCGGCGGGCAACAGATGTCCATCGAGGCGCGCATGTTCGGCATGTTCGGCGGTGCCGTGATAGCGGCGCTGTACCTGGCAGCGCGTGGACGCGGCAAGGCGACCGGCTTTCCTCGGCCTTCCATCCTGGTCATGTTGGTTGGCTTTGTCGCGTGGATGGGCCTGGACGGTGTGAATGCGCTGCTCTTTGACTTGCGCTTGCCGCACTTGTACATGCCGAACCTCGCCCTGCGACTGGGCACAGGCCTGTTGACCGGACTGTCCATCGGCATAGTGATCGTGCCGGCTTTTAATCAAACGATCTGGTCGCTGACTGCCGCGCGCAATGTGCCGGTGCTTGCCGGTTGGCGTGACTTGCTTGGCGCATTAGGCATTGAAGCCGTTTTGTTCGCAGGTGGACTTACCGGTTGGGGCGCATTTCTGTATCCCTACTCGATCTTGGCTTCAGTCGGTGTGCTGGGCGTGCTGACGGCCATCGGTACTATCATCGTGACATTGATCCTGCGCCGCGATGGCCGGTTCACGTCGGTGCGAGAGTTGTCGCCCGTCGTGTTGACTGGCCTGGTTTTCGCGACGGTTATGTTGGGAAGCATGTCGGTAGTGCGCTTTGCGTTGTTTGGCCTGGAGCCGATGGGATTCTGAAGGTGCGCCATTTTGCCTACCTCATTTGAGGCCAAATAGCCCTATGAACCAGCGCGCGGCCTTGATATACTGGCATTGTCAAATATCGAACCCCCAGCGAAAGCGCAATGCTAAAGCGTTCATGGCAGCCGTATCTGTTGATCGTGTTGGGTTCTGCCGTCATCCTGGGGGCGCTCGCCTGGCAGATCGCTCGTGACTGGCCGGTCGTCGCCACAAACGGCACATGGAGAATGCCCAAGAGCCTGGCGGGCAAGTCGCTCATCGCGCAAAAGAGTGGAGCGGTAGCGCTGGCCGAGATCGAGTCCCTGCATGGCAAAGGCTTTGAGATGACTGACGGCACGGTCGTCCGCTACGGCGACGCGATGGTGTGGGTCGCCAAAGCCAAAGACGAAGCCACAGCCCAAGCCATGGTTGACACGATGACGCGCCGCATTGCGGCGGCCCGCATTGCGGAAGTCCGCTCGCCGTTCACGCCGACAGGAACACGGCTCATCAATGGACGCACAGTCTGGACGCTGACGGGAATGGGTCAATCGCACTTTTATTGGCAGACGAGTGACAAGGTAACGTGGCTGGCGATTTCGCCGGCTCAAGCCGAACAAGGCTTGCGCAAGCTGATGCTGGCGCTCAAATAACCTCCATAAGAAAGAGCTTCCATGGAACAGGAACAAGAACAGGCACGCGAAGAGAAACAGGAATCGGTGTACGAACAAATTGAACAAGAAATAGCGCCCAAAGCACCCATCACCAGAATCAGCATTCGCACAGTCGCGCTTTTGCTGTTGGTCACTTTGGTGTTTGGCCTTGTGAGTGGCTATCTGCTTGGAAGCAGAAGCACGGCCAGCAGCGCAGCTAATAATCCGACGGCTGTCCCATCAAAACAGGCCAATCTGATTGACCAGATAAATCCACCTAACGGTCATACAGTGCCGGCCGTCTTTGGCGATCTTGGCCCGAGCCTGTTGGCCGCCGGCGCGATTGACTATGACCACTTTGTGCAACTCTACCAACAGATCGGCCGCCCGCTGACCGAAGAACAAATCGCTTTGCTGACCAAAGGCAGCGCTGCGCCGGTCGTTATCAACCGAGATAGTGCACACTTTATGCTCAACTTTTTCTGGGCCGTTGGGCTGGCAAACAAGAACCGAGTGTTAGAAGAAGGCCCGATGAAGACTTATAGCCAGGGGCAGATTGGCGGATTCGCTTCGACCGGCGGCTGGACGCTGGGCGCCAAGCCGCCCGAGGCCCTGTATGCCAGCGCGCTGATGATTGCGCTTACTCCTGAGCAGCAGGCGCGCCTGGAAGAGGTGACCGCCAGCGTCTATCGCCCGTGTTGCGACAATCCCACTCATTTTCCTGACTGCAACCACGGCATGGCGATGTTGGGTCTGCTTGAGCTCATGGCTTCGCAAAATGCCAGCGTAGACCAGATGTTTACGGCGGCCAAATACGTCAACGCTTTTTGGTTTCCGCAGCAAACACTGGAACTCGCAAAATTCTTCCAGGCCCGCCAGGGCGTGGACTTTGCCCAGGCGGACGCTCGTCAGGTGGTGGGAAAGAGTTTTTCTTCCGGATCGGGCTTTCAGACGGCGCACAAGTGGTTAGCCGATAACGGCTTGTTGGAGCAGTCCCCAAGCGCAGGTGGAAGTTGCGGCGTGGGGTAAATAGGTTGGCGCTCAAATAATCTCTCTTGCAAAGGAGCCCTATGAATCGCAAACATGCTTTACTCATGGTCTTGTGCTGTCTGATCCCATTAGTGGGGTTCGCGGCCATTTCGATCTTTCGCATTCCAGCGAACACGGTCATCTACGTTGCTCTCGCGTTGGCGTGTCCAGCGATGCACCTGCTGATGATGCGCGGGATGACACATGCGCCTGCGCGCAGTGCAGGTGTGAATCACGGTGGTGAACACGCTCATCACCAGGTTGAAGCGCCAAAGGAACTCAAAACACAATGATTAGAGTATGACGTATCCCCCCGCTGCATATGAGGTTCAGTAGGCGCCATTTTGCCTGTTGAACATCGAGCGCAATGGCGCCAGGAAAACATAGACGGTTTTGCTATACTGACCGTGACAATCGTTCAGACAATGTACTGGGCAAGTGATCTTGAACATGGTGTATCCACCTAAAACCAGAAGGAGAGAAAATGGCTAGTGTAGTTACTCGTAGAGGGGAAGTCGTGCAGGATCCGTCGCTGGTGCAGAGACTGTTCAACGATCCGCGCGCCGGATGGCTCTGGTTGCTGCCGCGCTTGTGGTTGGGCTACCAGTGGCTCGAATCCGGTGGGGGCAAGTTCTCCAATCCCACGTGGATGCAGACGGGCGAAGCGCTCAAGGGCTTTTGGGCCGGCGCGATCAAGATTCCCGAAACAGGTCGCCCACCTATCACCTTCGACTGGTACCGCGCCTTTATTCAGATGCTGCTCGATGCCCAGGCGTACACTTGGTTTTCCAAGCTGGTTGTAGCCGGCGAACTGCTCATCGGCGTCGCGCTGATCCTGGGCGCTTTCACCGGCATCGCCGCCTTCTTGGGCGGTTTCATGAACTGGAACTTTATGATGGCCGGTTCAGCCAGCGTCAATCCAGTGTTCTTTGTGATCTCGGTCGGGCTGATCTTGGCCTGGAAAGTGTCCGGCTACATCGGCGCAGACTATCTGCTCCTGCCCTGGATCGGCACTCCGTGGCGTGGCGTGCCCAATTCAGCCGGGCCAGCGCCTACAAGTCAGAATCGCGATGCGCACACTTCAGCAAGCCAATCGGTTGCAGCCGGAAAGTAAGCCGTAACCATCGAAGCATTGTAGTCATGAATGAGTTGCAGGGCGGCGAGAGATTTCGCCGGCCTGCTTTTCTTGTGGAACGACAGATGTCACTCGTCCGGGGTGACACATGACATACGCCATTTGGCCTATTCCGCGTAGCGCGCAATGGCGCTATGAGGCTACGTGCAATTCAGGTATACTGGCATCGTCAGTTTTTTCACAGGATCTCTCAAGGTTTTTTGTAGAGGCAGCATGAAACGATGGATGATATTGGTAGCCTTGCTATCAACACTGGTGCTTTCGGCGTGTAGTTCAGCCACCCCTGGCGCGACAACAGGGCGCGCAGCCAAAATGGCCCCCGTCTCACAACTATCACCAGCGGCTCAAAAGGCCCCTACTCGCGTGCGCGAAGCGTACCAGTTTGCGGTCGCCAACCCTGACCTGATGAAGCAAATCCCGTGTTACTGCGGTTGCGGCGCGATGGGCCACACGAGCAACTATGCCTGCTATGTCAAAGAGGCCAAGCCGGATGGCAGCGTGAATTTCGATGACCACGCACTTGGGTGCAGTTTGTGCGTAGACATCACTCAAGATGCCAGGCGCATGTTGGATGAGGGCAAATCAGCCCAAGACATCCGTGCTGTAATCGTGGCGAACTATAGCCAGTTTGGGCCGCCGAATCAATGACCAATTCTCAACTCTCAAACCGCAGACTGCAAGTAACAGCGCTCGCGGTGTTGGTCGGCGTAGTAGTGTTGTTCGTGCCGATACCGCTCACGCTGGCTGCACCGCAAGAGCGGCACTTGCGCATCGAGGCTAGCCGGTATCAATACACGCCATCGGTCATCAGCGTGAACCCTGGCGATAAGGTGACGATTGACTTGACTACGACGGATGTGGTGCATGGCCTATACGTGGACGATTACGGCGTCAGCACCACCGCCGATCCTGGACAGACCTCACGCCTGACGTTTGTGGCCGACAAAGCAGGAACGTTTGCCCTGCGCTGTTTTGCGCCGTGCGGCCCCTTGCACCCCTTCATGGTCGGCAAGCTCAACGTCGGCCCCAACTGGCTGTTGTGGCGTGCGATTGGCGTTGCCGGCATCGCCGCTTTTGCCGGATTCTGGATGTTCCGAAAATGATGCGTCAGGAGACGGCGCGTCAAGAGACGCGACGCTACGAGCTCACCCAGGTTCCCTGGCTCAAGCGATTGCTCGTCAGCCGATGGCCGCTCTTTTTAGCGCGAGCCATCACGCTGGCCGGGTTCGTCTTGACAATCTTTGCTGGACTGATCGGTTCGCCGGTGGGCAGTCACAACTTTGCCATCATTTTTGTCTGGATCGCGTGGTGGACGTTCTTGAAGCTCATTGCAATTCCATTCGGCGGGCGGGCCTGGTGCAGCGTGTGTCCAATTCCCGCGATGGGCGAATGGATACAGCAAGGCGCGTTGGTCGGGCCGGATGGTAGGGGCTTGGGTCTGGGACGCCAGTGGCCTCGACGACTGCGCAACGTCTGGTTGCCCACTGGCGCGTTTGGCGCGATCGGCCTGTTCAGCGCCGTCACGCTGACACAGCCGCGCGTCACCGGTTGGGTCTTGCTGGGATTCATTCTCCTCGCGGTGGTGTTGAGCCTCGTGTTTGAGCGGCGCACGTTTTGTCGCTATGTCTGTCCGATTGGCGGTTTCATCGGGCTATACTCGCGACTGGCTCCCGTTCAAGTGCGGGTTAAAGATCGGGCGGTGTGCGCCGCGCACAAAGAGAAAACGTGTGTGACCGGCAGTGTGCTGGGATACGGATGTCCCTGGCAGGCTTTCCCCGTCGTGCTCACCCAAAACACCAACTGCGGACTGTGCATGGAGTGTTTGAGGTCGTGCCCTCATGACAACGTTGCCGTGAGCGTGCGCCCATTCGGCGCAGACCTCTCGCAGCGGGCGGGTCGCAGCCTGGATCAAGCCTACTTTGGATTCATGATGCTGGGCAGCGTCGTCATCTATTCTATCGTCATGCTGGGCGTGTGGGGCTATTTGAAGGCCGCCGCATATAACATCGGCACTCTGGCCTGGTTCGCCTACTCGGCGGTTCTCCTGGCCTTCACTTTGGGCATGTTGCCGGGCCTGTTCCTGTTGGCTGTGGGGGCCGGGCGGACACTGGCTGGGTCAAAGGTCTCGCTGAAAAAAACCTTTGTCGCCCAAAGCCACGCCATCATCCCGCTGGGCTTGATGGCCTGGGTCGCGTTCACGATTTCGTTCGCGTTTGCCAAATTCTCCTACGTCTGGTCGGTTCTCTCCGATCCATTCGGCTGGGGCTGGAACCTGTTCGGCACGGCCCAATTGCCGTGGACGCCGTACCTGTCTTCCATCACACCGCTCTTGCAAGTGTTGGCGCTGCTCGGCGGATTGGTCTGGACAAGCATCTGGGTGCGCCGCATCGCGCAAGAAGAATTGCCAGAAAAGCTCGCTACGCGGCAATCGCTGCCGGTCATGCTGTTCTGTTTGGTCTTTACGATTGGAATGCTATGGCTACTCGTGGGTTGAAACAGGAATGGCTGGCGCGGCTGATCCTCGCGCTGCTGTTGGTAGCGGCTATCGCAACGCCGTTCGCCGTCCAGTGGATCCAAACACATGACTCGGCGAGGAACGCGAACGCGACAACCATCGAGTTGCGCGCCAGGATGGCAGAAAACGGCGGATGGTCATCAGACGTGATCAACGCCACGGTCGGCCAGACTCTCCATCTGCGGTTGACTTCGGATGATGTGATTCACAGTTTCGCGGTCGGACAGACCGATTGGCCCGCGTTGGATATCAAGCCTGGCGAGGTCGTCACAACCGACCTGGTGTTCGACCATCCTGGCCGCTATACGTTCTTCTGCACGCGCTGGTGCGGCCCGAATCATTGGCGGATGCGCGGCGTGATCGAAGTGGCAGCTCCCAGCGAGTCGAGCACAGCGACACGTCTGCCCACGTCTGAGCCGCCGCTGTTTCAGAAACTCGGCCTCGACATTGACGCGATGCCGGCACTCGCGCCGCCGGCTGAGCAGTCACTGAGTCAATTGCCTGGACTGCCGTCGGCAGAGCGAGGCGCAGCACTGCACATGACGTTGCCCCCGGAACTGCAGCAACTGGATTGGCTGCGAACTCATACGCCCGCCGAAGCATTCGCGCTGCTGCGAAACGATAGCGTGTATAGTGACCTACGTGACGCACAGCTTTGGGACGTAATAGTTTTCGCGTGGCGCGTTGCGGCGACGGGCGAGACGCTGGCGCGTGGAGCCAATCTGTATGCGCGCGATTGCGCCGCCTGCCACGGCGAACAAGGTCGGGGCGATGGCCCGGCCGGGCGCGACTTGCCTGGTCTGCAAACAATGGCGCCAGACATGAAGCGTGGCCCCGCCGATTTCACCAACTTGCACCGAATGGCCGGGCTTTCCGACGCACAGTTGCAGGGCAAACTCTTGCGCGGCGGCATGGGCACGGGCATGCCGGAATTCGGTTCATTGTATTCTCTCGATGACCAATGGGCCATCATCGCGTTTGTACGTGGGTTTGAGATGGACGGCAACAGAAGGTGAGCTGTTGGATGGCGCGTAATGGCGCCATGAGGCCGTAAACCCTCTTGGTATATTGTCACCGTCAGCACCTTCAGAGGGATTGCGAGTGATCGTCAAGAACGTCGAGGGCGCGGCAGAGCGCACTTTCACCTGGAATTTGCAGTGACACTGGATGCGAATGGCAAATCGGATGAGTGAACAAGCGGAAACCGAACAGGCACAGGTAAATGCGCAAGAGGTAGACGAGTCGCCACCGTCGCGACTGCGATCATGGATTGCTCCCGCCTGGTTCCTGCTGGGCGTGCTCGTAGGCGTAGTAGGTTTTGCGGTCATTGCTACATTGAGCAACGCTGGGCCCAAGCTCGATACAGCCGCCATGCGCGAGGCGGCGCGAGATGGTACACTTGATGCGATTGCGACTTTGCAGGCAGGCGGCCCGAGTACGGGCGGCCCGCAGCCTCAAAGCCAAAACCCTGATCCCCCGAAAGCATCCAGGTCTTTTACAGTGCGCGAGGCCAACCGCGCGGGCGACAAGAATGCGCGGGTGACCATCGTCGAGTTCAGCGACTTTCAGTGACCGTATTGCGGGCAGTTCTTCCGGCTCGTGAAGTCGGCTTTGTTCAAGCAGTATGTGGAAACGGGCCAGGTCACGTTTGTATACAAGCACATGGCTATCCTGGGCACGGAGTCCACTTGGGCAGCGGAAGCTTCAGAGTGCGCGGCGGATCAAGCCAAGTTCTGGGAGTATCACGATTTGGTGTTCAGCCGGCAGGCAGGAGAAAACCAGGGCGCGTTCACCAAGGACAAGCTGTTGGGTATGGCGCGGGAACTCGAACTCGACATGACCAAATTCGAGCCGTGCCTGAAAAATGATCAGACGCTTGGACGGGTGCAGGCCGACACAGAAGAAGGTCAAGAGGCCGGTGTGCGCGGCACGCCAACGTTCTATATTAACGGGCAAGGGCTAGTGGGCGCGCAGCCCTTTGAAGCATTCAAAGCAGCGATTGATAAAATCTTGAAAGGAGAATGAGTCACACTATGGGCAAAGCACGCATCAAGCGCAAGAATGAGCCGACCCCGAAATCACCCTGGCCGTTCGCGGTGATGGGCGTCGGGGCAGTGTTGATCATCGTCATCGGGTTCCTGGCCTGGAACGGGAGCAACTCGAAGAAGCCGAGCGCCACGCCGCAAGTCACGGGCGGCCCGAAGCTGAGCGTAGACCGCGACAGTATTGACTTTGGTAAGCTGCCGCTCGACCAACCTGTGCGAGCAGAGTTCAGGCTCAAGAACGTGGGCGATCAGCCGCTGGCGATCAAGGGCGAACCGCGCGTCGAGCTCGTCAAGGGGTGTTGACCGCCTCGCGCTGTCGTCGGTTCGACGACACTCAACACAGGACAGGACACAACGCTTTCGATGGAGTTCATGATGCACGCCGGCATGGATGGCGCACACGAGTTCCGCGTGCATGTGTTGACCAACGATCCGAAAGAGCCGGAAAAGCTGCTCACGGTGATTTCGTATTGGGGGAGCTGAGTTACGCCAGCGTTTCGTACATCACCACGGCGACGGCCACGCCCGAGATAAAGGTCAACCCGCCAATGACGGCGATGGCGGTCGGAATACCCAGCGCATCGGCCAACAGTCCCACCGTGAGCGCACCTACAGCATATCCCGCATCTCGCCACAGGCGGTAGACTCCGACTGCCGTCGCCCGCCAGTCAGGATGAGCTACGTCCGACACAGCAGCTAACAACGTGGGATACACGAGCGCTGTGCCCAGGCCCAACAGCACCGCGCCGCTGAGCCAGTGCTCAAAGCTCCTTCCAATCACAAACAGGCCGATCCCGACGGCCTGTACCCACATGCCCACTACAATCATCCACTTGCGCCCCAGGCGGTCACTGAGTGCGCCGGTGAGGAGTTGGCTCACACCCCACACGCCAGGATAGACGGCGGTGATCATCCCGATTTGACCTAGCGACAGCCCGGCTCCGGCCAGGAAAATGGGCGCCAACCCCCACACCATACCGTCATTCAGATTGTTGACCATGCCGGCTTGGCTGACGGCAAACAGACCCGGGTCTTTCCAACTGGTCCACTTTAGTATTTCGGCAAAGGATGTGGTCTTGGCGTCTGGCATTTGGGATTTGGGATTTGGGATTTGCGGTTTGCGGTTTGCGGTTTGAGATTCGTGTTGGGCATGCGCTTGCGTTTCGCGCACAAAGAAGGTCGAGAGCGTCAGGCCAAGCAGACCAAAGACAATCCCAGGATAGAACGGCACAGGGCGCAGGCCGTGTGTCTCGGCCAGGTAGCCCGTGGTCAGCGCCGAAAGCGAGACTGCCACGTAGCCGGCAAACTCATTCAACCCCATAGCCAGTCCGCGCCGCTCTGGCCCGGCCAGGTCAATCTTCATGATCACTGTCGTTGACCAGCACAGACCCTGGTTGATGCCCAACAGCACATTAGCCAGGACCACCCAACCCCAGCTTGGTGCAAAGATGAGCAGCAAGGGTACAGGCAGCCCTGCCAGCCAGCCGATGACCAGGATACGCTTCCGCCCCACCCGGTCAGACAGGCGGCCAGCCAACAGGTTGGCGAGCGCTTTGACGATTCCAAAGCTAATCAGGAAGGAGAGCACAACCGAACGGGAGACCAATCCAAAATCTGCTCCGGCAATGAGTGGGACGACAGTGCGCTCCAGCCCGACCATCGCTCCGACGAGGGCGTTGACGAAGACCAGCAGCGCGAATTGTCGCCAATTGGCCCGCAGGCCCAGGGAAACTTGGGGTTCACTCAAAGTTTTGCACCACCGGATAGCCCGCTGCCTGCCAATTGCCAAAACCGCCGTCCAGCAGCATCAGATTCCGGTACCCTCGCTGTTCCAGCACCGAGAGGCCTACAGTTGAACGGTCAGCATGACCACAATGAACGACCACGTAGCTTTCTAGAGAAAAAGGCATTGCTTCTGTTGGCAGTCGCCCTGCCTCGACGTGCAGGGCGCGCGGAAGATGACCCGCGCGCCACTCGGCGTCTGAGCGCACATCGAGCACCGCGAGAGTGTTATCTCGCTCCAACTGGCGAGCCAGCTCTGCGGCTGACATCGTAAGCACTTGAGACACCGGCAAACCGGCCGCCTTCCAGGCTTCCAGGCCATCTTCCAGGTATCCCCGCAAGTCATCATACCCGATGCGAATGAGCTGACGCACGGCCTCTTCTCGCTCATTCGAGTCATCGGCGATCAGAATCAGGGGCGTGCCGAAAGGCACCACCCAGCCGACCCATGTGACGAGTGGCGCACCCAAAGGGATGCCATAGGAGCCTGGAAGGTGTCCGGCGGTGAATTCGCGCGGTGTCCGCGTGTCCACCATGGCCACTCCTTGCTCCATCTGTCGGTGAACAGCCTCTGGCGAGAGAGGCGCGAGGACAGGGATATCGCCGAGCACTTGCGGGCCGGCCTGGTTCATTCGGCGCAAGTGTTTAAAGTAGCTGGGGTATGAGGGCAGATTCGCCGTAGCCTGCGCTATAAACTCTTCTTCCGACAGAGCCTGAGCTAGTGGATTCCATTGCCGCTCACGACCAATCGTTGTACTTCGCTCCGCGACAACCGGCGTAGCGCAAAAAGAGCCTGCGCCGTGGGTGGGGTAAACGACTACGTCATCCCGCAAGCGCAGCAGTTTGTCGTGAATGGTGTGATACAAGTCCCGGGCCAGGGGCTTGGTCAGATCGTGGCCTAACAGATCCGTGCGGGCGACCCCACCGACGATGAGTGCGCCGCCTGTAAAGATGGCTGACGGTGCCTGCCGGTTGGCTTCGGTGACGGTGAAACTGATGTGCTCCGGCGTATGGCCTGGGGTCGTCAACACACCCACAGTCAGGTCACCCAGATCGAGCGTATCCCCGTCGTGTAAAGGGATGTGCTCAAAGGCCACGTGTGCCTCAGCGCTGGCGCCAACGCGCAGACCGACTTGGGCAGCGAGTTCTAGTGCGCTCGTAACAAAGTCGTTGTGCAGGTGCGTGTCCACGGCGTAGGCGAGGCGGAACCCCAGTCCTTCGGCCACCTGGATGTAACGATCCACGTCGCGTTGTGCATCAATGGTCACCGCCAGTTTCGTCCCCTCCGAACCGACCAGGTACGATGAGTTGCCCAATCCCTCATCCACAAATTGCTTGACGAACACGTGTCCCTCCTCTACTATTCTTCGCCGCTCTTGCGCACATCAAGGCAACGACCATCCCCCCCATCTTACCGGGCATAAATCGCAATTTGCCATACGAGCGTCTGACGATAGAAACGTCGCTCCAGGCCAAGGCTGCGCACCAGAGATTCGACGGCTGCGGTGGGATGCAGGAAGGTACGGAATGTCGAGTAGCGTCATCCCTTCTATGCCTTCAGCCTTGAGCGCGTCAATCAAGATACGCGTCGTCAGATCCGGGCCGTGCGCTCGATATTTATCCAATTTC
>Ga0315268_10004204_pt1 | contig 15656 bp, 17 predicted proteins | sample C1_top_MG_FD_204535 | JGI IMG/M metagenome (GOLD analysis project Ga0315268, IMG submission 204535) | Sediment microbial communities from Yellowstone Lake, YNP, Wyoming, USA - C1_top | ecosystem: Environmental > Aquatic > Freshwater > Lake > Sediment | place: USA: Wyoming | collected 2017-08-01
GGCCTCGGTGATCGGGTGGCTGGCGGTGGCAATCGCCGCGCCGGTGTCTTCCTGCAAGGCGGCGGCGACACTCTCGATCAGTGCCGGATCGATCAGCGGTTCGTCGCCCTGCACATTGACCACGATCTCGTCGTCATCCCAGCCGAGCCGGGCCGCCACTTCGGCAATGCGATCGGTTCCGCTGGGATGATCGGCGCGCGTCAGCAAAGCCTGGAAACCGTGTTCCTCGACTGCGCGACGGATATCCTCGTGGTCGGTGGCCACCCAGATGCCGTCGTGGCGGCAACGCTGCGCCGCCTCGGCAACGCGCACCACCATCGGTTTCCCGGCGATATCCGCCAACGCTTTGCCGGGCAGCCGCGTCGATGCATGGCGTGCCGGAATGACGATGCGTAGCGGCATGCCCGCCTCAAGCCTCGCCGGCGGCGAGGCCGCGCGCCTCATCCTCCAGCATCACCGGGATATCGTCCTTGATCGGATAGGCAAGCCGGCACGGCTTGCAGACCAACTCGGCTTGTGGCTTGCGGTAATCGAGCGGACCCTTGCAGATCGGGCAGACGAGGATTTCAAGCAGGCGGGCGTCCATGCGGCTTCTCCAGGATGCAGCGTTCAACATGAGCGGCGAGATCCAGCCCCGACCGAGCGGGCTCGACCTGCGCCGACACCGGCAGCACCCAAACGGGGCGATGGGTGAGACCGGCGCATTTTACCGCATCCTTCTCGGTCATCAGCAATACATCGGCGGCAATCGCGGAAAGATCGGCGGCGGTATAACGATGATGATCGGGGAAAGCATGCGCCGTGAATTTCAATCCGAGGCCGCTGAGATGCTCGAAGAATCCCTGCGGCACACCGATCCCGGCGACGGCGGCAAGGCGCAAGTTGCCCAACGCCGCCGCTTCGCAGCTCCGGGTGTGGTCGGCCAGCGCGTAAAAAGCGGCGCCGACGAGACGCATGTGAAATACCGGAAGGGTTTCCACAGGCGCGGTGGCCGTACCGTTCAACACCAGCGCATCGACGCGCCGCAGACGGGCCAGGGGTTCGCGCAACGGCCCGGCCGGCAGCGGCCAGCCATTCATCTGGCCGCGCGCATCGAGCACGGCAATCTCGACATCCCGCCCCAGGCGGTAGTGTTGCAGGCCGTCGTCGCTGAGGATCAGGTCGCATTCGGGATGCGCCGCCAGCATGGCCCTGGCCGCGGCAACGCGATCGCGCCCGACGAACAGCGGCAGCCCGCTGCGGCGCCTGAGCAGCAGCGGCTCGTCGCCGACCTGCAGCGCGTCGCTGTCGGTGCGCACCTCGCGGACTGGCCCTGAACGCCCAAGGCTGCCATGGCCGCGGCTGACGATGCCGGGCCGCCGGCCACGCGCCTGCAACTGTTGCGCCAGCCACAGCGTCAGCGGCGTCTTGCCGCTGCCGCCGACGATGATATTGCCGACCACCACCACCGGCACCGGCAGGCGCTCAACACGCAACCAACCCAAGCGATACAGCGCACGGCGAACGGTCACCAGCAAGCTGAAGAGGCCCGCCAGCGGCAGCAGGGCACACGCCAAGAGGCCTCGGCGCAGCCAGCTTTGCGACAGGATGTCGTTCAATTCCATGCGGACGCCCATATGAACAAGGGCGAGCGGAAAAACCTCGAGCTCGCCCGCCGTTCAACGGTTGGCGGTCTGGGTGGCAAAGGAGATATGCGACAAGCCGGCCTGTTGCGCCGCCTGCATCACGTCGATCACGCTCTGGTGCGTCGTCTTGGCGTCGGCACTGATGATCACCACCGGTTCCTTGGCGCCGCTCCCCGCCACGCGCTTAAGGGCCATGCTGATCGCGGCGACATCGCGGGCGCCGACGGCGCTGCGGTTGACCATCACGTCGCCCTGGTTGTTGACGACGACATTGATCTCGTTCGGCTGGTCCTGCGCTTGCTGCGCATCGGCGGTGGGCAGGTTGATTTCCAGCCCGGCGTATTTCGAATAGGTAGTGGTGATCATGAGAAAAATCAATATCACCAGCAACACATCGATCATCGGGATCAGGTTGATCTCCGGTTCTTCGTGAGGACGGCCGCGCTGGAAGTTCATGACATCGTCTCCGGTTGCGGACTACTTGCGCTCGCCGTGCACCAGCTCGACCAGTTTTACCGCCTGCTGTTCCATCTCGATCACCAGTCCATCGACCATGGAACGAAAATGCCGGTAGAAGATCATGCTGGGAATAGCGATGATCAGGCCGAAGCTGGTGTTGTACAGCGCCACAGAGATGCCGTGGGCAAGTATTTGCGGGTTGTTGCCGGTTGCGGTGGGAGACCCGAAAATCTCGATCATCCCGATCACCGTGCCGAACAACCCCATCAGCGGGCTGATTGAGGCAATGGTGCCGAGGCTGGTGAGGAAATGCTCCAGTTCGTGTGCAGCACCGCGCCCCGCCTCCTCGATGGCCTCTTTCATCACTTCGCGGGTACTCTTGACGTTGCGCAAGCCGGCGGCGAATACCTGGCCGAGCGGCGAGTGTTTCTCCAGGCGTTGCAGTCCCTGCTCGGACACCCCGTTCTGGCGGTAGTCGCCGATCACGCTGGCGAGCAACCCGGGCGGTACGATCTTGGCGCGGCGCAAGGCCGTGGCGCGTTCGATAATCAAGGCAACGGCGATTACGGAGGTCATCAGCAACGGCCAGATCGGCCAACCGGCGGCTTCAATGATGGAGAACACGCAATACTCCTTACGGCATCGGAACAAGCGCGCACTTTAGCCTGCGGCGCGCGTTTCGGCAAGGCGTGCCGAGCGGCGATGCTTGCATGCAGGACGGCATCCCCCGTCGAGGACAGCCATCCACCATCCATCCAGCACTTTCCCGCGGCAAGCGGCAGTGGGCAGACGGCTGGACGGCGAAAAACACCGCTCGACAGGCTTCCGCTACAATCGCGTGCATGTCGATGTTGCCGCAAACCGCCCGTCCGGAGGATGCCCAGGCGATTGCCGCCGCTTGGCGGGCACAACTGGCGCAGGCAACCAACGTACCCGCGCGTGTCGGGATGCCGCATGGCGCAGCGAGCCGGACTATCGGGGCCCTGGCGGAATTCGTCTCTCTGGCGCTCCAGGCAGGGCAAAGCTTGTGGATCGTCGTATCCGACGATGAATGGCTGCCGGAACTCTCCAACGCACTGGATCTGGCACTGCGCCCGCTGTGCCTGGTGCTGCCGAGCCCGGGGTTTGCCGCCGGGATCACCCTGCGCGCGACGCTGTCGCTGCTGAAAAGCCGCCTCTCGCGCGGCGGCGAAGCCAGCCATGCCGCCGCCTGGGAAGCACAGCGCGACAGGCTCGGGCAGCATGCCGAGCTATGGCAAGCAGCGCTCGACTGGAGCGCGCGCAACAGTTTCAACGCCCCTTGGCCGGCACGGGTCGGCGAACTGTTTCCGGTCTGCATCCTCACCAGTTCGCAAGCCGAATCGCTGCATGGCGTGCCGCGCGATGCGCTGCTCCTGCTGCAACCGGAGCGGATGTCCGCGAGTCTGCCCCAATTGCTGGCGCGCGGCAGGCATGCGCTGCTGCTGTATGACGCGACGGCGGCCGCTGCCAACGGAATTGTCCCGGTCAACGAGGAAGCCCAACTCCAGGCCGAGTTCGAAATGCTGGCGCAGGAACTGGGAGAGATGGAACTCGAGTTCGCAACCGTGCAAGCCGAACTCGCCGAGTTCACCCGCACATACCACGCCTGCGTCGGCGAGCGCATGGCTGAACTCGACGCGCTGCAAGCGAAGATAGCCCGTCAATATGCAGATCGCCTCTCCGCGGATACAACCGCACGGCATCAGGCGGAACAGGCCCAGGCCCAGGCCGAGCGATCCAGGCGTGAACGCAGCCGCTTCGCCGAACTCGACAGCCAAAACGATAAACCTTTTGCGCCGTCAACCGACCTGAAGCGCTTATTCCGGCAATTGGCGCAAAAAATCCATCCCGACCGGGCCGAGAACGAAATCGACCGGGTCTGGCGCACCGAACTGATGAGCGAGGCGAATCGCGCCTATCGCAGCGGCGACGAAATGGTGTTGCGTGAAATACTCGGCCAGTGGCGCGCAGGACAAGCGCCAGATCGAATCAGGTCGGTGGCGCCAGCGCCGTTGGCGCGGCAAGTGGCCAGGATGCAGCGAAGACTGGACGAGATAGAAGCGGAACTCAACCGTCTGGTGGCCTCGCGGCTGTATGAGTTGTTCGCCGCGGCCAATCTGGCCCGGCAACGGGGACGTGATTTATTACGGGAAATGGCCGATCAACTCGATACGCAGATAGCGGCGGCGAGAGTGCGGCTCGAACAACTCGAAGCCGCCTGAACTTAAGTTGGGTTTCAGTTGAGCTTATCGCCGCGCTCGACGCGTTCGATGAACGCCAGAGCCGCATAGTTGCCCAGACGCGCCGCGCTACGCAACCATTTCATCGCCAGACGCATGCTGCGCGCAACCCCTTCTCCCCGGTAGTAGGCACAGCCGAGTTCGTACTGCGCATCCACCATGCCCAGCGTGGCTGCCTTGCGCAGCCAGCGCCCTGCTTCCCGGGCATGCAGGGCATTGCGCTCGGCGCCCTGGCCATACAACAGACAATATCCGTAACTGTACATGGCGTAGGCATCTTCGTGCTGCTCGACGGCCTGTTCGTACCAGCGTAGCGCCTCGCGATAGTTCTGGGCGACTCCTTGGCCAAAATAATACATATCGGCCAGCGCCAGCTTGGCATCGAACAGGCGTGCCGCTTTGCGGTACCAGACCAGCGCCTGGCTGTAGCCCTGTTGCATGCCGATGCCATGCCGATAACATTCGCCGAGTATAAAAGCGGCGCGGCGGTGACCGAGTTCGCCCGCCTTGCGATAGAAACGCACGGCCTGTTGAATATCTGGAGCCATGCCATCGCCGTGCAGCAGTTGCTCGGCGCGGGAAAAATAGTAGCGTTCCAACTCACCCAGCGCCGATTGCCAGCCGCTCTCCGCGGCGGCGCGCAGCAGTTTCTCGCCACGTTCCAGGCTGCCGCGAACACCGCTGCCGTGCAGGTAGCAACGCCCCAGTTCGGCCATCGCATGCGGCTCTCCAGCCTCGGCGGCGACCCGATAGTGCCCGACGGCTTGGGCGGGATCACGCGCCACGCCAACGCCATGTTCATAGCATTCGCCCAGCCATACCCGCGCCGCCACATCGTTGCCCTCCACCGCGCGGCGGTACCAGGCAACCGCCAATGCCTGATTTTCGCTGACGCCATCGCCGTAGCGGTAGCAATGTCCCAGCTTGAGTTGCGCCTTGGTGTGGCCCTGGCGCGCCGCTGCGCGATACCAGCGGATTGCCTCAGCCACATCCTGTTGCAAGCCACCACGTCCGAAGGCATGCCATTCGCCATACTCGAACTCGGCCTCGCGATTGCCGAGTTCCGCGGCGCGGCGGTACCAGCCAAGGCCCATCTGCGGATCCTGCGTCACGCCATAGCCGAAAACGTAGCATTGGCCGAGCAAGAACATCGCTCCGGTGATACGTTTCCTGGCCGCGGCGCGGAAACAGTTTGCCGCTTCGGCATGATCCTGGGCGACTCCCTCACCGGAATACAGGCACATTCCCAGGCAATACATTGCCGCGGCACTGCCGCCGTCGGCTGCCGATCGCCACAATTGTGCCGCTTCGCTACGATTTTCCGCGACACCGCGACCGAAAAACCGGCAGCGCGCCAGCAGGTCGCTGGCGCGCTGATGTCCCTGATCCGAGGCTTGCCGCAGCCAGCGCGTTGCCTCGACAAAATCGCGGTTGCCGCCAAGTCCGAAGTAAAGCGTCCGGCCGAGCCAATATTGAGCCAGCCGCGCACCCATGCCGCCCTTTATCGCGGCATTGCGCAATAACACCTCTGCCCGCGCGGCATCCCTGGTTACGCCGTGACCGCGTAACAGGCACAAGCCCAACCAGGTCAGTCCGCGCAGATCTTCACGCGCCGCGGCACGCTCGAACAGACGCGCCGCCTCGGCGTGATCCTTGGGCAAACCAAAGCCGTGATAGAGCAACCAGCCGAGCACAGCCTCTCCTGAGGCGCAGGAACGCTCGGCGCTCAGCGACGCCCAGCGCAACGCTTGGGCATAGGATTTATCAGGCCCCGCGCCGACGACATAGCGCCAGGCCAACTCCGCCTGTGCCTGGACGTTCCCGGCCTCGGCCATGCGCGTCAGTTCGCCTAGCGGCAGCTGGCGCCAAAACTCCTCCGCCGGTCCGAGCAGTTCAAGACCTTGCGCTGCACCACGTTCAATCAGACTGGTCTCCAGCGCTTCGCGAAAAATGCCGAGCAAAGCCGGGGAGTGCAGTGGAATCAGGGCATCAGACATAACGGAAAAAGTAAATTGCAGTTACCGCAGGCTGTTGTCCAGCGCGGAATCGCTCGTGTTGAAAATGAAAGCCGGGCCATTTTGCTTGCGTGGCTGGTGGCTATCGTTCACGGCGGTTGGTAGAGGCGGCGTGTCACCTCTTCCATCCCCACGGGTCAACTCTCCGGATCGTCATCCTGCCTGCAATTGAAAAATTGGTGCTCGCCGCTACATCGGGCGTTCAGCTTGCCTGATGGTGAACTGGGAGTGTAAGGTTACCGGAATTCTCCCCGCCATAGCGTGCGCTTTCTACTTTGCGAAGCAATTGGATATAGTCAAATTACATAACTCCAAGCCGCCTCGCTTATCCACAAAATCTGTGGATAAGCTTGTGGATTGATGGGGGGCGACGTCCGTAAATCGGCTTGCCGTAAGCCTTTTTTCTAGGCCGCCACAAAATGAAGCTTTTATTACATCTCTTATTAAACAATGACTTATATTAAGCACCACGTCTCCATGCGGGTTAGCGAGATGCTTGCCAATATTCGCCGACACAGGTGTGGATTCCATTACAATCCGGAACGTCTTTTGCACCTATTGTCAACTCCATTTCCAGCACCGCATGACGCCTGAAATTCTCACGGTTTCCGCACTGAACCACCGCGCTCGCGAACTCTTGCAACAGAATTTTCCACTGTCCTGGGTCAGCGGCGAGATATCCAACCTCACCCGCGCCGCCTCGGGGCATCTCTATTTTTCGCTCAAGGATCAGGCCGCCCAGGTTCGCTGCGCGATGTTCCGCAACCGCGCCCAACTGATTCCCTGGCGCCTGGAAAACGGACAGCAGGTCGAAGTACAGGCGCTGGTAACGCTATATGAAGCGCGCGGCGAATTCCAGCTCAATATCGAGGGGATACGCCGCGCCGGCATAGGCACACTGTATGAAGCCTACTCACGACTCCGCGAACAACTGGAGCGCGAGGGGCTGTTCGCCCCGGAAAAGAAGCTGCCACTGCCACGCTTCCCGCGCCGCGTCGGCATAGTGACTTCGCCGCAGGCAGCGGCGTTGCGCGACATACTTAGCGTCTTGCGGCGACGCACCCCGCACCTGTCGATGATCCTCTACCCGGTGCCAGTACAGGGGCTGGGCGCCGCGGATAAAATCGCCGCGGCAATCCTGCTGGCGGGGAACCGGGCGGCGCAGGACCAGTTGGACGTGCTGATCGTCGCCCGTGGTGGCGGCAGCATCGAGGATCTTTGGGCTTTCAACGAGGAACCCGTGGCGCGCGCCATTGCCGCCTGTCGGCTGCCCGTGGTGAGTGGAATCGGCCATGAGACCGACACCACCATCGCCGACTTTGTCTCGGACCGGCGCGCTGCCACGCCGAGCGCAGCAGCGGAGCTGGTCAGCGCCGGCTGGTTCGCCGCCACGCATGAACTCGTCTCACTGGGCAACGCTCTGCAGCGCAACCTGCGCTCATTGCTTGAATCAAGGATGCAGCGCCTCGACCTGCTCGCCCACCGCTTGCTACATCCAGGAGCGCGGATGCAGCGTGACCTTGACGCCATTGCCCACCTCTCAACCCGCCTGCACGCCGGGTTGGCGGGACGCTTGCGGCAGCATGCCGTGGCATTGGAACACTGGCGTTTGCGGCTCAGTCAAGCGCGACCGTCCACCCAGCCGGTCGCGACTCGTCTGGCGCTCGCCAGTCAACGGCTCAAAGCCACGGCCAAATGGCGGCTGGCAAAGCAGCAGGAGCGGCTATCCGCACTTGCCGCAGCCCTCGCTCAACTCAGCCCCCAGGCAACTCTGGAGCGCGGCTACAGCGTCGTACGCAACAGCCAGGGCCAGGTGGTAAGCAACAGCAGCCAACTTGCCAGCGGGGAGGTCGTTGAATTGCATTTTGCCAAAGGCTGGGCACAGGGGCGGATCGGACAAACAGGCTGAGCCGCGCTAACAGCACAGGTTGCCAGAATCGTATTCTCCGACTAAACTTGTCAAGTTTTCAGCTTTTGCCTTGCAACATCTGCTCACAGGAGAATTACCATGGAACACACATTGCCCCCACTACCTTATGCGATGGACGCTTTAGCTCCGCACATCTCCAAGGAAACTTTCGAATATCACTACGGCAAGCATCATCAGGCCTACGTCACCAATCTCAACAACCTGATCAAGGGTACCGAGTACGAGACACTCGACCTTGAGGCTATCGTCAAGAAAGCGCCGGCGGGCGGCATTTACAACAACTCCGCCCAGGTCTGGAATCACACCTTCTTCTGGAACTCCATGAAACCCAGCGGCGGCGGAACCCCGACCGGTGCCCTGGCGGATGCCATCAACAAAAAGTGGGGGTCGTTGGACGAGTTCAAGAAAGCCTTCCAGACCTCAGCCGTGGGCAATTTCGGTTCTGGTTGGACCTGGCTGGTGAAGAAATCCGACGGCGCAGTCGATATCGTCAACATGGGCGCTGCCGGCACGCCTCTGACGACCGGCGACAAGCCTTTGCTTTGCATCGACGTATGGGAACATGCCTACTACATCGACTACCGCAATGCCCGACCCAAGTTCGTCGAAACCTTCCTGAACAGCTTGGCCAATTGGGATTTCGCGGCGAAAAATTACGCCTAAACATCACACACCCGAAAAAGGCTAGGATAGTCTGAAATAAAGCAGAAGGGCGACCATCATGGTTCGCCCTTCTGCTTGGTACAGAGCCAATCAAAAACATTCCTCCTGCCTAAAAGCTTATCAGCCCGACTTGTACCTACTCAAACTCAACATTGAAGATTGAATCCGTGGAAGATGCCGGAAATGAGTGTGCTGAATGTCCTTTCTGCGGCACTATCAACGCCAGCTGTAAGCATTTGATCGCCAGTTTCGGCGTCAGCGATGGAGCTATCGAAGCTGGGCTCATCATGGAGCACCAGGATGAGATCGCCGAACAAATGACGGGAGGCAACGACGGGATAGCTGGAAGCAGTAGTCCGGACCTCGACACAGCGGATATCATCGCCACCCTTCGCGCTTTCCTGGAGCAACATTCCGAGGTCGAATGGATCGAATACAGCATGGATGAAACCAACGGCACTTGGGACTATGCCAACTATTGGGCGCGTTACCCAGGCATGGTCATTGATGACCTATATCGGCATTTGGAAACTGCGACGGGGGACTATTGATACCGGCTTGGCTACAGGCACGTATTTCTAGTGCGCCGGTGGTGCCTTGTCGATACCGGCAAGCGGCGTACCGGTGCCAAATCCGCGATTCTTGAACCAACCGGCACTCATCTCCAGAGCGAACTTCGCCGGTTTCTCGGCACAGTGGTTGTCTTCAGTCTGCGGCAGCATTTCCTCGACATTGATAATGCGCCCTTGACCGTCGATAAATGCCACCGCAAGCGGAATCAAAGTATTGCGCATCCACATGCAATGCTGCGCAGCCTGGTCAAAGACAAACAACATGCCGTGATTAGCCGACAGATTCTTGCGGAACATCAAGCCCTCGGCACGCTTCGCCGATGTATCGACAACTTCCGCCTGGATACGGTATATCCCGGCGCTAAGTTCCAGCAGTGCCTGGGCCTGTCCGGCGGATGCCGCGAACAGCAGCGCACCTGCGAGCAGCCAGCGCATACGATTGTTATGGGATTTCATGCATCGACTCCTCTGCGTCTGGCAATGAAAAAGGCAGGGATTACCCTGCCTTTTTCAAGCAAGACCCCAAGATTACTTCTTGGCTTCGTCTTTCTTGGCTTCTTCTTTCTTGGCAGCGGGTTTCTTCGCATCGGCTTTCTTGGCATCGGCCTTAGGAGCGTCAGCTTTCTTTTCGGCTTTCTTGTCAGCCTTCTTCTCTTCTTTTTTCGCTTCAGCTTTCGGCGCGTCGGCGGCGAAACTGGCAACGGAAACGGTGGCGAACATGGCGGCGATCAAAACGGAGAGTAGTTTGCTCATGGTATTTTCCTCAAAGATGGGTTGTCTTGCGACCGATAAAATCAGGCCGGCAATTATATTATGTGATTAATTTATTTATACAGCGGTGGCTTGCAATTCGAGTAGAAAAACAAAGGGCAGTTTGCACTGCCCTTTGTTAATCAATTACTTACTCAGCAGCTTTCTTGGCTTTCTTGGCTTTCTTGGCTTTCTTGGCCTTGACAGCTTTCGGAGCGTCAGCCTTGGGGGCTTCGGCAGCAGCCGGAGCAACCGGAGCAGCGGCGGCAGCCGGAGCAGCAGCGGGCTTCGGTGCATCGGCGGCAAAAGCGGTGGTGGCAGCGAATGCGCCGGCAATCAGGAGGGTCAGCAGTTTGTTCATTTTGTTTCCTTTAAAGAAAAATTGGCGTTTATCCATGACACTTCCAGTTAAAACTGGTGTCAGCGCGCTTAACGCGCGATCCTATCGAGGGTTGACACAATTGTCACAATTGTCGGATTTTCACTCGAATTCTCTCCATGTTCCCGGCTCCAGATCGGCCAAAGTCCAGCTACCAACCGCCCACCGGATCAGGCGCAAGGTCGGAAAGCCCACCTTTGCGGTCATCCGCCTGACCTGGCGATTTTTGCCTTCGCGCAATTCCAGTTCAATCCACGCGGTGGGAATCGCCTGGCGATAGCGAATTGGCGGATTGCGCGGCCATAACGCTGCGGGCTCCGGAATCAGGCGGGCAAGACATGGCTTTGCCCGAAAATCGCCCAGATCGGGACCTTCGGAAAGCGCCTCCAGCGCTGCCGCATCCGGGATTCCTTCGACCTGCGCCCAGTAAGTCTTGGGCTGCTTGAAGCGTGGATCGGCGATCCGCTGTTGCAAGCGGCCATCGTCGGTCAGAACCAACAGGCCTTCGCTGTCGGTATCGAGACGGCCGGCAGGGTAGATGTCGCGCAAAGGAATATAGTCCTTCAGCGTCGGCCGGGCGTCGCTTGAGGAGAACTGCGTCAACACCCCATACGGCTTGTTGAACAGGATAATTCGGCTCAAACGCGACTCACGTAGTTGAAACTCGAGCGGAATATATCTCGCTGAACGCATTGCGAAAGCGCAGCGATTCGTCATACGGGAAGAAGTCCTTGACCACGCCACGACGAATCTCCTCCTGCGCCGACTTCCAGAAGCCGATGTCGAGCAGATCGGCGTGATGGTGCATGAAAGCCGCACGTATGTTCGGCGAGGTCAGCAGGAAGGTGGCGAACTCCTCGGGGAAAACATCGGTGCGCGACACCGAATACCAAACTTCACCCGACAACTCCATTTCAGGATAGGGTGCCGGTGGTATTTTGCGGAACTTGCAGTCGGTCATGTACTCTATTTCGTCGTAGTCGTAGAACACCACACGGCCGTATCTGGTGACACCAAAATTTTTCCACAGCATGTCTCCGGGGAAAATGTTGGCGATGGCCAGTTCGCGAATGGCATTGCCGTACTCGCGGACCACCTGATCGACTCGATCTTGGCGGTTCTCGCGCTCCGCTTTCTCAAGATTGATGTTGAGAGGTTCCATGCGCCTCTCTATGTAGAGGTGTTTGATCACGATATCGTCCCCATCCCCCTCGATCAAGGATGGCGCAGACCGGTATAACTCTTCGAGCAGCTCCTCTGAAAAGCGCGCCTTGGGCAAGGCGGCAAAGGAAAACTCCAACGTGTCCGCCATGCGGCCGACGCGGTCCACCTGTTTGACCAACTGATACTTGCGCCGCACCGTCTCGTGGTCAACATCCTTGGAAACGCCGAACACGTCCTTGATGAGCTTGAACACATAGGGATAGGATGGCAGCGTAAACACCAGCATCACCAGGCCGCGGATACCGGGTGCGACGACGAACTTGTCCTGCGAATGATGCAGGTGATGAATCAGGTCGCGAAAGAACATGGTCTTGCCCTGCTTGCCCAGACCCAGCATGGTATACAGCTCGGAACGCGGCTTGCCAGGCATGATGCCGCGCAGAAACTGCACATAAGCAGACGGTACCTCCATGTCGGTCATAAAGTAGGCGCGCGACAGTGAGAACAGCATGCTGATACGCCAAACATCAAGCAGTATGGTATCTACGTAAAGCTTGCCGGAAGGCGTGTGCAACACTGGCACCGCAAATGGATATTCGACCCCGCCATTGATCGCCTTGCCGATGATATAGGCAGCCTTGTTGCGGTAGAAAGCCGAATATAGTACCTGTATCTGGAAATTGTATTCGGGTTCGGGCAAACCGCCGAGATGCCTCTCCACCGCCTGATGAACGCAGGCCACATCGCGTTCGATATCCTCAAATGGCCGTTGCCAGCCAAAGTCGAGGAGAATTTGATGGATGACACCCGTCAAGCCGACCTCGTTCGGGTAATAGCTGCGATAAGCCGGCGGCTCGGTATCTATAAACTCGGTTGAAATCGCCGGCCGCACAAAAATGAAGTCGTTATGAAAATATGTGCGATGGAGTATCTGGCAAAACACCGAATTGAAGAAAGTCTCCGCCAACTCCGGCTGCTTGTGCTCAATGAGCAGGCTGATATACAGCAATTTGGCCTGCTGCCAGACGGCATCATCCAGAAACTCGGCCTTGAACTCTCGATGCAGCCGTTCGACGGTTTCCCGGACGCGGTCATCGTAGAACTGAATGCGATCACGCACTGCCCGCTGGACAGCATGCCAGTCCCCCTCGTCGAAGCGCGCCTTGGCCTGGGCCGAGCACTCGCGAAAGAGCCGATAATGCCTGTTGAATCCCTCGATCAGCGCCTGGGCAATATCCCGGGCGACGATACTCTGACCGGTTGTTACATCCATAATAAACTTGGCCAGTTCATAGTAACGACCATCAAGTAACCTCTAACAGCCGAGCCTACACGCCAAACTGTGAAATAAGAGTTTTTTGGATGATAATAAAAAAAGAAAATGATAGGTGGACTGATTTGCATCAAATTCGCTCCGCAGATCTGATGGCAAGATTGCTCACCTTTATTCAGGCCATATTCACCAACCCCACGATGGAGCAAGCATGAGCACTTCGCTGATTGAAATTCCCCAAGACGGCAAAAAAATCGTTTCCGGCCAGCCAATCCCCGACAATCCAATTATCCCATTCATCGAGGGTGACGGTATAGGTATCGATATCACGCCGGTGATGAAAAAAGTGGTCGATGCCGCGGTCGCCAAGGCATATGGCGGCAAGAAACGTATCCATTGGATGGAGGTTTACTGCGGGGAAAAGTCTACCAAGCTCTATGGCCCTGATGTCTGGATGCCCGCGGAAACGTTGCAGGCGATCAAGGATTACGTGATCTCGATCAAAGGCCCGCTGACCACGCCAGTGGGTGGGGGGATACGTTCCCTGAATGTCGCCCTGCGCCAGGAGCTTGATCTCTACGTCTGCTTGCGGCCCGTGCGCTATTTCAAGGGGGTACCCTCGCCACTCAAGGATCCGTCCAAAACCAACATGGTGATTTTCCGCGAAAACACCGAGGACATCTACTGCGGCATTGAGTGGCAAGCCGAGTCTGAAGGCGCCCGCAAGCTCATCAAGTTCCTGCAGGAAGAAATGGGCGTCACCAAGATCCGCTTCCCGAATACCTCCGGCATCGGCATCAAGCCCGTTTCTCGCGAAGGCACCGAGCGCCTGATGCGCCAGGCGATCCAGTACGCCATCGCCAACAAACGTAAATCGGTGACGATCGTGCATAAAGGCAACATCATGAAGTACACCGAGGGTGGCTTCCGTGACTGGGCCTATGCGCTGGCGAGGAACGAGTTCGGCGGCGTCGACCTTGACGGCGGTCCTTGGCTCAAACTGCCCAACGGCATCATTATCAAGGACGCCATCGCCGACGCCTTCCTGCAACAAATCCTGCTACGGCCGGCCGAGTATGACGTCATCGCCACGCTCAACCTCAACGGCGACTATGTCTCCGATGCCTTGGCGGCGCAGGTCGGCGGCATCGGTATCGCGCCAGGCGCGAATCTTTCCGACCATGTCGCGATGTTCGAGGCGACGCACGGCACGGCGCCGAAATATGCCGGCCAGGACAAGGTAAATCCCGGCTCGCTGATACTGTCGGCCGAGATGATGCTGCGTCACATGGGGTGGACAGAGGCCGCCGACCGCATCATTGCCGCCACCGAAGCGGCCATCATGGACAAGGTCGTCACCTATGACTTCGCACGTCTGATGGATGGCGCCAAGGAGGTATCTTGCTCCGCCTTCGGCGACGCCATGATCGAACGAATGTAGGGATGTAGGGAAATCAGCAGCTCTTCGAGAGGCTCGTAACTGTATCCCAGCTACGAACCTTTCTTACGATCACAACGATAAGGCTCCACAAGGAGCCTTATTTCCTTGTCGCATCAAATTAGGCGATAAAAAACCCGCCGGGGCATTGCCGCGGCGGGTCGAATCCTGCGTGGAACGCGGATTAAGCCTTCTGGATGTTGGAGGCTTGCTTGCCCTTAGGGCCTTGCACCACCTCGAACGAAACCTTTTCACCCTCCTTCAGCGACTTGAAGCCGGGCATATTGATGGCGGAGAAATGCGCGAAGAGATCTTCGCTGCCATCATCCGGCGTAATGAAGCCAAAACCTTTGGCGTCGTTGAACCACTTTACAGTACCTAGAGCCATAAACCTTATTCCTTAAGTTAACACACAAACCGGAACGTCACGAAGACACTCCGGGGCATGTTTGAGCTGCAAGTTCGCAACAGTTGCAGAAGTCGCCAAGCGGTGATTCAGGAATTTGAAGGACTGCGGGGCTTTCGACATTGCGGAGATCTTGACAAAGACAAACACGTTGAGCTTTTTACGCACTTTATCTCCCGGCGTCAAGCTTTTTCTTTGCTGCACGACAACATTCCATGCTATACAGATTGGCACGGACTGAATATGTGGATTCGACGGTGTTTGAAAACCGGGAAATACGTGCATTTATCCCTGCACTCATCAGTGTTGCAGATTCGCCAATTCGCATTAGAATCACTTTATGGCAACACGCAAGCAAGGCGACCGCGATGGCGGCGCAGTACTGGAAACCGCGCGCAGTAAAACCAAGCCGCCGCGGCTTTACAAGGTGCTGTTATTGAATGATGATTTCACTCCGATGGATTTCGTTGTAGTAGTGCTACAAAAATTTTTCAGCATGAACCGCGAGCAGGCGACCCTCGTCATGCTCAAGGTACACCGGGATGGCAAAGGCGTTTGCGGAGTGTTTCCGCATGACCTTGCCGCCACCAAGGTCGAGCAAGTCAGCGCTTTTGCCCGCCAGAATCAACACCCTCTGGCGTGCGTGATGGAGGAAAACTGAAATGATCGCGCAGGAACTGGAAGTCAGCTTGCATATGGCCTTTGTCGAGGCGCGCCAGAA
>Ga0315268_10004205_pt1 | contig 15656 bp, 14 predicted proteins | sample C1_top_MG_FD_204535 | JGI IMG/M metagenome (GOLD analysis project Ga0315268, IMG submission 204535) | Sediment microbial communities from Yellowstone Lake, YNP, Wyoming, USA - C1_top | ecosystem: Environmental > Aquatic > Freshwater > Lake > Sediment | place: USA: Wyoming | collected 2017-08-01
CGGAAAGGCTCTTGGACTTCGCGATAGCTTTGGCAATAGAGTCTTTGCTGAATTCCCTGGAATCACTGATCTTGAGATGCCCATCCTTCACTTGCCGGCGCAAAAAATCTTCGATATAGATTTTGTGCTCGGCAGTCAGGCTGGCATCGGGGTTTTTCTCCAGGTAGTTAGCCAGAGCTCTTCGGGCCAACTTGGTTGTGCTGTCGCCTCGAGCCGCAGTTTCAACAAATGAATTATCCGTCTCCTTGCTAGGCGCAACTGCTGGAGTTTGGGCACCAGAAGTCGCCTTTTGAGCCGTCTCGGATTGAGTGGCCGCTTGTTCGCTTGGTTGATTCTGGGCAGCTTGGTTTTCTCCTCCGGTAGTATTGTCGCCGCCAACCACGCTGATTTTGCCCTGACCTTCTTCGGAAACAGCCGCTTCATTTTTCATCGTTGAGGTCTGATTCCTTTTCGAATAGGCATAAATACCGCCCGCGATAACCACGACAATCACGATACTGACAATCATTCGAAGATTTTCCTGAAACCACTCTTTCATATTTTCCCTCCCTTGATCCGAGGGGGATTCCTTTTTCTTCTTTTCCTCGGAATTTTTGGGATTCTCTTCCACTTTTACACCTGCCTTTCTAGATAAGACTAATTATTAACGATCTCTCTAGACTATATCAGGACACTTGTTTTTTTGTCAATTTTCCCTCTCAATTTCAACAATCGCGAGCCGGGTTCGGCCGGCCAGGTCCTTGAAGCAGCTGGTTTGAGTATTGCCCAGATTGGCCTTGATCTCATAGCTTAAATATTTTTTTTGCCAGGGACTGATTTCGAAATACAAGGTGATTTTTTTCGGAAAGCCAAGGCCCGCAATTTTTCGGACTTGGTTCAGGAGTTTTTTATAGTGTCCGAGGCCCCTTTTTTGGCTTTTAAGAGCTATTGACGGCTCATATTTCCTTATCTCAGGCGAGCACTCTTTATATTCCTGGAAGGTTAGGTAGGGCAAGTTAGCTAATATATGCAGATTCCGCTTAAAAATGATTTTTTGCTTTTTTATCAGAAATTCGAGGAGATCAGACTTTGCGAAAATTATTTTGTCTTGGCAATTATGCCGCCGGGCGTTCAAGCGAGCGACGGATAAGGCTTTTTTTGAAATATCTAAAGCTGCGAATGAGACGGATTTTCGCTTTTTTTCAGGCAAATTCCGGAGAAGAGAGATTATTATATTGCCGCTGCCAGTGCCAACATCAAGGATGGCGAGTTGGCGCAAACTTTCTTTCGAATTGCCAATTTTATCTAAAGCTTTTTCGATTAGGAGCTCCGTTTCGGGACGCGGAATCAGGACGTTTTTATTCACGAAAAAATCGAGGCCAAAAAATTCCTTGTTCCCGACAAGATAGGCGATGGGCTCGCCTTTTTTTCGACGCCTGATAAGTTTTCGAAGTTTTTTGAGTTGCGCGGCGGAAATTCTCGCTTCTGGGTGAGTAAAGAGATATTCACGGGGCTTTTTGAGAACAAATGATAAAAGAAGCTCCGCATCGAGCGGAGATATTTGAGAATTATGCAAGGCTTGCTGGATATTCATTATAAATTTGAACTTTGGGATTTGACATTATTCTGTCATTTTTCTCTTCAAGTCTTCATCTCTAAGCTTATTTATAATTTGGCTTAAATTGCCATCAAGAATATCCGGAATATTGCTCCAGCTCTCTTTGATCCGATGATCGGTAATTCTGTCCTGGGGGAAGTTATAAGTGCGAATTTTTTCACTCCGGTCGCCTGTTCCAATTTGACTGCGTCGCTTTTCGCCAAGTTCCGAAGCTTGTTTTTCCTCTTCGGCTGCCAAAAGTCGCGCTCGCAGGACTTTCATGGCCTTTTCCTTGTTTTTTATCTGGGATTTCTCGTCTTGGCAAGTGACAATGAGGCCCGTTGGAATATGGGTGATGCGAACCGCGCTGTAAGTGGTGTTGACGCTCTGTCCGCCTGGTCCGGAAGAACAAAAAGTGTCGATCCGCAAGTCGGCGGGATTGATTTTTATTTCCACCTCTTCGGCTTCGGGAAGGACCGCGACTGTGGCCGTCGATGTGTGGATGCGGCCAATTTTTTCCGTTTCTGGCACCCTTTGGACCCTATGGACTCCCGATTCATATTTCAGTTTTCCGAAGACATCCTGGCCCTCGATACTCGCGGTAATTTCTTTGAATCCGCCGATGCCGGTCCGGTTTGAATTCAGGATATTTGTTTTCCAGTTTTGCTTCTCGGCGTAGCGGCTATACATCCGGAATAAATCGGCCGCGAATAGGGCGGATTCGTCGCCGCCTGCTCCGGCGCGAATTTCCATAATAATATTTTTTGAATCATTGGAATCTTTGGGCGCGAGAAGCGCTTGCAAATCTTTTTCAAGATATTCTTTCCTTTTTGATAATTTTATGTTTTCTTCCATAGCCAGACTCTTGAGTTCGGCATCTTTTTCAATATTCACAATTTCAGCATTATCACGCATATTCTTTTCAATGTCTTCGTATTCCTTGACTTTCGCCATGATTACCTCGAGTTCCGCCAAGCGCTTGCCAATGGTCTTCATTTTCCGGGAATCAGAAACTGCTCCGGGCTTTTGCAGTTCGGCCTTCAATGCTTCATATTCTTTTTTGATCTTCTGGATTTGGCTTTTCATGCTGCTTATATTATCATTAGGGCAACCAATTTCTGATTAAAATTAGCATAAATCCTGGAAATTTACAACCTTAATTGATAGACAGATGAAATCTATTTTCAGTGGAAATTTAAATAAAAATATTCTCAAAAATCCTGAAAGAAAAGGATGGCTTCTGGGTCATTTTATAAAATCACCGATTCTGCTAAATAGTACGGATATTGAGATAAAATGGGGCATTCATAAAAAGGGCGAAAAATATAAAAAGGCTAAAGGCAATAAAAAAGCAAAATCGCTGGCAATTTTAGTAAGAGGAAGGGTGAGGATATATTTTCCCGATCAAAATAAAGCTGTTGTGCTCTCAAAGGAGGGCGATTTTCTTATCTGGAGTCCGAAAATTTTTCACCTTACAGAATTCCTTGATGATACCAGGATGCTAACGATTAGGTGGCCTTCGATTGCTAATGATTCTCAGGCTAAGCAAACTAAAGCTTTCCTGAAATTTAATGTCTGAAAATAAATAAAACCCGCATGAGGCGGGTTTTTAAAGAGAAAAATTCCTAACTTATTTTTTCGGTTTGGCTAGGGCTTTGACTTTCTTCCCGCCAGTAACGCTTCGCGTAGCAATGCGGGCAGGTTTCGGCTTTTCGGCCGTAACTTTGGGAATTCTCGGTTTTTTTGCGATTTTTTTAGCCTTACCCTCTTTAATTTTGATCGTCTTTTCATAGCGTTTCTTGAAGCGATCCAGGCGCCCGGTAGCGTCGACCAGCCGCTGTTTTCCAGTGTAGAAGGGGTGGCAAGCCGAACAAACCTCAACTTTCATTTCGGGTCTGGTAGATCCGGTAACGATAACGTTGCCGCAGGCGCAACTGATCCGGGCCTCGGGATAGTATTTCGGATGGATATCCTTTTTCATACCGCCTTAGGCTACCAGGAAATCGCAAAATTGACAAGAGCCCGCACTCTTGATAATATAATTGTTGTAAAATTCATACTTCTGGAGCCGCTTTTTCCTTGCCCTATATTGTGAAATATAGGTAAAAAAAGGGCCGTGAAAGAAGTAGGTGTCTAAATAATCAAAGGAAAAAATCATGAGCCAGAAAGCCAAAAATCAACCTCAGGGGAATATACCCCAATCCGGCAGCCAGAGCAATTCGGCTGATTTTATGTATGAGGACCTGGAGCTCTCGCTCGAGGGAATGCTGAAGTCTGGGATGCATTTCGGGCATAAGAAATCGCGCTGGAACCCCAAAATGAAGCCCTATATCTTCGCCACCAGAAATGAGATTCATATTATCGATCTGGAAAAAAGCCTGGCCAAGTTTCAAAAAGCCTTGGAATTCATGCGGGAGATCGTGAAAAACGGGGGAAAAATTCTCATCGTCGGAACCAAGCCGCAAGCCAAAGGGGTGGTTGAAGCGGCGGCTCGCTCAATCGACATGCCGTTTGTCGTGAACCGTTGGCTTGGGGGAACCTTCACTAATTTTTTCCAGATAAAGAAACGAATAAAATATCTCAATGATCAGGAAATAAAACTCGGGCAGGGAGACTTTGAGAAATACACAAAATATGAGCAGTCAAGAATGAAAAAGGAAATAGATCGCATGAATGAAAAGATGGGGGGCATCAAGAGAATGGAAAATTTGCCCCAAGCAATCCTGGTGACCGATGTCAAGGAGAACGGTCCAGCGGTGCTTGAGTCCAGAAATCAAAAAATTCCCGTCATTGGAATTGTTGACACTAATGTTGATCCGGATCCGATCGATTATCCAATACCCGGAAATGACGACGCCCTTTCTTCTCTCAAGTATATCCTCGGCATAGTTGTGAAAAGCTTGAAAGACGCCAAGAATCAGGCGATAGCCGAAAAACTCACGAAAGACAAAGAGAAAAAACAATTAAGTCCAAAATGATGAAAAAAATTTCCGCCTTAGAAGTCAAAAAACTGCGCGAGCTGACAGGAGCCAGCGTGATGGAATGTCGCGAGGCTCTTGAGCAGGCTGGAGGAGACACGAAGAAGGCCGTGGAACATCTTCGACATAAAGGAAAAGAGAAAGCTGGCAAAAAATCCGGCCGGAAAACCGGCGAAGGAATTGTGGCCGCTTATATTCACAGCAACAAAAAAATCGGGGCGCTGGTAGAACTGCGGTGTGAAACCGACTTCGTGGCGAAAAATTCCCAATTTCAAGAGCTGGCATATAACCTCGCTATGCAAGTGGCGGCGCTTGGTCCTCGCTATATCTCATCCGACGTCGTTCCCTCACAGGAGCGCGAGGAATACGAGCATTTGGTCAGGGAGGAATTAGCCGCGGAGAAGAAGCCGGACAGCGTGATCGAAAAAATTGTGACTGGGAAAGTGAGAAAACATTTCGCGGAGCTGTCGCTCCTGGAACAGGCCTTTGTCAAAAATCCGGAAATAACAGTGGACGAATTGATCAAGGAGAATATTTTGAAAATTGGAGAAAATATTCAAATCGTGAATTTTGTGAGATTTGAAATATAAAAATGAAGCAGCCGGCGGGCTTGAGAAAAATAAGGTGAGAAATTATTAGTCCCTTAATTTTGAAAACAGGTGAATAAGGCATATATCAAAATTCATAGCTGGGATAATCCGGTTCAGGCTGAATCAAGCTTCGCAGTCTCGGCCGGAGACGTTGTCATCGTCGAAACTTCCGAGGAAATTTTCTCGGCGATTGTCCACTCTGAATCTGCGGCTCGGGGGCCAAAGCCCGACGGCGAGAAGAGTTCACCGGCAAAAATTTTGAGGCAGGCCAACCTAAGTGATTTAAAAATTATCAAAGAACACCGGCAAAAAGAGAAAGAAGCGCTGAAAATAGGGCATGACGAAGTAAAAAAAATGCAGCTGCCCATGAAAATCATTGGGGCCGGATATTCGTTTGACGGAGGCAGTATTACTTTCGCCTTCATAGCGGATGGTCGGGTTGATTTTCGGGAATTGGTGAAAAACCTAGCAAAAAAATTCCAACGTTCCGTGAGACTGCACCAAGTCGGAGCCAGAGATGAGAGCCGCCAAGCCGGCGGATATGGAATTTGCGGACGAGAACTCTGCTGTGTAAAATTCAAGGGCGATCTCCCAAGCATCACATCGGAGATGGCCAAGGCTCAACAGCTTGCGCACCGCGGATCAGAAAGAATTTCGGGAATATGCGGAAGATTGATGTGCTGCTTGGCTTACGAAGCCGATCAATATCGCGAGATGCTCGAAAAATTTCCCCGGATTGGTGACCGCATAAAATATAATGAGAACGAAGTTGTTGTTAAAGACATCAATGTTATCTCGGGTGAAATAAGAGCCGAAAACAAGGAGGGAAGTTTGGTAATTATAAATATCAGTGAACTCAAATAATATATGATTTGGCTATACATACCCCCCATTATTTTCATTGCCGCGCTCATCATCTTGGTGATAATTTTGGGCAAAAAAACGGCCGCGCTGAAACGAAGAAAAGAGCTTTCGCCTCGTGTTCCCGCTGCCAAGACAACGTCGAGTTTGCAGAAAAAATGGTATCAGCGGGTTGCAAATATTTTGGTTCGGATAGCTGAGAAATTGCTGGGATATCTCCGAATTGGAGCGAAAAAGGCAGAAGCGGCCCTGGCGACGTGGCTAGCGCGAAGAAAAGAGAAAAGGAGCGGCCAAAAAGGTTTGCAGCGTCCCTCGGGAGCTGAAGCAATTAGCCCCCTGGATTTACCCGACGTAAACGACGACCTTTTGAGGCAATGGCCTAAGCGGGAGAAAGTTCAACAGCCTAATAAATATTTTGAGGCCGTCAACATTGTTAGCGAGGAAGTTGTTGTGAAGAAAAGAAAGGAAATGCCCGTAGCAAAAACTGTTCCGGAATCAATGCCGGAAGATAGGGTCCGTGAAGAAGCGTTGATATTCCGCATTGCGGAGAATCCGAAAGATATCGAGGCTTATCGCGAGCTGGGTGAATATTATTTAGCCATCGGGAATATCAAGGATGCCAAAGAATCTTTTAAGATGGTTTTGAAATTGCGACCGCGCGATATCAAAGCCAAAAGCAGCTTACGGGAAATTGAACTTAGAATGAGACTGGGAAACTGATATTTTTAGGCCGGAGTAACTCAGTGGCTAGAGTAACAGTTTTGTAAACTGTGAGTCGTGGGTTCGACTCCCACCTCCGGCTCTGTTTTGCTTAAATTTTTTAATGGGTGGATGACAGAGCGGTCAATTGTACCAGACTGTAAATCTGGCGCCTTCGGGCTACGGGGGTTCGAATCCCTCTCCACCCAAAAAAATTAGTGCGGAGTGAGAATCCCCGCCTGCAACGCTTTGCGTAGCAATGCGGGCAAGCCTCTCCATCCACATGAAAAGTCCGTGATCAGAGATATGGACTTTTTATTATTTTTAGGCTAAATTTATAGTATGCAGCGGCAGAAACTAGGCGGATTAAAATCAAAATTCTTGAAGGAGATCAAGGAATCTCAAAACGAGAAAGCTCTTTACGATGCCAAAGTGAAGTATATCGGCCGACAGGGTGAACTGACAAAGATTTTGAAAAACTTGAAAAATTTGCCGGCGGAAGAAAGAAAAACCATTGGCTCGCTGGCGAACCGTGCCCGAAAAGATCTCGAAACCGCTTACGAAAACCGAAAGAAAGAAATAAGCGAGCAAATTGATTGGGAAGAAGAAAAAATCGATGTCACTCTGCCCGGAGAAAGGAACGAAATCGGAAGTCTGCATCCGATCACGATCGTCCGGCGCGAAATCGAAAGAATTTTCACTTCTATGGGATTTGAGATTGCCGATGGTCCGGAAGTGGAACTCGAAAAATATAATTTTGACTCTTTGAATTTTCCTCAAGATCATCCAGCCCGCGATATGCAGGATACTTTTTGGGTAAAAAGCGAAAAATCCAAATTGGTTCTCCGAACGCATACTTCACCCGTCCAGGTGAGGTTTATGGAAAAAAACAAACCGCCGTTTCGAGTGATTGTTCCGGGAAGGGTTTTTCGAAATGAGGCGACGGACGCGACTCACGAACATACGCTTCATCAATTTGAGGCTCTGGTTGCTGGAGAGGATATCAACGTTGGTCATTTCAAGCACATCACGCAAGAATTTTTCTCCCAATTCTTCGGGAAAAAAACCGCCATCCGGTTGCGGCCGAGCTTTTTCCCTTTCACCGAACCAAGCTTTGAATTTGATATCAGTTGCGCGGTCTGCGCGGGAAAAGGCTGTCCAGCCTGCAAGAATGGCGGCTGGCTCGAAATAGGCGGCGCCGGCATGGTCAACCAGAACGTTTTCGTGGCCTCCGGATACCCTCGCAACAAATACCAGGGATTTGCTTGGGGATTCGGGCTGGAGAGACTCGCGATGATGAAATACAAAATTGACGATATTCGCTTATTTCAAAGCGGCGATTTGAGGTTTATAAAGCAATTTTAGGCTATGAAGTATTCATATCTTTGGCTCAAAGAATTATCCCAGACAAAAAAATCTCCCGAAAAGCTGGCGGAGCTTTTGACAATGCGGGCGTTTGAGCTGGAGAGCTCAAAAACTGAAAGAAATGAGACGCAGCTGGAGTTTGCCGTTCTGCCGAATCGCGCTCACGATGCCTTATCGCACATTGGTTTGGCCCGGGAGATATGCGCAATTGAAGGACGAATACTCACCCAAAAAATCGCTATAGGGAAATTAAATTTCGGAGAACTAAAAGTTGAAATAAAAGATAAAAATCTTTGCCCGCGTTATATCGGAGCGGTTATTGAAAATATCGAAGTGAAACCATCGCCGAAATGGCTGCGGGAAAGATTGCTGGTTTCTGGAATTAAACCCATAAACAATATTGTCGACATAACAAATTATGTAATGCTCGAGACGGGGCAGCCCCTACACGCTTTCGATTTTCAAAAAATCGAAAGCGAATTTCCAATTTCCAATTTCCAATTTCCAAATAAATCTCAGAATCTAAATCCCAAAACCAAAATAATTGTCAGGAGAGCCAAGCAGAATGAAGAAATAAAATTATTGGATGATAAGATCTATAAACTAAGTGCAAATGATTTAGTTATTGCCGATCAAAAGAAACCTCTGGCGCTCGCCGGTGTAATGGGAGGCTCGGATTCTTCAGTCACAAACAAAACGACCTCTATTATTCTTGAGTCGGCCAATTTCAATGCCGTGAGTATTCGGAAAACGAGAATGAGCCACAACCTCATTACTGAATCGTCATATCGTTTTGAGCGCGATATTGATCCTAATTTGGCGGAAATTGGAATGGCGAGAGCCGTTGAATTAATCCAAAAAATATCGGGGAAAAATGTCAAAGCTTCGGCGATATCCGATGCTTATCCCAAAAAAATAAAGCCTTGGAAAATAAAATTGAATGCGAATTACGCAAATAAGCTGCTGGGTGAAAATATTGCGGCCCCCAAAATGAAAAATATTCTCGAGAATCTTGGATTAAATGTAAAAGCGGCGAAAAATATATTAGATTGTGAAATTCCAACCCGCCGAATCGACCTCAAAACGCAAGAAGATCTCATTGAGGAAATTGGTCGAATTTTTGGATACGAATCTATCAACGAACAGGTGCCGCTAATGCCTGTAGTGGCTCCGAAGCGAACTCGGCAAAGGGAGCTGGAAGACCAGTCCCGGGACCTACTGGCCGGCCTTGGATTCTCGGAAGTGATGAATTATTCGTTCTACGGCGTGGAAGATATTGAAAAGAGCAATCTAAAAATTGAAGATCATATCGAACTTGAAAATCCCATGAATCCCGATCAGCAGTATTTGCGAAGTGCGCTTTTGCCGAATCTCTTGAAAAACGTGAATCTGAATCTCAAAAATTTTCCCAGGGTCGAAATTTTCGAAATAGGAAAAAGATTTAAAAAGGAAAAAGGAAGCCTCGAGGAAACAACCTATCTGGTCGGGATTTTCGCGGACAATTTAGCAAAGGATAATTCGTTTTCGAAACTCAAGGGCAAGCTCGAGGCGATGCTCTCTGGCCTCGGGTGCGATAATATTCGATATCAAGCGCGAAATACGGAACAAAAATACTGGCACGGCACCAGATCGGCGGAAATTTTTGCCGCGGAGAAAAAAATCGGAACAATTGGGGAGGTAAGTCCCGTTGTTCTCGGAAAATATCGCATAAATCAGCGCGTTGCTGTATTCGGAATAAATATTGAAACACTTCTCGACATCGCAAATGAGAAAAAGTTTTACCATCCAATCTCGAAATACCCCAGCGTCAGGCGCGATATATCCATGTTTGTCCCGGGAAAAGTCGCTTATTCCCAAATTGAAAGGGTGATAGAAAAATCCGGCGGCGAACTTGTGAAAAATATCGAACTGTTCGACACCTTCAGAGATAGTCTGGCAATCCGCATTGAAATCGGCTCCGCCAAAAAAACTTTGACCGCTGAAGAAATTGAAACGGTAATGCGAAAAATTATCGCGAAACTCGAAAAAGATTTGAAAGTGAAAGTTAGAAAATAATGAAGCATGCCAAGCCGACAAAGATTATGACTCTTGGCATTGTGTATCAGCACCCAAAAATACTTTTAGGTTTGAAAAAATTTGGTTTTGGCAAAGGAAGATGGAATGGCTTTGGCGGAAAGATAGAAGCGGGTGAGACTATAGAGCAAGGTTTGGTTCGAGAATTTCAGGAAGAATGTGAGATCACACCGACAAAATTTGATAAGCGAGGCGTTATCTATTTTGAATTCGAGGATGATCCAGACGTTCTCGAAGTTAATATCTTTGCTGTAAGCGAATATCAAGGGGAGCCAAATGAAACCGAGGAAATGAAGCCGGACTGGTTCCATATCGACGAGCTTCCCTGGAAAAACATGTGGCCGGATGATCCTTTGTGGTTTCCATTATTTCGCGATGGAAAGAAGTTCGAAGGCAATGTTTTTTTCAAGGATCAGAATACGATAATTCGTTATGAATTTCAGGAAGCATAATCATATTTTTTATGAAAGAAATATCCAAGCATTACAATTCCCTTGAAACCGAAAAAAAATGGCTGGCCTTTTGGGATAAAGAAGGTATTTTTAAGTTTGATCCGAAAAATAAAAATAAAATTTATTCCATTGATACTCCGCCACCAACGGTGAGTGGAAAGATGCACATCGGCCATGCATATTCCTATACTCATGAGGACTTTATTGCCCGTTATCAAAAGATGGTAGGGAAAAATGTATTTTTCCCTTTTGGAACTGATGATAACGGCCTGCCAACCGAAAGACTCATTGAGAAAATGAAAAATGTTCGAGCGAATAAGATGAAAAGAAACGAGTTTATCGATTTATGCAACAAGACTCTAAAACAAATTACGCCTGAATTCATAGCCGACTGGAAAAAAGTCGGAATGTCTTGCGATTTTTCGAAGATCTACTCGACAATTGACAACAATTGCCGTCGAATCAGCCAATCATTTTTTATTGATCTATATAAAAGAAAAAAAGCCTATCGGCACGAAGCGCCGGTCGTTTGGTGTCCGAACTGCCAAACGGCGATCGCGCAAGCAGAGCTTGAAGACCGCGAACAGGAAGCATATTTTAGCGATCTGAAATTTAAACTGCCCAATAAACGGGAATTAATCATATCAACCACCCGGCCAGAACTGCTTTCGAGCTGCGTAGCTGTTTTCGTGCATCCCGATGACAAAAGATACAAAAAATTGATCGGGCAAAAGGCGCAAGTTCCGCTTTTTGGAAACCGCGTCGAGATTCTACCCGACAAGAAAGTGGACATGAAAAAAGGCTCGGGAGCCGTGATGTGCTGCACCTTCGGTGATAAAACGGACGTCGAATGGTTCAAGGAATACAAACTTCCGCTCGTTATGTCCCTTGATAGGGCCGGGCGGATGACCAAACGTGCCAAAAAATACGCCGGGCTTCCAATTCGAGAAGCGCGCATCAAAATCACCGAGGATCTCAAAAAGAAAAAACTTTTGGTCGCGGAGAAAAAAATAACTCACGCCGTCAACGTCCATGAAAGATGCAAAACTGAAGTGGAAATATTGAATTCGGAGCAGTGGTATATCCAGATTCTCGACCAAAAGAAAAAATTTCTGGAACTTGGAAAAAAAATCAACTGGCATCCGGAGTTTATGCGTTCGCGATACGATAATTGGGTGAAGAATCTGGGCTGGGACTGGTGCATTTCGCGCCAGAGGTTTTTTGGGATTCCTTTCCCGGTCTGGTATTGCCAGAAGTGCGGCGAGGTTAAATTAGCCGAAGAAAAAGATTTGCCCGTGGATCCATTGACGGACAAGCCGAAAGGGAAATGCGAAAAGTGCGGCGGCCAAAAGTTCGTCCCGGAGCGAGATGTTATGGACACTTGGGCGACGAGCTCGCTTTCTCCGCAACTCGCGCTTTATCTTTTTTTTGACAAAAAAACCGCCGACATAATGGTGCCGATGAGCCTCAGGCCGCAAGCGCACGACATTATTTCTACCTGGCTCTTTTATACTGTCGTTCGCTCAAATTATCATTTCAACAAAATTCCTTGGCAGAACGTTGCGATATCCGGGCATGTCCTGGATCCTCAAGGCCGGAAAATGTCCAAAAGCATCGGAAACGTGGTCGCGCCGCAGGAAATCCTGGAGAAATACGGAGCGGATGCTTTGCGGTTTTGGTCAGCCGGCCGCTCGCTCGGACAGAATATCAACTATTCCGAAGAAGAAATCCAGGCGGGAAAGAAGTTTTTGACGAAACTCTGGAACGCGACTCGATTTGTGATGATGAATTTGCCTAAATCGCAAAATTATAAAAAATTCAACTCTGGCAAATTATTTCCGACCGACAAATGGATATTAGCGGAACTGCAAGAAGTTATTGAAAAAGCGACGAAGGCTTTGGAAAACTACGATTATTCGACGGCCAAGCTCGCAATCGAAAAATTTTTCTGGATAAAATTGACGGACAATTATATCGAAATCGTGAAAAATCGGCTGTATGACGAAAGCGCGAAGGCGAAATCGGGCCGCGAATCGGCGCAATGGACGCTTCGCGCGGTTTTGTTCACGCTCATCCGGTTGCTCGCGCCCTTCGTTCCTTTCGCGACCGAAGAAATATTCCAGACTTTTTTCCGCCAAAAACCAGATCCGAAGTCAATTCATCTTTGCGCTTGGCCCACCGTTGATAAAAAATTATCGGATAAGAGCAAAATTGAGTTTGGAAAGACTCTCATACAAATCGTAAGCCAGATCCGAAAATACAAAGCCGAGCGTGGACTCTCGATGAAAGCGGAGCTCCAGGAGGTTGCGATATCAAGCGATGAGAAAATGCAGAAACAAATAAAACAAATAGAGCAAGACCTGAAAGCCGTGGGGAGCATCAAAAAAATTATTTTTAAGAAGGGCAAAAAACTTGCCATAAAAATATCTTGAAAGTAACCATTGCCAAAAATGCCGGGTTTTGTTTTGGGGTGAAACGGGCCTATGAATTGGCCTGCGTAAATTCGAAAGACTGCGATAATGTTTTTATTTTTGGAAAATTGGTCCACAACGACGATGTCTGCCAGGATTTACGCCGGCGGGGAATAAAAGAGATAAAATCTCTGCAAAATGCCAAAGAGGGCACGGTCATCTTCACGGCTCATGGCATCGGCCCGAAGATGTATGCGAACGCGCAGAAGCAAGGCTTCAAGGTGATCGACACTACCTGCCCGAAAGTGATGAAGGCCCAGAGGTTAGCGAAGAATTGTGCCGAAAAGGGCTGTCGAGTGCTTATTTTTGGGGATAAAAAACATAAGGAAGTTAAAAGTATTCTGGAGTGGTCAGGGAATAAGGCGAAAATAATTGGCAGCCTGAATGAAACAAAAAAACTAAAGTTGAGCAGAAGTAAAAAATATTGTTTGATTTCCCAGACAACGCAAAATGTTGAGGAATTCAAAAAGCTGAATAACTACCTGCGAAATAAATTGTCCCATTTCGTCTGTTTCAACACAATTTGTGACTCAACTGACAGCCGGCAAAAAGAAATTCGCAAACTGGCGAAAGATCACGACGCTGTGGTGGTCATTGGCGGGCAAGACAGCGCCAATTCAAAAAGGCTTTATGAAATCGCGTGCGAAATAAATCCCAGAACCATTTTCGTTCAAAATATGGGCGGGCTGAAAAAGCCCATGCTGGCCGGCTGCCAGAAAATCGCAGTGAGCGCCGGAGCTTCGACCCCAACTTGGATAATTCAATCCGTAGTTGATAAAATCAGGAATTTTTCGTAGGATAATAATACTTGCCCCGTTAGAAATCAGCATGAAAAAGATTTGGCGGGGTATATATAAAACAAAGCAAAGTAATTCGTAATTTCTAACGGGGTGAAACAATCCGAGCTCTTCACTAAAACTCAAAAAAATCCGCCGAAAGACGAAATCAGCGTCAATGCCCAATTGCTCGCGCGGGCCGGTTTCGTCGAGAAGCTGATGGCCGGGGTATATTCGTATTTACCCCTGGGATGGCGGGTTATGAAAAAAATCGAGCAGATTATCCGCGAGGAAATGAACGCCATCGGCGGGCAGGAGATTCTTATGCCGTCGCTCCATCCCAAAGAAATCTGGGAAAAAACCGGAAGATGGAATGCGGTTGACGATCTCTACAAACTGAAAGACAAGAGTGATCGCGAATTCGCGCTGGGTCCGACCCATGAAGAAGTTATCGTGCCGCTGGTGAAAAAATACGTAGAGTCACACAAGGATATTCCTTTTTACGCCTATCAAATCCAAAACAAGTTTCGAATGGAGCTCCGGGCCAAGTCCGGGCTTTTGAGAGGGCGGGAGTTTCTGATGAAAGACCTCTATTCCTTTCATCTCACGGAAAAAGATTTGGATGAATATTATGAAAAAGCAAAAGATGCCTATTGGAAAATTTTTGAGAGGGTGGGCCTCAAGGAAAAAACTTATCTCGCTTTCGCTTCCGGCGGGACATTTTCAAAATATTCCCACGAGTTTCAAACGTTGAGCGAAGCCGGTGAAGACACAATTTATATCTGCCAGGATTGCCGAAACGCAGTCAACAAGGAGATCAAAGGTGAAACCCTAGCTTGTCCGATTTGCGGCAACAAAGCTTTCAAACAGGAAATATCCATCGAAGTCGGAAATATTTTCAAGCTGATGGATAAATTCACCAAACCTTTCGACCTCAAGGTCACGGACGAAAATGGGAAATCAAAGCTATTGATCATGGGATGCTATGGACTCGGGCTCAGTCGGCTTATGGGAACGATCGTTGAAGTGCATCATGATAAAAACGGAATTATCTGGCCGGAATCAGTGGCGCCGTTCAGGGTCCATCTCTTGAGCCTGGATAAGAACAAAGAGGCGCAGGTCGTTTATAATGAGCTCATAAAAAAGAATATCGAGGTTTTGTTTGACGACCGCGCCGCGAGCGCCGGCGAAAAGTTCGCCGATGCCGATCTCCTCGGAATTCCGTATCGCGTCGTGGTGAGTGAAAAATCACTTGGAGCCGGAGGATATGAAATCAAGAAGCGCGGTGAGGAAAAAGCCTCGATCGTTTCGGAAAAGGCGCTGCTCGCAATGTTGACGGTTTAGTATATATATGTTAGTCTACAGTCTCGAGAATTGATAAAAAGCTTTTTAGTGAGAAGAGGAAATCCCCACGAAAAGCCGCGGGGTTTTATTTATGAAAAAAATGGAGATTAGAAACATTGCCATTATCGCCCACGTTGATCACGGCAAAACCACAATCACCGATGCCATCATGCGTCAAACCGGGATGGTGACAGACGAGAGCGCAACGATGGACTCCAACGCCCTGGAGCAGGAGCGCGGAATCACGATATATTCAAAAAACGCTTCGGTATTTTTCAAGGGCACGAAAATAAATATTGTTGATACGCCGGGGCATGCCGACTTTGGTTCAGAAGTGGAGAGGGTTCTCCGATCGATAGATTCGGTTCTTCTAGTCGTTGACGCCCAAGAGGGTCCGATGCCCCAAACGCGCTTTGTGCTCAAAAAATCACTGGAATTGGGGATAAAGCCCATTGTCGTAATCAACAAAAT
>Ga0315268_10004206_pt1 | contig 15651 bp, 13 predicted proteins | sample C1_top_MG_FD_204535 | JGI IMG/M metagenome (GOLD analysis project Ga0315268, IMG submission 204535) | Sediment microbial communities from Yellowstone Lake, YNP, Wyoming, USA - C1_top | ecosystem: Environmental > Aquatic > Freshwater > Lake > Sediment | place: USA: Wyoming | collected 2017-08-01
GGTCAGGCGACCGTCGCCTGCCGCCCTGCCAGTCCCGAACTGTAGGCGATCCAAAGGGGGGCCGTTGGAAAAGTGCCTGCTCTACAGGTAACTCGCTGGCGGCCTACCCTACGAAGGTGCGCACATCGCCCACAAGCATGGTGATGGTCCATCGCCGCAAAATAGTTTCAATACTCAGTCGTCATGTACCATGCACTTTCATAGTGGCAACAAGATGCTGGGTCTACCGATTTTCTCAATCCAATGCCGCGCTCCACAAGCTCAGATACGCTGAACCCGATCCCAAAATCCCTGCGCGAGAGAAGCGATTGAATGACAGAACCAGACGCCAGAAAATATGTGATCATGAGAGAAGTTGTAAGTGATCCATTGGATGCAATGGAAGGGCTCATAATGATCACTGAGGCCTGCAAAGTTGTAGAAGCAGTCTACATCCATGGAGTACAACGTCTGGATCTGCACGTTCCTGATGAAGACATGGTATATCAACTCGGATTGGGTGGGACCCCGGAACAACCTGTCCTGCGAGGCATGGTAAACGCAGAAGGCAATCTTGTTTGTGGCATGACCTGCCATATGGACAAACTCTTTTTCAAACGGTTTGCTGAAGTCGTCGTGCCTGTCTTCACCTCTGTGGAACGGCTGAACATGTTTATTGCAGTGTTGCGGCAGAACCGTTATGCCATACCCACAGATAGAGTAGTTGAAATTCGTCTCACAGAAGGCATCAAGCGTGGAATCTTAGATGGGCAGATAATGGTGAATCCCCTTCCTGAAGTGTTCATGGGAACGTTTCCCCTCTTCGATAAGGACTCGAACAGATTCACTTTGGTAAAGCTGGGGAGTAACGACAGTCCTTCAACACAGAAGACCGCTCTGTCCAATGATCACAATAACCGGGGGTTGATTTACTTGCAAGAGCACCGCTTGGAGAACGCGATCCGTGAATTCCGGGCCGCATTAACACAGAGCCCTGACCACGCCGAAGCTCATCACAATCTGGGCGTGGCCCACATGCAGAAATGTGAATGGGATGAAGCTATTCGCGAGTTTCAGGCTGCGTTGCGGATTATTCCGAATGACGCTGAAACACATAATGCCCTAGGTGTAGCTTATGGAGAACACGGGCAGTTTGATGATGCTATCCGCGAGTATCAGACGGCAGTGTGGCTTAAGCCAGATTACGATAAAGCGCAGTATAACCTCAGGGGAACGTATGAACAGCGCGACGAGCAAGATGAGACTGTGCGTGACTTTCGAGAGCGATTGAAAACTGAAGAAAACAACGATGTGCGAGTATTTGTGCACCTGGGGCTAGGTTCACACTACGCCACTCAAAACCGTATGGACGATGCAATCAGAGAATTCAAAGCTGCAGTATATATTGCTCCGAATGATGAGATGGCTCACTGGACGCTCGGCATAACTTACGAGGCAATCCAGCAATGGGACGCTGCTATCGAGGAATGGGAAACAGTATTACGCATTAATCCGGACAATCACAATGTATACAAACGAATGGGTTTTGCATATATCCAAAAAGGAAGCTGGAACAACGCTGTTCGCAGGTTTCAGATAGTATTGCGTTTCAATCCGGACGACGCTGAAGCTCATTATTATCTGGCCCATCTCTATAGACAAAAGGGACAGTGGAACAAGGCGGTGTCTGAGGCGCGAATTGCACTCCGTTTAGGATTTGAACCCGCTCATCAGTTACTCGCAGAACTGCAAACATAGGGGCTCTATAGCCGACAGGTTAACTATGGCTGACGTAATCACAACACTCAAACGCTTTGTCCATGTCGAGTACGAAGCCCAGGCTCGCCAACTATATGAGATGTGGCGGCAGCCGCTGAACGCTCGAATTGCCGAGGGTGAGGCAATCGCTGATGTTAAAGTTGTCCAGACTGCATGGAATGGTGCCGTGCTGCTTTGCCGTGACAACCTCTCCAAGTTTCGCGCGGGTGATTCACTTCGTCTGAACCGAGGCGATCCTGAATCCAGTGATATACTTCGATGCGAACTCCTGGAAGATCGGGGCACAGAACTGATCATCCGTCCGCAGTATGGCACGAACTTTATACGACTGTCTCCAGGCGGCGGCTGGGTGCTGGATCGGGATATGGTTGACACTCGTCAGATTTTGCTGGGCGCACTTGACACTCTGGCCTTCTTACCTGACTGGCAACGTTACATTCTTGGCATATTAGGTGGCTCGATAAAGCCACGACACAATTGGCATCGGGAACAGCGTGCTGCCAGCGAAGCGGGAAGACTGGGACTCAAGTCCAGTCAGTGCGAGGCATTCTCACAGGCTTTTGCGGCCGAGAACTATTATTTGATCCAGGGGCCACCAGGCACTGGCAAGACATGGGTATTGGCATATCTGGCAACAGCGCTAGCGGCTGAAGGCCAACGAGTATTAGTCACTGCTTTTACGCATCGTGCCATCAACAATGCGTTATGCAAAATAGCCCGTACCACTGGCTACAACCGAATTCTCAAGGTCGGTCAGCACCATTATGCTGAAGACCTGACCTGGGATGGCGGTTCAGTGCACAACTACGAGAGATTCGGCGACAGTCCGTACAGTCCGCAAGAGCAAGGCTTGATCATTGGCGGAACATGCTTTGCCGTGCGCAGCAGCCGACTACGAGACATTCAATTCGACACGATTATCTTTGATGAGGCGGGCCAAGTGACTTTGCCCTTAGCTATCTCGGCTATGTTGTCTGGCCCAAGGTACATTTTCATTGGCGATCACAAACAAATGGCTCCGGTCATCGCTGGTGAGCACCGCGAGAAATGGGTAACCCGATCCGTGTTTGAAACGCTGTTTGAGCACGTGCCTGGCACGATGTTGGATATCACTTATCGCATGAACGCAGAGATCAACGACTTTCCGAGCAGACACTTCTACGGTGGTCGCTTGAAGCCATCTGCAGACGCTAGACAGCAGCGGCTCAAACTGAATGGCAAGCCGCAACGGTATGCCGCTTTACTTGATCCAGCATACCCAAGTATCTTTGCAGAAGTAAGACACACAAACAAGGGGATGAGATCGGCAGAGGAAGCAGAAATAGCAGCTGGTGTGGCTGCTGAAGCGATAGCCTGTGGAGTCTCGCCAAAGGAAATAGCTGTTGTTGCTCCGTATCGCGCACAAGGCAGGCTCATTCGGAAACACCTACAGGAATTGGCATCCGACTTTGCTAACGACAGCTTTGCTGACATTGTGGTGGACACCGTTGAACGTATCCAGGGCCAAGAGCGAGACATGGTCATCATCTCGCTGACAACAAGCGATCCGGTCCATGCCGCAAAACGCGCCGAGTTCTATTTTCAACCCAACAGATTGAACGTCGCGATTATACGCCCCAAAGTCAAGCGTATCGTTATCGGTAGTCCTCTACTGTTCACCGCCCAACCACCTCTGAAAGAACATCAAGAGTGGGTTGAGCACTTTCGGGCACTTTACGAAGAAAGTCACATCGTGCCAGTCCCACTGTAGTCACGCTTGGTTTTTTTACGTCAGACGGGAAACAGAATAACTAATGTAAACGGAAAGACAGCAATCAATGAACCTTTTGTCGTGTCGGCAGAGCATGCCAGAACATATTTTCGGTTAAGGGAAAGACCTTGCAAGCAGGATCAAAGAATCGGAAAAGCGCCTACCGATGAGTTGCAGTGACAAGAGAGCGAACCTTAAAAATCTCATGCGGGCAAGGGATGGGGTGCGAGCCTGGCCGACACTGAAAGACGAGACCAAGTCACACACAGAGATGTGTCTTGCTCTCGCCTTCCCTTTTGGGGGGGCAAGGCCAGCATTTGCCCCCGTTCCCCGTTAGCTTCAGCTCGATCTTGACAGTTCGGAGCATTGGGAATTATCTCTCTATCGGGCCCCCGCCTCTCCACTCCCCCGAAAACAACCACGTCGCCAGCGTGCCCAGCCATGGGAACCACTGACTCACTGACGCTGTGCGCGCACTGAGTGCACTGATTCAGTGACCTCATTCCCTTTCAGTGCTTCAGTGATTCAACTCCCGCCTCAATTCACCAGCCGCTTGACCTGCAGCTTGACGGCCCCAAAGTTGATCAACAGACCCACCTTGTACCCTGACGCCTTGAGGTACGACAGCGTTTGCACGAAATCCACATCTTCCAGCGTCGCCTTGGCCTTGATCTCGACCATCACCTGGTCAATCACAAAATCCGCGCGCTTGCTGCCGACCTTGACGCCTTTGTAGTGTACGTCCATCCAGACCTCACGGCTGAATTCGAGGCTGTGCGCCGGCAGTTCGCGCGCCAACGCGCGCTGGTAAATGACCTCTTCAAAGCCAGGGCCAAGTTCGCGATGCACCTCGGCTGCCGCTGCGATGATGCGCGCCGTCACATCCGATAGCGGATACTCGGCCTTGACGTATGATTGGCTCATCACTCCTCCGGTGGTGCTACAGTTTGGAACCACTGATATGCGCCACTATTATACTATTCGTGCCCCTGCCCGTCACGCACCGCCGCCAACATTTGCCCCTGTCCCCCTTCGCCCTCCGCTCGCCCCTGACTCACACCTCCCCTCCACCTCTCCACTCTCCCGAAAACAACCACGTCGCCAGCGTCCCCAGCCACTCAAACACGCGGCCCGCCCAACCGAAAGCCGCAATCAGAATCCCCAGCAGCGCCGGGCCGACCCACCCGATAGTCAGCGTCCCTTCGTCAATGATCGCGTCCAGGTTGCTCGCCCCCATTGGCGTAGCCAACAGCGCGCGCGGCGTGGGCGAGGGCGGCACAAGGCGCGTGGTGGTCGGCCAGGGCGTGGCGGTCTCTTGCGGCTCTGCGCCTGCCTCCCAAAACGCAGCAGCGGCCTGGAGGAAGGCCAGCACCCTTTCGATGAGGCGTTCCACATCGGGGGCGGTGTAGGCATAGGTGATCGTCGTCTTGTCGCGGCCGACGAAATCGGCGCACTGGACGTGGCCGGCCACTGCCACACCGCCTCTGGCCGTGGCGCGGCGGCTGGGCGTCTGCCGCGTGGAAGAACGGGGGTTGGAGGATTTCTTGGACGGCGTTGCAGCCTGTTTCTTTTTTCGCAATGGAATGCCTCTGTTGCGTGCGGTGCCGAGCGCATTGACCGAGAACACCAGGCCCCCCGCCTGCCTGTGGCAGGCGGACCGGGGCAAGCACGCAAGCGGCCCGCTGTGCTACACTGTCCCCGTCAGCCGCTCATGTCGGCTCGACCATCGCCCCTGGCATTGGAAGCACCAAGGGGCAGTCTCTATTCTGGGCGCGCTCTACTTGGCCGGCCATGCGGAACAGCGTGGCCCGGTCTTTTCTCCATATTGACACCCCTCCCCAACCGTGCTAATATGTAAGCGGCAGAAAAAGCCGCAAGGCTTTCTCCCGCCCCGCGAAAAGTCGCCGAGTGTGGCGGCCTGCCCCCCTCTGGACGTGATGAGGGATCGGGCTAGCGGGGTGGGTTTTTCATCTCCGAAATTCGAGCACCTGGCTCAGTTTCTTTTCGATGGTGTCGAAAGCGTCCGCCTGGCCTTTGGCGTCGCGCCGCAAGATAGCTCCTGCTACCAGGTCGGCAACCTGAATGAGCGGCTCGCTCTTGGAACGCTTGACCTGAATGCGTTTGAAATGCCTGGGAATGCCACGGACGGCCATGAACCGCCGCAACTCGGTTCGCAACCGAGCCGGCGAGCCAAATTCGTCAAGAATCAGTGTGGCTCCCTCGCGTTTGTCGGAGGGAATCAACTTGACCAGTTCGGTCACAAAGTACAGGTAAAAGTCCAGCCGTCGCATGACCTTGAAAGAATCCGGCAACGTGGTCTTGTCCACGACGACAGCCCAGCCCTCAAAGTCAGCCCCCGCCAGAGCCTCAAACGTACGCCGCCGCAATGGAGCCGAAGACAGCGTGTTGAAGCTGAACTCGTAATGAGCCACCAATCCCGAACGCTCCCGCACGTCGGCCAAAAGCTGCCGGAGAGATTCGGGGTCTGCCGTGGCGATCACGGCGACGACGAAATAGCGGGAAGCGCCTTTGCCAAAAGAGAAACTGACATCCCCCGATTCGTCGCCCGCAAATGTCAAGGTGAGCATGTCAATTCAACTCCATCCACGCGGCAAGTACAGCTTTGACCATCACTGGAGCCTACACCGAGCTGTCGTCCACAGTGAACAACTCGCCGCCTTGTGCTACACTCTCCCCGTCAGCCGCCCACGTCGGCTCGACCATCGCCCCTGGCGCTCCAACACCGAGGGGCAATTTATTCTATATCACCCTCGCAGAAACGCCAAGTGGCGCGTGCGGGTGCGTGCGGCGCAGCGCGGCAACACACGTCCCGTTACCGGGCGCACGTCTGGCTGCGGCCCCCGTCAATCGGGCAGGAAACCCCTGTGATCCACCCGGCCCTGGGGGAGGCCAGGAAAAAGATCAGCTCGGCCACTTCTTCCGGCTGGCCCACGCGACCCATGGGATGCGTGGTCTTGCTGTGCTCCAGGAATCTGGCGTACTCCTCCTCCTCCATTCCGCTCGTGCGGTGCAGGCCAGTGACGACCACGCCAGGGTTGACCGCGTTGACCCGCACGCCCTTGCCGGCGACCTCGAGCGCGACGCAGTGCGTCAGTTGGTCCACCGCCGCTTTGCTGGCGCAATAGGCCAGGATGCCGGGGAACGCGCGGATGCCGGTCACGCTGGACACGTTGACGACGCTGCCCTTGCGCTCGACCAGATACGGCATCGCGCGTTGGATCAGGTAAAACGGCGCGCGCGCGTTGATGTTCATCATATAGTCCCAGTCCTGCAGTTTGGTCGTCTCGATAGTGCCCGAGCCGAGGATGCCCGCCGCGTTGACGAGCACGTCAATCCCGCCGAACGCCTCGACCGTTTCGCGCACCGCGCGCTCGATGTCGGCCTCTAGAGTCACGTCGGCCAGGATCGCCATGGCCTCACCGCCGCCGGCCTGGATCGTCTTGACGATTTCGGCCAGTTGATTGCCTCGCCGGGCGACGAGCGCTACCCTGGCTCCTTCGGATGCAAACTTGATGGCCGTCGCGCGACCGATGCCGCTGCTGGCGCCGGTGATCAGCGCCACTTTATCTTTCATCTCGTCCATCCTGGTTGATACCTCCCCTTTGATTACCCTATCGTTCAGGTGACAGTTGAACTGTCGCCTGCCACCCGCAGTGCAGCTGCGAGTGAACAACTTTCAGGTCCTCAATTTGCCGCACTCGGGAAAAGCAAACAGCCCCGGCGTGCCGCCGGTGTGCAGAAAGATGACGGTTTCGTCGCTGCCCCACTGCCCTCGCTTGACCAAATCCATCAATCCAGCCATCGCCTTGCCGGTATACACCGGGTCCAGGATCAGCCCTTGGGTTTGCGCAAGCCGGTGGATGGCCGCGTTGCCTTCCGGCGAGGGCACGCCATAGGCCTGACCCACGTAGCGATTCTCGACGAGCGGAACATCGGCCGGCGCGAATATCCGTTGTTCGCCCAGCAAGGAACAAATCTCCCCGGTCAGATGCGCGATGGAAGCTGGCAAGCCTTTCCAGAGTTTCCCGACGTCAATGCCCAACACGCGGACCGGCGAATCGAGCAGCGCAAAACCTGCCAGCAGCCCGGCCAGCGTGCCGCCGGTGCCCGCCGCCGTGACCACCGTCACGTTGCCGAGCCCTTGCGACTGGGCTTGCGCATGGATTTCGGCGGCGGCGACGACATAGCCGAGGCAACCCAGGGCCGTGTGCCCGCCCACCGGGATAAAGTACGTCCCTGGGCCGACCATCAGCCAGGAGAGCAGCCGCACCAGACGGTTGGTGACTTCCAACGTCATGCCGCCTCCACCGCCCATAGGGATAAAGTGCAGCCTGGCCCCCAGAAGACAGTCGAGCAAAAGATTGCCGGTCATTTCTTTTGGACGGCGCTCGAAAAAGAACAGGTGCGGCTCCATCCCCAGCGCGCGGGCGACTGCCGCCGTGATGCGCGCGTGATTGGATTGCAGCCCGCCAAACGTCACCACCTTGCGCGCGCGGCGCTGCTGCGCCTGGGCCATCAGGAATTCCAGATTGCGCGTCTTGTTGCCGCCCATCGCCGAGCCCATCACGTCGTCGCGCTTGATCCATAGCTGGGGTCCATCCAGTTGCGCGGTCAGGCGTTCCAGCGGCTCGAGCGGCGTAGGAAGCGTCGCCAGGGGCAGGCGAGGGAAAACCGACAGGCGTTCGTGGAGAGTCTCAATGTTCACAGTGCGACCTCCAGCCGCAAACCGATTGATCCACACAGAGTACCAAGACACACAAAAGAATTCTTGGTGTCCCTTCGTGCCCTTCGTGGAGAAAAGGAGATTTACTTCAAGTAACCATGCTCACGGAACCAGGCGATTGACTTTTGCAGGCTTTCTTGCACCGGCGTCTGGGGCAGGCCCAATTCGCGGATCGCTTTAGAGCAGTCCCAGAAGGAATAGTGGCTGCCCACCTTGACCCAACCAGGCGTCGTCACTGGAGGTTTTTGCGTCACGGCGGCCATGGCCTCGTAGAGATAGGCAGTTGCAACGGCGAGAGGCAGAGGGATTCTCATCGCGGGAGCGCGGCCGCCGCCCGCTTCGGCGATCAAGTGAAAGTACTCGCGGATCGAGAGATTAGCGTTGCCCAGGACATACTTTTCTCCGGGCCGGCCCTTTTCCATCGCCAGGACGTGACCGGCTGCCACGTCCCCCACGTCCACCACGTTGATGCCGCCCTCCACATAGCCGGGCAGCCGCCCCTTGAGCAGGTTGACGATCAGCGCGCCCGTGGGCGTGGGCTTGACATCGCGCGGGCCGACAGGATTGGTGGGATTGACGATCACCACCGGCAGCCCCTTGGCTGCAAATTCGAGGGCCACTTGCTCGGCCTGATACTTGGAGAGGTAATAGTGGTCGCCGGCACCTGCCAGGTTGAACTGGGCGCTTTCGTTTGCGGGCGCCTTGCCGTGTGCACCCAGGGCGGCGACAGAGCTGGTGTAGACCACGCGCTCCACCCCGCGTTCCTGGCAGGCCTGCAGGATATTGCGCGTGCCCTCGACGTTCGCGCGAAGGATGATGCTGCGGTCGGGCAGCCAGTTGGCATAGATGGCAGCCATGTGATACACGCGGTCGCACCCTTCCACCGCCCGACGCAGCGAGTCGCCGTCGAGCAGGTCGCCCTCGACCAGCTCCACATCCAGCCCAGCCAGGTTGCCAGGACTGGCGCGCGAGCGCACCAATGCGCGCACCGCCTGGCCGCGTCGCAGCAGTTCCAGGACCACTGCTGAACCGATGAAACCGGAGCCACCGGTCACGAACGTTCTCATGCTGTCCCTCCTGTTTCTATGGGTTCTGTTTCCTCCATTGAACCAGCACTACTCCTGCGATGACTGTCGCCATCCCAATCATTTGGGCGAGGCCCAGTATCTCATCCAAGAACAACCAGGCCCAAAATGCTGTCACCAGCGGTGTCAGGTTGAGCATGACACTCATCTCAAAGGCCGCGAGCACTCTGAGCGCGTGATTGTAGAGGAGAAAGAGGCAGGCGGTGCCGATAACCGCCAACCCGAGCACGATGCCCCAACCTACTACTGAGAAGCCAGGCAGCCCTTCGACTGCGAAAGCTATGGGGAGCAGAATACCGGCCCCAAAACCGAGTGGGATAGCGGTCAGAGGGAGGGTATCTACTCGGCGATATCGGGCGATTTCCCGTCCCAAGATGCCGAATGCGGCATTGCCGGCCAGACCTATCGCCACAATAGCTATCCCCCGCGGCTCGCCTGCCTTGAAACCACGTGAAAAGAAGAGTGCACTTCCGGCAAGTCCAACAACTACTCCCACCATTTGCGACCACGAGGGTACCTCCTGGAGCCAGACAAGGCCTGCGAAAAGAACCAGCAAGGGGATAAGGCTCAAAAGCAGCGAGCCGGTCGTGGCCGGGATATATTTCAGCCCCCAGGCGAGTGCGCCATTTCCGACGACGTAAAAGCAGAGACCGATAGCGAACAAACGAATCCACACAGAGAACGGCCATCGTCTCACGACTCTTGCGCGAAGCATGAGCGGGAGCAGCAGTAGAAAGGCTAGCAAATACCGCAGACCCGCTATTGTCAGCGGCCCCAGGTAACCAAGCGCCATCTTGACAAAGACGAGCGTTGAGCCCGAAATCAGGGTAACCAGCACGCCCTCGGCGAGGGCTATATAACGAGCGAGCTTTGCTTCCGCCAGCAGGCTGCTCATAAGCATGACCCTGGACTGGCTAGCTCTGTGGCGACGAGTCGTCACCCAACCTGATCACTCGGGCCGCTTCCAGTTCCTGTATTTCCTCATCGCCGATTCCAGCCTGCTTGAGCACTTGGCGAGTGTGCCGACCCAAAGTCGGCGCGGGTGATTCGTCCTCACGCTTGACGAATCGGAATGGCGATCCAAATTGTCGTTCCTCTGTCACCAGTCCCCGGTGCCGCACTTGCGGGTCGCGCATCATCTCGTCGAGCGTGTTCACCGGCTCCACGCATGTATCCACACTCCGAAAGAGCGCCAGCCATTCTTGCCGCGTCCGCTGCCGAAAGATGGCTGCTACGTCAGAGACGGCGGCCCGGTCGAATTGGCGCGCAATCAAGTCATCGCGCTCCACGGTCTGGCAGAACGCCGACCAAAAGTGCGGTTCCAGCGCGCCCAGGCTGACGAATTTTCCGTCGGCGGTTTCGTAGACGTTGTAGCAGGCCAGCTTGCCTGAAAGCGGCGTCTGTCCACGCGGGTTGTGTCCCAGACCGGCAAGAATGCCCGCCATTGGCGCCATCCACGAGACGGCTGCATCCAGCATGGACACGTCCAAATAAGCGCCCTGGCCTGAACGCTCCCGGCCCACCAGCGCGGCCAGAATCGCAGTAGCGGCCAACATGCCGCCGGCCAGGTCGGCCATCGGCACGCCGGGCGGAATCGGCGGCCCGCCGGCTGAACCGTTGAGATCGAGCAAGCCGCCAACGGCAATGTAATTCAAGTCGTGCCCGGCGCGGCTGGCATACGGTCCCTGCTGGCCGTAGCCGGAGAGCGAGCAATAGACAATCTCCGGGTTTACGGCTCGCACCGTGTCATAGTCAATCTTCCGGCGTTGCGCTGCGCCAGGGCGAAAGGTTTCTATGATCACATCAGCCTGCCGGGCCAGGCGCAGGAAAACCTCGCGCCCGCGCGGGTTGCGATAGTTGAGCGCCAGGCTCTTTTTGTTGCGGTTGACCGCGGCGAATATGGCCTCGCCGCCAAATTCGGGAGGAATCGTCCGGACGTAATCGCCGGCGAGCGGCGGCTCGACCTTGACCACCTCGGCGCCCAGGTCTGCCAGGAGCATTGTGCAATAGGGGCCAGGCAGCAAGCGAGAAAGGTCGAGGATGCGGATGCCGTCGAGAAATGCCATTGAGATTCTTCGCTACACTTCCCAGAAACTTGTTTGTCACCCTGAACGAAGTGAAGGGTCTCTGCCTCGTGTGAAAGAGATTCTTCGCTCCGCTCAGAATGACAAGTTTCTGACTTGACGCATATCGCCATTCGGCGATATGGGGTTCTCAGAATGGCAGAATGTGGATCTACCGAGACTGGCTCTGCAACCGCTTCAGCATTGCATAGGCCGCCGGCCCTACCAACCCCTTGATCGTTCGTGCCCGCAGCGCCTGATCCAGGTCTGCCATCAAGTCCTGTGGGTCCTCCAACCCCACGCTGACGCGCACAATTCCCTCCCCTACCCACTCGCGGATGTGGTTCTTTTGTGCATCGGTCAGGTAAGGGGCTGCATCTATGTACAAATCAGTGGGATAGTAAAACATCAAGCTGCGGGCGTGGCCCAGGGAGGTGGCGTAAGTAAAGAGGTGAATCTTTTCCGCCAGCGTGATGGCCGCTCCCAGCCCGCCCTTTAACTGGAAGGTGATCATGCCGCCAAAGGCAGACATCTGCCGGCGGGCCAGGTCGTGCTGGGGGTGGCTCGCCAGGCCGGGGTAGACGACGTGGGAGACGGCCGGGTGTTCCTCCAGGAATCGGGCGAGCGTCAGCCCGCTGGCCGAGTGGCGCGCCATCCGCAGCGGAAGTGTGGCCATTCCGCGGGCGATGAGCCAGGCGTTGAAAGGACTCATCGCCCCACCTTGATGGACGAGCGCTTCCTTGCGAATGCGGTGGATTCCCGCCGCCGGTCCCGCAATCACCCCGCCCAATGCATCGCCGTGGCCGTTGAGGTACTTGGTGGCGCTATGGATCACATAGTCGGCCCCCAATTCTAATGGCCGCTGGAGGCATGGCCCGGCCCAGGTGGAGTCCACTACCAGGAGCGCTCCGGCGGCGTGGGCGATCTCTGCCAGCGCGCGGATGTCGGCCAGGCGCAGGATCGGGTTGGCTGGCGTTTCCACATAGATCATCCTGGTATTGGGCTGCAGCGCCCCGCGCACCTGGCCCAGGTCGCTGGTATCCACCAGGCTCACCTGGACGCCCAGGCGGGGCAAGTGCATCCCCAACAGCTCGACCGCCCCGGCGTAACAGACCTCGCTGGCGACCAGGTGATCGCCGCTGCTCAGAAAGGTAAAGAGGATAGCCGAGATGGCAGCCATCCCAGAGGCAAGCGCCAGCCCAGCCTCTGCTCTCTCCAGTGCAGCGACCTTTTCTTCCAACACACGCGCGGTGGGGTGTCCCCACCGGACGTAAGCGTAAGGGGGACGCTGAGACTCCATGTTGAGGGCGTCGAACAGCTTGAGGCCAAAGCCCGGCAATCGAAAAGCTGCCGATAGATGGATCGGCGGGGTGAGCGCGCCTGTCTCGGGGTCCGGCTCCTCTCCTGCGTGAATCGCCAGCCTGTCCGGTGAAAGGTCAGGCTTCTTGTTCATGCGGCTCGATGTCAAGCCAGCACGTCCTTCAACAGGTGCTCCGTCAGCCGCATGCCCAGCCCGATGATCGTCAGCACCGTCGGGCGATCCAGCGCCTCGGGGAAGGTGCTGGCATCGCAAACATACAGGTTCTTGGCTTCGGTTTGCAGATTCTGGTCGAGCATCTGACCCAGGCGCACGGTGCCGCTGGGATGCGTGCCGCGCAGCGGAGTGACAAAGACGGTGTCGGGGTCGGCGCCGGCCTTGACCAGAATCCGGCGGCAGACGATGGCGGCGTGGTTGAGCTTGAACTGGTCACGCTCGGTCATCGGCTTGGAGATTTCGCCTTCGATAGTGATGCCACCCGAGATCTCGTCCTTGATCTTGATCATCACGCCGAGCGTGCGGCCCCAACGCGGCCAGGTGAAAGGATACCCCGGGCCTTTGAGCGCGGTGATGATCGGGTAGAGCAGCCAGGGATCAATCAGCGTGCTGAGCATGTAGCCGATTTCGTCGTTGGCATAGGCCCAGGTCATGGGCGGCTCGTTGCCGATGCCTCTCTCCTTCGAAAGGCCATAGACCATCGTGGTCGTGTCCATCGTCATGCCGTGACCGGCCTCAAAGAACCCGGCGCGCTGTAAGATATTCGGCGTGCCGATGCCGCCTGCAGCGATCACCACGACCTTGGCTTCGACCTCGAATGGGCTCCCATGCCAGTTGCCGCGCACGCCTCCCACCTGGTGGTTCTCGACGATCAGATCGTCCACGCGCGCGCCGGTCAGCAGCTCACAGCCGGCCTCTACTGCCTGGTCCACCCATTCAGCCGCGTTCCACTTGGCGCCGCAGCGACAGCCCAACATGCACTTGGCGCCGCAATCCAGGCGCTTGGCCTTGGCCGGGCGGATGAACTTGATGAGCGGCTCCCACTCGTAGCCTAGTGCAATGGCAGCCTCGGCAAGGCGTGTAGAGGCGACGCCTCGTAACTCGGGCGGCAGGGGAGCGACGCCGATCTCTTGAATCGCCTCCTCCACGTAGGCGTCAACGTCCACGCCATACTTGTCCTTGAGCCAGGCCGGCGCACGGGCCGCTGAGCCGCAATACATGCTCGTCGCGCCGCCGACCATGAGCGGGCGGACGATGTTCAGCCCTTCTTTGGTAAAGAGGAGACTGTGCTGGTCGGCATAGGTAAGCGCACCCAGGTAGGTGCCATAGTAGAACTTGTTGCGGTAATCCTCCCCGCGCTCCAGCAAGATGACCTTTTTGCCGGCGCGGGCCAGTTGCCGGGCGACGGTTGCCCCACCCGGTCCGGAGCCGACCACAACTACCTCGGCTTGCTTTTGGATCACTTTCGCCACATTGACCTCCTTCGCTCTGGGGTTAGCGGTTCAGCCGCGTGACCGTTCCAACAGCACCATCATGATGATGCTTTGCAGCAGCAGCCCTTCCTCGGCATCGGAAAACCCGCCGAGCTTTTCCAGCGTGAACTTGGCCTCAAGGACTGACGGCTGTTTCTTGAGGCGCAGCACGGTCTGGCCGCGCAGGTCAACCAGGTAGGCGGGGTTGATGAACATGCCCACAAAGGGAACGTCGCTGAGCAGGCCATCCAACACCTTGATCCACGGGTTTTCTTCGTGGATCAGCCCGACCTCGGCCCCGGCGGCGTCCAGGATGTTGTAGGTCGCCTTCCACAGCGACTTCATCCCTTGCCGCTTGACCGTGCCCACCGGCATTCCGCCGGAGGTGGCGATGTTGTATTGGGCAGAAAAATCAATGATCCGGTTCGCCTTGATGTCATATAACTCGCGCTGCTGGCCTTCGTCGGCAAAGACCTTGACAGCTTCCTTGAGCGCCAACGCCTTTTGCTTGACGTATAGCACCGTCTGACCAAAAGTGTCGCTAATCTTGACTTGGGGGTTGAAAGCGATGACCTTGAACGAGAGATTGAGAGGGTAGTTCAACACACTAGTCTCCTTTAGAAGATGAAAGCAGGGGAACACGGGTGTCCCTGTTTGACAAGTTTACCCTGAATCGGCGTAATCCGCCAACTCTGCCGTCACGCACCAGCGGCATCCCACTTCCTCGCCAGAGGGAGCGCCGGGGCACCGGAGTCGCGTCGAGCCCGACCCCCAATTGAAACTCAACTGACACGCATCGTATATTGACAAATGAGCCTAGCTCACTATAATGTATTACTAGGCTTGTGAGCGGAACTGCAATACTGGTACAGTTTTCCCCTTTACTGTGGTTCTAATAGATTCCTCTACCGCTGGTTCCGCTGTCCTGCCACCCGTATTGGTCTGGCCGCTTTTTTGGTGAGAAGACAAGTCTAAAGCTGCGGAGACGGGTCAGAGGACCAAGCCGCAATGCAGCCATCAGGAGTAACGGGCATAAGTTCGCCATAGAGGTGAATGAATTCATGTTGGTCGCTTTTGTTGCCCTCCTATCTCTTGGCGTGGCGCTTGCGCGCGGCGGAAGCATTCTTGCACTTGGCCAGGTGCGCTTCCGCTTCGGTCCCGTGTTATTGGCCGCTCTCGTCCTCAAGGCCGCAGTCTATTCGACTTTTGGCGTGCAATTGCTGGGGAGTGGTTTGTGGAGCCGCATCGGCCATCTAATCGTAACGTTAGTGTTGCTGGCCGTCATATGGGCTAATCGGGACCTGCCAGGTTTTTGGATCGCCGGGCTCGGCATCTTGCTCAATTTCCTCGTCATTCTCGCCAATGGCGGCAGCATGCCGGTCTCGATTGCTGGTGCTGAGCGACTCGGGCTCCCAACCGACCCGGCGCTGTTCCACCAGCAGTATGGCGCCGCCAACATCCTTC
>Ga0315268_10004208_pt1 | contig 15647 bp, 10 predicted proteins | sample C1_top_MG_FD_204535 | JGI IMG/M metagenome (GOLD analysis project Ga0315268, IMG submission 204535) | Sediment microbial communities from Yellowstone Lake, YNP, Wyoming, USA - C1_top | ecosystem: Environmental > Aquatic > Freshwater > Lake > Sediment | place: USA: Wyoming | collected 2017-08-01
CGCTGCACGCCGCGCCGTCGGCCTTGGCGGGGTTGGAGCACGCGCCGGTGGCGGGATTGCAGGTGCCGGCGTCGTGGCACTGATCGCTGGCGGCGCAGACCACCGGATTGCCGCCGGTGCAGGCGCCGGCGATGCAGGTATCGGTCTGGGTACAGGCGTCACCGTCGTCGCAGGAGCCGGTCCGAATGGTGTGTACGCAGCCCACCACAGGATCGCACGTATCGTCTGTACACGGGTTGTGGTCGTCGCAGCCCGCACTGTTGTCGGTATGCAGGCAGCCAGCCGTTGGGTCGCACGTGTCGTCGGTGCAGGCATTGAAATCGTCGCACGAGATCGGCGTGAAGACACAGCCGACCGCGGGATCACAGCTGTCCACGGTGCACGCGCTCGAGTCGTTGCACGTAACGAAGGCGCCGAGCGCATAGTCGATCAACCCGGCGGACCAGCTCGCTGAGCTGCGGCTGTCGATCAGAACCTTGTTGAAGCACCCCAGCTCGAGGCCGAGCCGCGTGAGATTGAAGCCGCCCTCGACGAACTGGGAGACGTCCAGCACATTATCGCCATCCTTGTCCTCGGCGGGCCACGGCGTCGTCACTGGAGCCGTGTTGCTGGTTGCGCAGACCGAGTCGTCGCCCGCAGCCGTCTTGCAGTCTACGCCCGACAGCATGGGGGTGGTGTCGAGGTAGCCGTCCGCGCCACCTCTCCAGCGATAGACGTCCACCGAGGTAACGGTGCCTCCCACCGAGAATCCGGCAGCCAGCAGCAGATCGCCGTCGATGTGGTGCCCTGTGAAGCGCGCCGTGCCGCTTCGCGGTGGAGCCACGCAGCCGACGGTCGGATCCTGAAGGAACCAGACGCCCACGGCACCAGAGCCGGAGTTCGAGAAGCGCTCGGCTCCGAAATACAAGAGAGTCTCGTTCGTGGCCGGGTTTCCGAGGAATGTCGCATACGTGTTCAGCAGGTCGCTCTTGTCGCTGACGTTATTCCCCTGCGTACACTCCCATGTGCTGATGTCGTCGGCATCCTTAGCGCTGTTGAACGTGCTGGTATCCGACCTTCCTCCGGGGACGAAATCACGCGTGAACTGCGTCCCCAGGAAATTGGGCGGCAGCACCCTCTCGTGCCCCATGGAGTCGAAGAGGGTGGCCCAGTCGGATCGATTGCCGGGGTCCGCATCGTCCGCGATGTTACCCTCGAGCTCGAACTGGTCGCTGTGGACCGCGAGCGCGGGCACTGCCGCTCCAAGATATACAGCGGCTGCCAGAATCCCTATCACTATCATCAGGGTCTGTGCGCTCACCTTACAACTGGCGTTTTTCACAAAGCCTCCTCGGTTATGCATGTATCACATCATCAACCCTGCGCTGTAACCATGCAGCGCCATCGAGAGGCGACCATGAGCAAACACCGCACCATCCGTAAGGGACCTGAAACATTGACGTTAGCGAGCCAGATGCCTTATGCATACATGCACGAATGCGGAGAGCACCGCAGACGTGCATAGTAGGCATAATATCGTGCGTAATAGTTATTATGCGGTACGCACGGGAGTGTCTGGACAGCGTGACCGAGACGTTCGCAACGGCCGTTGGTCTCTCGGTCGCGTCCTCGGGCAAGAGCTCTGTGGTCAGCGTACCGGCGGGCGTCGGCTGCGGTTCGGGCGGCAGTTGCTCCGCGAAGTGAGCCCAAGGAGGCCCGGTGACGCTGACGGGCACTCCGGCCGCGGGGTCTCTCCCCGGACCAGCTGGGGCGGCGCGTGCGCGGGCACGGCAGTAGCCTGCACGGTGACGCTGACGAAAGACACGCAAGTGCAGGCGATCTTCAAGTAGTTCACTCGGGTTGCCGAAGTACCGGTATCCGTAGAACTATGCGGCCATCGAGGGCCTGAAAACCGGATGGTACTCTCATTCCAGCTACTGAAGAGCAGATGACCACATCCCTACAGGTTCTCGTACAAGGCCACTTCCGTGGCACGGAGGCCTGATTCTTGTTAGCAGCAACCAGCTCGTGCACCGCCAGTCTGGCCCGCTTCTGGGAACTCGCCGGAAGGCATGTTTTCGAAAGCGACGGGATTGTATGGGGACATTATAAAGGCCCGTTCTATACCAGCCTCCCCTTCCACCGATGTGTGGAGCCCGACCCGGCACAGATCGATACGGCGATGCGGCGCGCGCGCGTGGTGGGTCTGCGCTTCCCTTCGAGATCGCTGCGCGGAATCTCGACCGGCATGTACGTGGCGAACCCGGCCAACTACAACCTGCAGTCGGTGCACCGCAAGCAACGCTCACATGTCACACGAGGCCTGGAAGTCTGCGAAGTCCGGCCCGTGGAGACGGACGAGTTGCTGACGCAAGGCCTCGAGTTGAACCAGGACACGTTGCGGCGTCAGGCGCGCGACAACGACGAATTCCTGGACCCGGTGAAGTGGAAACGCCTGGTCCACGCGGTCAGCGACTGTCCGGGGGCAATCGTCCGCGGAGCTTTCATCGACGGCCGCCTTTCCGCCTACATCATCGGCTGCCGCGATGGCGAATGGCTGCACCTGCTGTACAAGGCGTCGCGCACGGCTGACCTCGGTCACTATCCGAACCACGCCCTGGACTACTCTGCGCTGCGCGAGGCAGCGTCCGATCCTAGCATCGCCTGGGTCGGCAACGGCAATACATCGCTCGTCGAGAACGAGGGTCTCGACCGCTACAAACGCTACATGGGCTACGCGGTGGACGAGCACAATTTGTGCATCCGCTTTCACCCGGCGCTTTCGCCCTTTCTCAGCCGCAGGCTTTCCGTCGTGGTGTCGCGGTATGTGTGCCGGAAGTTCCCCAACAACGAACGCGTTACTTACTATTCCCGCGTCATCGAGGGTTCGAGAATGAGCCGTGAAACACTGGTCGAAAGATCGCAACCGGCGATTGACTCTTGCCAGCAGGAAACTGCGCCGGGGTTTTCGCGGCTGGTGCGACCGGGCACGCTGTTCCCGATCCTGCGCGTGATCCAAACGTTCAAGGAGGGCGGCCCGCGCCACACGGCGCAAATGGCGGTGGACTACGTCAAGCGGCGCACAAGGCCGAAGAAAGCCATCGTGCAGCGGCCGCTGTCGGGCGAAGAGGTGCTGAACCTGCAGCCGGGCGAGTGGGTGGAGGTGAAGTCAGCCGAAGAGATCGCGGCGACGCTGGACGCGCGCGGGAAGAACCGCGGGCTGCTGTTTACCGAAGATATGAAGCCTTACGTGGGGAAGCGGTTCCAGGTATTCAAACGCGTCGAAACCATCTTTCTCGAAGAATCCAAGCAGCGCAGGACGTTGAAGAACACGGTCTTGTTGACGAGCGTCTATTGCCCCGGCACGACGTTTAACTGCGACCGGTCGTGCTTCCTGTTCTGGAAGGAAGTCTGGTTGAAGCGGGCGTAGGAGAGACCCCAATACGCGCTAACTTCATGAACGATGTATCGTTACCGTTTGCGGCTCTGCTCTGCCAGCTTGTCTGGGATCTCAGCGGATGTGCATGATGCGGGTCTCCCTCACGCTTCATCCCACCACTGCAGCCATGACGAACAGTACGGTCTCGACCAGGAGCACGCTTGCGCCCATCACATCCCCGGTGACACCGCCGAAGCGCTTGGCCACGAGATGGGGAACAATCGCCGCGAGCACGAGGGCCACGAGCGCCTGGACCAGTCCGTGGAGGTGATGGCCCCATGTCATGAGGAACGTCGCGACCAGCATGCCCAGGGTGGCCGAGATGGCGCCCCGGACGCCTGGCTTACGCACCACTGCTGCTCCGAGCCCGGTCGGCTTCGCAGGGTGACCCAGCCAGGCAGCGAACGTCGCCGCACAGCGGGAGAAAGCCGGCATGACCAGAAGTACCATCTCGTGGTGCTCGAGGATGATGGTGAGCGCAGCGTATTCGATGAGAGCGACAAGTAGTACCGCCATCGCTCCGAACGCCCCGACGTGCGACTCCGAAGCGATCGCTCGGCGCGCACCAGGGTCTACACCGAACCACCCGTCGCCGACGCCCGCAAGCCCGTCCCAATGCCGGAGTCGCGTGAACGCCCCCCATCCGGCGATTACAAGCGCGGCGATCAGTCCGGGGTAGGGGTTAGCGGATCCGGAGACCAACTCGACGAGCTTCAGCGGACCATACGCCGCTGCACCGACCACGAAGCCCGCCCACACGTAGTGCGACGCGACGTCCGGCTTCTCGTCGTCAGGCCATCGCACAGGCAGCGTCAGTACCGTGAGCTGAGTCACCGCAAGCGCGAGATCCCTCAGCGACCTGTCGCGGCTCACGCGTCAGCCCATCCGCTGTCGGCAGAAAACAGGGACATTTTCATGAATCCTCGCATTGAGTGCAGGTGCGGGGATGCGGTTGGAGGCATGTCTCGAGGAGGTCGGAAGGCAGGAAACGTGGCAGCGGCTTCAGCACCTGCGTTCTCTGATTGGGTTGGAGTGGATACGGCAGGCGCTGCGGCGCACAGGCACGGAGACGATCCGGCGCCGCAAGCTTCCCGACGAAGCCGTGGCGTGGATACGGCATCGCCCGGCACGGTGCGCTCGGATCCCGCTACGCTTAGGACGGCGCGCTGCGCCGCGACTTGACGGTAGGCCTGGTCGTCGTGAACGAGCCCGACGCGACGCGGCGGACCGTCGATGTCGACGCCGGCTGCTGTGGTCCTGCCGCGTAGCCGCGGACGTCCGTCACGCTCGAAGTCGCCTGCGGGCGCCGTGTTGATCCCGTGTCGGCCGAGTCCGCGCGCAATAGGATCCGGGCGCTCACGATCGCCATCGTCGCCCCTCCGAACGCCAGTGCCGCGGCGGCTCCGGTGACGGAGAACCGCGGGACGAGGAGCGCCGCCGACGCCGCGGTCGCCAGGAGGCCGACGCACTGGATGGCGAGCTGCATGCGCGGACGGCGCCGGGCCACCAATGCGAAGAACGAGATTGTGTTCATCATCGTGAAACCAGCGGCCATCGTGACCAGCACCAGGGCGGCGCGGTACTGGGCGTAGTCTGCGGTGTACGCGAGATGCAGAAAGTGCTCCCCGCCACCCGCCGCGGCCGTTGCCAGAAGGAGGCTGAGCGCTGCCGTCATCCCGAGAAAGCGCTTCAGCAGTACGCGAAAGCGGCGGCGATCGACGGCGGCGGCCCACCCCAAGCGCGGCGCCGCCGCATGCCCAAACGCCGCCGCGATCTGGTCGAGCGCGGGCACGAGAGCCGCGATCGCCGTGAAGTACCCGACTGCCGCGGCGCCGTGGCTCATGGCGAGCAGGTAGCGGGGGACGCTCTGCGTGAGCGCGATGGCGCCGTGCACCGCGCCGAGTGGCGCGTTGTCGGCGGTGAGGCGCCGAAGCGCCGTCAGTCTGGGGCGCGCGAAGACCGGCTCGAGAGCAGCCGCCGCCGGCAGATCGACCCCGATGAGAAACGCCGTCCAGGCCGCCGCGAGCGCCCACGTGCCATGCGCGAGTGTACCGCCGCGCGTCACCACGGTCACCATCGCGATCAGCCCGAGCGCTCCCCGCGCGAGCTTCGAGAGCGCGACGAAGCGCATCCGGTGGTACAGCTGCGAGAGCCCGTAGCAGCTCTCCGACGTCGCCTCGGCTAGCTTGGCGACGCCGAGCGGTATCAGGATCAACGCCGCCCCTCGCTCGAAGCCGTTGAGGACGACGATTGCCATGATGACCGCAGCCGCGACGTTGGCAGCGAGCCGGACCGTCAAATACTCGGCGAAGGTGTAGCGCCGCTGCACGTCGGTTGCCTGCACTGCACGCAAAGCGAAACCGGTCACCATGACGACGGGAGTGGCAACCGCCATTGCCAAGCCGAAGTGCCCGAGGGAGACGGGGGGCTTCATCTTTGAGATCGCGACCAGCGCGCCCCACTGGCAGGCGGCGTACGTCATGTTGGAGATGAGAAGCCAGAGGGCACCGGACGCCAGGTTGCCCTCGACCAGCTGCGCGGCCCGCGCCGTTGGCGGCAGCGATCGCGTGGCGATGACGGCATCAGCCGGGCGTTCATCGTTCGGGCGCGCGTCCACGGAGCTACCAGCCGGCCCACGCCTGACGGAGAGCGCCGCTCACCATGGGCCACCTGCCATCGCCGCCGAGCGCTCCGGGGGCTCGGCGACCGCTAGGGCTCGCCGCGCGGCCTCCGCCATCGTGAGGCTCTCCATCCCGTAGCGGTCGCGCAGACGTGCGAAGGCGGCGAGGATCTCCCGCAGCACGCGCAGGTTCCGTTCGAGATCGCGCCCGAAGTCGTGAGGATGCCACCACAGATGACACAGTCGGGCCTCTGCGGCGGCGTGGCGCAGGTCGTTCGCGAGGCGCCGCAACCGCAGCGCCTCGAGGTGGCGGCGGGCCCGCGAGTACGGGCGCAGATAATAGCTCGCGCAGACGTTCACCGGCGCGGCGCATCGATCGGCGGGGAGGGGGCTAGTGCGATGCCCCGAGAGCGGCAGGTAGGCGTCGGCGAGCCGCAGCCCCCGGCGCAGCGTCGACTCGTCTGCGTCGCGCCGAGCGCGATACAGCCAGCGATCGAGATTTCCGCGGTACGCGAGCAGCCCCGCGTCGCGGCATACCGCGAGGTGCGTGTCCGTGACCTGATTGCGCGGGAAGACGATGCTCTTCGGGACGCGCCCGAGCTTCGCGCGCATGAGGCTCATGGCGGCCGCGAGATCGGCACCGAACTCTGCCGGCCCTTGTCCGGCCTCGAGGCAGTAGTAGTGCGACAACGTGTGCGTTCCCACCTCTTGATGCGGCGTCTCCGCGATCCGCCGGACGAGCGACGGCGCGAAGTGGTAGGGATCTTCCAGCTCGTTATCGCCGATCTCATCCAACGCCTCGTAGGGAGAGAAGTCCCGCCGCTCGTAGGCGGGCAACCGTGCCGGCACGATACCCAGCAGCTCTCGCTTGCTCTCGCACAGGAGGAAGCCGACCGTGGCCCACGTGGCGTGCACCTCGAACTCAGCGAACACCCCGAGCATCGCGGGGACGGCCCGGCGAACGCCGAGGAGATTCTCCCGGTAGTCGCGGATCGAGTGCTTGTCGCGGACCCCCCAGTGCAGCTCGAAATCGAGCGAGATGACGAGCGCTCCACGTCGCGTCGGCGTACCACCACGCCGCGTGCACGCAGTTGGTGCCATGGTGTCACCTGGCACGCGCGACCTCCTGGTAGAGATCCAGGAAGCGGCCTACGGTGCGCGATGGCGGGTAACGCTGCGCGGTCTCGTAGGCGGTGCTCACGCACTGGCGGTAGAGATCCGGGTCGCTGAGCAGCCGCCGGAGCGTGTGGGCGAGCCTTGGGACGTCGCCGTGCGGGAACACAAGACCGCTTCCGTCCACCACGATGGCCGGCATCTCGCCGAGATCCGACACCACGACCGGCTTGCCGTAGCTGAGGGCCTCGATGAGCCGAAGCGGGAACCCCATGCGTTGGCGCGCCGCGCGCGGAATGACCACGAGGTCGTGCTCCCGATAGAGGGCCGCGAGATCCGGGACGACCCCCTTCCACTGCACCCGAGCCTCCAGGCCGAGCGCCTGAATCGTCTTCTGGATGCGGCGCGCGTACTCGCGGGTGCCTTGCCCGTTCCAGGCAAGCGTCGCCGTGAACCGGGGGCAGGCGAGCTCGGTGGCGAGCGCCGCGAGCGCCGCGATCAACGTGTGGACCCCGCGCTCGGGCTCCATGGCGCCGAGGTAGAGGATGCGATGCGCTGCGACGCCGTTGCGCGAGATGGCCGCGTCGCGGTCGAGGTGCGGGTTCATGTGCGGTGTGAGGGGCGGCAAGTTGACCGCGCCCGGGAACAACGGCTGCAGATAGGAGCCCCCAATCACTATGCGGTCCGCACGGAGGAGGACACGGTAGCCGAGCACCGGCCGGGCGAGCCCGGTCACGTGCAGGAGGAGGGAGGCGCCCGACAACCGCTTGATGACGGCGCACTTCAGGCCAAGCACGGAGGACACGCTGCTCAGCAGGTGGATCACCGACGCGCGTCGCTGTCGCGCCGTACGCGCCACGAGCGCCCAAAACCGCATCGCCGCCACCAGCTTGGACAGCGACGCGGAGTGACGTGCCGCAACCTCGGCGTCGCGGGTGGGATGCGAGCACACGCAGAACTCCCAGCCGCGCTCGGACAGCGCCTGCGCCAGGACACGGGCGATGTTCTTCTCCCCTTCGTTCCAGGGCTGGCCATATTGGGTGGCGGCGATCAGCACGTTCGGCATAGGCGTGCCCTCGCTCTCAACCAACCCGCACGGACGCGCGCACGGGGAGCTCGGCCCCGCGGGGCGCCGTTCGGGCCGCGGACGCGCTCTCGTACGCGTCCTGAATCGCCGCCAGCATCGCCTGCACGCCAAATTCCTTCGCCGCCCGAGCGCGGCCCGCAGCGCCGAGCGTCGCACGGAGCTCCGCGCACCTCCCGAGCTCCCGGAGCGATTCGGCCAGCGCCGCCGGCTCGTTCGGCGGCACGATGCGGCCGCACTGCTCGACGGCACCGCGGACCCCGCCGACGTCGGCGCAGACGACCGGAAGCCCGTGCGCCATCGCCTCGAGCAGCGCGAACGGCAGACCCTCGCAGCGCGACGGCTGCACGAACACATCGGCCGCGGCGAGAAACGGCGATACGTCCGGTTGGTAGCCGCAGAAACGCACCGGTACCGTGCCCCGGCCGGCCTCGGCTTCGAGCCGCGCACGCTCGGGACCATTGCCGACCGCGAGGAGGCCGTCGACGGCGGTGCCAGTATCGAGGGCACGCAGCAGAATGTCGAGACCTTTCTCGCGCGTCATACGTCCGACGAACAGCAGCCAGCGCTCGTGCGGTGCGATCCCGAGCGCCATGCGCATGCGCTGCCGCATCGCCGCCAGCTGATCGGGTTCGGGCACGCGGACGCCGTTGCGGACGACACATACTCGCGCCGGATCGAAGCCGATCTCGCGCACGAACGCGCTCGCCTCCTCGGGACAGACCGAGAGCAGGACGTCCGTGTAATGCCGGAGCGCGCGCTCGAGCGTACGCTGGACGCGTCCGATGATCCGACCGGTATAGTGCCAGCTCGTCCCGTGCGGCGTGTAGAGCACCGGCACAGCAAGAAGGCGGGCGAGCGGGCGCCCGATGAGCCCGGCCTTGGTGCTGTGCACGTGCATGATATCGGGCCGGAAGGCGCGAATCTCCGCGGCCAGGCGGAACGCGGCGCCCACGTCGGCCGTTCCTGTCGCGCGCCGGAACGGCAAGCGGCACACCCGGGTGCCGCGCGCCCCGAGCCGGGCGAGGAGTGTCTTCGCCTGCGGAGACATGCGATGCGGCGAATACGCGAGCGCGGCCTCGCAGCGCGATCCGTCGAGCCCTTCGAAGAGCCGTTCGAGATAGGAGAGCACCCCGTACTCCATCGGCTCGCTCGCAACGAGCACGCGCAACGGTCTCATGGCGCTCACGCCACCGTCCGCGTCGCGCCCATGCGCGTCTGGATCCCGAGCGCGCAAGCGACGAGGACCCAAAAATGTCGCTGGTAGAAGCCATCGATGAAGAGATTGAAGGTCGCCATCGCCAGCAGGCCGGCCGCGACGACCGCAGCGCCGTTGGCCGCGGGCCGCTGCACGGCGGCACGCGCGCAGCGCCACACCGCACCGGTGATGAGCCCGATCAGCAGTAGGCCGCCACCGACCCCCATGTCGACGAACGCCCACAGGTACGTGTTGTGCACCGGGAGCTGCTCGCGCCGGCCGCCCTCGGTCCAGATATGGAGCTCGCGGAAGCCGCCGATCCCGAGGCCGCTCACGGGGTTGTCGCGGAACTCCTCCCAGGCCTCGGCGTAGAGATCGAGCCGGCTGTTGATCGTGAAGGTGCGCCAGACGTGCTCGCGGAGCATGTCGGCGGTGCGCGCGCCGGGCTTCGTGAGCAGCAACGGCGTCGCGGCGACGGTCAGCGCCAATACCACGACACCGGCGCGCGCAGCGGTGACCCAGGCGTCGCGATGGCGCAGGAACAATGCGGCCCCGATCGCCACTGCAGCGGCCCCAGCCCCGCTGCGGGAGCCACTGGCGAAGATCGCGACGATGAGGATCGCCGACCGAACGGCGCGACCAGCGATCGATGACCGGCGATCCATTGCGGTGGTCAGGAGGCCAACGGCGAGGACGCTGCAGAAGATGTTCGGGTCGCCGGGCATCGTCGAGCAGACTCGTGGACCCGAAACAAGCGTCGTTTGTATCCCTGCGAGCCACCACGCAGCGAAACCGCCGAGCCCGACAATCGCGCTCCAGAGCGCTCCCCACGCGAGCGCCCGCAGGATGGAGGCCTCCGCGCCTGCGTCCGTCGACCGCACGAGCGCAAAACTCAGGCCGACGAGGTAGACCAGGCCAAGCGTCTTTCCGATCGTGTACCCGGACAGGGGGCGATCGCTCGCGGCGAGCAGCGTCGAGACCACTGCCAGCAGCACGATCGCCACGGCGAGCGCGGCCAAGCCGAGCGGCAGGCGCCTGCGTGGTCGGACTAGCGCGGCGAGGAAGACGAACGGCGCCACGAGATCCGAGCCGGCCAACCGCAGCGGCGAGCCATCGGGCAGGGTGAGAATCGGCTGCAGCGGGATGAGCACCGCGTACGCGCATGCCGCCAACGGCAGCGCATGCAGCGCCGGCCGCTGCCACGCGTGTGCACGCGACCGCTGGGTGGGAGGCGGTGCACTCATCAGCGGACGGGTGCGCGTCATTCAGAACGCCCCGCGCTGCCGGATGACAGCCGGGAGTGTCCTAACGAGGATCTTGAGGTCTTTCCGCAACGAGCGGCCCTGGACGTAATGCAGGTCGATCCGCGCCCGCTCAGGATACCCGATTGCGCTGCGCCCGCCGACTTGCCACGGACCCGTGAGGCCCGGCTTGATCCGCAGGAGCATGGGCGCATAGTCACCGTAGTTGTCGAGCTCGTCGGGCACGATCGCACGCGGTCCGACGAGGCTCATGTCGCCGCGCAGCACGTTCCAGAGCTGTGGCAGCTCGTCGAGACTCGCCCGGCGCAGAAAGCGGCCGAGCGGCGTGATGCGATGATCCTCGTCGACCGGCAGCTTGAAGTTCGAGGCGACATACCGCTGATGCGCGGCCAGCGACTGGCGCAAGAGGCAATCGGCGTCGTTGATCATCGAGCGGAATTTGTAGAGAGGGAAGAGCTTCCCGGAGCGCCCGAGACGCTGTTGCGCGAAGAAGATCGGCCGACCCATCCTCGACCACACGAGCAACGCGACCGCCGACAGCAGAGGAGAGAGGAGCACGAGCAGGCTGGCGGCGCCGACGACGTCGATCACCCGCCGGACGATCCGGGCGACGCTACCATCACGAACGGGATGAAACGAGATGACCGACTGCGAGCCGCAGCGCCCGGCGACGGGCCGAAGCGCCGGCCTTCCGAGCCCGGGCAGGATGAAGTGCACCGCGACTCCGCTCATCAGCAACCGCGCGCTGGTCTGGACGAGTAGCTGCTCTTCGATTTCGGCGCCGAGGTCGAAGTACACCTCGGCGGGCCTCTCGCCGTTGAGGTGCTCCATCAGGTCTCCGTCGAGACGCGGAGCATCCACGACGCTCACCTCCGCGCGGCGGGCACCGCGATCGCGGAACAGGGCCGGATCGAGGAGGTGCGTGCTTCGCGGCGAGCTGACGATCACGCGCTTCGGCCGCGGCAGCGCACCATTCCGCTGCAACCGCGCCATTGGTCCGAGGGGTCGTTCCAGCCGACTTGCGGCGCGTTGCGGTTCCTGCCGCGGCCCGCCCAATCGAGTCACCATGCGGCTCGCCCACGGGGGAACGGACAGGAGGGGCAGCGCTGCCGCGCCGGCGGTACTCGGGCCATCATGACGTCTTCCCGCGCTCGGCTCCGCGGTCGCGGCCCGAATAGTCAGCGGAGGCGTAGAGGACGGGGTCCCCCCATCGCAGATCGACGTCGTTCATAATGAACCCGAGCAAGTTCGCGCCGACGTGCGCGAGCCGATCGCGCGTCAGCCGAACGATCTCCCGCGGCGTCCCGTACCCCTTCACGACCAGCACCACGCCGTCGGCCTGGCGGGCAAGCACGACCGCGTCAGTCGCGGGCAGCACGGGCGAGCTGTCGAGGATCACGAAGTCGAACTCTCGGCGAAGCTGGACGAGCACTTGTCGCATCCGCTCCGACCCCAGCATTTCGGCCGGTCTCAGGGGTGGTGGCCCCGCCGACAAGAAGAAGAACCCGCTCCCATCGACGGACCGGATCATGCCGTCGAGCATCGCCTGGCCGGCGAGAACACTCGCCAGCCCACGGTCGTTATCGACTCCCAGCAGCGCGTGACAGCGCGGGTAGCGCAGATCGGCGTCGACCAAGAGCGCCCGCGCGCCGGTCTCCGCGAGCGCAGTCGCGAGGTTCACGCTCGCCATCGTCTTGCCCTCGGCGGATCGTGCGCTCGTCACCAGGATCACGGTTGGCGGCATTCCCCGGGCGGGGAAGAGCATGGCGGTCCGCAAGGTGCGGAAGGCTTCGGCCACGATCGACCGCGGCTCGTGCAAGACCATGAGCTCCTCACGCTGACCGTCTTCGCGACGTAAGCCGTTCGCTGCCGTCACCGGCACGAGGGGACCCGGGATCTGGCGGTCGGCGCGGTGTGCAGCACCAAAATTGGGAATCGTTCCCAAGGTCGGCAGTTGTAGCATCTCCGCAACCTCGCCGTCGCTGCGCACGCTGGTATCGAAGTAGTCGCGAGCAAAGGCCGCTCCGACTGCGAGCAAGAGCGCCGCCGCCATGCCGATGGCCAGATTGAACGGAACCTTCGGCTTGCTTGGCCACAGTGGGATCTCTGGACGCTCGATGACGCGGATGTTGGACGCGACGAGCGCGGCGTTCACCGCCGTTTCCGTGCGCTGCTTGAGCAGCGAGGTTTGGAGGTTCTGCGCCGCCTCGAGGCGATGCTTCAGCACGTCGTAGCGCGCCCCGAGCCTGCGCAGCTCGTTGTCGAGCGCTTCCTGCTGCTCGAGCTTGCGCCGGAGCTGCCCCTCGCGGAGGCGTGCGGCGTCGTAATGGGCGCGCACGGCGGCCACCTCCTGCCCGATCTCCGCGCGGACTTGCCGGTCCAGCTCGGCCTCGAGCTGCTTGAGCTCCAGCATCTGCCGATGCTTGGGGCCGAGACGGCCACTGAGCGCCGCGCGTTGCGTGCGCACGTCGGCGAGCGCCGCGCGCAGCTTCTCGACGCTCGGGCGGTCGAGGAAATAGGCGAGCCGCCCGGCATCGGGACTGGTGAGGAATTCGTAGCGACTTTCGAGCGAGGTGCGAGCTGCTTCGGCCTCGGTGAGCAAGCTCGACACCTCGGCCATGCGATTGGCGGCGAGTTTCTGCTCTTGGTTGACGGCGACTTGCGGGTGCTCGACCGCGAAGCGGTTGAGCGCCGTGGCGGCCCGTTTGATCTGTTTGCGCGACGCACGGAGCTGGCGTCGGAGGAAGTCGCCTGCCAAGGTGTCGGTGGCGCGCTGCGCCTCCTCGTTGGTCTCCATGTATGCTTGCGTGTGGGCCGCCACCAGGAAGGCGGAGAGCGCCGGGCTCGGAGTGGTGAAGCGCACGTCGACGAGGTCCGTCCCGCGCACCTCGGTCACCGACAGATAGCGCATGTAGCGGTCGATGAGTTGCGGGTCCACCGCCGCGGGGCCATCGGTGAGCTGCGGCGTTTCCTCCTCCGCCTTATTCCAGCCGCGCGGGCGGAGCGCCTTCGGCAGCGAGCCCACCACTGCGAGCGGCTGGAGCGAGTTCGCCGACGCCGGCTGAGACATCTCCTGCTCGCCGAGCTGCCGACTGTGCAGCACGCGCTCCGCGAGATCGCGGCTCTGCAACGCCGCGATCTGCGTGGCGAGGAAGCTCGCCGCCTCCGTCGTGTCACCGTCGTCGAGCCGCCGCACGCTCTGCTCGAGCCGCAGCCGGATCGGAGCCTGGCGCGCGATTTGGAGCCGCGTCGAGGCGCTGTAGCGTCGAGGGCTGAGCGCCGTGATCACCAGCGTGAGAGCGACGGTGACGAGGAAGCACAGGGCTACGAGCCGGCGGTGTCTGTCGAGCACTCGGAGGTAGTCGCGGAGATGGCGCGGCGAGTCGGCAGCGGCAAACTCGGCGTCGATCTCGGGCCGCAGAAGGCCGTCGGGCAGAGGCAACGCCGCGCCCGCGCGGGGCGCCTGCTCCACGTAGGTCGATCCGTCGTCACTCAGGTCGAAGGTCATCGAGTCTTCGCTCGGCACGTCGACGCTGCCTCCACCGATCAGAAAAGCGGCACGGAACCGCCGACCTGGACCAATGACCGCACGACCTCCCACGCGGCGTACGGCACCATGCGCGACGCTGAGGCTGGCAGGTTCACGACGTCGCCGTCGGCGATCGGCATATCGGGGGCCTCGCCCGCCATGACACGCTCTAGGTCGACCTTGAACTGGCGCTCCTCTCCCGGTCCTAGTACCCGCTTCACGGTGACGCGCCCGCGGTCGGCGGCGAAGAGCGAGCCACCCGCCGCCGCCACTGCTCCGCTCAAGGTGAGGCCGCGCGTCACTGGATACGAGCCAGGTTTGCCGACCCAGCCGCCGACCTGCACGCTGCCCGCCGGCGCGACGCTTAGCAGGTCACCCGGGCGCACCGGAGGATTCGTCGGTCCGGAGTCGGGGCGCGCACCGTGCAGCAGCGTCTCGAGATCCATGCGGATGGCGCCATTGCCAGGCGCGAGCCGTTCGAGATCAGGTGCCGCGCCGGAGATCACCGGCGTTCCGGCGGAAGCGGGAACGAACGCGACCAGGCGACCCGCGTCGCGGTTGGGTCCTCCGGCAGCCCAGATGAGGTCGGCGACCGTGGCTCCGGGGCGGGTGAGCGGATAGAGACCTGGGCGCTCGACGCTTCCCACGACGGCGATGACCCGGCTGCGGTACTCGGCGATGAGGACGCTCACCTGCGGGTTGCACAGAATGCCGGCGGTGGACAGCTGCCGCGCGACCTTTGCCTCGAGCGCACTCGCTGTCAGATCCGCTGCCCGGACCGTTCCGAGCAGCGGGATGGCGATGTCGCCGGCTGCATCGACCCGCAGGCCCTGCTGGAAGCTCGGCGCTGGCGCCACGACCCCAATGCGGGCGCTGGTGCTGGCGACGGCGGCCGGCGATTGCACATCGAGCAGGTCGGCGATGCGGACCTCCAGCAGATCGTCGGGACCGATCCGGTAGCCAGACGCGTCCGCCGCGCCGGCCCGCTCGGCCGCAATCGCCGCGAGACGAGCACGGTCGCGGGCGCTCGTGAGCCCACCCACGTCGGGCGGGGTCAGTGCCCCTTCAGGGGTCGGCGAGACCGGACGTCGCGCCGAACAGCCCCCGATCGCGGCGCACAGGGCTACGGCGCTGGCCACTACGCAGAGCGCAGAGCGCATCTGATGCGATTGCGCTGACGTCATAGCAAGCCTCCTCATGCCGCCTCTCACAGCGCCAATTTGAGCAACTAACATGCCGTCCCTAGGACCCACCGCGGCGAAGCCTGTCCGGGATCGATTCTGCAGATCGCGGCAGGGCTTATGTGGCTCCGGGACCGAGACGCTCGGGTGCAGCGCGCCATTGCAATCTCGCACGACTCATTACAACACTGAAGATATGCGACTATACTTCCAGACTGGCAGCTCGCTCCGCTATAATGTTG
>Ga0315268_10004209_pt1 | contig 15645 bp, 9 predicted proteins | sample C1_top_MG_FD_204535 | JGI IMG/M metagenome (GOLD analysis project Ga0315268, IMG submission 204535) | Sediment microbial communities from Yellowstone Lake, YNP, Wyoming, USA - C1_top | ecosystem: Environmental > Aquatic > Freshwater > Lake > Sediment | place: USA: Wyoming | collected 2017-08-01
TCTCAAGTACATCTTTGCTATCATCCCGTTTGTCCAGCCTGCGATTGATAACGGAGAGCGTAAGAGAGCCTCCGGTCTTAAAAAGGATCATTACCGGCATTGGAAACAGGCGGTTTACTTCACGGGTGATACGGGCCAGTTCTGTGCGGCTGTATTGAGCCTTTTTCAGTTCGATGCAGAAGAAAAGATAGGATTCAATTATTGTTTTTTGATATCCGTCAGGTTTTTCATTAAATTCCAATGTTTTTTGGGAGCTGTTTTTTTTAAAGGCGGACGCTATCTCTTGTTTTGACAATTGAAAAAGCAGATCAATATATTTCCAGTCTTCATACAGAGCTTTCTCTTCATTGAATTTTGAATCAGTGCCAATGTACGATTCTTTAAAAGCTGCACGGCTCGGTTTGTCGAGCGGCGACTGGCGTTCGGTATTATAACCGAGAGCATTAAAAAGTTCCAAAGACGCAGTTGAAATATCTTGTTTATTGAACGACTGAATTGCAATGCGAATTTTTTGTTTCACTACTGCGTCATTCATTGCCCGCTCCTTTTAGAACTTCCCAGTATCCACCCTTGGCCGGACCTATACGGCAGACAAACCCTTTCTTTTTAAGTTTTTTCAGATTATTTTCCACGGCAGTTGTGCTTATCCCAATTATTCCGGATAACTCCAGAATGGTAATCTGTGAATTTTGAAAGATATTTTCCAAAATCAGACGCTCATACCTGCTGAGTTTTTCACCCAACTTTTCACCCAACTTTTCACCCAACTTTTCACCCAACTTTTCACCCAACTTTAGTTTCTCTTGAGTTCCCTTAGAAATTCGTGTTTTAGGTATTATATCGGCCGGTTTAGGGAAAATAACTCTGACAAAGACGTCTTCAAGTTCAAAAATTGCCTCCGGCACGCCTGCTTGATTTAGGGCGATCCGTATCCGCTCAATACCTGTTCCCATTTTTTCTATATAATGAATCCTCTGAAACAGGTTGGCGATTCCCGGGTTTCGAAGCATGCTGATTTTTCCGAAATTTTCCGAAGTTAGCCCATGTACGAGTCCACCAGGGCTGGTCATTTCGATACGGTCTTCATATATTTCCACCATGACATTTCCACCTTTCTCAAAATAATCACGGTGAACAACGGCATTGATCAGCGCTTCTCTTAAAGCTTCATAAGGCAGTCCGGGGATTTCTTTCCGCGCCGGCTGTCCGTCAAACAGATAGCGCACTGGAAGATATTGTCTGATAAAATTCATTGCATGATCGACACTGGTTACGAGATCGGAATTAAGATCTTTTCTGTCGAGTACGGTCGCTTTTGTTTTCCCCTGATAAAGGGCGCATGTCACAACGGTGTGGTAATAAAAGTCATTCAGGTTTTTTGCAAAGAAAAGCGGCGCAAGGTTGTTGTAATAAACCCGGCCTTCCTGAAATTCTCCGATGCCGAGATTCTTATAAAGCAGCGTTTGGTCGAGTACGGGAGAAATCCCCGCCATTTTCAGAAAATTGTTAAGTTTGTTCCGGTCTATATTTTGCTCTGAAAAATCTCTTATTACAAGCTCATCATACCGAACTTTCCCCTCAGCCTGTATGAACGAAACGATCTGATCACGACTCAGCTTTTGGGCATTCGGGCCGGTTCGTGTATAAAACCCACTCGAACATTTATACGGCTTGTCAGTGCCTTCCCGGACATGAATGACAAGAATATTCTCAAATTCTTCAAGGATAATTTTTACGGCCGGATCGCAGTTATTGGCGATATCCTGAATCCGGCTTTTCAGCGAACTATTAACCGCGATTCCTTTGACTTTGCCATCGTCAGTAATGCCCAGAAAGATTCTTCCCCCGGAAGCATTCGCAAACGCTGCCATTTCCCGATCAAGGTCGGAAACCCGCTCCTTGAGTTCAATCCGGTAGCCTTCGCCCTCTTCAAGGATTAGTTTCAATTCTGTTTCGGTCAAAGCCATATTTTCACCTGATTATCAGCCATGTTACCAATTCAAAATTGTTCATGTCGTTTACCTGTTTTGATTTTGGTATGAGCAGGGCTCCCCGGTCGGAGGTCAGCTTCTGGGCGCTGCGCTTTTTAAATACACGACAGATTTCGTCAATGGCCTGACGAAGCAGCTCAGTATATTTCTCCATATCCTTTCCCTGCTTCGTTTCGGCATTAAACATCCCGCAGAGCTCTTCGAAAGGCTCTTTCCTGCCCTGGCACATTAAACGGTAGATTTCCAGAATCTGCTTTGCGTTGGTGTAATTGAAACGGACTACGCCGTCTTCGCGGATGTAAACCAGAAAATAAGGCTGAAGGGGGTTTATCTCTTCATTGCCGCCGGTATCGCCTTTTTGTTTCAGGCAATAAACCACCCCCGGCTTTATTATATCTTTCTCGGATGCTGAAAAACGGTTCGATTCAAGATGATGTGAATTTGTACCTGAAGGCGAAGGAGCTACGGCATACAAGCCGAAAGGAGCTTCCTGGAGCTTCTTCCTGTTGTTCTCCATGAAGTTCATCAGCTCAATTCTGAAGTCATCGAGGGTAAAATCTGTAAGAGAGACGCTTTCACTCATATCTTCCAGATCAAGCACCTCATCTTTCAATTTTTTCAACTGCCGGTTTCTGAACTTCAGATCTTCTTCAATCAGTTCTTCAATCTGGGCGGTGTTTAAGATATTGTCCTCTCCGGTTGCGGTGACATCCACCAGCGCCATGCGTGCTTCAACACGCTCTTTCAGGTTGATGTAGTTATCAAGGTCTTTTGTCGGCCAGAAATTTACCAGTTGAATCAGGGTGTTCCTGCTTCCTATTCTGTCGACACGCCCAAACCGCTGAATGATGCGGACAGGATTCCAGTGAATGTCATAATTAATGAGATAATCGCAATCCTGGAGGTTCTGCCCTTCGCTGATGCAGTCTGTGGCAATCAGGATATCGATTTCGCCTTCCTGCGGCATCGATTTCATCTTTGCCCGGTTCTTTGAAATAGGTGAGAAATTTGAAAGAATATTTGAAAATTCGTTTCTCCCGAATGTGGTATGAGTGAAGCTTCCGGCTACCAGAGCAATTTCCAATCCCAGGTCTTTCTTAACCCAATCCTTTATGCACTGATAGAGATATAAAGCGGTATCGGCAAAAGCGGTAAATACGATTATTTTTCGGTTGTTTGCATTCAGCGGCTGATTAACCTTTTTCTCTATCAGTTGTTTAAGTTCTTTCAGTTTGGCATCCCGGTCAGGCGTTACAGCAACCGCCGTATTATAAAGCTCGTTGAGAGCTTCCCTGTCTTTTCCAAGATCATTGAGCCAATCATTAAGGCGAAGATCCGCCAAATTGAATTTAAGTTTCCTGCCGACCTGCCACTGCTCCTGATCATCGCCATTTTCCTCAATTTCATCTTCATCTGGCTCCGATGCTTCCAGCGTTTTCTCCTGAGCCCCATTTTGTAATTTCAGGAATTCATTGATCCTGTTTTCAAGCTTTTCGATTTTCTGAATTGTTCTGTCCATCGAGATTTCAAACGATTCAATTGAGCTTTCAAGCCGCTTTAAAAAGTTTATCTTCATCATTCCGATAAGGTAGTGCTCGCGCTGAATCTGCTTGAAGGGAAGGCCTTGAGTTCTTGCCTGCTCTTCGTATTTCTGCTTCATCTCCTCTTTAACGTAAGCCGTAGGATTGAATACGGTGAGCTTGTATCTCAGGATTTTTTTGTTGAGCGCATCATAGGTGAAGAAGCGGTCTTTTATATCTATATTCGGATAGATAGATTGCGGCTTCAATCTTTCGGGGAATTTGCCGATCGATTCGATTCTGTAAAAGCTTTTTATGTGCCTTCGGCTTCGGGCAATTGTCAATTCATCAAGCATTTTAAAGAAGGATGAGTCAAGTTTTTCCAGAAGCTGTTTTACTGATCGGTCACGATTTTTCTTCGGATCGGCCCAGACTGTAAACTGGGTCTGGGCATTCTTAAGTGACTGGGCGATGTCTTTGATTTGCGTGCTCTCAAAAAGCGCGTCGTTTTTGCCTTCGGTAATAAGATGTATCTGATTACGCAGGTCACGGAGATTGTTGTTGACGGGAGTTGCGGAAAGCATCAGGACTCTGGTCTTTACGCCTGATTTTATGATTTTTTCCATCAGCCATTTCGCCCGGTTCATTTTGACGGAGCCGTCGTCAGCGGTTTTATCCATCGGGTTTCCGCGGAAGTTATGGCTTTCATCTATCACCACGAGGTCATAAGCGCCCCAGTTGAAATTCTCAAGATCGATTCCGTTAGCATCCGATTTTCCGGATACCCTGCAAAGGTCCGTGTGGTAAAGAACCGTGTAGTTGAATTTGTCTTTTGAAAACGGGTTTAAAGCATTTCCCATAACCGACTGATAAACCGTCCAATTGCCTGACAGTTTTTTGGGACATAGTACCAGAACGCGGGAATTGAGAAGTTCGAAATACCGGATTATCGCCAGCGCTTCGAAAGTTTTGCCCAGGCCGACGCTGTCTGCGATAATGCAGCCGTTGTGTTTCAGGATTTTATTTATTGCACCTTTAACGCCGTCTTTCTGAAAGTCGTAGAGCATATTCCAGATTTCACTTTCAAAAAAACCAGTCCGCTCATTCAGCAGGCTGCCTTTTTCCTGTTCATCAAGATAGTCTTCGAATATGCAAAAGAGCGTTTTGAAGTAGATGAATTCAGGCTCGTTCTCGACATAAAACTGTGCGAGGTATCTTAAAACCTTTTCCTTAACGTCTTCAACCAGGCCGGTATCGTCCGTCCACAATTCATCGAACCAGGATTTTAAATCGGACCGGTCTCGGTCATTATCCACAACAAGGTTCAATTCGATATTGTTGCTTCCGCCCAACCCCAGCCCGTTTACCGTAAAATTTGAACTCCCGACAAGGGCCTTCTCAATACCGCTCTCCTGAGTTATGTGATACATCTTGCCGTGCAGAAAACTGGGCTTTACCATCGACTTGATTTCCGCTTTCTGCTCAAGCCATTTTGAGCAGTCAACCGCAACCGCTTTCTGAATCAGGCGGCTTTCAATGGGAATGACTATTTCATCATCTTCGATTCTGAAATCTCGCCTGTTTGTTTTAGCCGGGTCTATCGCTTTGATAAAGGCAGGCTCGCCGAAAAGAAACCGGAGGTGATTTATCCGGTCAAGCCGTTCCTTTAACTGATTGTATGCATAAATGGTGAAGTAAGCTGAAACTATGGATAGGTCTGACTGTGGTGTTATGCTGTCGATGAGGAACTTACCTACCGAACCGCGTTTGTGGTTATCCTTAATGGAAGATAAATTTACAATAACAGGACTATTTCCCATTTGGCCTCTGATCAGGAAAAAGTAAGGTTATATGGGAAAATAGATCTTTCAAGAGAGGTGTATCGGCCATTAACCTCCATATGATATAGAGAAGGTGGTTTGTTTGGGCTGTATAAATAACTTGGGTTTTGATAACATAACTGGCTAATTTGTCAAGAAATTGTTTAAGGAGCTTCCGCAGCAGGGCATTTCTGGTAAATTATTAATGACAGGCGGGAACAAAGCTGTTCACACATGAAAAAATACATATCATGCGCAACAGTTTGTATTTTATTTGCATTTTAATTGATTCTTGTCAAAGGATATTTGAAAAAGGCCTGCCTCTCTATTCGACCCAGTCGAAGGTGCGTGTGACAGCTTTCTGCCATCCCCGGAACAGTACCTCGCGCCGGGCGCTATCCATTTCCGGTTGCCATGTCCTGTCTGCGCTCCAGTTCCGGCGCAGACTTTTGATATCCGGCCAGTAGCCGACCGCCAGACCTGCCGCATAGGCTGCGCCGAGCGCTGTTGTTTCTGAGACCTTCGGTCGAGTGACAGGCACATTAAGAATATCGGCCTGAAACTGCATTAATAATTCATTTTGCACCATGCCGCCGTCTGCCTTCAACGAACACAGAGCGACACCGCAGTCCTTATTCATTGCGTCGAGCACTTCGCGTGTCTGATATGCCGTGGCTTCAAGCACGGCACGGGCTATATGACCCTTGTTCACGTAGCGAGTCATGCCGACGATCGCGCCGCGGGCGCTGTCCTTCCAATACGGAGCGTACAAACCGCTGAATGCCGGCACGAAGTAGATACCGCCATTGTCGTCAACCGATTGTGCAAGGGCTTCAACATCAGAAGCCTTCCTGATCAGGCCGAGGTTATCGCGCAGCCATTGCACCAGCGCCCCGGTAATTGCAACCGATCCTTCAAGAGCGTACACCGGATTCTGCCCGCCGATCTTGTATCCCAGCGTTGTGAGCAGGCCGTTGTTTGATTTCACAGGCATCTCTCCGGTGTTCATAAGCATGAAGCATCCGGTGCCGTATGTGTTCTTCGCTTCGCCAGGTGAAAAACAAGTTTGCCCGAATAAAGCCGCCTGCTGATCCCCGAGATCGCCCGCAACAGAAATCCCTTCCCGCGTTGTGCCGTAAACCTCGCTCGAAGATACAATCTTCGGCAGCATCCGGCGCGGAACACTCATATCGCAAAGTATCCCTTCGTCCCAATCGAGAGTGGCAAGGTTCATCAGCATCGTCCGGCTTGCATTGGTAACATCAGTCACATGTGCTCCTGTCAGGTTCCATATCAGCCATGTATCTATGTTGCCGAAGAGCAATTCCCCTTTCTCTGCCCGTTTCCTCGCATCAGGAATATTATCGAGCAGCCACTTAATCTTTGGACCGGAGAAATAGGTTGCAAGCGGCAGGCCCGTTTTTTCACGGTAGCGGTTCTGCCCTCCCTGTCCGGCAAGCTCGGCACAGATTCCGGCGGTTCTTGTATCCTGCCAGACTATCGCATTATTTATCGGCCTGCCTGTTGCCTTCTCCCAGACAACCGTTGTTTCACGTTGATTGGTAATCCCTATGGCGGCGATATCGCCGGGTACGCATTCGGCAAGCGAGATTGCCTCAGCCAGAACACCATGTGCTTTGGCCGATATTTCGAGCGGATCATGTTCTACAAGCCCGGGGCCCGGATAAATCTGGGTATGTTCTTTCTGTGCGACCGCAACCGGGATCCCTTCCTGATTAAAAATCAAGCATCGGGTGCTGGTCGTTCCCTGGTCAATTGCCGCTATAAGTTTCATGGTACCCTGTTTATTTTAGTATTTGTTGCCGTTACACGACTTTTTGCCGATGCCGGTGAACTCCGGAAAAAAGATGTGAAATCTTTTTCTTTGCAGCATCAAGATAAACATAATAAACCGGCGTAATATATAGTGTAAGAAGTTGAGAAAATACAAGACCCCCGACAACTGCAAGACCCAGGGGCCGCCTCGCTTCGGCTCCTGCTCCGAATCCTATTGCAATCGGGAGCGTTCCCATGATAGCGGCCATTGTCGTCATCATGATTGGTCTGAAGCGGATAAGGCATCCCTCAAAAATAGCCTCCCTCGGACTTTTATTGTTTTTCCTCTCGTCTTCGAGCGCAAAGTCGATCATCATAATGGCATTTTTCTTAACAATCCCTATAAGCATGATTATGCCGACAAATGCATACAGGCTGAGATCGACTTTAAAGATGTATAATGTCAGCAGCGCCCCAAAGCCGGCTGAAGGGAGCCCCGACAGGATGGTAAGCGGGTGAATAAAACTTTCATATAAAATTCCGAGTATTATATATATCACCAGTATGGCCATGACGAGAAGCAGGAGCATCCCTTTAAAAGAATCCTGAAAAGCCTGGGCTGTTCCCTGGAAGCTCCCGCTTATGGTCGGAGGCACGAGATTCTGTGTAATCTTCTCGACATCCGAGACGGCCTCGCCAAGAGAAATTCCGGGTTTTAAATTAAAAGAAATGGTCACGGAAGGAAGCTGCCCCGAGTGATTGACGGAAAGAGGGCCCACACCGGGTTTAAATTCGGCTACCGTGCTTAAGGGAACAAGTTTTCCGCCTGATGAACGTATATACAAAAGCGAAAGGGCGGATGGCTCCCTCTGAAATTCGGGGAGCAGCTCCATGATGACCTTGTAGCTGTTTGTCTGCGTGTATATGGTTGAAACTTCGCGCGAGCCGTATGCGCTTCTTAATGCATCTTCGATCTGAAGTGCGGTAATGCCGAGAGCCGACGCTTTGTCGCGGTTTATTTCAACTCGTATTTCAGGGTTGTTCATCTGCAGATCGCTGTTCACATCCTGAAATTTGGGCATCTCCTTCATCTTTTTTTCAAGAATCACCGCAAACCTGTAAAGCTCGTCTGTATCAGGACCCTGCATGGTATATTGATAAAGGCCCTTGGTTGTTCTTCCACCTATGCTGATGGTCGGCGGGTTCATCAAAAAAGCCTGAATTCCAGGAACTGTAGCCAGTTTAGGCCTTAATTTCTGGATAAGTTCATCCGCGCTCTCTTTTCGTTCTTCCCTCGGTTTTAAGCGGATAAAAAACCGCCCGGAGTTTCCTGCAAGGTTCGGCCCTCCCGCCCCCACGGAAGACATGTAGGTGTCAATAGCAGGTTCTGCCTCAAGAATAGTGTGCAGTGCCGTCTGGTGCCGAACCATAGCTTCAAAAGAGATATTCTGGGAAGCTTCAGTAAAGCCTACTATTTGCCCTGTATCCTGGCTGGGTAAAAATCCCTTCTGGACCTTTGCAAACAAAAAGACTGTTCCCGCGAGTACAGCAAGGGAAATCAGAAAAGTTATCACATGAAACCGCAGAGCCTGGCTGAGAGTTTTTTGATAGAGCCTCAGGATCCAACTGAAAACCGCCTCCGATGCGGTAAAGATTCTGCCGTGGCGGACTGCCTCCTTCGGACGTAAAAACAGGCTGCAGAGCATAGGGGTAAGACTCAACGATACAAAGCCCGACAGAAGGATCGCGACCGTTATAACGAGCGAAAATTCCCTGAAGAGCCTTCCGACAATTCCGCCCATGAAGAGGACAGGGATAAAGACCGCTGCAAGCGAGATTGTCATTGAGACAATTGTGAAGCTGATCTCCTTTGAACCGTCAAGCGTTGCCTGCAGAACTCCTTTTCCCATTTCGAGATGGCGGACAATATTTTCAAGCATTACAATCGCGTCATCCACCACAAAACCAACCGCAAGAGTCAAAGCCATCAGCGAAAGGTTGTCAACGCTGAATCCCATCAGTTTCATGGCCGCAAACGTGACAATAATAGACATCGGGAGCGCAAGGCTTGGGATAATTGTGGCCGGAAGATTTCTTAAAAAGATGAAAATGACCATGATCACAAGGCCGATGGTAAGCGCAAGGGTAAATTTGACGTCATTCACAGAATCCTTTATGGATTCGGAACGGTCAAACATGACTTCAAGCTGCACCGCCGCGGGAAGCTGTTTTTCAAATACCGGCAAAAGCTTTCTTATATCGTTTACTACTGCAACTGTATTTGTCCCGGGCTGCCGCTGAATTGCAAGAACAATAGACCGGACATTGTTCCGCCAGGTATAAATTTTATCGCGCTCAACGCTGTCAAAAACTTTTCCGATCTCCTCAAGCCTCACAGGAGACCCGTTTCGCCATGCCACAACAAGAGGCCGGAAGCCTGCGGCATCCATCAACTGGCCATCGGCCTGGATATTGAACGCCTGATGTTCGCCGTAAAGTGTTCCTGTCGGAAGATTCACATTTCCGCGCTCGATTGACTGAACCACTTCGTCAATGCCGATCTCGCGTGAAGCCATCACCTTCGGATCAAGCTGTATACGCACTGCATATTTTTTTGCGCCATATACAGAAACCTGAGCCACCCCACTGACCATTGAGATTCTCTGGGCGATCATTGTATCGGCGTATTCATTGACCGTTGAGAGCGGAAGGGTAGCGGAAGCAAGTGAAAGATACAAAACAGGCTGGTCCGCAGGATTAACCTTCTGGTAGGTTGGAGGAGTGGGCATGCCCGGCGGAAGCTGACGGGCGGCCTTTGCGATTGCCGACTGAACATCCTGGGCTGCCGCGTCAATATCCCTTTCCAGGCTGAATTGAAGAGTAATCCGTGAGATTCCCAGCGCGTTTGAAGAAGACATGGAGTCAATACCGGCAATTGTGGAAAACTCTCTCTCCAGAGGGGTTGCCACGCTTGCCGCCATGTTTTCGGGGTCTGCTCCCGGAAGGTTGGCAGTTACCTGAATTGTCGGAAAATCCACGTTCGGCAAATCACTTACCGGTAACGTCCGGTATGCCATAACCCCAAAGAGAAGCAGGCCCGCCATTACCAGCGTTGTCATAACAGGTCTGCTGATAAAGAGTTTGGCAATATTCACGATGCAACCTCTTTGCTCTCTTTCTTGATATTATTATTTCCGGGTTTTACACCGTCGGTAATTTCGACCGAAGCGCCGGGTGTGAGGCGAAGATGTCCATCCGTAACAACCTTTTCTCCGGCAAGGACCCCTTTTTCAATCACTGTTTCACCGTTATACGACATTCCCGCTGAAACCGGTTTATATTCAACCTTGTTATCGGGAGTAATCGTAAAAACATAGGGCCCGTTAGCGCCGTTTTGAACAGCCTGGGAAGGAACAGTAACAGCATCCTTACGGTCGCCCAGAGTCAGCACCACATTAACAAACTGCCCCGGCCAGAGTTGCCGGCTCTTGTTATCAAAAGTTCCTTTAAGGCTGATTGAACCGGTCTTTGGATCAACCGAATTATCGATAAATGATAATCTGCCTTTTTCAAGCGCCGAGGTTGTGCCGTCGGGCATTACGGTAACAAAAAGAGTCTCTTTTTTAAATCTGCCCATAATTTCAGAAAGATTGCTTTCCGGGACAGAAAAATTGACATATATCGGCTGAACCTGTTCGATAACAACCAGTGATTTGTTGTCGTCATTGGCCTTTATCATGTTTCCCTGATCGATGAGAAGGCTCCCTGTCCGCCCTGAAATAGGAGAATATATCGATGTATAGCCAAGCTGAACCCTCGCATTTTCAACAACCGCTTCATCTGCCTGTATGGTAGCCTTTAATGCGCTGAGATTGGCATGAACCTGATCATACTGTTCCCTGCTTATACTCCCTCTCTGCATCAGGTTCTCGTACCGCCGGTAATCATCTTCAGCTTTTGCTGCAAGAGCCTTGTCTTTTTCAAGCCTCGCCAAAGCTTCCTTGAGAGCTGCCTGAAACGGCTGGGGGTCTATGGTAAAAAGCAGCGTTCCCCTGGAAACATCCTGACCTTCTTTAAAATGTACTTTTTGAAGTTCTCCGTTGACTCTTGCCTTTATTGAAACAGTGGCAAAAGAACCAACGTTGCCAATAGCCCGTATTTCCTTGGGAATATCTTTAAGCTTTGCGGTATCAGCGGTAACCGGAACAGCTCTTTGCGCTCCTTTTGCAGTGCCTTTAACTTCTTTTCCGCCGGAAGCATCCGGGACTTTGGAATTGCATCCAATTACTGCCACTGCCACGCATAAGAATATGCATATCATAAATTTATAAGCAATTATACTTTTGATTCGGATCATAAATTTCACCATTTGTAATAGAATTTGTAAAATTCCGGTCAATATATTAAATCAAAACCAATTTTTCAAGGAAGGAATATTGAGGAAGGAATATTGACGGACCCGTAAAAAGTAAAACATTATTCACGTTCCACCGTGATCCTCTGGTTCCTTATCCGGTAAGCCCCTGTTTTGGCCAGCACCTGTCCCATGAACTGCTCCGGCACATCCACATAAGTCTTTTTTTCCTGAATGAGTATCCTGCCTATGGATTTGCCCGGAATATCGGCAAAGTGAGCTATCGTTCCTACAATATGATTTACGCTTGCGCCGCCTTTTTTGCCTGTATTAAAGATAAGCCGCACCATCCCCTTTTCATGAGAACCGACGGGCCGGCCGCGCCTGCCATTTTTCTCTTCCGTTTTACCCGACTCTCTTGTTTTTTCAGGTCTCACATCCTTCGCTTCTCCGACCGGTTCAACAGGGCGCTGCTTCTCCTCGGCACGGGCAAGCTTCAAGGCCACCGCTGCAATCTCCCCCAATTCGTGCCCTCCTTCCAGCAATTTTTTCACGAGTTCTTGCTCCCGCCGGCAGCGGCCTCGCTTCAGCCAAACAGTCATCTGCTCCATCAGCAGCGTATCCCGGTATAGATGAATATCCTCCGCTGTTGGCAAAACAGATCTGGTGATTTTTTGATTTATGTATGCCTCAATCATGCTCAGGCGCCGACGATCGTTCGGCGCAAGCAGTGAAATCGCAATTCCTGTTTTCCCGGCCCGCCCGGTCCGCCCGATCCGGTGCACATACAGTTCCGGATCACGGGGAAGATCATAATTGATTACATGCGAAATGTCGTCAATATCAAGACCGCGGGCAGCCACATCTGTTGCCACAAGTACCCTGATCCGATTCTTCCGGAAGAGGTTAAGCACACGCTCACGGGCGTCCTGGCTCATATCCCCGTTTAATGCTTCAGCCGGAAAACCCCGTAAAGCAAGTTCATTCGCCAGATTACCGGTCTCAATCCGGGTACGGGCAAATATCAGCGCGCTTGTAATCTGTCCGACCTCTAACAGACGGGTTAATGCCGCAAGCTTGTCGGCATCATTGACCGGATAATAACGCTGTTCAATTGCGGCAAGGGTGATTTGTTTGTGCCCGATGCTAAAAGACATGGGCTCGCGCATATATCGTCCGGCCAGACGCTTAATCCTCTGGGGCATGGTTGCCGAAAAGAGGGCGGTTTGATGGTGATCTGATGTTTCCCTGAGAATCGATTCGATCTCTTCGATAAAGCCCATGCTGAGCATTTCGTCAGCTTCATCCAGTACAACGGAAGAGACCCGGCCAAGATCAAGCGCTTTCTGCCGAACAAGGTCAAGCAGGCGCCCCGGTGTTCCCACAACAATATCAACCCCTTTTTTCAGGCAGTTTATCTGACGGCTGTAATGCTGACCACCATAAACTGCCAGCACACGCACATTAAGATTGGATCCATATTTATACATGGCATCTGCCACCTGCATGGCCAACTCCCGGGTGGGAGTAACTACAAGACTTTGAACATGACCCTGTCCTTTTACGAGGTTATGCAGAATCGGCAATGAAAAAGCCGCTGTTTTACCTGTTCCTGTCTGAGCCTGTCCTATCACATCACGACCGGTCAGCATAACCGGAATAACGGCTGACTGGATCGGGGTCGGGTTTATGTAGCCGAGGTCGGCCACTCGCTGCACCAGCTGCGTGTTCAGTTTCAAGTTTATAAATTCGTTTATTATCATGCTTCTCCAGTCCAATTTTTATTAAATACTTATTCTATACAACCAGCACAGGCTACGCCCCTGTTATCAGCCGGAAGGCGTACTTGTACCACAAAAACAACAACGGCGGGACGCTACAAAGCTGTACCGTAATCGTACTCCATTTAACCGGTCTCATTTTTTCTTTGCTGTGTGATGAAAAGTACTGACAGCTACCAAAGATGCTGTACATCGAAACCTTTGAATAACACCTTCTTTTGCCCGATTTATTTAAAGACTTGGTTTTGGATGTTCTTTAAAGGTCTCACATCAACGGCAGCCTGGTTGATGGGGTGAGAAAGTTGCGTCCATTGGTCTTAAACAAAAACAGGTAGTTACCGCTTTTAAAAAAAAATAACCTTCCGGAATCAAAAGGTTATTATGCTTCGGCGAATTTACTACCAGAAGACAACAGTTTTGTCAAGGCTGCATGCGAAGTCATATTCATTCAGCAATAAATATTATTTGTAATAGCTTGAATATATTATTCAATACTATAACTTTTTTCCAGATTACAGCTTAAATTGAAGGAATGGCTTTTAATCCGATGGCTCTTAGGTGTTTTTTCAGTTTTATCACTTATTCAGCTTTTTGGTTTTTCCGGTCCAGTGCTTGCCTAAATCAGGATGGGGTGTACGAAAGTGTTCCTTGGCACATTCCTCGCAGATACTGTTGCTTACCTCCGCATCCGAATGATCCAGAATATAAGCCTCGATTTGATTCCAATATCCTTTATCATCCCGGATTTTCTTGCAATGTGAGCAGATCGGGAGCAATCCGCTTAAGGTTTTGACTTTGGCCAGGGCTTTTTTTAATTCTACTATCAGGTTTTCACATTTCTCTTCAGACTCCATCTCCTTGGAAACGACTGTAAGGCATCCGATGGAAAGACAGATATTGTCTTTAGCGTAAATTTCCACGTTAGCCCGGTCTTTCAGCCAGCAGTAAATGTTTTCACCAAGGGAGATTTTATAAACGGCTTCAACATTGCCATGCTCCTTACTATTTTCACGAAGCTGCTTTCTGGCTTCTTCCAACCCTTCCCGGCTCAAAACCTCTTTCAGAATACCCGGCTCGACTCCCGAATATTTGTAAATGCGCCGGTCAAGAATGCTGTCCCGAAACACCCCGGCAAGGCGAGAGGTATCGCAGCCCATCAGATCCGTGAACCCCCTGGCGGCGAATTCGTACCAGATGACATTCTCATTCTCATGCCAGGCCGATATGTAAGGTATAGACAGATTCCCGATTTCTTCGAAAGCCCGGAATGCTGCTATACTTTCCGACACGCGTTTCTTCAGCGCCTCACTGTATTTTCCAGTGAGGATTCGCCCATAATATTCCTGGTTCTTAAAGTAATGTGAATCATGCTTCATGTCGAATGCCTCCTAACAATAAGAAATTAAAGCATTATATTGGTATTCTTCAATTTCAGGAGTTTCATAAAAAAAATCACATTAGTCCCATTATACATAAATTTCCAAAAAAAAGAATCTTTGATTTTTGGATTATTAAGTCTTATATTTTCTAATAGAACAAAAAAAGCGGGCGTGTTATCAGCAGTCTGCTGCGCTGACTCACAAAATTATTACTTTTTTTCTGACAAGGAAACTATCATGCTTGTTCGGGATATAATATATTCCTGGAAAGGGTGGGGCGGGAAGCTCAGGCTCGGAAGCGGCATGTGTAGGCTTCGAATATATGATATGACAAAGGTGGCGGTAAAAGCGGTGGTGCATTTGAGGCCGATAATTGTCGTAGTTTCAGACGTTCCGGAAAGCAACATGTCGGTAAGAAGCTGTGCAGGCCATATAGCCACAATGGTGTCAAGAGATTTTAACATTGACGCGCACCGGATGCTCTGGATTGAATATTATCCGTTAAAGACATACGGAAAGGAAAACGAGCATATTATCCCTGAAAGCTTTGAAGCAGTTGAATTCGACTGGCATGAAGATAATGCCATTAAGCCTAAATGGAGAACTTTGAAATCGCCTCTTCTGGATGAAATAGCAAAGATGGTTAAAAATAAAGGGGGCAAAGATTCAAGGGGTCAAGTATTCGAGGGATAATAAACCATAAGTTTCAAACGTTCTCTCAGCCTATCCGGAACTTTCCGCATTTTCATATTCCTGCAAAGATCCACAGTTCTTCTGAGCGTTGCAAGGCAGACTTCGCACTTTATGCACTTTTTGATGTGGATCCGCATTTCTTCATAAGTTTTTTCATCAAGCTCGCCATCCATATACTCAGAAAGCCTTTTAAATATCAAAATGCATTTTTTATGATCGTGATTTTTATCTCTCATGCAGCAAAATAATCCTTCAGTTTTTCCTTAACAAAAAGCCGCGCCCTGTGGAGCCTCACTTTTTCGCTTGTGGGTTTTATATTCTGAATCTGCGC
>Ga0315268_10004211_pt1 | contig 15640 bp, 14 predicted proteins | sample C1_top_MG_FD_204535 | JGI IMG/M metagenome (GOLD analysis project Ga0315268, IMG submission 204535) | Sediment microbial communities from Yellowstone Lake, YNP, Wyoming, USA - C1_top | ecosystem: Environmental > Aquatic > Freshwater > Lake > Sediment | place: USA: Wyoming | collected 2017-08-01
AAATCAAACCCATACCCTACAGCATTGTTACCGGCTGCGCAGGCAGTGGAGATCATCATATTTGGGCCAAAGAAACCAAACATTTTAGCTACTGCAGAAGGTGTTGAATGAGTGGGCACTTGGCAGACCAAATCATTACTGAAATCCATTTTTCCATGTAAAACGATGACCTCATTTATTATCTCATAAGTTTGCACAGATCCCATGGTAGTTCCGATACAAGTACCAACCATCCCCCTCGTCCCCTCCCCTTGAGGGAGGGGGATGGAGGAGGGGTAATTTTCATGTGACAATTTTGCATCTTCTATTGCAAGCTTTGCTGCCGAAAGGGCAAGTTGAGATGCCCTGCTAAGTATTTTAAGTTTGTTCTTCGGAATAAATTCTTCCGGCTTAAAATTCTTGACCTCTCCGCCATTGTGTGTGAAATGATTTGTTGTATCGAAAGCTGTCACAGGGCTTATACCTGATTTACCTTGAAGAAGATTATACCAGAATTTCTGCCAGCCAATTCCAATTGAGGAGATGACCCCAAGCCCTGTTATAACAACCCTATGATTATTAAGCATATTAATATCCTTGTATCTAAATGTAATGAAATCCTAAATCCTAATTTAGAATTTAGGATCTGGGATTTAGAATTTTTTCATTTTTCCTCTTTTACACTAAAAACAAGCTCTGCCTCTGATACTTTCTTATCATCAACAAATGCCTCTGCTGAAACATATCCACTTGCAGGCAAAGATTTGATAGTAACTGCCTTTATCTTCAACTGGTCTCCGGGAACCACAGGGCGTAAAAAACGAGCTTTAACCGAACCGAGATAAGCAGTTTTTTTGTTGTATTTTTTCCCCTTTTCGCCGGCCCTGAAAATAATGATAGTAGTCTGTGCCATCGCCTCTATGATAGCAGTACCCGGCATAATTGCCCTGTCAGGGAAATGACCTAAAAAGAATATTTCATTACCTGTGACATTTTTTATCGCAACTGCATGTTTACCCGGTTCAACTTCCACCACTTTATCAATCATGATGTAGGGAAATCTGTGAGGAATAAGTTTTTTTATTTCTTCAAAATCAAGCTGCATAATACCCTCCTTTAGATTAAGATTAAGGTTAAGGCTAAATTTAAGGCTAAGGTTAAGTCAAAGACATTGTAATCCTATCGGTTTCTTAATGTTTTAATTACTTTGTTGATATTATTGTTAAGCATTTCAAGTTTTTTGTTTATATCAGATACTTCTTCTTGCGACAAATAATTAACTCTATATCCATATTCGAGATGACTCATTGTTTCAGCAATTGAACCTCGAGAAAAACAGTAAAAATTTATTTTATCCTTGTTATGTTGTCTACCAAATGCTTCTGCAATATTGGCTGAAATGCTTACTGCTGATCGTCTTATCTGTGAGGTAAAGCCATAATCTTCTTTTCTCGGTAATTTCTCAGTTAGTAAAAAGATTCTTTCAGCGACTTCCATTGCATTCTGCCAAATGGGCATCTCCTTAAAATTTTTATACATATCTTAATCTTAACCTCAACCTTAACTTAATTTTTTATATTTTTCTATCACTATAGCTGTATTTTGCCCATAGGGGTCGGATGAGATTACAAGCACATTGTTTATATTTTTTTGTATTGCATTATTCAGGATATAATCAAGGTCACACTCAGGGTCTTTTTCCATATAATTTACAGTTGGTGGGATAACACCTTTATATAAAGCCCCAACTGCTGCTGCAAGCGATAATGCCCCTGAGGCAGAGAATGATTCGCCTATCATAGATTTAATTGAACTTACAGGGATATTATAGGCATGTTCTCCAAAGACATCTTTTATTACCCTTGTCTCCATACTGTCAAGTCCTTTCGTTGAATTAGCGCCGGCAGATATATAATCTATATTACCTGATGAAATAGAAGCATCCTGCAGGGCAAGGTTAATAGCATTGAACAAGCCTTTTCCTGAATGAGTAAAACCCATGTCTGCAATGGGATCAAAAGAATTACCATATCCTGGTACCGTAGCAAGTATATTCGCACCTCTACGTAGGGCATGTTCTTCATCCTCAAGGATAAGAACGGCTGCACCCTCAGAGAGAATAATGCCATTCCTCCTTACATCGAATGGGCAGCAGATAGGTTCTGAGCTATCTGTTCCAGATAAACAACCAAGGTTGTGAAACCCAAGGAAAGTCTCTTCACAGAGTTCTTCTACAGCACCCGCAAGGACAATGTCTGCCCGGTTTAGCCTAATGAAGTCAGCAGCATATGAGACGGCGTCAAGACCTGAACAAAAACCTGTAGAGATGGTTGTATTGAATCCTTTTATTTTAAAGCGAATTGAGATCTGACTTGCAGGAGAATTTATTACGGTATTGGGAAAATGTGATGGATTTACAGACTTTGGACCTTCGATAAGACCAACCCGGTCAAATTGTGAAATACTATGGAGACTTCCGAAAGTAGTTCCAATAGATACGCCTATAGAATTAATATTTTCGTCTGTTATCCGGAGATGTGAATCTTCTATCGCAAGTGTGGCAGCAGAGCATATCAGTCTTGTGGCTCTATCAAGGTCACGAAGCCCTTTTTTACCAAGGAATGAAACAGGATCGAAATCACTTATCTCTCCTGCAATATGGACATTAAAAGGGGTTGTATCAAAGAGGCTAATGGTTTTAAATCCTGTTTTCCCCTGAATTAAAGCCTCCCAATAGGCATCTTTACCGATTCCTATAGGGGATAAAATACCTATGCCTGTAATGACAACTTTCCTGTCCATAATGAATTATAAATAACCAATAACCAAATACCAAGTTCCAAATAAATTCCAATCATTAAATAACCAATGACCAAAGATACCGATAATCAATTCTAAGAAGATTTTTCTGCTATAGAAGAAAATATTTTCTTCAGCTCAAAAGACTCGGTTATAAGTTTCTCTATTTCTTCTACGAAGTCATTATTAGCTTCTTTACGAACAATTCTAATACGATATACAAAATCTTTCTTACTTAAGGCATCGTTTCCTTCACGGTAATTTGCACCTATAGAACCACTGGCCCTGATTAGTTGAGAAATTAGTTCTCTGTTTATTGTATTCTGAGGTAGACGCTTGCAAAGCCTTATCACTTCCTTAGCAAATTCTAAAGTCCTTTCCTCAAGATTGAAATTATGTTTGGTTATTGTAATTTGGTTATTGGTCATTTAAATAGTTAGTCCTCCATCTATCTGTATTACCTGGCCTGTTATGTATTGAGATTTGTCACTGAGCAAGAACATCACAATCCTTGCCACCTCATCAGTGGTGCCAAATCTGCCTAGTGGTATTATCTTGTTAAGCTTCTCTCTGTATTTCTCACCGAGATTTGCTGTCATATCGGTCTCTATAAAACCAGGGGCTACTGCATTAACCCTGATGTTATAGGGCGCTACCTCCTTTGCGAGTGATTTAGTAAAGCCGATTATGCCTGCCTTTGCTGCAGCATAATTTACCTGACCGGGCATGGGATGAATGCCACTTATAGAGGAGATATTTACGATGTTTCCGCTTTTCTGTTTGAGGAAGGTAATAATGCAGGCACGGGTTGTGTTGAAGACCCCTGTGAGGTCAATATCTATCACATCAGACCAGTCTTCCTTGTTCATCATCATCAGGGACTTATCTTTTGTTATACCTGCATTGTTTATAAGTATATCAAGTCTTCCGAGATCTTCCTTTACTTTTTCAATGAACATCTTTGTACCTTCAAAATCCCTTACATCCAATTCCACAGATAGTGCACGTCTACCCATATCCTGAATCTCTTTAACAAGCGAGCCTGCAAGGGCATGATTTTTAGTATAGGTAAAAGCACAATCTGCGCCTTCTCCGCATACACCTAGAACTATCGAGCGTCCTATGCCCCTTGTTCCCCCTGTGACAATAGCTACTTTATCGGAAAGGAATTTTTCCTTCATATGAAATAACCTTAATTAGTGTCTGTCCATAAACTAACGTTTGTTCACTGTCATTCCCCGACTCGGAGATTGTGTCACAATTTGGTTTTTTGTTATTTCGAACGAAGTGAGAAATCTTTAACTCACTGTTTTAGTTGCAAGATTTCTCGCCGCTTCACTCCTCGTAATAACATCTTCTACCATAGCGACACAGTCTCTCGATCGGGGAATCCAGTGTTTTTAATCTGTTATTTTGACCTCCTTTGCATCGAGGGGAGTTTTCGTCTCCTGCTTATCAAGCATGTAAAACACTATTATTCCGGTATCTTCACGCATCTCCGATATCGCAGAGTCAGGGATTTTAGCAGCATAGAATATGCTCCTGAAGTCTTCTTCATTACGCTCCAAGAAACCATCCCAGTCAACAATCCAGTGATAATCTTGAATTCTATAACGGTTTGCATCTTTAAATGAGGCTATTAATTTTCCACCCGGTTTAAGTATAGCATAAAGAGCTTTAAGCAGTTTAGACAGGAATTCAGATTCGAGATAATCGAAGAAACCAACACTATAAATTATATCCTGTTTTCCGAACTCGCTCATGTTGAGTTCATGATCGAACATCCTTATGGCATTATATTTGCGAAGTTCTACTTGATTTGATGTAAGTGTTGAAATGTTGGTATACGAAAGACGATTTGCAGCAAAAGAAAGGGCATCATTGTCTAAGTCAATACACGTAAATTTAGCTCCGGATTTCTCGATTTCAGTGGCTAATTCAAAAACCTCACGGCATGAACCACAAGCTATATTCAGGACAGATGGCTTTTGTCTCTTCTGTAATTCATCTCTCAATATTTCCTTCAGTATTTTTATTCTATTCCTTACAGCATGAGCAAGCGGTAAGTTCAACATAACCAGATCCAGATAGTATCCTATCCCTTCAGAAAAAGGAGTATTCCTGTATACACCCTCAAGTGTTTTATAGTCACCCTGGTATCCCTGAGGCCATGTCCGTGTACGATTTATACAATAGCTTTTGGACAGAATTGGATTTGTTTTTTCACGGAACCTGATTCTTGCATCACGAATGATATCCTCGTCTTGTACCTCCTGTTCAAATTTTCTACATGAGGTGATTATATCATCCATAGCAGTTGTGATTGATATCATAATTTCATCTGGATTTGCTTCAGGATCAGAGCATCTTTTCTCTATCTCCTCAAGTTTCTTATTAAACAGGTCTGTTGCTTCGTCGAGATATCTGATATATTTCCCATCCAGCTTAATTCCAGCCCTGTAATCGTTATCGAGCTTAACACACCATCTTACAAAACCAGCCTTATCTTTCAGGCCGTTATTGAACCACAGCATATGACCCGGTGATAGAGGATAGTCTGTTTGAATGCCTATCCCTCCCTCACTTACGTCAATAGCCTTACCTTTAAGATTCAACCATTTCCGTTGTCTGGATTCGATTTCACTTAAAGAATATTCGATGGTTGTTGAATAGGGCCTTCTTTCGAATCGTCTCAACTCTCCATTTGGTCTTATTGATAAATTTTCCATAAAATCCTCCTTTCAGTTGATCTTTTAGTTAATACATAATTCCCTCGAGCTGCTACAAGGTAGATAGGATTGAGGAAGAAAGGGGGTAGGAAAGATGATTAAGTATTTAAACATTTAAATACCCTGCAGCTTGCTGCGGGGTCCTTCATTTCAGTTAATGTATAAATGCTCACATTATATTCTCACCTCCTTTATAACAAATTTCTTTGTTTAATATTCTCTTTTTTATCTTCATTTGCAACCTTTAAATGCCATTTGTAAAAGAATTTCTCGAGCTTATCTCTGTAAGCCATTGAGAGCAAAAGTATAACAATAGTTATTCCTAAAAGTACAGAGAAATTATAATACTGGTGATTACGGATGTAGGTGCCTCCAAGGGTAAGTAAAACTGTTCCTGAGAACCTTCCGACAGTACTTATGATTAGAAATTCAACAGTACCCATAGGACCAAGACCTAATAAATAGCACAGGTAATCCTTCGGGAACCCTGGGATAAGGAATAGAAGGAATACCAGAAAGGCACCCTTACGTCGCTTCAGTAGATATTCATATCTTGTAATAGTCTCTTTTTTAACAAATTTATCAACAAAGGGCCTGCCAAATATCTTTGAAAGCATAAAGGCTAGCCAGGAGCCTAATGTTAATCCTATTGTTGAGAGGATAATTCCTATTAAAGCTCCATAGAGATATCCACCAATAAAACCTGAAACCTCACCCGGGACGGGTGCAGCCACAACCTGTAATATCTGGAGAACAATAAAACCGATAAATGAAAGGGGGCCTAACGAATCGAGGAAAGATATGAGCTTATTCCTATCCATAAAGAAATGGAATGTCCCGCTCTTATATAGAACTAAAATAAGCAGGAGGAAGGCAAGCAAGAGTAATAGTTTAATCCATGTGCTGTTCTTTGATTTCATCTGAAAATACCCCTCACCCTAACCCTCTCCCACAAGGTGAGAGGGGACTTTCCCTCTTGAGAGGGGTGTGTCCTCCATCCCTTGCTGGGAAGGTAAGGGGAGGGTGATAGATTTTTATTCTTTTTTAATTTCTGCAAACTTTTCCATAAATGGCTTGATCAGGTCTATCGGCACAGGGAATATTATTGTTGAGTTTTTCTCCGTAGCAATCTCTGTAAGTGTCTGAAGGAATCTGAGCTGCAATGCAGACGGTGCGGTTGCAATTATAGTTGCTGCATCTGCAAGCTTCTGTGAGGCCTGAAACTCTCCTTCTGCATGAATAACCTTTGCCCTTCTTTCACGTTCTGCCTCTGCTTGCTTTGCTATTGCCCTCAGCATCTCTGCTGGCAGGTCAACATTTTTGACTTCTACTGCGGTCACTTTTATTCCCCATGGCTCTGTCTGGAAATCAATAACCTTCTGCAGTTCTGCATTTACCTCTTCCCTGTTCGTAAGAAGATCATCAAGCTGGCTCTGGCCGAGGATGCTCCTGAGTGTTGTCTGCGCTATCATTGAGGTTGCATATAAAAAATCCTCTACTTCTGTGATGGCCTTTATAGGTTCAATTACCCTGAAATATACGACTGCATTCACTTTTACTGAAATATTATCCTTTGTTATCACATCCTGAGCAGGTACATCCATTGCAACAATACGAAGGCTGACCCTGACGAGTTTATCAATTATCGGCCAGATTATAACGAGCCCTGGACCTCTTACAGGTATAACCCTTCCAAGTCTGAAGACAACCCCCCTCTCATACTCCCTTAATATTTTTATTGCACTCGAAAGGAAATAGACAACTAAAAAAATTGCAAAAAGAAAACCCAAAAACGATGGTGCCAATCCTGGCATATAAACCTCCTTTTTCTCAATTAAAAATTATCAATAATCAATTATCAATTTTCATTTTTCATTGTTAATTGCTAATTGCTCATTGATCTTTTCACCTTTACCTTTAACCCCGAGACAGCTTCAACTATTATCTTTCCGCCTTTTGATATTGGATCATCAGAATATGCCATCCAGCGTTCACCATGCAATAATACCATACCTCCATCTTTTGTTATATCTGTATCAGCAGTTCCTTCCAGCCCTATAAGGCCCTCTGACCCAGTAACAGGCGTTTTCTTATATGCCTTGAATGCAAGGCTGAGTGTTACTGTAAAGAATAGAGCTGTTATGATAGCAGCGGGAAGAATTGTATAGAGTGATAATTTCATAAAAGGCGCAGGTGACTCAAAGAGCATGAGAGAGCCTATAATCATAGAGATTATTCCCCCGATTGTTAGGACTCCATGGGATACAATCTTTACCTCCAGGATGAAAAGGATGATAGCGAGGAATATCAACAGAAGTCCTGCATAATTTACCGGAAGTGTCTGGAATGCATAAAAGGCAAGTATCAGACAGATTCCACCCATGACCCCCGGGAAGATAGAACCCGGGTTTGTAAGTTCAAAAAAGAGACCGTAAAAACCAAGAAGCATCAGAATATATGCGATATTCGGGTCAGAAATTAGATTGAGTATTTTATGCCTGAGACCTATTTCCGTTCTGATTACATTTGCTTTTGAAGTCATCAGGACTTTTTCTCCTGTAATCGTACGTACCTTTCTGCCATCTATATCCGAGAGAAGGCTGTTGATGTCCTTAGTCACAAGGTCTATAACATTATCTTTTAAAGCCTCTTCCTCTGTTGCTGAAATACTCTTCCTGACTGCATCTTCAGCCCACTTTGCATTTCTACCGTTTCTCTCTGCAAGGGATTTAATATAGGCTGCTGCGTCATTGGTTGCCTTTTCAGCCATTACCTTATCCATCTTTTCACCGATACCTACCGGATGGGCTGCACCGATATTTGTACCGGGTGCCATTGCTGCCACATGGGCAGCCAAAGTTATAAATACACCTGCTGAGGCTGCCCTGCTGCCGCTTGGTGAAATATATACAATGACAGGGACTTCACTTCCTATGATATCCTTCACAATACTCCTCATGGATGTGTCCAACCCTCCCGGTGTATCCAGCTCAATTATGAGTGCTTCAAACTTCTTCTCATTTGCCTTTTTAATACTTTTTCCAATGTATTCTGATGCAATCGGATTAATAACACCATTGACAGTAATGACCATAACTTCTTTTTTAATTTCTTCAGAAAAAGCGATAAGAGAGAAAAAAAAGATTAGAAAAATTAGGGTTATAGTCTTAAAAAACATGAGATTGTTCTTAATATCAAATACTTTATTCAAGGCTATTCGCCTACCTTATGTACTTAAAATTATAGATATTAAAACTTAAATTTGCAATATGGCGGGTTTATCGGCTTGAATCACCGGGTTTTGATTTTAAATAATTCTTATGTTAATATTTTAATAATATAATTTATTTATTAAGTTTCCCTTTTTTAAAGGGATAAGGAGGTAAAGATAATGGTCAACTTATTGTGGCTGCAAAGTGGTGGTTGCAATGGGGATACAATATCGTTCCTTAATGCGGAACAGCCCCATGTACTTACTGCCCTGATGATGCTTGATATAAATTTAATCTGGCACCCCTTTCTCAGCCTTGAAATGGGTGAAAATGTAGAAAGGATATTTAATAGATGTATTTCCGGAGAAACAAAACTAGACGTATTAATAGTAGAAGGCGCTGTGATTCGTGGTCCTGATGGCACTGGCAAATATTTTCTCTTTGCCGGCAGGCCGTTTAAGGATTGGATAGAAGAGCTTGCTAAAGTCAGCCAGAATACTATAGCAATTGGTACCTGTGCTGCCTTTGGCGGTATAGTAGCAGCAGGGGCTAATTTTGTCGAGGCCACCGGACTTCAGTTCTTAAGGAAACAACGGGGAGGGGCATTAGGAAAGGATTATATCTCAGGGTCAGGTCTTCCGGTAGTCAATGTTCCTGGATGTCCCTGTCATCCTGATTGGATAGTAGAGACACTCATGCGGTTAATTATGGGAAAATTAAGTATTGAGGAACTGGATGATTTCAATCGTCCTAAAGCCTTCTATAGGAAACTGGCGCATCACGGCTGTCCCAGAAATGAGTATTATGAATTTAAGGCTTCAGCCATTGAGTATGGTCAACTCGGGTGTTTATTTGAATATCTGGGTTGTAAAGGGACATTGTGTGAATCAGATTGTAATGAGCGATTGTGGCTGGGTCGTACCGGAAGTTGCACACGAGCTGGCTTTCCCTGTATTGCCTGTACTCTGCCGGACTTTCCCGAGGGCTCAGTGCCTTTCTATGAGACCAGAAAGATAGGAGATGTTCCTGTTACACTGCCCCTTGATGTTCCAAAGGCCTGGTATGTGGGAATGGCCAACCTGGCAAAGCTTGCCACCCCTGTGAGATTAAAAAAGAATGCAATATCATTCAGAAGGATGGATTAAGTGAATAATAAGAAGATAGACATAAGTCCATTCAACAGAGTAGAGGGAGATCTTGAGATAACTGTTGAGGTTAAGGATGAAAGGGTTCAAAATGCCCAGTCCAGAGGCGTAATGTTCAGGGGATTCGAGATATTATTAAAGGGAAGGGATCCTTTGGATGCTATAGTATTTACACCAAGGATATGCGGTATATGTGGCGCATCACATGGGGTAGCAAGCTCAACAGCCATAAGAAATGCATGGCGGTCTCAGATGCCTGATAATGCATATAGGGTAAAAAATATTGTCCTGGCAACTGAGATTATTATGAGCCATATAATACATTTCTATATGTTATTTGCCCCTGATCTGACCAATAAAAAATATTCATCCCATTCAGAGTACGCTGAGATAGTAAAGCGGTTTCTTCCTTTTAAGGGAATATCTTACCTGAAGGCCATTAAGGCTCGTCCAAGTATGTTAGAGCTCATGGGTGTATTCGCTGGCAAGTGGCCAAATACACTTGTCTTTCAGCCAGGGGGAGTTACCTGCAGTATAAGTATTTCGCGCCAGACTAAAGGACTGGGACTATTAAGGGAATTGCAGGATTTTGTGGAAGAGACCTTGCTGGGATGTGAGATTGATAGATGGCTGGAGAATAAGAGCATGGATGACCTTGATAAGTGGTTAACGGAGTCAGAACATCAGGATAGCGATATAGGGACTTATATAAGGTGCGGTAAAGATTTAGGACTGGATAAGATCGGTCAGGGTCCCGGTAGATTTTTATCTTATGGAGCATACGTACTTCCAGAAGGTCAAAAATGGCTTCCAAGCGGTTACTATAACAATGATTTTTTCCCGTTTGACCATAATAAAATAGCTGAATACATAAAGTATTCCTTTTATAAAGGATATACAGATGGATTACATCCCTCAGAGGGCATTACCGAACCAGATCCGGATAAGAAAGGGGCCTATAGTTGGTCTAAATCTCCGCGCTATGACAGCAACGTAGTTGAAGTAGGGCCTATGGCCAGGATGATACTTGATAAAGACACTTTGATTTATGATATTTTTAAGAAATTAGGTTCAAGCGTCTATCTAAGGGTCTTAGCAAGGCTTCATGAAGCGGTGAGGTTGGTAAAACAGGTTGGAATCTGGATAAGAGAGATAGATACCCGTGATATATTTTATAAAAATCCAAGAGTGCTTGGAGAGGCAGAAGGGGTTGGTCTTATCGAGGCAGCAAGAGGCGCACTCGGTCACTGGATATCAGTAAGGAAAGACAGGATTGAAAGATATCAGGTGGTAACACCAACTGCGTGGAACCTCTCGCCTAAGGATTATTATGATCAGCATGGTGCCTGTGAACAGGCATTAAACGGTACTATTGTTGAGGATATGGATAACCCGGTAGAAGTCGGGCATGTGATAAGATCGTTTGATCCCTGTCTTGTATGTACGGTGCATATAATAAGGCGGTAGGATGGAAGATGAAACAATATTTGAAAGGATTGTTAAAGGAATCTCCGAAGAGATCCTGCTTATATCGAGAGATTATAAAATCCTATGGGCAAATCAAAAGTCGATAGAGGCTTATGGGCCTGAAATTATTGGTGAACGTTGCTATTATGCGACTCATGGCTTTGATTTTCCATGTCAGGGACCTTTTGATATTTGTCCACTATTTAGCGTCTTAGAAACAGGCAGACCAAGTTTTACAACACATGTTCATCCCGGAACTCGTGATGATGGTAATCAACACCATGTATTAATTCATCTATATCCAATTAGGAACGGAGACGATGAAATTACCCAATTCGTACATGTTGCAAGTAACGTGACAGACAGCGTAATACATCGTCAGATGGAAGAGAATATGTGGCAGGAGATTGTTCAGGTTATGGATCGCATCTATGGAGAATTAGTTGAAAATCAGATGAAATTAGAGGAAAGAACATCAGAATTGGAAAAAAGTACCATGGAATTGAAAAGAACACAGGAGCGACTGATTCGGTCTGAAAAATTGGCTGCCATAGGACAGTTGGCTGCTGGTGTAGCTCATGAATTGAGGAATCCTCTGGGGGTAATCAAGAACTCAACCTACTATTTAAAAGAGAAAATAGATAAAAGTAATTTAACATTAATAGATCCGAGTATTTCAGAATTTATTAATATTATAGAGAATGAAATAAGTCTTTCTGATAAGATTATCAGAGACCTCCTGAACTTCTCTCTGATTACAAAGCCGGTGGTGAAGCCTTCTGACATTAATAAAGTTATTAAATATATCCTATCCGTTACCAGGACACCGGATAATATTAAGGTAGAGACAAATCTAAAGCCAAACCTTAAGGAGGCTATGATTGATCCTTATCAAATAAGGCAAGCATTTAATAATTTGATTTTAAATGCTTTTCAATCTATGGATAACGGTGGAAGATTATGGATAACCAGCCGGGAAAGAGGGGGGTTTATTGAGATTGTATTTAAAGATACCGGTTGCGGAATTAAGGAAGAGGATCAAAAAAAGGTCTTTGATCCCCTGTTTACTACCAAGCCGGCCAAAGGTTTTGGTTTAGGTTTGGCAGTTACCCAGGGAATCATAGAAGGACATGAAGGATATATAGAGCTAAAAAGCGGTGTTGGTAAGGGGACTACTTTTATTGTCAGATTGCCTGTAGCTAAAGGAGGGGCTTAACTGGAATATAGCATGAATACTAATGCCGAAATACCGAGTGTCTTGATAATAGATGATGATAAAGGTATGTGCAAGACCCTTTCCCGCATACTTGAAATGGATGGGTATAAGGTCTTTACAGCAAACATGGGCTATGAGGCCTCAGCCTATATAAAGGAGTGTCCCTTTAGTGTGGCTTTATTAGACATAAAACTTCCGGATATAGACGGTGTGGAATTATTGGAAATTGTTAAGAAACTTGATCCGAATTTGAGTGTAATCATGATGACTGCTTACGCAAGTGTGGAAAATGCTATTAAGGCATTAAATGAGGGTGCTGACGCTTTTGTAACAAAACCTTTCAATATTGATGAGCTAAGGGCTATAGTTAAAAAGTCTATAGAAAAACAAAGGTTAACAAATGAAAAGCATAGACTGGAGAAAGAGTTAAAGGAGTCCTTAGAGAAATACAGGGGGCTATTTGAAAGTATAAATGATGCGGTAGCTGTATTTATGAGTCCTGATGGTGAGCTTGGCATTTATAATACGAGATTTTTAGGATTATGTGGTTATTCCGAAGAGGATTTAAAAGGAAAGAGATTTTCAGATTTTCTTCATCCTGAAGACATACCCAAAATGCAAGAACGGTTCGAGAAAAGGATAGCTGGGGAAACGGTAGAAGATATTTATGAGATCAGGATGTTAAACAAAAACGGAGAGGTGATTTACCTTGAAGTCGGCGACCGTCCTTATCTTCAAAATGAGAAGACTCTTGGCGTTGAGGTTATTATGAGGGATATCAGTGAAAGGAAGAAGATTGAAGAGCAGCTTATCCAATCCGAGAAGCTGAGAGTCATGGGTCAGCTTGCTTCGGGCGTTGCCCATGACTTCAATAATGCACTGGCGATAATACTGGGCAATACAGAATTGCTTTCTAAACAGATGGATATGTTAAGCCCAGAACAAATAAAAAAACAACTCAAGGTAATCGAAATAGCAGCCATAGACGCAGCAGAGACTGTTAGGCGTATTCAAGAATTTACCAGGATAAGGGCAGATAAAGAATTTTCAAAAGTGAATATCAATGAGATTATTGAAGAAGTGAAGGAGATGTCAAAACCCCGGTGGAAAGATTATGCACAGGGAAGGGGTATTAACATTGAATTAACGACTTTATTAGACAAGAATCTGCCATTAATTATGGGAAACTCTTCAGAACTGCGTGAAGTATTAACCAATATAATCTTCAACTCGATTGATGCCATGCCTCAGGGTGGTAAGATTGTAATCGAGACAAAAACCGATAATAAGGAAGTGCATATACTGGTAACCGATACAGGAATTGGTATACCAAAAGAGTTGAAAAGAAAGATTTTTGATCCATTTTTTACAACTAAAGGTGTCGTAAGTGATGGTTTAGGATTGAGTGTCGCCTACAGCATCATATCGCGACACGGGGGAATAATAGAAATTGAGAGTGAAGAAGGCAAGGGTACTACTGTTACAATAAAATTGCCTGTCCCGCTTGAACTTAAAGAATCGGAAGAGAAGGACATCTCAATCAAGGAGGTTAAGCGTTCCAATATCCTTGTGGTGGAGGATGAAGAAATGGTCCGGATTGTTCTAGAGCAATTGCTTACCCAGAGAGGACATAATGTCTTTAGTGCATCTTCCGGAGAAGAGGGTTTAAAGCTCTTTCATAAGGGGGGGATTGACCTGGTCTTAACTGACCTTGGTATGCCTGGTATGAGCGGATGGGAAGTAGCCCGATCTGTTAAGGCAAAGGATTCAAGAATACCTGTAGTATTAATAACTGGTTGGGGTGTTGAGATAGACGATGAAGAGGTAAAGAATAGTGGTGTAGATTTAATAATAACTAAACCCTTTAAAATTGATCAGGTACTAAATATAGTTGCAGAGGCGATGGAGATAAAAAGGAAATTAAGCTCAATCCCTTAACATCTCAGTGATAGTAATTAATACCGATTCGCTAAGGGCCTGGAGATTATATCCACCTTCAAGGACAAATATAAAAGGCAGAGATTCTTTGACAGGCTCAGATTGACGTTTAACAGTCGAACATGAAAGAATCCCTCTAACTATGCTTCGTATCCCTTCATTTGATACATTAATTCCCGAAAGGGGATCTCTTGAGTGGATGTCATAGCCTGCTGAGATTAGAATAATATCAGGGCCGAAATTTCCGACAAGTTCTGGCAGGGTATCGTGATAAACAGAGGAATAATCTTTATCTCCTGTGCCGTATTGTATGGGAATATTGTAAGTAAAACCTTTTCCTTTGCCTTTCCCTGTTTCGGTATCTATTCCTGTCCCGGGATAATGTGGGTACTGGTGTGTGCTGAAATAAAAAACAGTGTCATCCTCTTCGAATATATGCTGGGTGCCGTTACCGTGATGGACATCAAAATCAATGATGAAAACCTTTTTATATCCGGTTTTTTGTGCGTACCTCGCACCAATCGCAACATTATTGAAGATGCAAAAGCCCATAGCCCTGTCTGCTTCAGCATGATGACCGGGTGGTCTGACAGCGCAAAATGCCCTTTCTATCTCACCTTTGCTACATCTATCTATTGCCTCAATGACAGCACCTGCAGCAAACATTGCTGCCTCAAATGAGTTATGTGAAATGTATGTGTCAGGGTCATAATAGCCTGTAAAGGTCTTGACATCGTCGAAATAATCTTTAGTATGAACCTTTAGTATATCTTGTTCATCTGCTCGGCGACTTTTTAGGTGGATGAGTTTATTCCATATTTCCGATTTTTTCAGTGCATCTACTATTGTTATAAGCCTCTGGGGTGATTCCGGATGTCCGGCAGGCATCTCATGTTTAAGAAATATATCATCATAAATAAATCCAGCTTTTTTCATCGGAAAATACCCCTCACCCTAACCCTCTCCCGCAAGGGGAGAGGGGACTTTCTTATTATTCCCCCTTAGTCATCCTTTCTCCTCTTTAAATCTTACTGAACCCGCAAGGGGAGAGGGGACTTTCCTATTATTCCCCTCCCTTGACGGGAGGGGTAAGGGGAGGGTGATAGATTATCATTTTCTCTTAAAACAACCCCTTAACCTTACCTGTTTCAACAT
>Ga0315268_10004212_pt1 | contig 15639 bp, 18 predicted proteins | sample C1_top_MG_FD_204535 | JGI IMG/M metagenome (GOLD analysis project Ga0315268, IMG submission 204535) | Sediment microbial communities from Yellowstone Lake, YNP, Wyoming, USA - C1_top | ecosystem: Environmental > Aquatic > Freshwater > Lake > Sediment | place: USA: Wyoming | collected 2017-08-01
TGGTTTGACTGTAATAAACACCAAAGGCATTTCTGCTATTTTTGCTATGTTAGGAAGCCTTATAGCATTTTTATCGACTGTTGCTTTAATATTCACTTGGTTGATACAAGAATTTTTAGGTGAGTAAATGGCCAGAATGCATTCAAGAAAAAAAGGAAGAGCAGGATCAAAAAAACCTTCTTCTAAAACGATACCCAAATGGGTTAGGTACAAGAAAGAAGAGATAGAAAAAATCGTAATAAAACTTGCAAAAGAAGGTAATTCTACTTCTAAAATTGGTTCAACATTGCGTGACCAGTTTGGTGTACCTTCCGTGAAACTTATAACAGATAAAACCATTTCCCAAATAATGAAAGAAGAAAAAATTTATCCTAAATATCCCGAAGATATTTTAAACCTATTAAAAAAATCAGTCACCTTGAGAGATCACATGGAGAAAAATAAAGCCGATAGTACTTCTAAAAGAGGTTTAGAGCTTCTAGAATCAAAAATCAGAAGGCTTGGAAAATACTATGTAAGAAAAAAAGTACTTCCTTCAGATTGGAAATATGAACCAGAAAAAGTAAAATTATTAGTTCAACAGAAGTGATGAAATGCCAAAAAAAATGAAGGGAAAAGAATGGTACAGTATGATTGCACCGAAGATGTTCAATGATAAAGTAATAGGTGAAACACCTGTTGGTGATGCTAAGTCATTAATCGGAAGAAGCATACAAGTCAATTTAATAAACCTTCTCGATGACTTGAGTAAGTATTACATCAAAATGTACTTTAAGATAAGTGATGTTAAAGAGAAGAATGCCTACACTGAATTTGCAGGTCTGGAATGCATGAGAGATTATATTTCTAGGTTGATAAGGTATGGTATCAAGAGAATAGACACTGTTCAAGACTTGGTAACTGAAGATAAGAGAAAAATAAGAGTTAAAACGATAATCGTAACGAGCAAAAAAATTAAGAAGAATGTTGCCATAAGTTTGAAGAAACTCGTTGAAGATATGGTCAAGAAAGAAGTTACATCTGTCAAATTGGATGAATTTATCGAGGAAACAATAAATGATGAGATTAAAAGATCGATATTCGAAGAAGGTAGTAAGATATACCCAATCAGGGCATTTGAAATAAGAAAAATAGAAACTTTCAGTAAATAATCATTTAACCAAACCGACAACACTTGGACCAAAAATATTGATTAAAATCAAAGCTAGAATAATCAAAGACAAACCATTTACAAAATATGTAACTTTTTTACCCTTGTAATAATGTTTAACTATTGCTTCTAACATCAAACCGCCGTCTAGAGGTTTTATCGGGAATAGATTAAAGACACCAATACCAAAGTTTAGTACGAACACCCATCCAAACAAACCCAAAAACCAAGATATGATTGACAACATCCCTTCGGAAACTACACCAAAACCCCCTAACAAACCTTTATACACGAACAATGTAGTTGGCATGCTTATTCCGATGAAAGGTGTATTTGGATTATCTGGGTTTGCTGTCGTCTTTACATTAAAAATCCCTTCAGTAGTTTTAATCTTTAAAACATCACCTACTTTTACATCATTCATGATGTTTAAAAAATCAGTCATTGATTTAACTTCTTTATCATTTATTCCAATGATTGTTCCCTTCAACCCAGCTTCACTTGCACCAGTGTTTACTATGGTTTTCTGAAAAACAACGCCTTCAGCTGTCATCATAGAATCGATAAGAAAATTATAACCAAATATCAACAGCAAAAAAATTCCAGCAACAATTATATTGCCAAAACTTCCAGCAGCAAAAATCCTGAGTTGTTTAATCGTAGATAATTTTTTTATCTGTTTTTCATCAGGATCGACAAAAGCTCCTGGTAGAATGAAAAAAAGTAACACACCAAAAGACTTTATATTGACCTTTTCAGCCCTTACTAACAAGGCATGCATTGGTTCATGTGCAAACATAACTATAAAAACACCTATAACCCAATACCAGAACGGTATTCCCAAAATAAACCCAGGCATTTTAACTCCACTAACCGATGGGAAAACTAATTTTATTTCTGGTGTTGCTTCTTTAGGGTTAAGGATGAAATTATAAGATGAACGAGCTAACAAGAAAACCCCTGAAATAGATGCAATAATACCTGCTACAACAGCTATGTTTCCGATGAGTATAAGTTTTTTTCTATGTTTATCTCCAAACTTGTATATCGCGTTTTTTCCATTTTTTGTCCTTCTTATGAATAAACCATAGTTGAATTCTATGTTCTTTTTATCCCTATAAATTAATATTGCCAGTATTCCTAAAAATACAAGGATGGAAGGAATTTCTAAATCCATACTTTCACCATTTCATAATACTAATTTTATTAGAAATTAATACTATAAAAAGGAATGATTAAATGGTCATAGAATATTTCCTAAAATCATGGGAATTTTACAGAAAAAACATGATTAGTTTTGTTGTAGCAGAATTGATATCTCTTGTGATTACTGGGGTAATTGCTTTAGTTGGCATCGAAATCATATTCAGTTCTATAGGAATATCGAGTTTAAAGGATTTGTACAATTTAGAATTTTTGATAAGAAAGATAGTAGCTATTCTTCCTCTCTTAACTGAACTTACTGTTGCACTGTTATTATTTTTTATTGCCGGAATTGTAAGAGCATTCTTCAATAGTTGTTTGTATGGAATGGCTGCTGAATCTTTTAGAGGAAAAATAAGAGTTGAAATGATGTTTCAATTTGCAAAAAGGTATGGTTTTAATGGAGTGATTTCATCTATATTCACAGGTTTTATAATATTACTGTTTGTAATTTTTGCCTTTGTTTTACATGTATTTTTCCCATTAGTTGGAGGAATAATTGGGTTGACAATACTCTTTTTGTTTGCTATAACATTTTCTCTTGTGTTCCCAGGAATCATCTTAGATGACCTTAGTTCAATAAATGCCATTAAAGAAAGTTTTAACATTGCGAAAAGGAATTACTTTGATATTCTCAGTTTGTTATTGTTTTATACTTTAATTAGTTTAGTTATCCTGATTCCATTCATTGGTGTTATAATTTATTGTCTTATTATAGCACCCATGATGAAAATTAGTTTAATCTTATTCTACAATAGGAAGAAATAAGTGCAGGGGGAGAGTGTATAAACTGTATTCAAATCTCTTTTAAAAATTGAATACAATTCAAAATCTTTTCATAGGAACAGCAATTGTATTCAAGTCTTTTTAAAAAGTTGAATACAATTCAAGTGCAGTGCATAAGATTTAGTATTGTATTCAAAAATTGGAGATTTAAACAAAAATCTATCCTTTTTATCAATTATCTTAAAATCACTTACTTTAGAATATCTTGGCATGTGATACAGATGAAAATCAGTAGGAGTGCCATTTTTTATCAAGAAAGTAAAAAGACATTTACAGAATTTAGCATCTAATTCTATTCCAAATAACGATTTTATCAAATAATTAAAAAATTATCTGTTAGGTAATTTTTATTTTCATAACTCTTGAGATACATCTATTATTAATACACTTACAAACATACTTTTCTGGACAACTCAAATAATCCTTTATTTTTGGTAAATAATCAGAATTTATACATCTGTAGTAAGCAGGTTCAATATCTTGTAAATCAACACATATACAATCCTCATCATTTTTACAAGATTTTATCTCAAAATTAATTTTATCATAACAACAAGAATGTTTTATTGAATTTTGGATATCTTCATTTAATTCACTGCATTTGGTTGTTCCTTCAGGAACTGTAGATATGACACCTTCAGCTGCTTTACACACTTCATCTGTGAGTTGTTCTGGAGGATAACGAGTAATAATTCCACTACCAATTGGAAATACATAGCAATCTGGATTTGTATTATTTATCCATCTATCGCAAGCATTTTGAAAGTTTTCTGTTATCTTAATATTTTCTGAAGCCTTCTCTAATAGTTTCGTTAATTCAGATAAGGCTTTTTGTCTTTCTTGATACTTTTGATATTCTGGATAATAAATCAAAACAAGTAGGATACATAGTAATAAGATAAGAAGATATTTTTGTTTCTCTATAAAATTCTTAATTTTTGTCCATTTCTTCATGTTCTAATTTTCTCTTCCCAGAACAAAAATCTATCCTTTCGATTTTCCTTTCCTTTTAATATCTTTCAATTCAAGTGCAGATACTGACAAAAACAATCAACTTTGAAAGTAGTTTACGGATTTGACATTCCTCAAATTTTATCCGATTAACCTGAAAAAATGCCCTCAAAATTTGAAGGTTTTATGCTAATTAAAACATTTTTTTTGAGATATACCACCAAATAGAAAAAAAATTACTATTAAAGTGCAGGGGGAGAGATTCGAACTCTCGAACTCACTAAGAGACAGGATTTCCCAAGTCATTCTTAAGTCTCGCATTCTGAGTTTCGCATTCATTGAATCCTGCGCCTTTGACCAGACTTGGCAACCCCTGCTTGAATAGAATATAGAGAAACAGTTATTTTAATTTACTTAATTTTTTTGGAAAATTCTTCCAACTTTTCTTCAAGGATTTCTATTGCTTTCAAAACTATTTCTTCTGGTTTTAACCCACAAGCCGATTCTGTTTTGAATAAAAACTTTGTCTCATCTGGCTCAACTTTTATCGCTCCGTTAGAGAGATCCGCACATTGTAAACATATGTTACACTCTAAAGGTTTATCAACCACCAATTTTTTATTCTGAAAAACGAACACATGTTTTGGGCATCTACTCTCATATTCAGCCTTATTACCATCCTTACCTACTGTTATCTTTGGAATATTTCTGTAACCGACGATAGCAGACTGCCACTTTGCATGCTCTTTGCCAAGACCCAATTCTGCGAATGATTCGAATTCCAATTCTTGTCCTTCTGTCAATTCCACGATTGGTATATTATCATAAACAGGTTTCACTTTTTCATCTGAAGATATCAAATCTCCAGAATAAACAATACAAGGTCCTTTTTTCTTTAGCTTAAGACTAACTTGGCAATGTACGCAACCCTTCCCATCACATTTGCAGTCTTTCTTGAAATTGTAAAATTTCGTATTGTATACTAAAGGAATCAAACCAAGCCTGTTCGCTATTATTTCATCCCACAATACTGAATCATTCTTGTGAAAATCAACCCATTCAATCGCCATGGTTGGGACTTCTGATATCATAATTTTTCTCAACTCACCGGCGAGTGCAGGTGTGATACCTTTAATGACGAATCTCATTTTTTCTTTATTTTTTTCTAGAATTTTTACTTTCAACCAAACACCATTTGTCTAAACATTTTGTTGGTAGAGAATTTAACTTTATAGTTTTTATAATTAAAATTTTTTAAACTCTTCTACCCCTTCTCCCACCTTTTTTTTTCGTCCCGTCTGTTGGAATTGGAGTCACATCTTCTATAGTACCTATCCTTAATCCACTCCTAGCTAGAGCTCTGATTGCGGGTTGTGCACCAGCCCCAGGGGCCTTCTTATGATGACCACCCATTCCTCTTACCATTATGTTAACACCTATTATACCTTTTTCTTTTGCATCTTCTGCTGCACGTTTAGCTGCCAACATCGCTGGGAAAGGCTCCCCACCTTCTCTATCTTTATCCGTCATCATTCCACCGGAATATCTTGCAATAGTTTCAGCACCACTCATATCGGTTATGTGTACGATGGTGGCGTTTACTGTTGAAAAAATAAAGGCAATTCCCCAAGTTCCTGTTTTGTAAGCCTTAATCTCATATTTTTTCTCTCTACCCGTTTTTCTTACTTTTTCTACCATTTATTCACCTGTTTTTGTCGTCTCAACTATTTTTATAGGTGTTTTTAATTTCGAATCTCTGTAGAATGAAATTTTATCTTCTAATCCTCTTGTTACAATAAAACTTGGATACACGATTTTTCTATCATTGACTGCTATGTGACCATGAGTTATCAACTGTCTTGCCTGATTTATCGTATTTGCCAAATTTTTCTTAAAGACGAAAGTTTGCAATCTTCTCTCCATTAGATTTTCCGAAGTTAAACTCAGGACAGAATCAAGTCCTGCATTCTTTTCCAATAAACCCATTCCATAAAGTTTATCTATCAATACCTTTTCTTGGGTTTTATCTCTTTTTGCTGCCAGACCTCTTGCTCTTCTCCTAAAAGACCTCAAGATTGATTCAACTCCCCATACTTCATGTTTCCTCATCAAACCATAAGTCTTCATCAATTCATTCTCTTTCTTTATTCTTTCACTGTCCCAACGAGATCTTGGTTTTTGAAATTTTTTCTTTATTTTTCTCATTCTTTCTTCTCCTTTTTAGCTGTAGCAGGCATCATTTTCTTTCTTACGACACCCACACTCCTTCCTGACCTGAATGAACTCCTTGTTCTTTGTCCTCTTACAGGCAAGCCAAACATATGTCTGACCCCTTTGTATGATTTTATCTTTATCATTCTTTTTATGTCCTGTTCTTGTGTGAACTTTAAATCTGGGCCTACAAGATGTCTATCCTCACCAGTTTCTATATCTCTCCTTCTGTTCACCATCCATGTAGGTATGCCAAATTTTGTCGGGTTTTTTATTGTTTCTTCTATTTTTTTAATATCAGTAGCAGTCAGTGCACCCACCTTTTTAGTGGGTTCAAGGTTATTTACTATGCAAACAGCGTTGGCCATAGAGTTTCCAACACCCTTTATTCTAATTAGAGATGAGAATAACTGTTTCTCACCTTTAATATCTGTACCTGCGATTCTTACAATTCCTTTTATTTCTTCTGGCATACAATCAATAGTGTTTTATTTTTGATATAAATGTTTTTAAAGGTTCTCAAATATGGACCGATGGGGATTTGAACCCCAAGCCTCTTCCATTTTAGTAATATTGCCAAGGAAGCGATCTACCGTTGATCTATCGGCCCATTATTTTTTTCTTGTTATCATGTGAACTTATGTTGTACTTTTTTCAGATTCTTGTTTTCTTGAAGATTTCGTCCATTTCAACTTTTTTGAGTCTCTACCCATTTTCCAATTTTTTTCACATTTTTTTGAACAAAAATACCTAATAGTGCCGGCTTTAAGGACTAACATTTTTCCTTTTCCAAGAATTAAACTATTCCCACAAAATGAGCATTTCAAAATTATCTACCTTCCATCCTTCCAGCAGCTTCCATTTCTGTCTCTCTTAGCATCAGTATGTCACCCTGTCTTATCGGGCCAAATACATTCCTTATCAGTATTTTTCCTTTGTCAATCCCTTCTAAGACTCTACATCTCACTCTCATCACTCCTCTTACTCCACTTCTGCCTAACAATTGTACGACTTCTGCTGGTACTGCTTCCTCTGACATTCTCTCACTTTAAAGTTTTTATTTTTTTGATTATATCTTCAACTAAATCCTTGGCTTCTCCTGGTTTAACTATACAAGCCGCAGCTGTGCTTACGTTGATACCCACAGCCCTACCTAATTCTTCCTTTGAAGGAATAAAAACACAATCACACTTTTTCTCTTCAGCAAGAACTGGTAAATGCATTACAATTTCTTTAGGTTCAACATCTTTGGCTAAAACAACTAATTTTGCTTCTCCTCGTTCAATAGCTTTAGTAGTTTCATTAGTTCCTTTTCTTATTTTTCCTGTATTTTTAGCTACTTCCAAGGCTTGTAAAATCTTATCGACTAAATCTTTAGGTAATTCCAATTCAGCCATCAAATCTCACCTCCTCTTTGGGATCAATCTTCATTACTTGCAAAACAAAACAAAGCATTCAAGATATATAAACTTTACTTGTGTGTGAAATACAAGATAATTTCTGGTTTTGTCTTGTCAATTCTGACAAATCCTATTCTTACTAACTGAATTCTGTCATCTACTTTGAGTTTTTTTATTCCCAATTCTGCTATACCTTCTTTCAAACTGCCATTATCCATTACAATTTTTATCGGAACATTTTCTTCAGAAACCCACTGTATCTTTGGCATTTTCATCTCGACTTCTTTGCTTGTGAATTTTGCTTGTTTATCTAATTTCACATTAAACAAACCGATTAAACGAACTTCTTCCCCTTTGAGTTTATCAAAATCATCCTTTGAAATGAAAATTTTGTTTAGGTTTACTGGAATCTCTCTAAAACCTCTTTTTGGAAAATCTGGATGTAAATGGACAAAAACTTTTTTTGTATCAGGTGAATCAACAATTTTAATTTCCATAGGATTGAAAACAGCAAAGTATCTGTTACATTTTGAGTCGATGATACTTCTGTTGAAACTTTCTAACGCTTCCCAAGTCAGCATGGATTCTGTTTTAGTAACGCCAGTCGATATCAAGAATTCTTTTATTCCTTCTGGATCAAAGCCTCTTCTCTTCAATGATATTAATGTCGTCAATCTTGGGTCATCCCATCCCATCAATTCTTTGTTTTGAATCATTTCTCTGATTTGTCTGCCAGATGAAGGAACTCCTTCTAAGTTGAACCTCGCCATTTCAGTTATGTAAGTGATCTTTAGACCGACAGCTTTTTGGATGAATTGCTGTAGTTCTCTTCTCATCTCGAATTCTTTTGATCGGACTCTATGTGTCACGCCTTCCCAACCATCCATTAATGAAGTGGCAAAATCATACATTGGCCAAACTCTGTATTTGTTACCGGTTCTAACGTGTGGATGGTCTATAATTCTCATGATGCTTGGGTCTCTCATCGCAGCATTCTTATGATCCATTAAAATCTTGATTCTAACAGAAGCCTCACCTTCTTTGAAAATTGTGAGCATTTTTTTCCATAATTCTAGATTTTCTTGAATAGAATTATTCCTACATTTACACTCGACCATGAACCTTCTATTCTTTTTAATTTTTTCTTGTTCACATACACAAACGTAAGCCTTGTTTTCTTTAATCAACTTTTCAGTAACTTTATAAAATTCTTCAATGTGATTAGAAGTGTAATCCAACTTATCCCATTTTATTCCCAACCATTTTAATCCATCAAGGACTGCATCATAGTATTCTTCTTTAGCTAATTCTGGGTTAGTGTCTTCAAACCGGAGAATAAATTTACCTTTATACTTTTTAGCATACAGATAGTTGACTAATGCAGCTTTTGCATGACCGATGTGCGGATACTTGCTTGGTTCAGGAGGAAATGCTGTTATTACTTTACCAATTTCAGCGTTTGGTAAATCTGCTAATTCTTTTTTTTCCTCAGCTTTTTCCTCGATAGAAACTCCAAGTTTTTTCATCTCAGTTTCTTGCTTTTCTTTATCCCAAGAATTTACTTCAATGACAATTTTTTTAATTTCAGGAATGATTTCTTTAATCTTATTTTTAAGTTCTGAATTCTCTCCAAGAGTTTTTCCTAAAACTGCCTGTATGTCAGCTTTGCCATCATGTTGAATTGCATTCAATAGTGTGTATTTGAGTATGTCTTTTTCTAATTCTTTCATATAATTTAATTGAAGTAAATAGTTATAAAAACTAAACAGGACTTAAATAAAAACTCACATAATTAATTAACAGATGGATATGAAATTAGGGATGCTATTATTTTTCCTATTATTTCTTTTAATTTTCAGGAATGTTTTTGCTTCTGGTTGTTCAATCATAACAAAAAATGTATTCTGGGATGATACATGTAATGTCGGTCCTGAAGCATGGTATGATTTTGGTTTGAGTGATTCCGGAGGAAATGTTTGTGCTATAGGGGCATCTACAATTGACTATAATCAACCTGATTATTGGTTGAAAGATGGTTCTTGTTGGAGCCCTGTAATAGATAATGTTGTTTGGAAATATATGACAGAAAGAGCATGGCCTACTGAGGGTTTAGAGGGACAAGTTTGTAAAGCAAGAGGAAATTGGGATTGTGATTATCAATGGGAAGGAAATTGGGATAAGGATGATCAAGGATGTGTACAATGTAATACTAACCATCAAAAAATTCATAGACATACTTGTGAAAATGGTATAGTAGATTATACAGGTCCTAATGCTCTATGTGAATCAGCTTGTGGTGCTGATCCTGATTGTGATGAAAGAAGCCCTGGTGAAACTTGGCATACTGGAAATGTAATCAAAACATGTGACTCCAATTGTAAATACAGTTGGAAAAGTTGTGGTTTTTATACTAATAATGGAAACAATTGTAAAACTTCTTGTACATCTGATAATGATTGTGCTGATGGATACCGTTGTTATAAGTCAATATCTAAATGTTGGAAATGTAATGGAAATGATATATGTGAGAGTGTTACTAATTCAAAACCGGGTCTTCAAGAAATCGCAAATGCTAGGAGCAAATATCCCAATTCTATGATTGGTGTAGATTCTGATTTTGTTTATCATTTTATGAAAAGAGGTGTTATCTGGAAGGATAGTTATGGGAAAGAAAGAGAATATAGTAATGCTTATGAATTGTACCGAGATAAAGGAGCTAATTGGGTTAGAGTAGTGCTTCATTGGAACGAAACACAGGGATTGTACAATCTTGATTATATCAATAAAACCCTCCATTTAGCGAAAGATGCTGGATTTAACATTATAGTAGATTTAACTTTTGAGGATCCTGATGGACCACAATGTATAAATCTTAATCGAATTACAGTTCCAAGTAAATATTGTGTGAGAGGGGATGAACCAACCTGTCCAGAGGATTTTAATCCAAATCAACCATGTATTAAATTTGACACTAAGAGTACTGATGATAAAATAGAAATTATGAGAGAATATGCTGGAAAAGTTTCTGAATTTTTTGAAAATGAAGGTATTCATGTTAAAATATATGAGCTTGGCTATCAGGGTGGTATTGATGGGTTCACTAATACACCGACACAATATCTTCCATCATGTTCAGAAGAAGAAATAAAATGGTACAATGAGAATGTTTGGAGTCAGGAAGCAGATGTAATTAAGGTTATTATTCCAGAATTAAAAATATCAAACCCTTACGTATTGATACAATCTCACGTGGATCTTGGCTGGGAGTGTCGTGAGTTTGTTTATGAATACTATAAAACTATGTTAGGAAAACAAGTCGGTCTTAATATTGCTACAATGTCATACTATCCTTCAATTATCACTAAGAGTAAACTATTCCAAGAAGTTCATCAAAATCCCGGTTATTTGTTGAGCGAAATCGATTGGGTACATCAAAAATTGTGGAATGACTTTCATAAAGATATAAAATTTATAATCTCTGAGTTTGACTATCCAAGTAGTCCTGATCTAAATGATTGGTTCTTTTTAAAAAATCATTTTGATAATCAAATTCAACCTTTCCATTGGAGTGATTATTCTGGAGATATATTTAATTGGCTCAAATATGACTATTGTCCAAAATGTCAAGAAACAAACGGTTATGGATTTAGTCCTGAAGAACATGCAAGATGGTTGAGAAATTTTTATGATACAATTAACAGTGACCCAAATATAATAGGTACTTTTATACTTTCACCAGAAAATGCAGACATAATGTATAATAATTTTTGTTCATTGTTTGGTCCTATTCCCGAAACTTATGATGGTTGCCCAGATTGTTGTAACTCTGATGGTACTGCAACTAATGATAATATCTGTCATATAGAATGTGGAGCTCATCTAGAGTGTGACGGAAAACAATTATACGAACTTTTTTGTGTTGAAAATATTAAAAAGGGTTGTAATGAGGAGTGCAATAGTATCCCATTAGAAGATTGTAGCAGTTATGGTCAATATTGCACTTGTTTGAATGAGGAGTGTGGTATTATAGGAGATATAAATGGAGATAAGAAAATAGATATGAAGGATATTTCTTTTGTAGCTAAACATTTCGGTTCTCATCCTGAAGACGATAACTGGGATTCGATAGCGGATATAGACTATAGTGGAAAAGTTGACATGAAGGACATTGCTATAGTTGCAAAAAAATTTGGAGCAACTTGCTCACAATAAAAATTCTAAAAAAAGAAAAAAAGGATGGTAGGTAAATCACCTCATTATCCTTTTTGACTCCAATCTGCTATCGATTTTGCTTGCGATATCATAGTTTCTGCACTAACTGCTTTAGTTCCCATACTTGGTGCCATTCCTTGAGTCAATTGTTTGAACACGGGCATCAAAGGCATAACTTCTGTTTGTCTGACTACAGGTTCTACTGCATGTACTTCATATCCTATTGGTTCGAATGTTATTATGTAATTTTTGTAGATAGCCGAAATACTGATTCCACCTTGGAACTCTTGAGCTGTCAAAACCATAACATCTCCGTAGTCATCTCTGTATTTGAACATCCTTGTATTCGTATTCCAATCATATCTGCTTTCGATTTGATTCATCTTATAAAATTCTCCGTTTACGATTAGGTACATCTTCGAATTCCAGTTATAATTGAATACCACGAACATGACTGGCTCTGTCGTCAGATAATATCTGTCTACTGCGATACCTCTTGCTATTTGAATCTCTGGTTGTGAAGATATTGGTATTGTTGTCGTTACAGGTCTTGGTGGAATTATGCATCCTTCACCCCAACCAAAAATACATGTTTGTTTCGTTTGTTGTTCTGCAAAAACTACTGATATTACTGTAAGGCTACATAGCAAAATTACCGATACTATTACTGCTTTTTTCATTCTATCACCTTGAGAAAAAATTGAAAAATTTACGCTTTTTAAACTGTTAGATTATTTAGGGTCAAAACCCTAACATATAAAATAATTTAAAAGATTATTTCTATTAATTAGAAGTGATTAATATGACGGAATTAAATAATTTTTATGAAGGTTATATAGCAGGTCTTACTGATGGAGAAGGAAGTTTTAATGTAACTATTCAAAAATCTAAGAGTCAAAAATTAGGATTTTATCCACACCCTAGATTTGAAATAAATATGCACGAAAAAGAAACAAAACTAATGGAATTTCTAAAGAGTGTCTTCCCTTTTGGAAAAGTTTTTAATAAAACTAATGAATCCGTTAGAAAAAAAGGAAGAAAAGCGAGTGATACCGTTCGTTTCTACGTTTGGGGTATTGTTGATTGTCAAAAACTTATCGAATTTTTCACAACATATCAATTGATATGTAAATCAAAAGATTTTGAATTATGGAAAAAATGTATTGAAATAATGAAAAAAAATAAACATTTAACTAGATATGACTTCCTCAAGATTTGTAAGCTAAGAGACAAAATGAATAAACCTAAAGAAAAGAAACTTAAAACTTATAGAGATTATTTTTATTTTAAAAAATTTTTTGAAATGCAAGGTCCTAACTTTTAAATGATAATCATGGAAGAAGAAAGATTTGAAGTATCAAAGAAACTTTTGAAGGCTTTAACTGTAGATACGAGAACAGATATTCTAAAATTACTTGAAGATAGACCTATGACTGCTTCAGAATTATCTCGTAAATTGAATAAACACGTGACAACTGTCTCTGAGCATTTAGACGTTCTGAATAAATCTAACCTTATAGAAAGAGTTGAAAGACCAGGGAAAAAGTGGATCTACTATAAGTTGTCAAAACCTGGACAAAGAATCCTACATCCTGAATCTTATAGATGGGCCTTTGTTTTTGTCATCGCAATCTTAAGTTTTGTTGGCGTATGGTATTTCATTTCTTTAAAAACATATCCTGGTCAATGGATTTATCCGCTAGCAAGTACTGGAGAAAAAGTTCAAAATATGTTAACTACTGATAATGTGCAAAGAGCAAGTTTGCATATTGAAAGAGCTGAGGGAATATTAGAAGATACGAAAACTGCTGTTGAAAAGGGACAAACAAGTATTGTAAAAGATATGATGGCGAATTATGAAAAAGAAATCAGTCAAGCCAGGAGTGAAATTGAAATAGCCAAAGAAAATAATCAGAATGTTATTCCTGTATTAGAGAAATTGAGTGAATCAACAGCAAAACAAACTGCTATACTGCAGAACTTAGCAATTATATCATCAGAAATTAAACAAGAAGTTCAACCTGCATTAAATATATCGGAAGAAACTCGTACTGCTGCTGTTAGTCAATTGATTAACATAACAGGAAAATCATATAGTTAATTATTATTTGAGAATGATACTTGCATACCCAACTACTGCTTCCCTATCTCCAATCACATCCCCTGATGTTGTATATTTTAGTAATTCACCTTTTTTAGCGCCAAGTTCTTTTGCGGTTATGATAGCTATCGCTATAGGTCCGAAACCACAAATAGAGGCATTTTTTTCTTGAATTCTAGCGAAGAAATCTTTTTCGTCCAATCGCAATATAACATCTATCACATACTGGTCAGTTGAATAAGCAAAATCATAAGGAATGTAATGAGAGAAATCTGAACTTGCGATTATTATCCATTTTTTCTTTTCTTTTCTTAATACCTTCGCTATCGATTTACCAACAATCTTACATTCATCTAAAAAATCAAAACTTGCAAATTCGTTCATGACACAGATTGGTATGAACTTGAAATCTTCTCCAAACCTATATTGAAGAAAAGGTAATTGCACTTCAATCGAATGTTCTGATTCATGTGAAAGGATGTCATATTCTAATAATGGACAATTTTCAATCAATTCCTTTGCGACTTCATTATCAATATTTGCAGAACCTAAAGGAGTTTTCCATACACCTTCTTTCATCACTCCGAACCTTGAACCAAAACCACTGTGGTTAGGACCGAGGATGATATAATTACATTTTTGAATTTTGGAGTAAGTCCATGCTGCGACAGGTCCAGAATAAGGATAGCCTGCATGTGGGACTACTGCTGCGATGAATTTTCTTTCTTTGATTTCTTTTGGACCAAGTTTATTATCGAAACAAATTTTAATCTGTTTCCTTAACATTTCTGGGTTCAAATTATAAAACATTCCCGCTACGGCTGGTGGTCTTATTATCATACTAAACTCTCTTTCTCAAAATATCTTCTCAGGAAAACTCCAAAATTGTCATCTTTTTTAATCAGTTCAACTATCTTACTACTTTCGTATATTATTTCAATTTTTTTTACAATTTGTTTAGCAATGTAATTCGGTATTCCTTTTTCTTTTAAAACAGTTAGATTGTCACTCAAACTATCAGATAACTTTTCTCTCGCCGTCAAGAATTTTCTTTTCACTTCAGCACACCAAAAATTATTCTCTACGAATGGTCCAACTAAACAATTGTTCTTGTATTTTTTCAAGAACCTCTCTGAATCATCCATGTCAAAAACCATTGGTCCGATTCTTTTGTCCACTAATGGTAATTTAGAAACTTCCATCTCCAGCAAGACAGCAGCTAAATCTTCTTCGTTCGTGTAAACATCCTTTCTCAGAGTGATGAACTCATACTCTTTCAAAATACTTTCTAACCTGTCTGCAAATCTTCTCAACTGCGGCCATAGAATATCTGGCACAATTTTAGGTGGTTCAAATGCGACTATTAGCAATTCAGTCCTTCTCTTCATCTGGTTAAGAATCAACTCATTCTCTGTTATTGAACCAAACTCTTTTTCAAAGAAAAATTCTTTCGAAGGTGTTTTTAGGAAATCGTTGGCTATTTTTTTGAGTGTGAAAAAACTGTTTGCTGAAATAGCCGCAGCCGCATTCCTTGTTTTATCGATAGGGTCTATTATTATCAATACTTGATCTTTGAATTGTTTTCTCAATGTGCGGTATTCTTTTTCATTGTAATGTTTTTCTAT